>Ga0138256_10007389_pt1 | contig 11590 bp, 10 predicted proteins | sample KNB2016incub_MG_FD_105486 | JGI IMG/M metagenome (GOLD analysis project Ga0138256, IMG submission 105486) | Active sludge microbial communities from wastewater in Klosterneuburg, Austria - KNB2014incub_MG | ecosystem: Engineered > WWTP > Activated sludge > Unclassified | place: Austria...
AGATGGCAGCCAACGGCCGCATCACTACGACAGTGGATACGCACAGCATCATCAAGAAGGTCGTTTGCACCAGCAATGATCTGATCCCTTGTGCGTCCGTTCTGATAACGATATACAACATCCCAATACCGCGCTACTGTTATGCCAGAAGCGCTCACGGTCAACATGTGGGCAGGCGGTAGTTGTCGAACCCCTTCAAATAGTGTTTTATGGGCAAGCGGCGAACCAGCAAACAAATAATCAGCAAGACCTTGATAATCAACAGTAGTGGGTACGTTTGGATGAGCAAGAACAGCTTTTGCCTCAGACGCACAAGCAAAGAGATCATCCGTTATGGAGTAGTAGAGCGGCTTGATGCCGATGCGATCACGAGCCGCAAACATTATCTGCGTACGTGAATCCCATAGAACAAAAGCGAACATACCATTCAATGACTGCAAGCAACGCGGCCCCTCTTCTTCATAAAGATGCAGAATAACCTCACTATCAGTGGCCGAACGAAATATATGTCCGTGTTCGCGAAGAGTTGAAGCCAGTTCAATATAGTTATAAATTTCCCCGTTAAACACCAACCAAATCGATCCGTCCTCATTGCTCATCGGTTGGTGGCCTGCTGCTGATAGATCCAGAATGGAAAGCCGCCGATGTCCCAGACCAATTGGCCCATCAATATGGATACCTGCGTCGTCCGGGCCTCGATGGATCTGGATATCCCGCATTGCCAGAACATCCGCTGAGCGGCAAGGTCGTCCATCGCGCTGCCATACTGCTGCAATACCGCACATGCATTCTCCTATCTGGTTGCCTTGCAAATTTATTCAAAAGCTAAAAAGTTCTCTCAAGCTTGTTACCATCGAGATCAAACATTCTGTAAACAACCTCATTGATCCCCATCATCATGCCGATTACAGGCACCCAATTCCATTGTGTAAAAGTCGAGTTAACAAACGCAGCGATCAAGATCACCAAATGAGACAGCGTAAAGCCCAGCACAATCGCTTTCAATCTATCATCCGGAATGCTGTGCCAGTATTTAAATCCCCTCTTCATGAATATGAAAGACAAGCCCATGAGACATATATATCCAACCAAACCCGAATCCAACATGATCTTGAGATGGCCATTGTGAATAAACGCTCGGAAATCGCGGCCCTCGATAATGACATCGATTCTCGGGTCCCAAGGTCTGTAATTCACACCCATGCCAATTCCAATCAGAGGGTTTGAAATGATCGTGGAAAGGGCATGCTGGTTTTCAATCATTCTCCAATTCAAGGAACCATCCTGTCCGGAGTAGGTGCTGCTATCAATCACGGTGGTGAATCTTTCAAATGAGGCGTTCAACAGCCTGTTCACCCGAGAATCAGAATAGCCATACAGAAGCGGAATAATGACAGCTGTCGATGCAACAGCAATCAGGCTCCAGCCAAGCAATCTCCGGCGGGCGCTGCTTTCCACGATCCAGAAAAGGACAAGGGTCGCTACAATCAATGCCGTCCAATAACTGCGCAGAAAAGTTACCAGAATGGCAGATGCCAGCAAACTGAATTGAATAAAAAAGGCAAGCCCGGCAGGTCTGCGTTTTTCAAAAGCCATGACACAAAGGAGCGTAATAAAGGAAACAATCAAGATCGACACACCCGGCGGAAGGATGCGGGTAATATCTTCGTAAGCCACCCCCTGGGTGTTCAAACTCTCCACACGCCCCGGCAAAATTTGTACCGAATCCCCCAGCAGAAACTGCCCAAACATTGCAGCAGCGACAAGGATTGCCAGGCCAAGAAGGCCATTCAACAGTAGTTTTAACTGGCGATATTCTCTAATGAGGTTGGTTACGACAAAAAAGGATAAATAATAAGAGACAACTCGAATCGCTCTTCTCGCTGGCTCAACCTCCACAGATGATTGCAAAACCGCGATCAAGGCTGACAATAGCATTACCCCATAAAAAGCAAAAAGCCACCCATCCAGCGGGGTACGAACAAGCTTAAACTGCGATTCGATCATCCAACGCACTGCAATTAACCCCAATAGACCAAGAAGCAAAATATCCGGTATATGCAGGCTAATGCCCACAGACACCACTGGCAGGTAATCTTCAAATACAATGCTTGATGTTGTGACCAAGATTCCCAGGAGTGCCACCTCGGGCCTCTTGAGTACAACATAGGCTGAACAAATCGAGATCAGAATCCCCAGCGAAAAGAATTGAGGGAGAATCACAGTAGAGATGCCCAAGAGCAACCCTGCGCCACAAGCCGCCAATATCTGGACAAATATATGGCGGGTGGCAATTGTTCTTGAAGCAGGCTGTCTTAACATTTTCTCCTTCGCGGTCCTAATCACAATTCAGATATACCTTTGGATGCCAACAACTCGAGCTGAGGCTTGACAATCCGCAGGATATTCGCCTGATCCTCTTTCGTAAAACCGACCGAATGTGTTGGACGGGGTTGAAATGGAATTCCATTGCGAATATGCAGAAATTCAAATATCCTTTTTGATTCGTTCATGGGATCATTGACCAACCTGCCAAATTGAACAATGTAGGTGTTAGGTTCGAACTGGTGTCGCGCGACCAACTCCGCACACGAAGACCAATTCTCCGCATACTCTTCCAGGGTAAATCTCCTGGCACCTGCGCTCGTCAGAGATTCACCCCAAGTCCTTGCCTGCATAGACCAAATCGTGGAGAGCGGGTCACGAATGGCAAGCAGGATTTTGGCTTCAGGAAAAAGAAGTCTGGTATTGACGATGAATTGTTCATAGCCCTTCGATGGGAATGCGATCGGTTCCAATGGCTCTTTATCCACCAACAGGCTTTTTGTCATGAGTATCCGCGAACTTGAGTAATAATCGTAAACAAGACCACGGGCCATGCCAAAGATCAACTGGCTGTCTTTTTCCAAATTCCGAAATCGTTGTACTTCCTCCATGAAGCGATGTACGCTGACTAAAATTCGGGATTCGGGAATGGCTGATACTCCCTCTTGATGTCCAAGCCATTCACACAGGGCGGTTGTCCCGGAACGCGGCGCACCAGATATCAGACAAATCCGCCTGGGGAAAAAGCTGAAAGCCCTTTGAAATTTTATGGCAAGGGGAGTTATTGATTCCTTATATTTGGATGGAATAGCCATTGCCTATATTCCTAAAATTCAGGCGACAGGGGAGTAGATCCATGCATGGCCTACTCCCCTGTCCCATGATTTATGCTGTAGGAACCAAAACTCTTGTGATCGTTGATGCAACCACTTCAACTTGTTCTTCGGTCAGTTCGGGGTACATGGGTAAGGAAAGGATCTCGCTACAGATCTTTTCAGCAACCGGGTAGGGGCCTTGCCCCTGTCCATTTTTCATATAGAATGGCTGCTGGTGAACAGGGATGGGATAGTGAATGGCAGTTCCGATTCCATTTTCTTTCAACATAGCCTGTAAACCATCACGGTCTTGCGCACGGATGACATACAGATGATAAATATGCCTGTACCCTTGTGGCTCCACCGGCGTAACAACAGATGTATCCGCCAACAATTGGTTATACAACCCAGCCAGACTGCGCCTCGACTCAAGCCAATCATCCAGATGCGGTAGTTTTACGCGCAGGATGGCTGCCTGCATACTATCCATGCGGTGATTGAACGGTGGCAACTCGTGTACATTTTTCACGCGTTGTCCGCAATTACGTAATGCACGCACCGCTTCGGCCACCTTTTCGTCGTTGGTGGTGACCATGCCTGCGTCGCCGCACGCACCGAGATTCTTCGTCGGATAAAAGCTAAAGGCCGCCGCATCCCCCAGATTACCCGTTCGCGTTCCTTTGTAAGTTGCACCATGCCCCTGACAGGCATCTTCCACAATGATCAAATTATGTTTTTTGGCGATCGCGCGAATCGGGTCCATATCGGCTGGCAGGCCATAGAGATGAACTGGAATCATCGCTTTTGTACTCGGGGTGATGGCTTCTTCGAGTTTGGTCGCATCCAGAGTCCAAGTGACCGGGTCTACATCCACGAACACAGGCTTGGCCCCGGTAAAAGAGACCGCAGCCGCAGTTGCTGTGAAGGTATGAGCGGGAACAAGTACTTCATCTCCGGGGCCGATGCCAAATGCCAGCAGACTCAACTCCAAAGCGGCAACGCCACTGCTCACGCCCACTGCATATTTGGTGCCGCAAAAAGCCGCAAACTCTTCCTCAAATTTGGCAACATCCTGGCCCAAAATGAAGTCAGTGCGTTCCAATATGTTTTGAATGGCGGAAGTGATCTCGGCATGAAGCGCCTGATGATGGGCTTTCAGGTCAATCAACGGAATGTTCATTTCTACTCCCTTTCTGGAATGATAGATTTAACGGGACGGGCGGGGTTGCCTGCGACCACCATATCCGGCGGCACATCATGAGTTACGACACTTCCCGCTCCGACAATGGCTCGTTCGCCAATAGTCACGCCGCACAAGATTGTGGCATTGCTGCCAATTGAAGCCCCCTTCTTGATCAGGGTGGGAACGCATACCCAATCGGCCTCGGTCTGGGGTTGACCTGAAACAGTTGCAGCGCGGGGATATTTATCGTTGATAAACATCACCCCGTGTCCGATGAAGACTTCATCTTCAATCGTTACACCCTCGCAAATGAACGTATGGCTGGAGATCTTCACCCGCCTGCCAATTTTTGCCCCCTTTTGGATTTCTACGAAGGTTCCCACCCTGCTTTCGTCGCCGATCTCGCAGCCATACAAATTCACAAATGCATAGATCTTTACATCCGCGCCCAATTTAACATCTGCGGAAATTCTTGCAAATTCGGGCGTTACCATGTGATCACCTCATGACCGTGGCCGTTACTCATGGAAAGCTGGGCGGTCTCCAGAATTTTGACGACATCCATGCCTTCGCGCCCGGAGCTGGTCGGTTTGGTGTGATTCACAATACAATCGATAAAATGCTGGCACTCCTGCTTCAAGGGCTCAACGAATCGGATGGTTGGAATGGTGATGTCGCCGGAGTGATAGTTGCAATGAAATTCACCGAATCCGCCATTGGTGTATTCGGGGCGGTCAACACCCTTATCGTAGATCTTTATTTTCTGTTCATTTTCGACATCGTTATAAACTGCCATCTTCTTGCTTCCAACGACGGTAATGCGCCGCACCTTGCATGGATCAAGCCAGCTTACATGAATATAAGCTGGGATATTTCCCGGGAAAACCATATTCAGGTAGGCTACGTCGAAAATATTCTCAAAGACACAGGGGGTACCTTGCGCGCTGACAGAGATCGGCTTTTTCCCCAACAAATACAGCAGGATCGAAATGTCATGCGGAGCCAGATCCCAGATCACGTTCGAATCGCGCTGGAACAGGCCCAGACTTAATCGGGCAGTATCCAGGTAATAAATATCGCCAAGTTCCCCACTGTCAATATATTTCTTCAACGCGTGGACTGCCGAGTTGTACTCGAAGATATGGCCCACCATCAGAATCAATCCTTTGGAATCGGCCAATTCGATTAATTCCCTGGCATGTTCGCTTTTGAGCGTGATCGGCTTTTCAACAAAGACATGCAGGTTATGCTCCAGACACTCCTTGGCAATGCTGTAATGAGTTATCGGGGGGGTTGCGATCACAACTGCATCCAATCCCAGATCGAATAACTCATGGTGATCGTGTCTGACGGCTACATGGGGATACTTCATGGCAGCCTGCTTCAATCTCTCGTCACTCAGGTCTGCAATGGCCGTGAGCTCTGCATTGGGAAGCTCATAAAAATTCCGAGTCAAGTTCGGCCCCCAATATCCATATCCAATTATTCCAACTTTTACAGCGGTCATGAAATCCTCCTTGATTGAAAATTAATAGGCCCCGGATGTGGAAAACACTGCCAGGGGGGTTCTCAACATGATGATCAAATCCAGCCAAAGCGATTGTTTCTCGACGTAATCAATATCCAATTGAACCTGCGTATCAAAATCGACAACGCAACGTGCTGTAACCTGCTGCAGTCCCGAAAGGCCTGGTTTCGCCTCCAAACGACGCAAATGCCAGGGCTGGTACATATCCACTTCATAAGGGATTGCAGGTCTGGGGCCGATCAGGCTCATATCGCCGACCAGAACGTTCCATAATTGAGGTAATTCATCCAGGCTTAGTTTGCGCAGGAGTTTTCCTGGGCGGATAATTCTTGAGTCATTCACGAGTTTGCGGGGTTGTGTCGGAGCGCCTTGTAAAGCCGTCATCTGCTCCAGATTATTCTCGATCAAAGCCTTGACATAAGCCTGATGGATGGACGGGTCGGCATTGATTTTCATTGTTCTGAATTTATAGCAACGGAAGTTGTATTTCTTCCAATAGGAATATTGCCCATACCCCTGTCTCTTTGCCCCCACACGCTCCTGCACGAAGAACACCGGTCCAGGGGAGTAAACAAATATCAACGCGGCTACAATCAGCATCACGGGTGAAAACAGAACCAGCAATATAAAGGCAATAGCAATATCCATGGTGCGTTTGACGGCATAATAAACAGCCCGGTCATTGGCGGCCACACCAAGGGCGTTTGGGTCGCTTTTTTGGATTGAAATTAAGAGAATATCGTTCTGCATTTGTGTCTACTCCTGACCATTCAGCTTCCTACAGGTTTCAAGCAACTACGCTGGTTTTATTTCAGCTGGGGTCGAGGCCGAATCCATTTTTTTATGATATCGATAGGCGGCATACCCGCCGCCGGTTTCCGCCTGATTTACGATCAGGTCAACAGATTTGTCGCGAAATCGAAAACCGGTCAACACCTTTTTTACAGATCGCAAACTCTCGCGGCGTGTATGGCATCTTCTTGCAACAAGCAGTACACTGTCAACATTGGGGATGACAGCCGTTATGTCTGCCACGGCCAACATTGCAGGCGTATCCAGAATAACAAAATCGAAATCACGCTTCAAACCGTCGATGAGATTCACCATTTGAGGTGAACCAAGCAACTTGGGCGGATGAGCCGATGGCGGTCCGCTTGCGAGCAGTTTGACACCTTCCACCGAACTGGCCTGCAACACATCCTGTAACTTTGCATCCCCATCCAACAAATTGGTAAGGCCACGGTCATTGGGAAGTTCGAACAGGGAATGCAACTTCGGCAGGCGTACATCACAATCAATGGCAACGACTTTGTTCCCAAGTTCTGCAAGCGCAAGCGCCAAACGATGAGCGATCATCGATTTTCCCTGATTGGGTTCCGCGCTCATTACAAGCAGAACTTTTTTGGGAGGCTGATCTTTGGCAGGTTGGAGATTGAGGGCCAAATTCTCAAAGGCATCGGAAAAAGAGGAAAAGTCGTTGCTGCGATTACCCAATTGTTTCCGATTCGCTTTTGGAATCCTTGCAATCGCATTTAATTCGGTGACGGCTTCGATATCCTCTGACCTGTACAGGGCAGTATCCTGACTTTCAAAGATAAGCGCCAATCCCAACCCACCCACCAACCCAACGACGAAGCCCATGGCGTAATTCAAGGAAACACGCGGCGTAGATGGAGTTTGCGGAGCTACGGCTGGCTCGATCACAGTGATCATGCTTGATCGAATTTCCTCACGAAGGCTCGCTTGTGTAAACTGCCCCAGAAGAGTCGTGTAATTACTTTGATTCAATTGAAGCAGTTGTTTGGTTGTTTCAATCTCACCCGTTGCGGCTGGGGTCTGGATAATGAGCCTGGCATATGCATCGCGCGTCTGATCGAGGGCCACCTGCGCCTTAATTAGCTCCTCACCAAGCACCTCCTGTGAGGTTTTGCCGCCGCCTGTATACAAATCCTTGCTTTCGGAGATCAATATCTCCGCCAAGGTATTCGCCGCTTTTGCCGCTGTCTTTGGGTTCGAGCTTTCGACCGTAATCATTACAAGCTCAGTATTGGGAATCACCACAGCAGTGATGACCGGGAGTTCTTTCAGGCTTAGTTTCGTTCCGAGTTCGTTCAACACAGGCCCGCTGGTAACGATCTCTACATACGTGTTCATTAACTGGGCAGCATAGACATACTCGGAGTAATTCAAATTCCCGCCCGCAGAAGCAGCAATTCGCAAGGTTGTGGAGGCTTGATAGATCGGTGTAACTTGATTCGTACCAATGACCACCGCCGCCATGGTTACAACAAGGGTGAGTAGAACAATCCATTTCCTGCGCCAGAGAATGTCGAAATATCGTCTAAGTTCCATTTTTGACCTTCAAAGTACCATCCGTGCTTAAACAAATCCTGCAATAGGGCGTTTACTTTGATAAAAGTGAACCTGTCGTTACCCGTAAAACATCCGCCGCTTTTCGTAAATTACTGAGGAACATGTCGTTGTCTCTAAACTTGGAAAAATCCTCATATACACCATTCCATATCTTGATCGCCGTCGGCTCGCTGCACCCTCGTTTTCGCATCTCACCAATGAATTCGTCAAAGGTCATGTTAATTTTCTCTGCAAGCTCCTGCACTCTGCTGCTCATACTTGCTCCTGAAAAAATACGAGTTTCGAACCGAATAACGATTTCCTCGTCATATCCGTTATTTGTAATAAATTTGGAAATCTATTTGAAAATCGAAGTAAAAAAAAACTGTTACTTTTCTTTACCAGTAAATGCTGTCCCCCGACCCATTTGCCAGGAAAAATCAACCCGCCAACCTTTAAAAACCTTGCAAATTTGTTAACCCTAGTATAGACAATAGGCAGATTAAAACAAGTGACAAATGTCACGTGGCAAGTACGGTGGCAATGTCGCGTCTGCGATAACCTCGTTTTCAAATTTTAGGGTGCGGACAGAGAACAGCGGGGATTCCCCACTTATTGATGCGGCTCTTGAACTTGCAGATTGCCATATTCGCCTGGGTGATATCAACCAAGCACTGGAATTAATTCTCCCCACACTTCAACATCCTGCCAGCACCGAAGGCGCAAAACAACGCATCGTACAAATGAAAACTGTTCTTGCTCGCATGACCGAGTAAGTTACAAAGAAACACAACGGGAAATTCTTTTCGCGTTTGCTATGCAGCCGACAACTTTTCCTTCAACCATTCAAAAGCAGCCGATTGCATTTCCAAATCAAATTTGTGCGGACCTGGATAAAATTGCCCGATATACGCATCGGGTTTTCCACTATTTGCATAATGACCTTGTAAACGGATATGCGCTTCCTGCATCCCTGATTCTGTGAATAGGTCATCCTGCAGATCATATTGAACCAACAACGGCATGGGCGCGCGACATGCGGCGATATCAGGCCAGTCTCCGTAGCGAGACCAGCCAAAGGGAAACAACATCCAGGTGTGAGACATGTTGTGATCCAGCAAAGCCGAATAGGTGGTCATTAAACCAATAATAACTGTAGCGCGGATTCCCTCGTATGTTGCGCTCAACAAAGCTGCCCGATTCCCCCCTCCAGATAAACCAATGCAACCGATTCGTTCGGAGTTTACGTCTGCGCGGGAGAGCAGATAATTCAAGGCAACGCGATCTTCAAAGGATACAACTCCAGCCATATTGGTGCCAAGAATATTGCAATACTTAGAAACCCAATGCTCGTGGAAATAGGCGGCATGGTTGTAAAACTCGATTTCATCCGATGTTTGGCGCCCCTGCAACAATTCGGCTGTTTTACTGCCCATCATAGCCAGCATGGTTTCCAATGGAAAGCGACGGCTGCCCCATAAAAACACATCGTGAACAAGTACAACAAATCCCTCACGCGCCAGAGCATTGGCATACGCCCGTCCGCCGTAAGGGATTTTTCGAAAATTACTTAATACAGGCAGGGTTTCTTGCGGACCATCTGCAATCTTTTCTTTTCCATAAAATTTGAAGTCACTATGGTCATGTAAAGCAACAATCCCGGGAAGTGGCCCATTTGCTTTGGTTGGCTTGAGCACATAGGCATGCGTCCGCGGGCCATACCCCACTGACCAGGAAACCTCTTCCCCAAATACCCCGTCTCTCTCCCATTGACTTTCCACCTTTACATCCAATGGCTTTTCATCCCCGTGACAAAACCCCAATGCCTCAAGAATCAAGTCCTGAGTTTGCTGCCCGGGGATCGCTACAGGATAGAGAGGTTGTTTTTGGCGGGCTGCAGTAACCCAATCGCTAAAAATACCAAGGTGGCGGTAATGTTCAGGCATGGTTTTTCCTTAGAACGAGCAGCAGAGTTACTCCACCTGCTTGATCTTCAATATCTTGCTTTGTAAATTTTTTAACTCCACGCGCAGACCAGCTTCCATCCAGCTTGCTCCAGAGTGAGGGCCGCTGTATCCATCCACTTCATAGAGGGCCGTTGGGTTTAGTCCACGCAGATGAATCATTGGCAGATTTGTCGGGTCAGATAAATACACTCGGAAGACAAACAATACAGCCTCGGACTGATCTTTGCTCACATATTGCACAGCCGAGAACATACTCTTCTGTGGAGATATCAACCGATACTGGTCACCAAATTGGATGATCGGGCGGATCTCTTTATAAAGTTGGATGCAGTGCGCGGCCAACTCACGATCGGCCTGATCCCATTCATTGAGATTTCCGCCCACCCCAAGCGATCCGCACATGCTCACGTGGAAACGGAATTCAAGTGGCACGACATCCCTGCCCCAATCGGTCACCCAGGCTTCCATGGCATTCGCCGGTAAAAATTGTGAAAAGCCTTCCTGTATGGATAACCGCGCCGTGGCTTCTGTATTATCAGAAATCCAGATCTGGTCTGCAAAATGCAGGATGCCAAAATCCGCGCGTCCGCCGCCACCGGAGCAACTCTGCCAGATGACATTCGGAAAACGCTCCCGCAACGTCCCCCACACATGATACAAACCATGTACATACCGCACCCATAACTCACGCGCATCACCGGGAGCATCACGCCAACCTGGCTCGCTGACATTACGGTTCATATCCCATTTAATGAACTGAATATTATTTTCGCTCAAAATGGTGGTCAACACGCTGATGATGTATTCCTGAACATCGGTGCGCCCCAGGTTGAGAATTAACTGCCGTCTGGCCTCCGTACGGGCGCGGGAGGGGAAATGAATCACCCAATCGGGATGGGCACGATATAGGTCGCTATCCGGGTTGACCATTTCAGGCTCCACCCACAAACCAAAATCCATACCGAGGGCGTTGACATTCTTGATCAAGCCGCCCAATCCATTTGGAAATTTGGTTTTATCGGGGAACCAATCCCCAAGCCCGGCATTATCAAGATTACGGTTATGAAACCAGCCATCATCCATTACAAACAACTCGATCCCCATGCCTGCAGCAACCTCGGCAAGTTTCGATTGCGATATCTCATCCACATCAAAAAGGGTGGCTTCCCATGAGTTGTAAAGAACCTTGTGCAGTTGATTTTTATGCGGCAAAAGAATATTGCGAACATAATCATGCATGAGACGACTCGCCGCCCCAAAACCGTCCTTGACATAGCCTGAAATGGATTCGGGAGTTACAAAGGTTTCAGCGGGATTTAACTTCCAGGCAAAATCCCAATCATTGAGACCAACGCTAATGCGCGTGGATGCGAACTCGGTCACTTCAGCAGTGATCTTCCAGTTGCCACTCCAGGCAAAG
>Ga0138256_10007390_pt1 | contig 11590 bp, 13 predicted proteins | sample KNB2016incub_MG_FD_105486 | JGI IMG/M metagenome (GOLD analysis project Ga0138256, IMG submission 105486) | Active sludge microbial communities from wastewater in Klosterneuburg, Austria - KNB2014incub_MG | ecosystem: Engineered > WWTP > Activated sludge > Unclassified | place: Austria...
CCGGCGACGATCATCGTCGAATCGAGCAATCCGAGGCCCCGAATAAAGCCTTCTTTTGTTTCTTGTTCCAATTCAGCAACGTCAGTTGCCATACTTTTCACGTCAGCAAAGGATGAAATTTGACTATTCTTGAATTACCAACGCCAATCAGGAGGAGCGCAAGAACTTTGACTTTGAAGCGTTGGTGAGAAATTTGTAGTTGCTATTATACTTAGATTGAACCAACTGTCGAGTTTTTATTTAACATTTATCCGATTTCCCTATTTTCGTGCGATCTATGGCCGAAGAACCCTTAGGCGACATGCCGACTGAAGATTTCCGCCGCTATGGTTATGCGGTGGTCGATCAGATTGCTGAGTATTTTGAGAATATCGAGCAATTACCGGTACTTTCGCAGATCGAACCGGGTTCGTTGGCCGCAAGTTTGCCCGCATCGGCGCCCGAACAAGGTGAAGATTTTGCCGATATTTTAAGCGATGTTGACCGCCTCATCCTGCCGGCCGTAACAAACTGGAATCACCCGAATTTTCACGGCCTTTTCTCGACATCGACCTCATCGGTCGGCGTTTTTGGCGAAATGTTTGCGGCGGCGTTTGATATGAAAGCGATGCTTTGGCGAACATCGCCGGCTTCGACGGAGCTTGAGGACGTTACGCTCGACTGGCTTAGGCAAATGTTGGGCTTGCCCGACGCTTTCGAAGGAATTATATACGACACAGCCTCCGTCTCGACAATGCACGTCATCGCCGCCGCCCGCGAACGTGCGAACCTCGGCATCCGCGAAAGAGGAATGAGCGGCCGCGGCGACCTGCCGCTGCTTCGGGTTTATTGTTCCGAGCATGTCCATTCGTCGATCGACAAAGCGGTCATAACGCTTGGGATGGGAACACGGTCGCTGCGGAAGATCGAGTGCAATGAGCGGTTTGAGATGATCGCGGGGCGGCTTGCGGAAGCGATCGAGGAAGATATCGCGGCGGGATATTTGCCGATCTGCGTTATCCCGACCATCGGTACGACATCGAGTTCAAGCGTCGATCCTGTCGATGCGGTCGCTGATATCTGCGAAAAATACGGCCTTTGGCTCCACGTAGATGCCGCCTACGCCGGTTCAGCCGCGATCGTTCCTGAATTACGGCATCTGTTCAAAGGCTGGGAACGGGCCGATTCTATCGTCACCAATCCGCATAAATGGCTCTTTACACCGTTTGACCTTTCTGTACTATATTGCCGGGACCTCAACGAACTAAAAGCTGCTTTCTCCCTTGTTCCCGAATACCTTAAAACAAGCGACGCCACGGCCGTAAAGAATGGAATGGACTACGGCATTCAACTCGGCCGGCGGTTTCGTGCCTTAAAACTCTGGTTTGTCATCCGCTATTTCGGCCAAGAGGGATTGATCGCCCGGATCCGCGAACATTGCCGCCTCGCTCAACTATTCGCATCATGGGTCGAAAGTTCCGACAACTTTGAACTAATGGCTCCCGTTCCCTTCGCCCTCGTATGCTTCCGCGCAAATCCGCTCGGCGCTTCCGACATCGATACGTTGAACGAACGAATAATGAACTCCATAAACGCATCGGGCAAGGCGTATCTTTCGCATACAAAGCTAAATGGCGCCTTTACCCTGCGGCTATCCGTGGGCAGCATTAGGGTTGAGCAACGGCATGTCGAAAAGGTTTGGAAGCTCTTGAACGATCGACTAGTAGAAGCGACAGATTTAGAAAAAAAGTAATAAAACGACCACTAACCAAACTGCCAGATCCGACGACTGCTGTCGATCTGGCTGCAGTCGTTTTTTCGCCAACGGCGACCGACATATAAAGCCTGGGGTTAAGTGAGGCTTTGCGAACGCAACCCCAGGATATGTTACAGATACATGATGCGTCGCTGAAGGCGACGAACGTTATCCTGACAACTGTTGCTCGCCTACAGCGAGCGGGCGTTCTTGGATCTGATGACCTGGGGTTTCGCCGAAAAACGGCTCTGCCCCAGGCTTTATAGGTCGGTCGCCGTTGGCGACAAGGAAGAACACCGAATTGCGATATGGAATTTTATGTTGCCCGTACTACGCTCTCGAGTTTAATGCCGACCGGAACGGGCCTTATTCTTTTTTCTTCACTTACATGGGATCCTATTGGTTCGGGAAATTGTCCTAATCCTGACTTTGCCGGGCTTCCTCAAAATACTTCCAATTCCTTCGAACTTCATTTAATCTATTACTGATGGCGGCTGCTGCTTCCATGGTTATTGCATGCCCGAATTGCGGGGCGAAGAATCGGGTCGATGCGAATTCGGCCCGCGAGCGTCAGCCTGTTTGCGGGCGTTGCGGCGAGGCGTTGCCTTCCGTGCCGGCCGGGCCGGTGACGGTAACGGACGCAAATTTCGCGCAGACGGTCGGCGCGTCGCCGCTTCCGGTCCTGCTCGATCTTTGGGCCGCGTGGTGCGGGCCTTGCCGAATGATAGCACCGATCATTGAAACTTTGGCTGCGGAGTTGAGCGGCAAAGTACTTGTCGGCAAGCTCGATGTTGATGCAAATCAGCAAACCGCCGCCAGATTCGGCGTTCAAAGCATTCCCACGCTTTTGATCCTCAAAGACGGCCGTGAGGCGGATCGCCTTGTTGGGGTGCAATCGAGAGAAGCGATCCTAAGGCGCCTTCAGCCGTATTTCTAAATGTCGGAACGCTGAATTGGCAGAGGCTTTATTTGAGTTTTACTTGTAACCTTCGGTCACGTCCGTCACCAACGGATTCACTCGCAAGATCTTCCTCTGTTTGAAGGGTCGTGTGTATTATTCGACGCTCGGTCGAGTTGAGAACGCCAAATGTAAATGGGCGGCCGCTCTTTCTTACCTGATCTCCGGCAAATCTGGCCATAGCCTGCAATTCTTTCTTGCGGGTCCGCCGATATCCATCGGCATCCACGACAAAGCGGTGTTCCCGGTCAAGCTGCCGCCCAAAGATCTGGAACAAAAGTGTCTCGAAGGCATCCAGAAGCTCGCCGTTCTCGGCGTGCGCGAAATGCGAGTCTTCACCCTGAAGGTCCAGTGTACAACCTTCGTCGGTCATTTCAGCCGAGACCTTTAATTGCAGGCCAAGATCATCGATCAACCCGGAAAGAAACTGTTCGGCATTCGCACAGGTTTCAGTCATATCATTTGTCCCGCAAACTTTTGTTTGCCGGTTGTTCCGCAAGCTAAAGTTTGCGGAACTTAAGAAGTACTCAGCTTTGGTTTTACTTTCTTTGCATTTTTCGGAATAGTATCGACAACCTCTGCAGCCGGCGGTTCGTTTGTCTTGTTCATCCGATTGATCAGCATCTGTTGTCCAAAGCTGACAATATTGCCAAAGAACCAATAAAGCAGCAGTCCGGATGGAGCGGTCCACATCATCCAGAGCATCATGACCGGCATTAGCCACGTCATCATCTTTTGCTGCATCTGCTGTTCCGGCGTTACCGCCGCGGCCGTCGGTGTAAATTTCATCGACAGCACCATTGAGATCGCAAATCCGAACTCAAGTACGTGCCACGGATCGGCCGACGATAGGTCAGGTATCCAAAGGAACGATGCCTGCCGCGCGTCAAGTGCGATCGTGATCGCCGTATAAAAGGCAAAAAGCAGCGGAAACTGCAGCAGCATTGGAAGGCAGCCGCCAATAGGCAGCGCGTCCTTTGTCATTTTCAGCTGCTGCATTTGCAGCTCGCGCATCCGCGGATCATCCGTCGGAACTCCTTTTGCCTGCAGTGCTTTTATCTTATCCTGCAGCTCCTTCATTTTCGGAGCATTCGCCGATGCCTTTTTGAACGACTTAGACTGCTTCCATCTCAACGGAAACAGCAATGAATAGAACAGGAAGGTGAAAATAATAATCGCAACACCATAATTGAATGTAATGGTGTTGAAGAAATGCAGAGCATGAAGGATCGGGATCGAAAGCGGCTTTACAAAAAAGCGAAGCGGCCGGTAATTGCTGAAATTGATCAGATTGACCAGATCGATCTCGCGCCCGACCGAAGCGCTTAGCGGCTCAACCAAATTCGAAACCAGGAAATAGTCCTTTGTTCCGGTGAATATCTTCGTTACCGTCCCGTCCGTTGTAACGGGGACGAAAGCTGTTACCAGATGGCGAGTTTCCTTGGTTTCAGGGCTGCGTATGGCCCATCGCCAGATGCTTGGGAAATACGGCAGTGTCTGAACCTCGTATTTGGACGCACGATATTCAACGCCCTGCTGTGGTGATGCGGGGATTGCCGCCATTGCAAAATATGCATCACCCACACCGGCCCAATCGACCGTACCCGCATCCGACAACGATGCCTGGTTGTTAGCGTCGTAAGTAAACGAATAATTGCCCTGATGCCGTTTGATCTCGCCGTCCACGATTGCAACGGTCTCAGATTCGATATGGTAAAAACCGTGATGGTTTATGGCGTGATCGCCAATGCTCGCACCTACCGCTAACCTGGTATTCGGCACCGGTTGGCCGTTTTGCTTTAGGGTGATGCCGAGGTCGGCTATGTAACTGTCACCGCGGAATACAAACGATTTCTTTACCTCGACTCCGCTCGGGTCCGTCAATGTAAAATCGATCCGCTGCTCCTGTCCATCGGTTAGCACGATCGTATCCGACGAGGCAGAAACCTGATAGTTTCGCTCGTTCGCAAGCGTCGTCAAGTTCTGATCACTTGTAACAAGTCGAAACGGAAGCTCTCTCGGGCTTTGCTCAAGTGCCTTTTGCGGAATAAGCTGCAGCGGCCGTTTGTCCCCATCCGTCGAGCCGTCAGCATAGATCGGGTGATCGCCTTTCGGCGTTTTGCTTCTAAGAATTACCCAGCTTGTCGCGACAGCGCCCTTTGAATCAAGCGTAACTTCGTATAAAGGCGCTTTGATCGTAATAGCACGGGCCGGCGTCGTGTCGGGCGGTGCCGCCGCCAATTGCTCAGGCGTCGGCTGCGCGGGCGTCGGCTGTGCAGGCTGCGGAACCGTAGTGTTGGCGTTTGCTGCTTCGCTGGAATTTGTATTCGTGTTAGAAGGCGGAGTTCTTGGGGTAAAAAAGTAGGACCATCCAAAAAGGACGATCATCGAAAGCACCGCTGCAATTAAAAACCTTGACTGACTTTGCTTATTTTCTTGATCTACCATTCAATTTTGGATCGCGGATTTGGTTGACCGCAAACCGTTTAACTTCATTGATCCGAATACTTACAGCAGATCCAATTTCCCGGTCACTTGACCGGGTCGTGTCCGCCATTGCAAAAAGGCTGGCATCGCAACAACCGCCTCAACCCCATCCACATTCCGCGTAGGGAACCGTATTTTGCGATCGCCTGTCCGGCGTATTCAGAACACGTCGGCTCGAACCTGCACGCCGGCGGAAGGAAAGGCGAAATCATAGCTTTATAAACGCCCAGCAGATCAAGTACGAGATATTTCATCTATAAAAACTTTGCCACAGAGATCACGAGAGGAAACAGACGAACAAAAACCGCGTGTCAATCTGTGAGGCTCCGTGTTGTCTGTGGCAGCAATTCCGCTTCAGCGGCCCTTACCCGTCCGGCTATCGCCCTAAGGTCTTCGATCGGACCGGTCAGCTTTGTCTTCAAAATATTCCGCCTCGCGTTGAGCACCCAGTCGTGTTTTACGCTGACGGCGTCGATTTCGTTCCGGCTAAGTCGGAACGCTTCACGAAGCAGACGTTTTGCACGATTTCGATCGTGCGCCTTATTACCAATCGCTTTTTTGGTTGCGGTGATCCCGACGCGATGCAAATTCCCGCCAACGGGCAAAATGAAAACCGTCATAAAACGGCCTTCGAAACGTTTTCCGTTCTCGTAAACCCGAAGGAACTCAGCCCTCTGGCGAAGCCGCGCCTCTTTCGGCAGCGAAAACCCTAGTAATGCTGTACAGTCAGGCGTTTGCGGCCCTTCGCCCTGCGGCGCTTCAATACTGCGCGGCCGTTCTTGGTCGCCATTCTCGCTCTGAAGCCGTGCTTTTTCGCGCGGCGGCGGTTGTTCGGTTGATACGTTCTCTGCGGCATAATTACTCTCCATTGAATTCACCCGAAAGTGAAAACTTTGAGTTTAAGGAAAAAAGAGGCCGCTGTCAAAGAAAACGGTGCAAAAATCAAATGCCAACGTCCGGTGAGCGGGCGTACCCGCTAAATGTTGCCAACCGATGCTCGATTGTTCACAATCAATTGAAGGAGACAAAAAGATTATGTTGAGGAAGATGATCGAGTCTTCGGAATGGAGAAATTTCCTTTCCGGCTTTTCCGATAGAAACAGCGGCAGACGCGCACGTTTCGAAGCGTTCACGACGGATGGCGTTGCTGAAGAGGATGAAGAAGCCGCGTTCCAAAATGTGACGATCGATGGCACACGGGCGGTCATCGACCGGGTCAATACTCACGGCAAACTGATCAGCGACACTGTCGAGGATGTTCGCGGCATCAGCATCCAGTATGATTCGGACGACAGCGAAAATACGATGGAATTTGCTGATTCAAATGGAAATATGACCGTGCTTCATTTCGAATCAATGGTTGACGGCGAATCGTAAAAGGTTGGCCGAGAACGTCATTACACGCTATTTCTATTAACTATTTGTGTTTCCGATATGCGCTTGGCGGCGAATCACCCGATTTCCTGAGACGGAAATTTCACCGGCCGTGATCCGGCGAACAGCTTCGATATATGCCGGATGCTCCTGTTCCAATATCCGGGCGGCGAGCGATGCGGCATCGTCGCCGTCATTTACGGAAACCGTCCGCTGAAGGATTATCGGGCCGGCATCGAGATCTTCGTTGACAAAATGGACCGTGCAGCCCGAGACCTTTACGCCGTGGTCGATCGCCTGCTGCTGAACATCAAGCCCGGGAAAGGCAGGCAAAAGACTCGGATGTATATTGACGATGCGATCCGGAAACGCGCGAATAAAATCCGCTGACAAAAGCCGCATATAACCCGCAAGGCAAACAAGTTCGACGCCTCGAGCAGTCAACTCGGCTGCGATCTCTTTGTCGTGATCTACCCTTGTCCGGCCGTCCCTTGCGACAACGATCGCTTCGACGCCGGTTGAACGCGCCTTTTCCAAACCTGCCGCATCCGCCTTATCGCTTATCACGACCGCAACCTCCGAATCCGGGATCGCGCCGCTTTTCACCGCCTCAATGATCGCCGCCATATTCGACCCGCGGCCCGAAATGAGTATTCCGATCTTCATTCGAAATAAAAGATTAGCAGTTAGACGATCGCCATGCCACGTCAACCCTCCACAAATACGCCAAAGCCTTCGGCAAAAAGATCAGCCTCGATATCGTCTGACCGGCGGCTGATAATAGGCAGTTTTTTGTGTATTATCAGCGAAGCTCGGTGTTAACAAGTAGTTCGGCGTTTTCTCTGTTTCCGCGACGGACGATTTGCACAAACTAAGATGGGATTACTAGACTTTTTCAAATCTAAACGTAACGATTCTATGCCTGATTCTTTTGACTTTTTGTTTGAAACTCTCGCTCACGGTAGCGACGCTGAAATTGGTTCTTTGATTTATCGCGGCGAAGCGCTTTCCGACGGCGCAAAGCTGGCTTGCGCTAATGTGCTAAACATTCACTTTCGCGCACCGGATGCAGACGGACGCTTGATTGAAGAATCACGCCACGCTTCGGGCAAGTTTTTGTTGCTCGTTTTGTCGCCTGCGTGGAAAGACCAAACCGAAGAAAACGTCGCGCCGTTGCTCGTAACTTCGCAAAATGGCGAAGCTAAAATTGCGGGTGTAATGATGCCGTTTAACGATTTAATTCCAGACTTTCCGGCAGATGAGCGAAAGCAAATTGACGAACTATCTGCGGTTTGGATTATGCGGAAAGTTCAGGCGCGTGGAAATTAATGCAACGTCGAACAAGTTATTGGACGTGAGGGCGAAACAGCACTCTTTTTATCACGTTGCGTGGTTTCCCTTAGCTTGTCCGTAGCGGTTTCGCCCCACGTCAACGCCGCCGTTCGGCGTTTCTTGTTCGTGATAACAGCAGATGAAAGTTCGCAAACACATTGACAGAAACAGAACAACTGCCGGACGTGCGACCGGAACGGTTTTGTGTCATCTGTCATTGCCGACTATTGACGCAGAATATGACTGGCGACCGTTTCAAGGAAATCCAACGCGAGTGATGGAAAAAATGCGGCATTTTCTTGAGCGGCATATTCCGAAAAATGTTGCTCTGCAAAAAGATGCGAGTTTTGTCATCCAAGCCGAAGTTCGTGCTTCCGGCGGTGGACTTCGACGCAAGCGTTTGGGAAAGTGGAAGTTTGGCGACGACTTTGATTTGGTTTTTGAGCAGGCTTCGCATGCGTGGGCGAGGCTTGAATTGGAAGAAGACTATACGATAATCGAAGTAGAAATTTAATTCTTTTTGAAAAGACTTGTTGAAATTAAATTTGACAGTTGGCAAAGTTGGGCTTGGTGATTACAACCACACTACGAAGCGCTGACGTAGTGCGGTTGTTATAGCCGTTGCTTATCTTAGCAAATGTATTTTTGGATAATTTTCTTGTTGATGTTTGTTTTTCCGGCGGCTTTCGTTTTCGCGGAATTGCTTATTTTTAAGAGTAATTCGGAGACGATGTTCCTGATCGGGAAGTGGTTTGTTTTTTGGGCTGTCGGTGTGCGGCTTTTCCTGGCCGGCTTGCGCCAATCGTTGACGCCGCGGTTTACAGCGGAACAGATCTTTGGCATCGACGATAAAAAGTCGCTGATCGTTGTCCGCGAGTTAGGCTTCGCAAATCTGGCGATGGGTGTTTTGGGACTTGGCGTTATCCTTCGCAACTCCTGGATCATGCCGGCTGCTGTCGCGGGCGGCTTGTTTTATGGATTTGCAGGTTTTGTTCATCTAACGAAAAAAGACAACAACCGGCTTGAGCAATTAGCAATGATCTCCGACCTATGGATCTTCGCAATTTTGCTCGTCTATTTTGTCGCATCAGTCTCTCATATTTGCACTGAGTGCCTTACGGTTGAAATAAGCCGCCTTACAAGTTTTTGGACGTGAAGGCGAAACAGCGGTTTTGTTATCGTGTTGTCGTTTATTCTGATGTTGTGTTTTATTGGCTTCGTCCCACGTCACCTAGATCTTTACCCAACTGAACAGGAGAATTCGTGTATATCCCTAAACACTTTGAGCAGCTTAGCGTTGATGCGATGTATGAGTTGATCGACAATTATCCGTTTGCGACTTTGGTCACGTGTGGCGATTCGGGTTTATGCGCTGATCATGTTCCGATGGAGGTTGACAGGTCTTTGGGTGTGCTCCGCTGCCACGTTGCGCGTGCAAACCCTGTTTGGCGCAAGGTTTCAGACGGAACGCAGGCAATGGTCATTTTTCAAGGCCCGGACGCATACATTTCTCCGTCGTGGTATCCGACAAAGACGGAAACCGGCAAAGTTGTTCCAACCTGGAATTACGCTGTCGTCCACGCACATGGGAGCATTCGTGTCGGCGACGACGTTCAATGGAAAAGAAACCTGGTCGAGAAACTAGCCAACCAACATGAGGCGTCCTTTCCCGATCCGTGGGCGGTCTCTGACGCTCCGAGCGATTACATAGAGAAAATGCTCGGCAGTATTGTGGGGATGGAGATCGCGATCTCAAAGCTCGAAGGCAAATGGAAACTAAGCCAAAATCGGCCTGAAACAGACCGTGAGGGTACAGTAAAAGGCCTCCGAAACCTGGGCGCAACAGCAATGGCCGAGCTTGTCGAGCGCGGCACGGACTAACAATGCATTGCTGAAAACTAAAGATCGGAGAATGCTTGTTGCCCGGCTGTTTTAAGGGCTTCGATCATTTGGCGATAAGGGCCGGCGCCGTGGCTGATTCGGGCGACGCCGAGTTTCGCAAGTTCTTGCGGCGGCGGAGTGTCGGACATGATCATGATGTTTACCGGGATCGGCGAAACTTCGCAAAGCCGCCTGATAAATTCAGGATCACGCAACCCGGGTGCGAACAAACCGCTTGCTCCCGCCTCCGCATAGGCGTCGGCGCGCATTATAGCTTCATCTAATTGAGACTCATCGTGTCGTGCCGGATATGTTTTTAGAAAAATGTCGGTGCGGGCATTTATGAAAAGCGGGACCGAAGCATGGTCAGCCGCTTTGCGGATCGACGCAATCCGCTCGCATTGATCCTCGATCGCATACAGCCCTTCGCCGCCAACGATCTGGTCCTCAAAATTTATCCCGACCGCACCGGCGGCGATCACTTTTTTGATGTTCGACGCTAATTCAGAATTGTCGGTCGCATAACCGCCTTCGACATCGAGCGTTACCGGAACGTCAACGCTCCCGACGATCCGCTCAAGATTCGCAATCGCAAGCTCAAACGGCAGATTCTCGCCGTCCGCAAACCCGTTAGCCGCCGCCACAGCCCAACTGCCCGTCGCAATAGCCTTTGCCCCCGCTTCCTCAACCGCCCTCGCACTTCCAGCGTCCCAGATATTGAACAGGATCAAAGGATCTCCTTTAATATGAAGGTCTCGAAATATCCCGGCTTTCTCTTTTTGTGTTGTCATACTATTGTTAAAAAATCCCGGATCCATTCACGGCTTTCTATCGCCGCATTTCCGCTGCAATCAACCGAAAGATTTTCGCGGCGGGACAATTTATTATCACCTCGACATTTGTCCTATTCGAACAATACTTGTTTCCGGCCTCGGCCCTCTGCGTCGGTTTGGCCAAATCTGATTCGGTCAGGCTTAGAATGAATAGTAATGAAATTGGCCTATTTCGCATAACAGGTGTCGGGAATTTTATTCGCAATGAGCATCCCGATCTTGCAGTGGCCGGCACAAACTTTCTATCGGATGATTTATTGCGGCCTTCGCGCGAAACCGGATTTATCTAACGAAAAGCTCGCGATGTCCGTAATAGCCCGCAGAGAAAAACAAACGGACACGCCATATCCATTGTGCAACCTAATGTTAAGAGTCGCGGTCGGCAAAGCAGCATTTGCACTTCGATTATTCGCTCGAAAGACAACGACAAAAGAATTGTCCAATTGCGGCCAAACAGATTATTCTCAAAGAAGGCGATTGATCTAAATTGTTCTGTAACGGAAGAAGAGAGGCGTGGTCCCGGTCTTGCGCGAAGTCTTAAATCTGTCTGCGGCAACTTCAATATCCGGACCTGATTTTTGGTTTGCCGCACCTCTCGAAACCAAGGTTTGCTTGTTTGTATTACATCGATGCTTTCATGTTTGAGGAGGATTCAACGTGTATCGTTTGCTTCAACCGATCAAGATAGGAAGCCTGACCTTGCGCAACCGCATCGTTTTTCCTCCGGTCACCACCGGCTATGAGAACCGCGGAATGGTGACGGAGCGAAGCCGCAATTTTTATCGCAACATAGCCCGCGGCGGAACGGGCCTCATCATCATCGGCGATATGTCGATCCAGCCAAGTTTTACGCAAACGCCGTTCGTCTATGACGACAGCTTTGTTACCGGCCTGCGTGATCTTGTCGATGATGTTCACGCCGAAGGAGCGTGTATCGCCGCGCAGCTTTTTCATCAGGAATATGACGCGGCCGAGATCGGGCGCATAGCC
>Ga0138256_10007391_pt1 | contig 11589 bp, 8 predicted proteins | sample KNB2016incub_MG_FD_105486 | JGI IMG/M metagenome (GOLD analysis project Ga0138256, IMG submission 105486) | Active sludge microbial communities from wastewater in Klosterneuburg, Austria - KNB2014incub_MG | ecosystem: Engineered > WWTP > Activated sludge > Unclassified | place: Austria...
GCAATACCTTTTTCACGACAAGTCTCGCCATCGCACTACCGTGATCGCCTCGGACGGCACTGACCCTCTGCTTCGGCCGGCTTCCCAACGGGGCCGGCTGAAGGTCTACATCGGCATGAGCGCTGGTGTGGGCAAGACGTACCGCATGCTGGAGGAAGTGCGCGGTATGCTGGAAGATGGCGTGAACGTGCAGATCGGTTTCGTGGAGACCCACCGGCGGGAGGAAACACATGCCCTGCTCGAAGGTCTGCCGGTCATTCCCCGCCGCGAGGTCTTCTATAAGGGCAAACGGCTGGAAGAGTTCGACCTGAACGCCACACTGCTGCTGCATCCGGAATGGGTGGTGGTGGATGAATTGGCCCACACCAACGTGCCAGGCAGCAAGCATCCCAAACGGTACCAGGACGTGCTCGAGCTGCTCGACAACGGGATCAACGTGATCACCGCCGTGAACATCCAGCACATCGAGAGCATCAACGATGAGGTCCAACGCATCACCGGCGTAGAGGTCACCGAGCGTGTACCGGACAGCTTCCTGCAAAAGGCCGACGAGGTGGTGAACATCGACCTCACCGCGGGCGACCTGATCGCACGGCTGAAAGAGGGCAAGATCTACGACAAGGCCAAGGTCGAGACGGCTTTACGGAACTTCTTCCAGCCGGAGAAGATCCTGCAATTGCGCGAACTCGCGTTGAAGGAAGTGGCGGGACAGGTGGAGCGGAAGGTGGAGCAGGAGGTGGAGAAACCGAAGCAGTTACGACACGAGCATTTCCTCGCCCTCATCAGCACCAACGCCGACGTCGCCCGCAAGATCATCCGCAAAACAGCGCGCCTGGCCAACTACTACCACAGCGATTGGAGCGTGCTCTACGTGCAGACGCCTGCCGAAGCACTGGACCGCATCCCGCTGGACAAGCAGCGGCACCTCATCAATAACTTCAAGCTGGCCACTGAGCTCGGCGGCGAGGTGATCCAGGCGCAGGCTGGTGGGACGAAACCCGGGATCGGCTTCCTTCCAGCGAAGATCCTCAATTTGGAGCGGGCCGACATCACCGAGGCCATCCTGCAGGTGGTGAAGGAGAAACGCGTCACCACCATGTGCATCGGCAAGCCGCACATCAGCATCTGGCAGGTGATCCTGCGCACCAACACGTTCAGCCGATTGCTGTCGGCGCTCTCCGAAAACGACGTTGATCTGGTGATCCTGTCATGAAGACCAAGACCCGCCTGCTCCTCTCGCTAGGAGCCTTGACCTTCTTGGTCTTCGTACTTGCCGGTGTGGGCATCGCCTCCATCAACCAGCTTCGCGGAGAAGGCGGTCACGTGCTCCGGGCCAACTACATGAGCCTGGCCTACATGGAGGACATGCTCGCAGCGCTCGAAGAGGCACCTCAGACCGGCATACCGCGAGCAAAGGAGCAACTGGCGCTCCAACAGGCCAACATTACGGAGGTTGGCGAACTGGAAGCCACCACATCCCTTGCCGCCGCACTTGCAGCCTGGGAAGCTTCCGGACAGGATAGCTTAGTGACAAGGACACTGACCGCTCGGATACGCAGTATTCTCGAACTGAATCGGGATGCTATCGTGCGCAAGGCCGCGCAGGCTGAGGAACGGGGGGACAAGGCCGTGGTCTGGATCACCCTCACAGGCACGTTGTGCGCGCTGGTCGCCCTGTCCATGTTGTTCGGCATGGCCGAGTTCCTGAGCGCTCCGATCCGCGCGCTGACCGCTGGTATCGACCGTGTGGCCCAGGGCAACTACCGCGAACGCATCATCCTGGACCGCAAGGACGAATTCGGGCACATGGCCGAACGCTTCAATGCCATGGCGATCGAGCTGGAACGTTGGGAGAACAGCAGCCTTGCGCGGATCATGGAGGAGAAGGCCCGCGCGGAAGCGGTCATCAATTCCTTGCAGGACGCCAGTATCGGCGTGGACGATAAGGGCAGGGTGCTGTTCATTAACAGGCAGGCGGTGGAACTGCTCGGTCTGCAGGATATGGAGGAGACCACCGGCCGATCCGCATCGGAGATCGCCAAAGGGAACGACCTGTTGCGCTTCGTTCTGGAAGGTAGAGGATCCGAGCCCTTCAAAGTGGTGTTGGCCGGGAAGGAGAATTACTTCGTCAGGGGGTCCAATGAGATCCTAGGTCCCGAAGGACCGTTAGGAACTGTTCATACCATGCGGAATATCACGCCCCACAAGGAGTTGGATGCTGCGAAGACCACTTTCATCGCTACCGTGAGCCATGAATTGAAAACCCCGATCGCGTCCATCTTGATGAGCACCGCTCTGCTGCGTGATGTGCGCATCGGTCCGATGAACGAGGAACAACGCCAATTGACCACGAACGTTCACAGGGACGCGGAGCGATTGCTTCGGATCACCAGCGAGCTTCTCAACCTGACCCAGGTGGAATCAGGTCATGTGCAGATGCGTCTCAACGATGAGCCGGTGGAGGCCATCGTCAACTACGCTTTGGACGCTAACCGAAGCGCTGCGGAGGCCGGGAACATCCTGATCACCGCCACCATACCATCCACGATCGGGAAGGTGCGGGCCGATGGCGAGAAGGCCGCTTGGACGCTCAATAACTTTTTGAGCAATGCCGTGCGCTACTCCGATCCAGGGGGCGCCGTTGCGATCACGGTCGCGCGCATTGGGAAGGAGGTTGAGTTCACTGTCCAGGACAATGGCCCGGGGATCGACCCGCAGTACGTCGACCGGGTTTTCGATCGCTACTTCCGGATCCCCGGCAGTTTGGCCGACGGCACCGGATTGGGCCTGGCCATCGGCAAGGAGTTCGTGGAGGCCATGGGAGGACGGATCGGAGTACGGAGCGAACCTCGCAAGGGCAGTCGCTTTTGGTTCACCTTGCCGGCCGCTGCCGATCAGAGTTGATCCTTCTCCGGCACCAGCACGAAGATGTCTTCGTTGTCGCGCTTCATCAGGTAACGCTCACGGGCGAACTTCTCCAGCAACTGCTTGTCGCTGGTAAGCTGTTCCAGGTGCTCCCGTGTTATCAGGATCTGTTCCTGGTACCAGGTCTGCTCGGTGTGCATTTTGGCCAACTGACGGCGCAACTTAAAGGTGGTCCACAGATCGTACTCGTCGAAAACCGCGATCCAGGCCAGCAGCACAAGGGCTGCCGCGCTGTAGCGGTTGCGCAGGCGATCGGGGATGCGGGACAGGAGCTTTTTCACCGGTACGAAGGTGGGTGAACAGGGAACGGCCGCCGACCGCCGATCCGTGTCCCTATCAACGATCGATCGTGAGTGGATCCAGAGCTGGTGGCCGGAATTACCCTAGGAACGGATACCGATGGTCCGTCGGCGGCACGAAGGTCTCCTTGATGGTGCGTGGGCTCACCCAGCGGATGAGGTTCAGGTAGCTGCCGGCCTTGTCGTTCGTACCGCTGCCCCGCGCTCCGCCGAAGGGTTGCTGGCCCACCACCGCACCTGTCGGCTTGTCGTTGATGTAGAAGTTGCCGGCGCTGTGCCGCAGCACGTTCGTAGCTTGCACGATGCTCTCCCGATCGTTGCTGATAACCGCACCGGTCAGCGCGTATTCCCCAGTGGCATCCACCAATTTCAGGGTGTCCATCCAGCGGTTCGAACTGTATACATAGATGGTGAGCACCGGTCCGAATATCTCCTCGCACATAGTGGTGCTCTTCGGGTCCTTCGTCACGGCGACCGTGGGCTCAATGAAGTAGCCGGTCTTCTTGTCGTACTTGCCACCCGCGATGATCTGGATGTTCTTCTTGTCCTTCTTCAAGCCGTCGATGTACCCACTGATCTTGTCGAAGCTCTTCTCGTCGATCACCGCGCCAATGAAGTTCGAGAAGTCGCGCGGGTCGCCCATCTTCATGTCGGCGAGGTCGGCGAGGAGTTCCTTCTTCACCTGTGGCCAGATGTTCTCCGGGATGTAGGCCCGGCTCGCGGCGCTGCACTTCTGCCCTTGGAACTCGAACGCTCCACGCGAAAGCGCCGTGGCCACCACTTTCGGATCGGCGCTGGGGTGCGCGATCACGAAGTCCTTCCCCCCGGTCTCGCCCACTATACGCGGATAGCTGCGGTACATCGGCAGGTTGTTGCCGATGGTCTGCCATATGTGGCGGAACACCTTGGTGCTACCGGTGAAGTGGATACCCGCGAAGTCCTTGTGCTTGAAGATCACTTCGCCAGCCACGGGGCCGTCCACATGGATCAAGTTGATCACGCCCGGTGGAAGCCCTGCCGCGTTGAACACTTCCATCAGCACCTGCGCGCTGTAGCACTGGGTGTCCGCGCATTTCCATACCACCGTGTTACCCATCAGCGCGCAACTGGCTGGCAGATTACCTGCGATGGCGGTGAAGTTGAACGGTGTGAGCGCGAAGACGAAGCCCTCGAGCGCCCGGTATTCCAGCCGGTTCCAAATGCCCGGCGAGCTGATGGGTTGGTCCCGATGGATCTGCTGGGCGTACGCGACGTTGAAGCGCAGGAAGTCGATCAATTCACACGCGGCATCGATCTCGGCCTGGTAACAGTTCTTCCCCTGGCCCAGCATGGTGGCCGCATTGATACTGGCACGGTATGGACCGGCGAGCAGGTCGGCGGCTTTCAGGAAGATGGCCGCGCGTTCTTCGAAGGGCATGTTCTCCCAATCGCGCTTGGCCTTCAGCGCTGCATCAATGGCGGCGCGCACATGTTTCGCCTCGCCGAAGTGCGCTGCGCCCAGGTTGTGCGCATGCTTATGCGGCGGGCTCATTTTCCGCAGGTCGCTGCTCGTTATCGCATGCCCGGCGATCCACATGGGCGCATCGATCCGTGCGCGCAGCCGACGGTCGAGTTCGGTCTGCAGCGCGGCGCGCTCAACTGTGTTCGGGGCGTAGGAAAGGACCGGTTCGTTCTTTGGCGGGGGAACGTTGAAGTTGCTCATGTGCTCATCGTGGGTTCGTCCATATGCACTTACCCATTGTGCCCCTTTGGCGTAAGCGGACGTGGGCGAATTTACCTGCTAGTCCACATCGACGCCCGCTTCCTCCGCCTCGTAGCGGGTGCGGGTCACGTTCAGGTCAGTGATCAGGCCATCTTTGAGGCTGTATACCCAGCCATGCACCTGGACCTTGCGCTTCTTGGTCCATGCATCGCGGAGCACGGTGGTGCGGCTGAGATCGTAGACCTGCTCGGCCACGTTGAGCTCCACCAGGCGGTCGAAACGCTCCTTTTCGTCGGCGATCATGTCCAGGTCGGCATGGTGGATGCGGGCCACGTCGCGAATATGTCGTACCCAGCTGGCGGCGGCCCCGCCGAACTCGGGGCCCATGGCCGCCTTCACGCCACCGCAACCGTAGTGGCCGCAAACGATGACATGGTCGATGCCGAGCACATTGACGCCGTAGTCCACCACGCTCAGCAGGTTCATGTCCGTATGCACGACCACGTTGGCGATGTTGCGGTGGATGAAGATGTCGCCGGGCATGGTGCCCGTGATCTGGTTGGGCGGCACGCGGCTGTCGCTACAGCCGATCCAGAGGAAAAAGGGGTTCTGGTGCTGGGCGAGTTCCTCGAAAAGCTCCGGGTTCTCCTTGAGCATCTTCTCGCTCCAGTCCTTGTTACGGCCCAGGAGGATCTTGTGCAGGTCCGCTTTGATATCGAGCATGTGTGTCGTTCGTGTCAGTTCGTGGAATTTGGCTCCGGCGTGGTCGCGCCCGGAACGTCGCTTTAGTTGGATCGGTAAGGGTACGGATCAAATTTGACGGACCCCGTGGTCACATCATAGATGCCGCCCACGATGCCGATGGATCCGTCCGCGTGCATCTCCTTGAGGACCGGGCTGCGCTCCGTGATCTGCTCTACGGCCAGCTGGACATTGCGGTGGGCCACGGCCTCCACGAACTCCGAATTCGTGCTCTTGCGTTCCCCGGTGACATGGGTATCGTCCACCGCTGGACGGATCTTGTTGAGCAGGGCCGTGAGATTGCCGATGCGCACATCATCGCATGCTCCTTTGATCGCACCGCAGCGTGTATGGCCGAGCACGACGATCAGCTTGGCGCCCGCGAACTTGCACGCGAACTCCATACTGCCCAGGATGTCCTCGTTCACACAGTTCCCTGCGATGCGTACGCTGAAGATGTCGCCTAGGCCCTGGTCGAAGACCAGTTCGGCACTCGTCCTGCTGTCGATACAGCTGAGGATGATCGCGAAGGGATGCTGGCCTTCACTGGTCTCGTTCACCTGGCTGAGCAGATCACGGTTGGATTTCAGGTTGTTCACGAAGCGCTTGTTCCCTTCGATCAGGATCTCCAGCGCTTTCGCCGGTGTCAGTTTGTCCTGGGTTTCCTTGGTCTGTGTTCTCATCGGTATTCGGTATGTTCAGTTGTTCGGGTTTGCCGTTGAAGGGTCAGTTCGTGGCGTTATTTTGATGATCCCCGATGCTCTGGGCCTTACATCAGGGAACACGCGAGACACTTGCGGGGTTCGGATCACGTGTGGGCGTTCGCTCAGGTGATGGGTGTCCGGGATGCGCCGTATCAGTTCCCGCGAACGATCCGTCTGGCCGCGCGGATCACACCTGCGGTGAGCACTTTCGTGCCCTTTTGTGGTCTATCGGTGGCACAGATCAGTTCGATGTTGACCCCTCTGTCCTTGCTCCTGACCATCTCTTCTTCGATGATCTCCATGACGTCGGCGTCCAGGTTCACCGTCCGGCCAGCGTCGATCACCACCCTTGCCCCATCAGGCAGGTTGGCCAGTGTGCGCTGGATGCTGGCCTTGTTGAAGAAAGTGACCTCCTCGCTCAGTTCGATCCGGAGGGGCTTGGCGGGGTCGGTCACATCCCCATCGAAATGGAAAGGGGTGAGATAACTGTTGCGCAGCACGATGAAGATGCCGACCACCATGCCGAGGGAAACGCCTTTCAGCAGGTCCATGAAGACCACTCCGAGCACGGTGACCATGAAAGGCAGGAATTGCACCCAGCCCTTTTTCCACATGCTCGCGAAAAGTGCTGGCTTCGCCAGTTTGAAACCCACGGTGAAGAGGATGGCAGCCAGGCTCGCCAATGGGATCATCTCCATGATCGAAGGGATCAAGAGCACGCAAAGAAGGATCCACAGGCCATGCAGGATCGCGCTCAACCTGGTCTTCGCACCGCTTTGTAGGTTGGCCGAGCTCCGCACGATCACCTGTGTGATCGGCAGCCCACCGATGAGCCCGCTCGCGATGTTGCCGATGCCCTGGGCCCGCAGTTCCTTGTCGGTGGGCGTGATGCGTTTTTCCGGATCGAGCTTATCCGTGGCCTCTACGCTGAGAAGTGTTTCAAGGCTCGCGACCAACGCCATGGTACCGGCCGTTAACCACACCTTCCAGTTCAGGATCATCGAGAAGTCCGGCAGGGTAAAGGCTGAGAAGCCTGCGCTCAGATCGGGGAGGTCCACATAGTGCTCCGCATCGAGGCCATGGTGGCCGAAGCCTCCCTGAAGACCGCCGATCACGATACCTGCTACCACGGCGAGCAGCGGGCCGGGTATCCGCGACAATACGCTCGAGCGTTTCACCCAAGCCATCTCCCAGACCAGCAGGATGGCGAGGCAGACCACCGAGGTAAGGACGGCTCCCGGTGTGATGTAGTCCACGAAGTTCGAGAGCTCGCTCAAAGTGGTCTGGTTGTCCGGTTGAATGAACGATTCATCACCTTCAAAATCCTTGTCGTATCCGAACGCATGCGGGATCTGCTTCAGGATGATGATGATACCGATCCCGCTGAGCATGCCCTTGATCACGCTGTTCGGGAAATAGTACGCGATCACTCCCGCGCGCACCACGCCGAGCAGTATCTGCATGCCACCGGCCAGTACCACGGCCACCAGAAAAGCTTCATAGGATCCCAGATCGACAATGGCCGCCGCAACCAAGGCCGCAAGACCCGCAGCGGGGCCGCTCACGCCCAATTGCGATCCGCTGGTAGCACCCACGATCACACCACCGAACACTCCCGCGATCAGTCCAGCGATCGGAGGGGCACCGCTGGCAAGGGCGATACCCAGGCACAGGGGCACGGCGACCAGGAACACCACCAGGGAGGCAGGCAGGTCCTTGCGCCATTCAGAGAAGATGTTCATTGCGTTCATGGGATGGTGAGTTCAGAGAGCGAGGACCGGACCCGTTCGGCCGCAGGCCCCGCCCAGGTAATAGCGATGTTCGGCACCAAGCCGAGGATGATCAGGAACGCGACAAAGATGCCCAGGGACCAGCGCTCGCGGTCCAGGGCATCGGGGATCTTCGCGGCATGGTGCGGGAGCCTGCCGTGGAAGAGCAAGTAGTATGTGCGCAAGAGATGGATCGCGTTCAGTGCCGTTGCCAGTGGCAAGGTGACCCCGAGCAGTGGAAAGCGTTCCAACGCGCCGTGGAAGAGGAGATCCTCTGCGATGAAGCCGAGCGTTCCAGGAAGGCCGATGAGCGCAAGACCGAAGATCAGGAAGAAAACCGCTAATCGCGGAGCGGGCGCCCCCAGGCCGAGGTGATCGCGGGGGTCAAACGCGAAGGTGGTGCGGGCCTCCAACGCGCGCAACACCGCCACGATCCCGGTCGAGGCCACGCTCAGCGCCAGCCAGAGCAACATGGCCCCGGCGATCGCCTTGATGTCACCCGACGCCAGACCCGCCAGCACACTGGCCGACACGCTCACGAGCACGTAGGCGATCACCCGGCGGGGTTTGCGTTCGGCGAAGGCTCGAACTCCCGCGATCAGGGAGGCAAGGCAGGCCAGCACGCAAATGACCTCCAGCACAGGTGTCGCGATCGCCAGCGGGAGGAGTGTTTTGGAACGGGCCACCAGCAAAAGCGCCAGCTGTCCGTTGAACAACAGGGTGATCCGCAATAGTGGCCCATGCTCGAACGCGCCGATCAACCAACCGTGCAAGGGGAAGAGCCCATGTCGGAGCGCCACGGCAAGAACGAACAAGGCGGCAAGCGCCCAGTGTACCGCTTCGGTAGCGGGTGCGATCATTGGAAGCAATGCGAGCAGCGTCATCGCTGTGCATGCAACGATCACCTGGCCCTTTATCGATCGATGTGCCCCGACCTCGTCCCAAGTACCGACCAGAAGCGGCGCGCAGCAGATCCACCACCCTGCGGCCAGGACGAGCGGATGAGCGGCCACATAGGCCATCATGGTGCCGGACCCGATCAGCAGGAACGCGCCCAAGGCCTCAGGGCGCGTGCGCACACGCGAAGAGATCCATACGTTCACCAACATCAGTGCGCCCAGCAACGCCATCGGGACGGCCGCGATCGGATCCCCGGCGAACCAAGGGAACCAGGGGTCGCGAACCAGCACATCGGTCGATCCCATCACGGTCCATGCCGAGGCGAAAAGACAGGCGAACGCAAGGCCTGTGCTACCCACTGCCACGCTGCGTGCGCTGCGCAGCCCGATCTTGCGTGAGAGCAGGATCGCCGCGCCGGTCGCCAGGGCCAGCCAACCAATGGTAAGAAATGGGAAGTTCATCTGTGCCATGTTCCCTCAACTTACAGCGCGTTCGAGGACCGGCGTGGTGCGGGGCTTTGGAAGGGGTTCCGCCAAGCGCGGGCCGCGCTCGAAGACCGCCAGCATCTTCGCGATGCGCATTACCGGGGCGACCACGAAGCGGTCCATGAACGCATCGTAATGGCCCGCCGCCATGCCGAACCGGTACAACCAGTACCGCGCGCCCATTGGTAACAGGGCGAACAAGGGATCCGCAGGCCGCAGTTGGCCCCCCGCGGCCGCGTGCAGCTTGTGGTGATCATGCAGCAACGACGGCGCCCGGAGGAACTGCATCGTGCGCAGCATCGCGTGACCAACGATGTGCAACAGCGCGAGACCTGTCCAGCCCAGACCGATCTCGACGAAGATCAAACCCACTTGGGTTTGCGCGGCGTACGCGAGCGATGTCTTCGCATCCGGCCGGGTGCGTTGTGCCACTGTGGCGACAAGGGCTGTCGCCAGCCCTGCACCGATCACAAGGGCCGTGGCGACCTCCGAAGCGGCGATCAGGAGCTGAACACGGAGAAGGAGATATGCGCCCGCATGCACGGAGATCGCGCCATAGAACACCGCGCTCGAAGGTGTGGGCCCTTCCATCGCACGGGCCAGCCAACCGAAGAAGGGGCCCTGCGCCGATTTGCCGCACGCCCCGACCAATAGAAGCACCACGATCCAAGCCGCTTCCGAGCCCGTGCCCGAAAGCATATCGCTCCATTTCGCGCCACCGAACCAATGGTGCGCCAGAACAGTGGCGATCACGATCTGCAGATCCGCCAGGCGGTAGGCCGCGAAAACCCGCACGGCATTGCGCAGTGGATCACGCCGGTATTGGAAGAAACCCACCAGCAATACGGAGCTCAATCCCACCAGCTCCCATCCGCCGAACAACAGGTCCAGCGATGCGGATAGGAAGAGCACCAGCGCACCGAACGTGAAAAGGTTGAGCAGCAGAAAGAAGCGGAAGAAGCCTGGGTCCCTGTGCATGTACCGCGCGGAAAAGGAGGCCACGATCCCAGCCAGCCCCACGGTGAGCGCGGCCATGGTAAGGGAAACACGGTCGATCAGGAACGCGATCGGAATACCGAAATCACCGAGCGTGAACCAGCGTCCGCGGTCCACTAGGAGATGGTCGCTGTCCGATCGCCAAAGTGCGAAGGCGAGGTAGCCAAGGATCAGGCCCAAGGCCACATGCAGCACCAACGTAATGCGTGCGAGCATGCGCTCGGTCGGCTGGTGGTCGAGCAACCAACCGGTGGCGAGCGCCAGGAAGAGGCAGCCCGGTGCGGCGATCAGCGCAACGGTAAGTGGGGGCAAAAGGAGCTCCATCATACGATCGCGTGTTCTGGGCTTCCGATGCGGGCCACAGGCAGGTGCTCCATCCGTCCCTCATAGTATGTGCGCGATGAAGGGCTCTGCGGCAATAGTTCATCTTCCCCGCTCAGCTTTTCGAACACACCGTCGCGGAAGACCATGATCACGCCGGTGACAGGATCGATGGTCGAGAGACGGATCCATCGGTTCATCACGAACTCCTTCAGTTCCGGGTTCGCCATAATGATGGGGAGCAACCGTTCGGGCGTCGTCTCCACCACGAAAAGGATGCGCACCGGTTCGTGTATCTCCACCATTTGCCAGGGAAGACCGGTGCGCAGATCCCCTTGGTAGCCGTTCATCACGCCCACAAGGCCGGTCACGTTGTGCGGCAACTTCGTTCCGCATCCGTAGCCTTCATTGTCCACAAAGCTGAAGTAGTATTCCAGGCTGATGCCGCCGCACACGGGGATCACCGCCCCGAGCACACCGGCCAGTGCCTTGTTCTCCGGGTCGCAGGCTTCATCGTAGCTCACCAGGAACGCGCGCCTGTCGAAGAAAAGGCCCCGCGTCGTCGCGCGCTTCCCCACGATGCATACCGCGTTGGTGCAATGGCCGTATTCGGGACGCGGCTCCGCGAGGTGTTCCGCGCGACCCTGCACATGGCGCAGACCTTCCGACGTACTGATGCGGGTTCCAGCCGCTTCGAACCGTCGTGCGCGCTCATGCGCGCTCATGGCCCGGGCTTTGTCAAGTGAC
>Ga0138256_10007392_pt1 | contig 11589 bp, 7 predicted proteins | sample KNB2016incub_MG_FD_105486 | JGI IMG/M metagenome (GOLD analysis project Ga0138256, IMG submission 105486) | Active sludge microbial communities from wastewater in Klosterneuburg, Austria - KNB2014incub_MG | ecosystem: Engineered > WWTP > Activated sludge > Unclassified | place: Austria...
TGCCGAAAAATTAAATCCGGCAACCATTTCTGTTTTTCTGAAATAATATTCGCCAACTACCTTCATTTGTGACATTGACTGCAGGTTTAAGATCAACAATAAAAAAAGAATACACTTCTTCAAGGTTCATTTGATTTGGTTAAGGTGCGGGAAACAAGTGGCATGATCGGGGTATCTTTAATAAAAGTCCCCTGCAATATTACTGCACTGCTTTTTTATACTTTCCCCTGCTTTTCCTGATATTAACGGCTACCACTTTATATTCAGGGCACATGGCTTCGCTGTCGGATATATCTGATGTGATATTGTTCATCATGATTTCCGGAAAATGAAAAGTGGAACTCAATATGCCTGGTTTTACATCATCTGTGATTTTTGCTTTCACATCTACCTTACCCCTGGCAGATTCTATACAAACCATATCGCCTTCTTCAATCAAATGTTTTGCTGCATCAGCCGGGTTGATGAGTAAATAATCTTCCGTGAGTATTTTATTATTGCGGGTTCTGCGGGTCATGGTACCGCAGTTATAATGTTCCAGTTCACGGTTGGTAGTGATGATGTAAGGATATTCTTTTCCATGCTGTGTTAATTCAGCAGATTCTTTAAAGTGGTTGTGTATAAATTTTCCACGCCCGCCTTTGAAACTGTCAACGTGCAGCATATCAGAGCCCGTTCCGTCTTTGGCAACCGGCCACTGTTTGCCGTTATCGCCAAGTTCGTTCCATTTTACACCGGCAAAGAAGGGAACGATCTGTGAAATTTCTTCCAGTAATGTCTGGGGATCATAATCCGGCTGTGCATATCCCATGCGGTTCATAATGTCCACAATGATCTGCCCGTCGGTTTTGGTTCCTTCCAATGGTTCTACCACTTTGTTTACCCTTTGAATTCTTCTTTCGCCATTGGTAAATGTGCCGCTTTTTTCAAGAAATGACGCACCGGGCAAAATTACTGTTGCCAGCTTAGCTGTTTCAGTCATGAAGAGTTCCTGAACAACAAACAATTCCAGGTTTTTTAATGCAGCAACCACCTTGTGCGTGTTTGGATCTGTTTGTGCCATGTCTTCGCCAACAACCCAAATGGCTTTTAATTTGTTGCTGAGGGATGCCTCATACATCTGCGGAATTTTATAACCTGCATGAATGGGCAGTTTTGCATGATAAAAGGATTCATACATTTGATGGTATTCCCGATTGGTGACATCCAGGTATCCTGCACCCTGGTGTGGCTGGCATCCCATATCTGCCGCACCCTGCACATTATTTTGCCCCCGCAGTGGGTTTACACCAACGCCCCTGCGTCCAATATTTCCCGTTATCATGGCCAGGTCGGCAATGAGCATTACCGTGAAAGTGCCCTGGGTATGTTCTGTTACACCCAATCCATGAAACGACATGGCATTACCTGCCGTGGCATAAGCGATGGCAGCCTGTTTCACCAGTTCTTTATCAACACCGGTTATTTTTTCCAGTTCATCAATATCCTGGTTAAGGATATGCTGTTTAAAATCTTCGTAACCTTCGGTACGGTTGTTTATAAATTCCTTGTCTTCCAGTTGTTCCTTTATGATATAGTACAGCATCATATTGAGCAATGCCACATTGGTGCCCGGTTTTAACTGCAAATGAAAATCAGCATACCGGGCCAGTTCAATTTTGCGGGGATCGATCACGATGAGTGTTTTTCCCTTCATGGCAGCCTGCTTTATTTTGGCCCCGGTAACCGGGTGTGCATCGGTTGGGTTGGCGCCGATCACCATCATGCAATCAGTAAATTGAATGTCTTTGATGGAATTGGTAGCAGCGCCTGTTCCTAAAGTGCGTTGCAAACCCAGTGCGGTAGGCGAATGGCAAACACGGGCACAACTGTCAATATTATTGGTACCGATCACTGCACGGAGAAATTTCTGCATCAGGTAATTTTCTTCATTGGTACAGCGTGCGCTGGAAATGCCTGCAATATAATCGGGACCGAAATTGGTTTTTATTTCCGTCAGTTTACCGGCAATAAAATCATAGGCTTCATCCCAGGTGGCTTCAACAAATGCACCATTCTTTTTGATCAGTGGTGTTGTTATCCGGTCGGTATGATTGTAAAATGAAAAAGCAAAACGGCCTTTCAGGCAGGTATGCCCCTGGTTAGATTCGGCATTATAAGGTGCCTGGATTGAATGTACTTTATTTTCCTTTACGGCCACATCCAGGTTACAACCTACGCCGCAGTAAGTACACACTGTTCGCACCCTGGTATCAACTGCAATGGATTTGGATTCGAACACATCAGAAATGGCTGAAGTAGGACACGCCTGTGCACATGCTCCGCAGCTGACACAATCTGAGTCTTCAAAATTAACATCCATGCTTTTGATGATATGGCTGTTGAAGCCCCTGCCTGCCATACTCAGTACAAATTCGCCCTGTACTTCATCACAGGCACGTACACAGCGGTAGCAGTTTATGCACTTCGAAAAATCAGAGGTCATGTAGGGGTGACTCAGGTCTTTCGGTTTATCCAGGTGATTCTTCCCTGCCGGGTAACGCACATCGCGTATGCCTACCCGTGCTGCAACAGTTTGCAGTTCGCAGTTATTATTTACTTCGCAGGTCAGGCAATCAAGTGGATGATCTGTAAGTACCAGCTCTATAATATTTTTCCGGAGTTTTTGTATGCGTGTGGAGTTGGGATAAATGTACGAACCGGCCATTACCGGTATGTGGCAACTTGCCTGTGCTTTTGCCGTACCATTTTCAGTAAGCGCCACATCAACACTGCAAACCCTGCAGGAGCCGAAAGGGTCAAGGTTTGGGGCATCACATAAGGTGGGTACATGATCCTTTCCGAAATTTCTCCTGATAAATGTAAGCAACGTTTCTCCCTCATTTATTTCAAACGGTTTGTTATCAATATAGGCTATGCCGGCTTTTGGATTACCGTTTGTTGAACCAAAAGTAACCGTAGCGCCTTTTGCCGCCTGCTCATGCTTATCTTCTTTTCTGTAAATGATACCCATCGTCAGGATTTTTTAAAATAAGGTGAAAGTTCATTTTCAAAATACTGCAATGCATTTTTAACGGGTAATGGCAAACCACCACCCAGGGCACAAAGAGATCCAACCTCTAAAGTTTCAACCAGGTCATCCAGTAAGTTCCTGTCAATTTTATAATCAGTATCCTGTGCTTTCTTCAGCATTTCATATCCTCTTGTGGAACCAATGCGGCAGGGGAAACATTTACCACAACTTTCGTGTGCTGTAAATGCAAATAAATGTTCGAGGTATTTTATGATGGGAAAATTTTCCGGGATGCAGACGATGGAAGCATGTCCCAGTAAAAATCCGTTTTCGGAAAAGGATTCAAAATCTACCGTCAGGTTATTTATTTTTTCTACCGGTACCAACCCGCCAAGCGGTCCGCCAATGTGCATGGCTTTTATGGCTGACCTGAAACCGCCGCCCAGGTTATTGATGACAATATCAAGTGGGGTTCCCATATCCACTTCATACATTCCCGGTTTATTAAAAAAACCATCCAGTGAAATTAATTTTGTACCGGTAGACTTACCCTTACCGATAGCTGCAAATGCAGTCCCGCCTTTTTTAATGATATAGGGAATACAGGCAAGTGTTTCAACATTGTTTACCACGGTAGGCTTGTTGAACAGGCCCTGCTGCGTTGGGTAGGGTGGGCGCACCCTTACTTCGGGCCGTTGTCCTTCAATAGAGGAAAGCAGCGCCGTTTCTTCACCACAGATATATGCACCCATGGCCTTTATCATTTTAAAATTAAAATGGAAACCGGTGCCTAATATATTTTCTCCCAGTAAATTTTCATCCAGTAAATGATTGATTGCCTGTTGCATGATCTCCTGCGATTCGGGATATTCTGCACGGATGTACAATACACCGGTATCGGCACCGGCTATATACCCTGCGATCATCATACCCAATAAAACGGAATGGGGCTGATGCTCCATCAGGTAACGGTCGCTGTAAGCCCCCGGGTCGCCTTCATCGGCATTGCAAACAATGAATTTTTGGTTGCCGTCAGTGTTCCTGCATGAATCCAGTTTGAATGCGATCGGGAAACCTGCACCACCCCTGCCTCTTAAGCCGGAGGTTTTAAGTTCGGATAATAATTCTTCCGGTGACCTGGATACTGCAAGCGAAAGTGTTTTGTAATATTCATTGATACCGGTAAAGGATTCAGTTAAAACAGCAGTACCGTAATGGCCAACATGGTATGTATCAACTGCTGCAGATTGACCGGATTTTATTTTTTCAATGTCTGCTGCTGCAGTTCCGGAATAGTTTTTTCCATTGCAGTTAAAGGCGCTGTTCTCATGGCACCTGCCCAGGCAGCACATTTCACCAATTTCTTCGGTTTTAAAATGATGGCCAATTTCTTCTTTCAGTACTTCCTGGGTACCTGCTGTCATGCAGGCGCTGCCATTGCATATAAATATTTTTTTGCCTTTGTTTTCTTCTTTTAAAAAATCATAAAAACCGGCGGTTCCAAAAACATTGGCAGTGCCCATTAAAAATTCCCCGGCCAGTTTTTCCATCCTTTCTTTTGATGGTGTCCCTGTCTCAGCAGCGGCAATACCCAGGGCTTCAAAAAGATTGGTCTTCAACCCTTTCCTGCCCGATAATTCGCTCAGATTTTTTGACATGCCCTTTGTTTACAGCAATTTAATTATTTAATGGGTAAAACCCACGTTTTTATGCTTAAATAACCAATGGTTTAATTATTTATGTAATACACAGCGCAACAGGTTAAAATGGCAGCCTGGTAATAGCCTTTATGCCAATGAGGTTGGAATATGTATATGATGTTCTTGTTTACAAATGGACCAGCAATTTTAAAAACATAAAAAGGGGCCAGGATAAAGATCCAGCCCCAGTTATGTTCCAATATCCCATGAATAACTTGAACAAAAGTAACTGGATAATACGCACGGGTTGTTATACTATTCGTGTATTATGTTATATAATTGTATAGAACCACAGTAAATGACAATGAGTTTTGAATATGCTAATGCCGGCTGCTGTTTACAAAAGTTTATCAGGAGTTATCGGCAATTGCCTGATCCTTTTGCCGGTGGCATTATACACTGCATTGGCGATAGCAGGCGCTACACCTACCAGGGCTATTTCGCCAATGCCTTTGGCACCGGTTGGACTGATGATATTATCCGGTTTGTTAACAAACAATACATCCATGGGAGGCGTATCTGCGTTTACGGGTACATGGTAATCGGCAAAATTGCTGTTGGTATAGCGGCCATAGCGGTTGTCGATAAATACTTCTTCTGTTAAGGCCATTCCTATGCCGCCAACAGCACCACCAACCATTTGGCTTCGGGCTGTATTCTCTGCAATTATTTTACCGGCATCGGCCACTGAAACAATTTGTTTTAGCTTGATAAGACCGGTACGTGAATACACATGCAGTTTTACAAAATGCACCGAAAAAGAATTCATAGCATATTTCTGTGCTTCGGCGCTGGCCCTTGCAGAATCTTTTACTACTTCTATTTCGGGTTTGTTGCACTGCTTTAACAGATCGGTGTAGGAAATATTGATGGATGCATTATCAGCAACAGAAATGATGCCGTTACTGTATTTTAATGCTTCGGGTTTTAGGTTAGCAAAAGCAGGAATATTTGCAATGACCATTTCTTTTAAGGATTGTTTTAAGGCCGAACAAACGATTGTGATGGCTGTACCGATGGCAGCTGTAGTACCCGAGCCGCCCTGTATTGGACCGGTAGGGAAATCTGTATCGCCCAGTTCAAAGCTTATTTTGCGTGGGGGCAGTTCCATTGCTTCAGCACCAATGGTTACCATGGCGGTAGATGTACCGGGGCCCATATCACTCACAGCGCTTTGTAAAATTAAAGTGCCATCGCTTTTTAAAATGCCTTTGGCAGTTGCCTGTCCACGACCGGCGCCAAACACACCACCGGCCATGCCATAGCCCACCAGTATACCATCTTCGGTTAACTCACCGGGAATGGCTCGCCGGTTTTGCCAGCCAATTTTTTCTTTACCCAGGGCATAACATTCTTTCAAAAATTTAGTTGACCATGGAAGTTTATTGACCGGGTTAACATTGGCATGATTGATCAGCCTCAATTCAATGGGGTCTATATTTAATTTATACGACAATTCATCCAATGCACATTCCAATGCAAAGCAGCCGGTAGCCGGGCCGGGGCCACGCATCCAGGTAGGGGTATTAACATCCAATGGTAATAACCTGTAGCTGGTATTTACATTGGGGCAGTCGTATAAAAACTGCGATACATTAACAATGCCTTCGCTAAAATCTTCGTAGCGGGAAGTGTTGCTTATGGCATGATGTGTAATGCCGGTAAGCTTTCCCTGTTTATCGGCACTGATACCTATCTTTTGCCAGGCATGCGGACGGTAACCAACCGTAGTAAACATCTGCTCACGGGTAAGCATTAACTTTACGGGACGTTTCACTTTTTTTGCTGCGATACAGGCAGCAGGTACATGCGGCCAGCTACGCAGGGCACTGCCAAAAGCACCGCCAACATACTCAGTGACCACACGCACGTTTTTTTCCGGCAACCCGAAATTATTGGCCAGGTCCCTTTGCACATTTTTTGGCCCCTGCGATTTATCATATACGGTCAGTTTATCATCACCATCCCATACTGCAATCGTAGCATGCAGTTCCATGGGGTTATGTGTTTCAATGGGGATGGTATATTCCGCTTCAATACTTACTTCGCCGTTTTTGTAGGCATCTGCTTCGCCACGTTTATACTCGCCCGATTTTTTTAATTTTTTCTCATCGGTTTTTGATCTTTCAAAATCCGAGTCAAATTCAGCTTTCACATACTCTGCTTTTACCAGCGATGCTGCATGCACAGCTCTTTCCAATGTATCCGCTATTACCATGGCAATGGGCTGTCCATTGCTGTACACCTGGTTATTGTGGAATGGTTTCAACCCCCTCCATTCATATCCTTTTTTATTGGGGTCTTTTAAATAGGGGTCATAACCCGGTACTGCAGGACAGTTGCCGTAATAAATAATATCCAGCACACCCGGGGCATTCTTTGCTTCGAACAACAACATGTTTTTTATAGAACCTTTGGCAATAGTGCTGCCAACAAAAACAGCGTAAGCCATGTTGGCCAGTTGATGCTCGCCAGCAAAAGTTGCTTTGCCGGTTACTTTATCAATGCCATCAACACGATCGTCGGCAAAAAAAGTTTCGGTGATTTGAAGATCTTTATCCATTGATTTTAATTAATAGCCTGATTAAATTTTTTTTGATGCCTGCCACAGTGCTTCCCACACAGCAGCTTTTCCCATTTTAATTTTAAAATTGTTATGTCCAAAACCTTTGGCACCATCCATTGCCAGATCGGCTCCCTTTTTAAACCATCCCATTTCAGCCTGGCCCGATTGTAAAAAATTTTCCAATTCTGTCAATCTCCATGGTTTATGCGCTACACCACCCATGGCTATTCTTATATTTTCTATCCGACCTTCATTGTTTATTTGAATAGCAACAGCCACAGAAACCAATGCAAAAGCATAAGAAGACCGGTCTCTTATTTTTAAATAATGCGATTTATCAAAAGAGTTTGCAGGTATATGAACACCGGTGATCAGTTCTCCTTTTTGTAAATTATTATCAAGTTCGGGTGTTTCACCGGGCAGGCGATGAAAATCGGTAAATGCAATTTTACGATTGCCTTTTGGCCCGGTAATATGCACAGTTGCATCCAGTGCTGCCAGTGCAACACACATATCACTGGGGTGAACGGCAATACATTTTTCGGATGTGCCGAACACGGCATGCATGCGGTTTTGTCCCTGTAATGCCGCACAGCCGCTACCGGGTTCACGTTTATTGCAGGGCATGGTAATATCATAAAAATAAGAACAACGGGTTCGCTGCATTATGTTGCCGCCAACCGTAGCCATATTCCTTAATTGTGCAGATGCTCCGGCATTTATTGCCTGGGCAAGTAATGGATATTTTGATTTGATGATGGCATGTTCCGCCACCTCACTGTTCAATGCCAATGCACCAATCAATATACCTTTTGCATCGGCAGTAATTTGTTTAAGCGGCAGGGCATTGATATCAATTAATTTTTCGGGGGCCGTTACACCTTTTTTCATCAGGTCAACCAGGTTGGTACCACCGGCTATGAACTGTGATGAAGCATTTTTAGTACGGGCATCAGTTGCACCTTTTATGGTGGCTGCTTTTATGTATTCAAAGTTTATCATAATGGCATCCCTCCTTTTTTTACTTCCAAGATGGCATCCACGATATTCGGGTAAGCGCCGCAACGGCAGATATTGCCGCTCATGCATTCACGTATTTCCGCTGCTGAACCGGCCCTTCCTTCCCGTACGCAGGTAATGGCCGACATGATCTGTCCCGGTGTGCAATAGCCGCACTGGAACCCGTCGTGTTTGATAAAGGCTTCCTGCATGGGATGCAGCTTATCAGCTTTTGCAATTCCTTCAATGGTGGTTATTTTTTTTCCGTTATTCATGATAGCCAGGGATAAACATGCGTTGATACTTTTTCCATCCACATGTACTGTACAGGCACCGCATTGACCGTGGTCGCAACCTTTTTTAGTACCGGTGAGCTGTAACTGTTCCCGCAGCAGGTCGAGCAGGGTTACCCGCGGCTCTACCGAAAGCTGGTGCAACACACCATTCACTTCGAGTTTTAAGGACATTTTCTCAAAAAGATCTGTGATCCTTTCCTCATGTTCGGCAGCTTTGGCCAATGCCGGCGAAGCTACAGCCAGTGCAGCCAGTGCCGTTGACTTTTTTAAAAAATCACGGCGGCTGTTGTTATTGTTTTGATCCATAAAATGTATATGTGAATTAAATTTAGCTATTTGCAGAAGATTAAAAAAATGAATTGTGTATACCGGAAAGGTTTTTATGGATCCAGGTTAAAAAATTACAACGTTATACTGAATTGCGAATGACAGGGCTGTGTAAGCCAATTCTCCCGGGATAAAGTTTCTGTAAACAAAGAAAAATCCCGGTAAACTGAATTACCGGGATGTAAATATTATCTTAAAATCGTTTCTCGACTATAACTGGTCCTTCGACTATAACTGGTCCTTCGACTCCGCTCATCCTTCGACTCCGCTCAGGACTTCGTAAAGCCCCTTCGACTTCGCTCAGGGTGTTGTAAAATACTTATGAAAATATGGGATCGTCTCAATGCCTTTATAAAAATTAGCCAGGTCAAATTTTTCATTGGGGCTATGCAGGTTATCGCTGTCTAATCCAAAACCCATCAGCACAACTTTTACCCCCAATTCTTTTTCAAACAAACTGCAGATGGGAATACTTCCACCGCCACGAACCGGAATGGGTATTTTGCCAAAGGTTGTTTCCATGGCTTTGGATGCGGCCTGGTATGCCTTGCTGTCGATGGGGGTAAGGTATGGTTCACCGCCATGATGCAGGGTAGCCTTAACTGTTACATAGGGTGGTGCAATGGTATGAAAGTGGTTTATTAAAAGGTCAGCAATTTTTTTCGAATTTTGGTTGGGTACCAGCCTGGCCGAAATTTTTGCAAAGGCTTTTGAAGGCAGTACCGTTTTGGCGCCTTCGCCGGTATAACCACCCCAAATACCGTTAAGCTCAAGGGTTGGCCGTATGCCCGTACGCTCATTGGTGCTGTAACCTTTTTCGCCCCAAAGTTCCACAATACCCAGGTCGGCCTTGTATTCGGCTTCATTAAAGGGGGCTTCAGCCATGAGTTTTCTTTCTTCATCAGATGATTCAAGTACATCGGCATAAAAACCGGGTATGGTAATGTGGTGGTTTGCATCATGCAGTGATGCGATCATTTGTGCCAGTATGGTTATGGGGTTTGCTACTGCACCTCCATAAACCCCGCTGTGCAGGTCGCGGTTGGGCCCGGTTACTTCCACTTCAATATAACTGAGTCCGCGCAGGCCAATATCCAGGCTGGGTGTGTCGAGACTGATCATCGCACTGTCGCTGATGAGCACGCAATCTGCTTTCAAAAGATCTTTATTGGCGCTGACGAATTTCCCCAGGTTGGGCGAGCCTACTTCTTCTTCTCCTTCAATACAAAACTTGATATTATTCTCCAGCGTATTTGTTTGTATCAGCATTTCCAAAGCTTTTACATGCATATACATCTGGCCCTTGTCATCGCAACTGCCACGGGCAAATATTTTGCCGTCAATAATGGTTGGGTCAAATGGCCCGCTTTTCCAGAGCTCCAGCGGCTCGGCGGGTTGTACATCATAATGGCCATACACGAGCACGGTTGGTTTGGCGGGATCGATCATTTTTTCGGCATATACCACGGGGTGACCGGCTGTTTCGTGTATCTCAGCTTTATCAACACCGGCTTCAACCAGGCGTTGCTTTACCGCTTCGACGCAGGCGATCATATCGGGTTTGTGTTCGGCCTTTGCACTCACACTGGGTATACGTAACAGTTCAAGCAGTTCGTTTAAAAAACGGTCTTTGTTTTTTTCCTGGTAATCTTTCCAAACTTGCATAATGTGTATTGTTTGTGTATTAATGTAATAAAAAGCGGGTTGCTAAAATACATTTTTTTGTCTGCATTTTTTGTAATGTTAAAAAAGATAAAAAGTTACCCAAATAACCGGTAATGATTTTTTTATTGATGCGGTTGCTTATACATTTGCACCAGATTGTTTTTCAGCCTTTCTGAGATCAGGCAGGTTTATCAGCCTTTGTTTTAGTTGGATCGCATTTGGTTCTGTCTAATACAAAGGCTGAGTCAATTTCAGGAACTGGTGAAAGCTGGTTGCAGCGTAACCCCGGGGATTTTACCGGCATTCATTCGGAGGCGGAAAGACCTGCAATTACATACAGCTCCATTGTATTGCTGTGGTTATTTTAATTGTTTTATTTTCCGGTAACCCAATACCAGCAAGCCTGTAAGCACATAGATCACGGCAATGATCGCCAACCCCCATTTAATTATTGAAATGAAAGTTGTACAAAAAGAAACAGCTGAGGAAGGGTACCCGTTGAGCGTAATGAGCATACCCGCATTTTCAAGTATGTCTAAAAAGCCTGCCCCTAAAGCGGCTTTGGCAATTATGTTACCTGCACTGGCAACAGGGCCTGTACTATTTGCAGCTATTTTTTTACAGGCAATGAATAAAAACCCGGCGTAAAAGAAAAGGAATAAAAAATCCCAGTAGGTGTTGACTTTCGCTAAAGAGATATTATCCAGCTCTTTTGACGGGGACCAGGCATTGATGACGGCTGTTGTTTTTGAAATATTGTATGCAAATTCCAGGTTTAATATACCCAGGGGTGTGGCGGCAGTTTTTAATGTAGCGCCTGTTTTAGCCATTACTACCATCATGACCAGGGTACCCAATAAAAAAAAGGAGAGCAGGTATCTTTTCATTTAAAAATTTGGAGGTTATATTTTATAACTGTCCATTCTTTCCTGCACATAATTCCAGTTCACTACATTCCACCAGTTATCTACATATTCGGCTCTTTTGTTCTGGTATTTTAAATAGTATGCATGTTCCCAAACA
>Ga0138256_10007393_pt1 | contig 11587 bp, 6 predicted proteins | sample KNB2016incub_MG_FD_105486 | JGI IMG/M metagenome (GOLD analysis project Ga0138256, IMG submission 105486) | Active sludge microbial communities from wastewater in Klosterneuburg, Austria - KNB2014incub_MG | ecosystem: Engineered > WWTP > Activated sludge > Unclassified | place: Austria...
AAGCGGCGCCCCTTCACCCGCGAATCGATTGATCCACGGCATCTCCCCCGAACGCAACAGTCGCCGAGTCTCGACATCCCAGGCGATGAACTGCACGACGACATCCGAGAGCGCCGAGTTCGACACTCGCACGCGCTCCGTCGGATCGTCCTTCCAGGCTTCGAAGTCGCGCAACAGATCGATCGGCGCGAGAGTCCATCCTGGAAGGAGGCCCATGCCAACGTAGAACAGAGCAATCGCGAGGAAAAGCAACTTGCTCCGAGTCATCGCAACCCCGTGCTCATGCATGAGGATTCTCTGAGAAAACCCTTGGGCTCGACTCCGCGAGCAGCAAGCGAAGAAGGTCCCCGATGATCCTACTAGGCAAGTGCTTCGATCGGCTGGAGGCCGCCCTGCAAAGCCTACCCAAAAAGAGAGTCGCGCGACCCGTGCTTGGCGGCCAAGAACGAATGTGTATGCTCAAGGCCGTCGACCCTTGATGTCGGCCTACTTTGGAGATCACTCATCATGATGGCAACTGCCATACGTCGAAAGCTCGTTTTGTTGGCCCTCGTAATTGGGATTCTCGCGGCAGACTTGCGGGCGCAAGCTCAGTGCCCGTCCGGTTCTGAGGAGTTCATGGTCGGCGCCGTCGGGACTGTTGTTCCAATTGGCCCCACGAGTTCGTGCGTGGACCCGAACACCCTCCCTTCCGTTTGGTCGTTCTGGTCGAATCCCAATGTCTTCGAGGCGGTATTGCCAAACGGGAAGAGTGTCTTGCGGTGGAGTGCCCAGGCGAATCGCCCGGTATCCGGGTCATGCCCGGGCGAGACCGGAATCGACCGGTGGTTCAGTGCGACCTACAACCCTGCGACCGATACGTGGGCGCCGCCAAGCGCGAGCGCTTGTGCCGATCTGCAGGGATCGTACGATCGCGCACCCTATTCTCCAACGAATCATGGCCCGCTCGGGGACTCCGACGTCATCAAGGTGGGGGGCAAGTACTACATGGCCTTCAATGGTGGCAATGCCGATTTCATTGTTGGCCAAGTCTATTGGGCCACATCCACCACCGGCATGCCAGGAAGCTGGAACATCTACAACTCCACGGGCGGACAGGCTTGGAGTCCTCTGATCCGAGATCGTTACCACGATGGTCGCGACGGGATTCCGGAGCCAATCGATGTGTCTCAATGGAGGATCCCCGGTGGGTTCACCGAAACCAACCTTGCTTACGATCCGACGGTCTCTGCATCGGCTCCGTTCGGGTACTTCTACCTCTACTTGGGTCACTATGGGCTCCGCCAGGAAACGGACTTGAACGGGCCGCCGCTCGACGCGGGCCTCGCCGAAATCGACTCCTGGGCAGTACGAATACCGTACGATCCGGCGAGCGTCTACGGGCTCAGCAGCCAGAAGGAGATTTGGTTCCAGGGGAACTGGACGGAATTCGACTCCGGACAGCTCGTCTGGAACTTCGATCTCCAGGGAAATCCGATTCCCGGGGAACCCGTCGTGAGCCTCTGGCAAGGTCAGAACGGGGCCAACGGGTTCTTTGCAGGTGGCGGCGGTGCGCTTCGCCAGGATCCGGTCACAGGTCAATGGTTGCACGTTTACTGGTTCACTGTCCCGACAGACGCCTACCGTTCACAGCGGGCCAGCTCGCTTGCGGCCAACTACTGGACTCAGTCCGTATCAGTCTGCAGGGAGACCCTGGAAGACCTGATTCCTGCGGGTACATCGCCAGCGCCCGACATGTACGAACCGGGGCTGTATCACGGGATTCAGGGCAACCGCACAGGGTGGTGGATCTTCTCTCCAGTCAACTATCTCGGATGCGCGTCGCCCTACATCGGCGCCGGCATCGTTCCTGCAGAACTGTGTGCGACGGCGACGCCGACAATCAGCGTGGTCTCTCCGAGCAGTGGCACGAACGGCGCCACGCTCACCATTACTGGCAGTGGGCTGGATTGCGTATCGAGCGTCAAGTTCGGGGGGGTGGAAGCTGCGACGATTCAGTCGCGGGCATCGGGTTTGCTGAACGTAACAGCGCCCAACCACTCGGCGGGTCCAGTGGACGTTGTCGTCACAACGCCCAGCGGCAGCGCGACGAAGGTTAGTGGGTTCACCTATCTGCCCGTAGTCACGATTGCTGCAACAGATGCAAGTGCCGCGGAGTCTCCCCTGAACAACGGTCAGTTCACGCTGACTCGGACGGGCGCAACCACATCAGCTCTGACGGTTACGGTGACAATCGGGGGGGCCGCGCCGAGCGCAACCAACGGGTCGGACTACACTTCGATCTCGACATCTCAAACAATCGCCGCCGGACAGCTAAGCAAGGTCATCGCAGTGACTCCAATCAATGATACGGCGGTGGAGCCCGTGGAGAATGTGACTCTAACTGTCGCGCCGGGAGCCGCGTATGTAGTCGGGTCACCCTCGAGCGCAACGGTGACGATTTCCAGCGAAGACGTCGGAACGGTGGTCACGATCGCTGCGACTGACGCCACGGCTGCAGAGTCGCCCCTGAACACGGGCCAGTTCACCCTCACGCGCACCGGCAGTACAGCAGCCTCGTTGCCGGTTACCGTGACGATTGGAGGGGCGGCACCAATGGCCACCAGCGGGACCGACTACACTTCGATCTCGACGTCTCAGACTATCGCCGCGGGACAGGCGACCAAGGTCATTACGGTCACGCCAATCAATGACAGTGCGGTGGAACCTCTCGAGAACGTGATGCTCACCGTTGCCGCGGGAGCCGGCTACACAGTCGGAGCTCCGGCGAGTGCCGCCCTGACCATCAGCAGCGAAGACTTCACGCCCTGCGTGCCGTCCACCACAACACTCTGTCTCGTTGGCGGTCGGTTTCAAGCCACGCTGACGGCAACCACCACTGGGGGAGTCGCGAAAACAGGGAAGGCCATTACCTACTCGGCATCCGACAAGGCGGGTTGGTTCTGGCTGTTCTCTTCTCAGCTCCCCGAAGAAGGGGTGAAAATTCTCGCCAACGGTCTCGGCGGCTATTCGGTGACCTATGGGGCGAGCACGGACAGCTCTACGGTCCTGTCGGTCACCGACCTTTCTCTTGCCGGAGCGCCGCCGGTGACCTTCTCCAAACCGCTCTCGACTTACTGCGGCGGATCCGTAGCCCAAGCCTTCAGCTTGGAACTTCCTTCAGAGGTCGAGGGCCCGGAGGCGATCCCCTCCGTCGTGGCAGCCTTCACCTGCGCGCCGGACGCCACTACCGCCTGCTTGCTGGGAAACCGCTTCCAGGTGCGCATCAAGGTCGGCGGCGTGGCGAAAGCGGCCACATCGGTCACCAGCCAGAGCGCGTCCTTCCGGCTCGGGACTGCGATAGAACCTGACGTTTGGGTGAACATCTTCGATGGCACCACGCTCAACGGCAAGTACTGGGTCTACTTCGGTTCTTTGATCAACCAGGCCTACACGGTCGAGGTGACGGATTCGACCACGAGCATCGTCAAGACCTACTCTCGAAACGCTGGTACGGACGTGTGGTGCGGAGGAGGAGACAACCTAGCCTTCTAGGTCTCCCCCGGCGGGGTCCGGAGAGTCGGGTGGCACGCAGCCGCCCTTCTCCAGTCAAGGGGGCCAGCAGCGCACCACAGCACTTCCACGTGTAATCGAGAGAAACTCCGCGCCTGCCTGCTCCTTGAAACTGAGCACCAAGGAGTGGGCAGGCACAGGTTGGGGGTGCCGTCGCGCTGACTCAAACCCATCTTGCGTGATCCTTCTTCGCGCGCGATTCTTACGCCGTATTACCGCCGTGTTAGAGTCGCGCGTCCGTATGGATGCCATCGTCGTACGCGGCGCACGCGAGCACAACCTCAAGAACCTCCACCTCGAGATCCCCAGGAACCGCCTGGTGGTCATCACCGGCGTCTCGGGCTCCGGCAAGTCGTCTCTTGCCTTCGATACCCTGTTTGCCGAGGGGCAGCGGCGCTATGTCGAGTCGCTCTCGGCCTACGCCCGGCAGTTCCTGCCGCAGGTCGAGAAGCCGGACATCGACGCCATCGACGGCCTGTCGCCGGCGATCTCGATCGAGCAGAAGTCGGTGTCGCGGAACCCACGTTCGACCGTCGGCACGGTCACCGAGATCCACGACTACCTGCGCCTGCTCTATGCCTCGATCGGCATTCCGCACTGCCCGACCTGCGGCCAGGAGATCCGCCCGCAGACCGTGCAGCAGATGGTCGATCGCCTCGCGGCTTTCCCGGAAGGCACCCGGCTCCTGCTCTACGCGCCGTATGTGCGCGGCAAGAAGGGGGAGTACAGAAAGCAGCTCACCGAGATGGCGCGCCAGGGCTTCCTGCGCGCGCGCATCGACGGCGAGACCTTCGACCTGTCGAAAGAGATCCCGACCCTCGACAAGCAGAAGAAGCACACGATCGACATCCTGATCGACCGCCTGGTGGTCAAGCCCGGTCTCGACAAGCGCCTCGCCGATTCGCTCGAGACGACGCTCAAGGTGGGCTCCGGCCTGGTCATCGCCGCCCCCGAAGGTCTGCCGGAAGAGACGCTGTCGCAGAATTTCTCCTGCGCCACCTGTGGCACCAGCCTCTCCGAGATCACCCCGCGCCTGTTCTCCTTCAACAGCCCCTATGGCGCCTGTCCGACCTGCTCCGGCCTCGGCACCCTCATGGGGGTCGATCCCGACAAGGTGGTGGCCGATCCCGAGCGCTCGATCGACGCCGGAGCGCTGGCGCTCTTCCAGCCGGGCTCGAAGTCGTGGCGCCTGCGCATGATCGAGACCCTGGCGAAGGCGATGGGCTTCTCGCTGCGCACGCCGTGGAACCGGCTGTCGGCGAAGGCCAAGGCGGTCATCCTCCAGGGCAGCGGCGAGCAGGAGATGCAGTTCGAGTTCAAGGGCAAGAAGTCGAGCTACAAGTGGGAGGGCAAGTACGAAGGCGTCGTGCCGATGCTCGAACGGCGCTACAAGGAGTCCGAATCGCAGGTGGTGCGCGGCGAGATCGAGAAGTACATGTCGGTGCGCCTCTGCCCGGACTGCAAGGGGCGGCGCCTGCGCCCGGAGGCGCTGGCGATCACCGTCGCCGGCCATGCGGTGGACGAGCTCACCACGATGGCGGTGTCGGAGCTGCGCCGCCTGGTGCCGACCCTCGAGCTCTCCGACCGCGAGCGTACGATCGCCGCCAAAGTGCTGCAGGAGGTGGGCGACCGGCTCGGCTTCCTCGACGACGTCGGCGTCGGCTATCTGACGCTCGACCGTTCGTCGGCGACGCTCTCCGGCGGCGAGAGCCAGCGCATCCGTCTCGCCACCCAGATCGGCTCGAAGCTGATGGGCGTGCTCTACGTCCTCGACGAGCCGTCGATCGGCCTGCATCAGCGCGACAACGACCGGCTCATCGCGACCCTCAAGGGGATGCGCGACCTCGGCAACACCGTGCTCGTCGTCGAGCACGACGAGGACACCATTCTCGCCGCCGACTGGGTGCTCGACCTGGGCCCCGGCGCCGGCATCCACGGCGGCGAGCTCGTCGCTTCGGGCACGCCCGAGCAGGTCGCCGCCGCGCCCGACTCGCTGACGGGGAAGTACCTGCGCGGCGAGCTCGCGGTCGCGGTGCCGAAGAAGCGCCGCGCCGGCAACGGCAAGAAGCTGGTCATCGAGGGGGCGCGGCACAACAATCTGCGCGGCCTCGACGTCGAGTTCCCGCTCGGCGCCTTCACCGTGGTGACCGGCGTCTCGGGCTCGGGCAAGAGCAGCCTGGTCAACGACATCCTGCATCGTGCGCTGGCGCGGCACTTCTACGAGGCCTCGGAGGTCGCCGGCAAGCACGACCGGCTGACCGGCGTGCAGCACCTCGACAAGGTGATCGCCATCGACCAGAGCCCGATCGGCCGCACGCCGCGCTCGAATCCGGCGACCTACACCAACGTCTTCGGCCAGATCCGCAACCTGATGGCGATGACCCAGGAGGCCCGCGCGCGTGGCTACAAGGCCGGGCGCTTCAGCTTCAACGTCGCCGGCGGACGCTGCGAAGCCTGCGGCGGCGATGGCCAGATCAAGATCGAGATGCACTTCCTGCCCGACATCTACGTCAAGTGCGAGGTCTGCGGCGGCAAGCGCTACGATCGCGAGACCCTCGCCGTGCGCTACAAGGGCCTCAACATCGCCGAGATCCTCGACTTGACCATCGAGCAGGCCTACGAGGTCTTCCGCAATATCCCGGCGGTCGAGCGCATCCTCGCGACGCTCGCCGAAGTCGGCCTCGGCTACCTCCACCTCGGCCAGTCGGCGACGACGCTCTCCGGCGGCGAGGCGCAGCGCGTCAAGCTCGCCACCGAGCTCTGCAAGCGCTCGACCGGCAAGACCCTCTATCTCCTCGACGAGCCGACCACCGGCCTGCACTTCGACGACGTGCGGAAGCTCCTGCAGCTGCTGCATCGCCTCGTCGACCTCGGCAACACGGTGATCGTCGTCGAGCACAACCTCGACGTCATCAAGACCGCCGACTGGCTGGTCGACCTCGGCCCCGACGGCGGCTCGGGCGGCGGCGAGCTCGTCGCCGCAGGCACTCCGGAGCAGGTGGCCAAGGTCAAGGCGAGCCACACAGGCCAGTACCTCGCGCGCTCCCTCGCCGCCCGCCCGGCGGCGGTTCTCGCAGGCTGACTCAGGAGGAAAGCCCCTCATGCCCGAACCTTCCGTGGGGTCCATCTTCGACGCGTCGGATCGCGCGCGGCTCACGGCGAGACTGGCCATTCTCCGGCCGGAGGCTTCGCGGCGCTGGGGAAAGATGGATCCGGCCCAGATGCTGGCGCACTGCGCCGTGGCGATCGAGCTGCCGCTCGAGAATTCCAATCGAAAGCAGCGATGGATCGGCCGGCTCTTCGCGCCGCTGGTGCGGGCCAAATACCTGGGCGACGCGCCGTTTCCGAAATCGTCGCCTACCGATCCGGCGTTCGTCGTGGCGGATCGGCGGAGCTTCGAAACCGAGAAGGAGCGCTTTCTCGCCGTGCTGACACGATTCGTCGAGCGCGGTCCCGAGGCGGCGAACGGCACAGTGCATACCTTCTTCGGCCGGCTGTCGGGTGCGGAGTGGGGGCGGCTGATCTTCAAGCACTTCGACCATCACCTCCGCCAGTTCGGGGTCTGAGACGTCGAGCTCACGCTCAGAGTCTTCACCCCGGTGAGCGGCGCGTGACCCTTCACGGTTTTCGCCTTCTCGCGACGGCAAGCGGCTCCAGCGCGCGCGCCGGGGTCCTCGAGACGCTGCATGGCCCCGTGCTGACGCCGGTCTTCATGCCGGTGGGTACGCAGGCGACGGTGAAGGCGCAGCTGCCGCAGACGCTGCTCGACTCGGGGTCGCAGGTGCTGCTTGCCAACACCTACCACCTGCTGCTGCGGCCGGGGCCGGAGGTGATGCGCCGAATGGGCGGCATCCACCGGTTCATGAGCTGGCCGCGCGCGGTGCTCACCGACTCCGGCGGCTACCAGGTCTTCTCGCTCCCCGGCGCGCGGACGATCGCCGAGGAGGGCGCCACCTTCCGCAGCTACGTCGACCATCGCTCCGTGCTGCTCTCCCCCGAGTCGAGCATCGCCACGCAGATCGCCATCGGCAGCGACATCATGATGGCCTTCGATCACTGTGTGGCGTCGACGGCCGACCTCGCCACCGCTCGCGCCGCCGCCGACCTGACCGCGCGCTGGGCTCTGCGCAGCCTCCAGGCGAGAGGCGAGTCCTCGCAGGCTCTCTTCGGCATCGTGCAGGGGGCGCTCTTCCCTGATCTCCGACGCGAGTGTGTGGCGCGGCTCGCTGAAATGCCGTTCGACGGCTACGCGATCGGTGGCCTCGCGGTGGGCGAGAGCCGCGAGGAGCGGGAGGACATGTGCGCGCTCACCGCCGAGCAGATGCCGCAGGACAAGCCGCGCTACCTGATGGGCGTCGGCACGCCCCTCGACCTGCTGGAGGCCGTGCACCGCGGGGTCGACATGTTCGACTGCATCATCCCGACGCAGGTGGCCCAGCGCGGCGGCGCCTTCACCTCGCGCGGCTATCTGCAGATGCGGAGAACCGTGCATTCGATGTCCGACACCGCGCTCGATCCCGACTGCGACTGCCCGACCTGCCCGCGCCACTCCCGCGCCTACCTCCACCACCTCATCAAGGTGCGTGAGCCGCTCGGCTGGCAGCTCCTGGGGCAGCACAATCTGCACTTCTACCACCGCCTGATGCGCGAGGTGCGGCAGAGCATCCTGGAAGACCGGTTCGCGGAGCTCTACCGCGAGAAGCGCGAGGTGCTCGGCGCCGACGACCTCGACAACCCCGTGACCCGGTCGCGCGTGCGCACGCTCCCGAAGGCGGCGGTATTGGCGAAGGGTGCCTATGCGGTGCATCTGGCGCCCGCAGGCTTCGCGAGCATTCGCCATATCGCCTCGGGCGAGATCATGCACGCGCGCACTCCGCCGATGGAGGAGGCCCGCAGCCTGTATGTCGCGCAGTCGAGCCTCGACGAGCGGCTGCGCCTGCGCGATGGCGAGGATCCAGCGGCCGCGGCGCCGCTGGTCATCTGGGATGTGGGACTCGGCGCTGCAGCCAACGCCATGGCGGCGGTCCGCTGCTACGAGGACGCCGCGACGGCCGTCGGCGTCTGCGGACTGCGCGGGCTGCGGATCCTCAGCTTCGAGACCGACCTCGATCCGCTGCGCCTGGCACTGCGCCACCACCGCCACTTTCCGTACCTGCGTCACGGTGGGCCCGCCACGCTCCTAGCCACCGGCGAGTGGACGTCGCGCACGCACCCGGGGCTCGAGTGGCGGTTGCTCGCCGGGGACTTCGCGGCGACGATGGCGGGCGCTCCGTTCGCCCCAGACCTGGTGTTCTACGACCTCTTCTCCAGCCCGACGCACCCGGAGGCCTGGACGCTCGCGGCCTTCGAGCGGCTGCACGCCGCCTGCGCCGGGAGGGCCGTCGAGCTCTTCACCTATACCGCCTCGACGGCCGCGCGCGTGGCCATGCTGGGCGCGGGATTCTGGGTGAGCAAGGGTTGCCCCACCGGCAGCCGGCCGGAGAGCACGATCGCTCAGACCGCCGCCGCGGTCCATCCCGTCGCCGGGAGTCGCCACGATCTGCTCGGCCGCGAGTGGCTCGCGCGCTGGGGCCGCTCGCAGGCCCGCTTCCCGAGCGACGTCGCGGCCGGCGAGCAGGACGCCTTGGCGCAGCGCATCCTCGGCCACCTGCAGTTCCGCTGAAGCGCGGCGACACCCGAGCGGGCGTAGGATTGCACCCATGACCGGAGCCGCGAGCTTCGCCGACCGGCGGCGTCTGCTGCAGCTCGAGACGCTCTACGATCTCGCTCTCAAGCTCCATGCCGAGCGCCAGGAGCAGGAGCTCGTCGACGAGCTGCTCGAGCGCGTCTGCGCCGTGCTCGATCCGGCGGTCGCCGTGGCGGTGACGCGCGAAGCTGCGGCCGGCAGCCGGGCGCTCGCCGTCGTCGGCTGGCCCGACGCGCGGCCCTCCGGCGCCGAGCTCCTGGCGCAGCCGCTCTGGCGCGAGCTCCTCGCCGAAGGACAGACGCTGGTGCGGCGCGACGGTCTCTTCGCCGGCGTGCCCTTTCGCGAGCTCATCGCGACGCCGCTCGGTTATCGCGGCGTCTTCCTCGGTTTTCTCGCCCTTCTCGACAAAGAGGAGCGCGGCGGCGGCGAGGGCGGCTTCTCGGCCGAGGACCGGCGCTTCCTCGAGTCGGTCGCTGCGCTCGCCGGGGTGGCGCTCGACGGCGCGCGCCAGATCGAGCGCCTCGAGACGCGCAGCGAGCGGTTGGCGGAGGAGAACAAGGTCCTGCGCGGCCAGCTCGCCTCCGAGCTCGAAGGCTCCGGCATCGTCGCCGCTTCGCCGGGCATGCGCCGCGTTCTCGAGCTGGTCGAGCGCGTCGCGCCGCGCAGCGTCAACGTGCTGGTGCGCGGCGAGAGCGGCACCGGCAAGGAGCTGGTGGCGAAGCTCCTGCATCATCTGTCGGGGCGCAGCGGCTCGCTGGTCGCGATCAACTGCGGCGCGCTGCCGGAGTCGCTTCTCGAGAGCGAGCTGTTCGGCATCGAAGGGGGTGTGGCGACCGGCGTCTCGGCGCGGCGCGGCAAGTTCGAGCTGGCTGACGGCGGAACGCTTTTCCTCGACGAAATCGGCGACATGCCGACGGCCTTGCAGGTGAAGCTCCTGCGCGCGCTGCAGGAGCGCGAGATCGTGCGCCTGGGCGGCGAGCGGCCGATCCCGGTCGACGTCCGGCTGGTGGCGGCGACGCACCGCAGTCTCGAGGAGTTGGTCGCCGCGGGGCGCTTCCGCGAAGACCTCTACTACCGCATCAAGGGCGTCGAGCTCGAGCTCCCGCCGCTCAGGCAGCGGCGGGAGGAGATCCCTCTTCTGGTGCGGCATTTCGTCGAGCAGTTCTGCGGCCGCGAGGGGATCCCGGTGCCGCCGATCACCCGCGACGCCCTGGCGCTGCTGCTCGACTACGACTATCCCGGCAACGTGCGCGAGCTCGAGAACCTGATCGCCGGCGCCGTCTCGCTGGCGGAGGGCGCCATCGAAGCGGCGCTCGTGCGCTCGCTGCTCGGCAGCGAGAGCCGTGGCTCCGGCCCCGAAGCGCTCGACCTTCAGGCCGTCGAGCGCCGCCACATCGAACGCGTGCTCAAGCTCGCCAGCGGCAACCGGAGCGCGGCCGCGAAGCTCCTGGGACTCGATCGCCGCACCCTCCATCGCAAGGGCTTCTGACCTTGCGGCCCGTAAGGGCTTGATTCTCAAGTCTTTGTCGAATGCGGGACAAAAAGACCAGCAAGAGACAAAAAGCCCCATTCAGGAATCCGCTGCGACTCTTCGGCGTCTGGAGAGCGGGAGATCAGAGCTTTCCCGTCGACCTGCGGCAAAAAGTCCCAGTCGGGCTGGACAGGAAGTCCCGGTGGGGCTCTTTCGGGTGGGACTTAAGTTCTTTCCTGACAGCAGCTTGGAGCATTTCTGCTGGTGCGGACCGGGAGTTGGCAGCGACGTTGCCTCTGTCCGTCGGCACCAAGGAGATTGCTCATGCTACAGTCCGCCGCCAAGTCGATTGATGTCCGTGCGTTGCCGATCGAATGGATCGCCGGAACCGTCGCTATTGGAAGCGTCACCTGGCTGCTCGCTACCGACCGCATTCCTCCGGCGCTGGTCTATCTGGTGCAGCTCTTTTTGAGCTTTTGAGAGCGAGAGCCTGATGCCTGGACGGTCCCGGCTACGGGAGGTCAAGTTGACACTCCCCATGGCGCCTGACATGGAGGTCGTGGCCAGCCAGGCCGCGAGCTCCCTGGCGGCGTTCATCGGCATGAGCCCGGACCGCGTCGACGAAGTCCGCCTGGCGGTCGTCGAAGCCTGTATCAACGCCTTCGAGCACAGTCACTCCGCGGAGCGCAAGGTGGAGATCACCTTTTGCCTGATCGGCGACCGCGAGCCGGACTGCCTCGAGATCAGCGTCCACGATCGCGGCGTCGGTTTCGCTTTCTCCGAGGTGGAGGAGCCGAAGATCGAAGCCAAGCTCAAGGGCTCGCGCAAGCGCGGCTGGGGCCTTAAGATCATCCAGGGGCTGATGGACGAGGTGCGGA
>Ga0138256_10007394_pt1 | contig 11587 bp, 11 predicted proteins | sample KNB2016incub_MG_FD_105486 | JGI IMG/M metagenome (GOLD analysis project Ga0138256, IMG submission 105486) | Active sludge microbial communities from wastewater in Klosterneuburg, Austria - KNB2014incub_MG | ecosystem: Engineered > WWTP > Activated sludge > Unclassified | place: Austria...
CACGCCAAAGGAGAAGCATAACTTGTTGCCTCGCTGGCGCTTCGGGTTGGTATCAAGACAACTGCGCAACTTCAAAACTGACGCATCGGGTTAGGAATAGAACGACAGCCTGCTCGCTGGCAAGGGGCGGACGCCCGATCGAGCCGTACCCGTCGTCGAATTCATGGAACAAAAACTAACCCATAAAAAAATACAGATTTCCACAACACTGCTATTTGTCCCGCACCACAGCCACAGTCCGCTCCCCGTTTGATCAAGTTCGACGGTGCAATTTTGAGCGGTGACCATTCAACCTGCTTCAGCCCGAATTTCCTCCGCCGATTGGCATGGAATCCGGGCGTCGTGAGGCGACTGGAACTGATTCACTTGGTAGGCTGCGTCTCCCTTGGTGAAACCGGTGTGAGTGCGGGAAGCGGATGGCATGGCGAAGATTGATCAGAATGAAATCAACAGTGTTCTCTGGAAGGCGTGTGATACGTTTCGGGGGACTGTCGATCCGGCTCAGTACAAGGACTACATTCTTGTCATGCTGTTCGTGAAGTACGTTTCCGACGTGTTTCAGGACCACTGGGACAAGCTGAAGGAAGAGTTCAAAGGCAATGAAGAGCGAATTCGTCGGCGGTTGACTCGGGATCGGTTTCAGTTGCCGAAAGGGTGTTCGTTTGCAGAAGTTTACGAACAACGTAACGAAGCCAATCTGGGCGAAATTATCAACCATGCACTGGAAGAGATTGAAGAAGCCAACAAGAAGAAGCTGGAAGGCGTCTTTCGTAACATCGACTTCAATTCCGAATCCAATCTGGGCCGCACCAAAGAACGAAATGTGCGTCTGAAGTCGCTGCTGGAAGACTTCAATGATCCCAGGCTGGATCTCAGGCCGTCGCGAATCGGCACTGCGGACATCATTGGCGATGCGTACGAATACCTGATTGGCAAGTTTGCGTCCGGAGCTGGCAAAAAAGCGGGGGAATTCTATACGCCTCCCGAAGTCAGTCTGCTGCTGGCAAAGCTGGTGAATCCTCAGCCGGGCGAACGGATTGCTGATCCGACCTGTGGATCGGGTTCATTGCTCATCAAATGCGGGCAGCAGGTTGGTACCAACGACTTTTCGCTGTACGGGCAGGAGAACAACGGATCGACATGGGCATTGTGCCGGATGAACATGTTTCTGCACGGCATGGACGATGCTCGCATTGAATGGGCCGACACGATTCGCAATCCGCAGTTGAAGGAAAAAGACCGTCTGATGAAGTTTGAGGTCGTGGTCGCCAATCCTCCGTTTAGTCTGGACAAGTGGGGACAGGAAACCGCGTCCGTAGATCCGTTTGAGCGATTCGACCGAGGCGTGCCACCGAAGAGCAAAGGTGACTACGCCTTTATTCTGCACATGATAGCGACCATGACAGAAGACTCGGGCCGAGTCGGTGTGGTCGTACCGCATGGCGTGTTATTTCGAGGCAGCGGTGAAGGTACGATTCGTCAGAAGTTGATTGAAGAAAATCTGCTGGATGCTGTTGTGGGCCTGCCAGCGAATCTGTTCTTCGGCACCGGCATACCTGCGGCGATTCTGGTTTTCAAAAAGAACAAGCCCGATACGACAGTGATGTTCATTGATGCCAGTCGAGAATACGAAGACCTCAAGAATCAGTGCCGACTGGCAGACGAGCACATTCAGAAGATCATCGACACGTACGAAGCACGAGAGAGCGTTGACAAGTATGCCTACGTCGCTGAATTCGATGAGATCAAAGAGAATGATTTCAACCTGAACATTCCGCGGTACGTGGACACGTTTGAGGAAGAAGAGGAAATCAACATTCGGGAAGTGCAGGGAGAGATCGATGAGCTGGATGCCGAGTTAGCTCAAGTCCAGGAACAGATGGCCCACTATTTGAAAGAGCTGGGTATGGTATAATCACTGGCGGATACCTGGCTCGCGACTCCGCCAGTAGTCTGGCTGTGAAACCAATGGGAGGCAACGAATGATTCAAACGATTCACACCGTCGTACAAGATCGCAGGATCGTTGTACCGGTTCCGGACGACTTGCCGGACGGCACGAAAGTCGAGGTCACCATCTCGGCCGGCTCGGAAAAGATCGGCATCGACGAATCGGAATGGGACGACAGTCCGGACGGAATCAAAGCGTGGATCAGGCAGTATGAGTCGCTTGAACCGTTGATTCTCACGGACGCCGACCGCGCCGAAATGGACACGGCGATGCGCGAGCAAAAAGAGTGGGAGAAAAGTCATTTCTTTGAGCAGACAGACAAACTGAGACAATTATGGGAGTGAAGCGTTATCTGCTCGATAGCAACGCGATGAATCCTTATATTGATCGGCGCGAGCCCGTCGCCAGTCGGGTCAAAGACGCGATCCGACGCGGGTGCCGAATTGGAACCTGCGAACCGGTGGTTGCCGAGATGTTGGCTGGACTGGAATTGAGTGCGACGCCGCAAGCTAATATCGCACGACTAAACAGTGCTCTCGCGAATATTGCATGCTGGCCGCTGGACCGAGCCGCGGCGCAAGTTTACGGTCGTCTGGCGGCGGAGTTGCGGCGGCGAGGTCGGCCGATGCAAGTGATCGACATGATGATCGCCGCCATTGCGTTGTCGCTTGGCAACTGCACGGTCGTCACCACCGACTCCGATTTGTCAGCCGTCCCCGGACTGAGTGTCGAGAACTGGGAAGTCGAGGCATCTTCATGATTGATGAACTGGATGCCGAGTTAGTCCAAGTCCAGGAGCCGACGCAGGGGTATCTGAAGGAGTTGGGGCTGCATGTCTGAAGGCTTCCAATCACTCAAGCCGTTTGGGTTGATCCCAAATGATTGGGCACATGCTTGCATTGGGGACATTTTCGATGTTCAGCTTGGCAAAATGCTTTCCGATAAGGCAAAGACAGGAGACCATTCAAAGCCGTATTTGGGGAACTCAAATGTTCATTGGGGAAGATTTAATCTGACAGCACTTTCCGAGATGGATTTCCTACCACATGAAAGAAAGAAATTCGCATTGAAGGATGGCGACATCCTCGTGTGTGAGGGCGGAGAAGTCGGTCGGACAGCAATTTGGCAGTCGGATCTGGCCGAGTGCTACTATCAAAAAGCATTGCACCGTCTTCGCCCGTTATCGAACTCGGCAGACCGGCTGTTTTTTCGGTACTTCATGGAGGATGCATGCCGAAAGAATCTTTTTCTGGCATACACCGGAACATCTTCGATACCACACCTCACGAGAGAGACGTTGGTTCAACTGAAGATGCCCCTTCCTCCACCACCTGAACAGCAGAAGATCGCCGCGATTCTTTCAACGTGGGATCGGGCGATTGAATTGACCGAGAAGCTGATCGCCGCCAAGCAGAAACGCAAACAAGCCCTCATGCAGCAGCTTCTCACCGGCAAAGTGCGGTTGCCTGAGTTCCAAGCTGGCAAAAAGAATTCATGCTCGACCGTCGTCCGTGTGCCTGCTGCAGTTCGACGTGGAATCTATCCGCCCAGCGTTCAGCCCGGCATTCCTAAAATCACGCACCGCCCAAAAGGTTGGCAGGAGCTGACGATGGGCCACTTGCTGGAAATTGAGCAACGGTCAATCGAGCTAAGTGATGAAGTGGAATATCAACTGGTTGTCGCGAAAAGAAATCGAGGCGGTATTGAACCGCGAGAGCGGCTTCTCGGGAAGGACGTGAAGACGCCCACACAGTTTGAAGTGAGGGCTGGGGATTTTGTGATTTCGAAGCGTCAGATTATTCATGGAGCGTGCGGAATAGTTCCACCGTCGCTGGACGGAGCAGTAGTTTCCAACGAGTACTCAGTTTGCACTGTCAAAGCTCAATTGAATATGGAGTTTCTCAAGTACCTCAGTCACACACTTTACTTTCAACAAACCTGCTTCCATGCCAGCGTCGGTGTAGCACTGGAAAAGATGATTTTCAGAGTCCATGAATGGATCAAGTTCCCGTTCCTCATTCCATCAATCGAAGAGCAGCGTGCGATTGTTGCTGTCCTCTCCACGATGGATCGAGAGCTTGAAATTCTCCAAAAGCGGCTTGCTGTCCATACCCAGCAGAAAAAGGGTCTCATGCAGCAGCTTCTCACCGGCAAAATCCGGGTCAAGGTAGAGCTGGATGTGGCTCAGGCTCCCGTAGCGGTGGCTTCCAGCCGCCGTGGTATTTGAAATTCTACGATGGCGGCTGGAAGCCACCACTACAGTCAACCAATAAAAAACGCCGACGTTAGTGGCCAGCGTGGCCCGGAGGTAAAACCACCGGGGGTGCTCAGTCAGAAAGTGTCGGTCAGATGACAGACAAAATCAAGCCTGTTCCGGTTCGAACTGTCGTCTACATCGACGGAAATTGTCGGATGAAACTTCCCTTCATGATTTCCAAACCTCATGCTATTCCACTTACGGATTTGAATCCTCAACTACAAGGAGCTGCCTTATGAGCGAAATCAGTGTGTCAGAGGCACAGTCGAAACTGCCCGAACTCATCGCGGCACTCAAGCCCGGAGAAGAGCTTGAGATTACTCAGGACAATCGCACGGTTGCCAAACTGATCGGGCAGAAACAGCAACGGCAACTGGGACTGGGCAAAGGGAAACTGACTATTGTGCAGGAAGACGATGAACACTTGAAAGACTTTGAGGAGTACATGCCGTGAGGTTGCTTCTGACACAATCACATGGCAAACAAGAGGGCGAACCACGAAAGACACGAACCACACGAACGAATCGCAGCAGTGCTGTTTGGGTTTCCTTTTCGTGTTTTTCGTGTCTTTCGTGGTTACACTGTCTTTCCGTGGTTCAATCAATCACCACCACTGCTATCGCGTTTTGAATACATTTCAGTCTACGGACTATTCAGGGAGAATCTGAGATGACGAAAACTGTGGAACTCGACGAGGCACAAGCCACGCTCGGAGAACTGATCGCCGGATTGAAGCCGGATGATGAAGTGGAGATTGTGCAGAATCAGAAAACGGTGGCTCGGATTGTGCCGCCCAAACGGGGAACGCCAAAGTTTGGAGGCTGCAAAGGAATGCTGACGATCATTTCCGACGATGACGAACATCTGAAGGACTTTGCGGATTACATGTATTGAAACTTCTTGCTGGACGCATATGCAGAGTCTCATGCTCCCGTAGCGGTGGCTTCCAGCCGCCGTGGTATCTGAAATTCTACGATGGCGGCTGGAAGCCACCACTACCATTTTTTACAAGGCGGCTTAAAGGTGCCGCGACAGAGGCAGATGACTGACAGTATTCTATTTCGAGGGTTCGATGACCGGCGGGAGGTGCGCATGTATCAACACGGCATGCTGCCGCACTGGCGACAGGTCGGTTGTACGTACTTCGTTACCTTTCGGCTCGACGATTCCCTGCCGTTACCCGTTGTGCGAGAAATGGAACACGAACGTCATCAATGGTTACAGCGACACGGAATCGATTCACAGGCTGCAAACTGGAAGGCACTGTTTGCCCGACTTCCGCCTGAGACACGGCGTGACTACGAACGCCGCATCGGCGTTTCTCTGGACAAGCACCTCGATGCCGGCCACGGATCCTGTGCTCTGAAAACACCGTCAATCGCACAAATCGTGTCGAAAGCCCTGACATATTTTCATGGGACACGAGTCTATTCAGGGGACTATGTTGTGATGCCAAATCATGTTCACGCATTGTTGAGACCAATCGATGAGCACGAACTGGAGGACATTCTCCATTCGATCAAGAGTTACACGGCCAATCAGATCAACAAAGTCATGGAACGCAGTGGTGAATTGTGGCAGCGGCAGAGTTACGATCACATTGTTCGTGATTTTGATCAACTGAAAGCATTCCAGGAATACATCGCCGCAAATCCAGTGAAGGCAAAATTGAACACAGGCGAGTTTTTGTCACATCGTGCCGCATGGCGTCCAGACGAGTAAACCGTAGCGGTGGCTTCCAGCCGCTGCCCTGTTCTCAGGCAAACGGAATGGTGGCTTCCAGCCGCTGCTCGTCTAAAAATTGAATTCAATTAGAATGGCGGCTGGAAGCCACCACTACTAAAGCAAATCTATGACCTCTGAATTCCTTGAAGACATCGTCTCACATCTTCCCGCGTTGCAGTTGCTGTGCAATCTGGGTTACACGTATTTGACTCCGTCGGAAGTCAACCAGTTGCGTGACAACCGCAAGGGCAATGCTCTGCTGAAACCGATTCTGGAACAACAGCTTCGCCAGCTGAACCAGATTGAATTCAAGGGCCAGTCCGTTCCCTTTTCAGACGCCAATATCAAAACGGCCATTGATGCTCTGAATGTGCCTCTGAACGACGGGTTTGTAAAAGCCAACGAAACAGTTTACGAACTTCTGACTTTGGGCACGTCATTGCCTCAAACCATTGACGGAGACAAACGCAGTTTCACATTGCAGTACATCGACTGGAAAAATCCCGGCAACAACGTCTTCCATGTCACTGATGAATACGAAGTTGAACGCAAGGGAACTCACAATCATTGCCGACCGGACATCGTGCTGTTCGTGAACGGTATTCCTTTGGCGGTCATTGAATGCAAGCGTCCGGATTTGAAAGACGCGATCAAGGAAGCGATCAGTCAGCACACTCGCAATCAGGGCCAGAGTTATATCCCGCAGCTTTTCACCTTCAGCCAACTGCTGATTGCCGTAAGTCAGAATCAGGCGAAGTATGCGACAACCAACACGCCTCCGAAGTTCTGGGCGATCTGGCGGGATGAGTTGATTGAGGCAGACGCTGATCCGGTTCGGGTTAATGAAGTTCCCGCCAGTTATGCATTTCCCAGCGGCACAGCACCGCTCGGCGAAAAACTGAAACTTCGTGACTTGGCGAATCAGCCTCTGTCGGCAGACGTTTGGAACAAGTTTGCGGAATCGCATTCTGAAGATGTCATCGCCAAAGCAAAAGAGATCGCTTCGGCTGGGCCTCGATTGCCGTCGCCGCAGGATGAGTTACTTTTCAACATCGCTCGCCCTGAACGCCTGCTGGAACTGACGCAGCGTTTCATCGTGTTTGAGACAGATGAAGGCAAGCTGCTCAAGAAGATCTGTCGTTATCAGCAGTACTTTGCCATTCTGGAAACTATAGCCACCGTCACCAATGTTCGAGGAGATGAACCGCGAGAAGGTGGCGTCATTTGGCACACAACAGGTTCCGGCAAAAGCCTGACGATGGTAATGCTGGCCAAAGCACTGGCGATGGAACCAAGTATCAAGAATCCTCGCGTGATTATCGTGACGGATCGCATCGATCTGGATTCACAGATCTTCAAAACCTTCAGAGCCTGCGGCAAGACAGTGGCCAGAGCCAACTCAGGCGAACATCTGGTCAAGCTGGTGGCTGAAGGCAAGGCCGACATCATCACGACGATTATCGACAAGTTTGAAACGGCTGTTAAGAAGCATGGACTGAGCGATCTCAGTCGGGACGTCTTCGTGCTGGTTGACGAAAGCCACCGCAGCCAGTCCGGAATTGCTCATTCCAGTATGCGACGAGTCTTTCCGAATGCTTGTTTCATCGGATTTACGGGTACGCCGCTGCTGAAGAAGGAAAAGGGAAGACGACAAAAGAAAAAGTACCAGCATGTGACTCGGCAACAGTTTGGTAATGGTGACTACCTGCATTCCTACAGCATGAAACGAGCTGTCGAAGACAAAGCGGTGACACCGATTCTGTACGAAGGCCGCATGTCTCATCTGAAGCAAGACAAAGAATCGATCGACAAGTGGTTCGCTCGAATCACGCAGGGGCTGAATGATGCTCAGCGAGCCGACCTGAAAAAGAAGTTCAGTAAAGCCGAAGAGCTTTTGAAGACAGACGATCGCCTGTATGAAATCGCCTTCGATATTTGCACGCACTTCTCTGAGACTTTCAAAGATACAGACAAGAAGGGGCAGTTTGCCGTCAGCAGCAAGGCAATGGGAGTCCGGTATCTGCAGTTGTTTGATCTGATTGGCAAAGATTTTCCTCAACGCAAAGTGACAGCCCGACTTGTGATTTCCAGTCCCGACATGCGTGAAGGCCACGACGAAGTTGATGATCCTGCCGTCAAGAAGAAGGAGACGTCTGAAGAAAAGAAAGCCCGAATCAAAATGGTTCAGGATTTCTGGGATCAGATGATGCAGGAGTACGGTACTGAAAGGAATTATCTGAAGACGATTGTTTCCGATTTCAAGACCAAGCCAAAACCAGAAATCCTCATCGTCGTGGACAAATTGCTGACGGGATTTGATGCTCCCTGCAACACGGTGCTGTACATCGACAAGGCGTTGAAAGGACACAACATCCTGCAGGCGATCGCTCGTGTAAATCGTTTGTTCGATGGCAAAGATTTTGGACTTGTGATCGACTATCGTGGAATCTTTGGTGACCTGAACGAAGCCATGCAGACATATTCTGAGTTGGATGGTTTCGAAGCAGATGAATTGGAAGGTTCATTCACCAGGGTTGACGAAGAAATCAAGAAGCTTCCGGAACTGCATACCAACCTCTGGGCCGTCTTCGCAGGTGTTGCCAATAAGACCGACACAGAGGCCATGCAACAACATCTTCGCCCAGAGGATGTGCGTCAGAAGTTTTACGATGCTCTGAATGCGTTCGCAAAGACTCTGCAATTGGCAATGAGCAGCGTGGATTTCCATCTGACGACACCGGAAAAGAAGATCGAACTTTATGTGTCGGACCTGAAGTCTTTCCGCAAGCTCCGATCTGCCGTCAAGAACCGGTACAACGAAGCGATCGACTACAGCGAGTACGAAGACCAGATCCGCAACATGGTTAATAAGTACGTCGGTGCTTCAGAAGTCGAACAGATTACTGAACCGGTCAACATCTTTGAAGTCGAGGATTTAGACACGGAACTGGCCAAGGTGGATGGCGATGCTGCCAAGGCTGACGTGATTGCTTCGCGGGCAAAGAAAACCTGCACCGAGAAAATGGATGAAGATTCAGTGCTGTTTGCGGCACTGAGCAAGATGATTGAAGATTCCATCGCTGCGTATCTGGCAGGCCGTATCGACGAAAAGCAGTATCTGGAGAAGATGCTGAAAATCTGGCAGGAAATGCAAAGCAATGATGCGTCGAACCAACCTGCCTGCCTGAAAGGGAAGTCCGATGCTCTGGCCTATTTCCGACTGACTCTTAAAACGTTGCAGGAAGCCACAGGGGCTGAATCGGAGGCTGATCTAAAAACCATTGCCGCTAATCTCGCCTTGCAGGCCGACGAAGTCATCGATCGCCACAAGGTTCGTGACTGGAAGCTCAAAGAAGATGTCAAGAATGCGATGATCAATGATCTGGAGGATCTGCTGTTTGATCTGAGAAAGACCCTGTTGCCTGATTTGGCGGGCGAAGTCATTGACGTCATTCTGGAACAGGTGATGCGGACTGCTGTGAAGAGGGAGCGGTAGGAGGATGGTTGGCTCGCCAAGAATTGAAGGTCTACGTGACTACGATATTCAGGTATTGAAGGTGTTAGGGGAACATGCCGTCGCAGGTCGGTATCATTCCGATTACATACTTGAAACTGACATTGCGATGCGGCTTCAACCGCTTGCGTTGACATCGAAGCAAATTCGGGAGTCTCTAAGCCTGTTTGCGACCGAAGGGTTAGCCAAGGAGTACTCCCATAATTTTCAGCTAACCGCACGGGGATTCGAGATCTACCTCAAGGCATTTTATCCGCCATTTTCCAACGCATCGTCTGACGTGCAACGCCTCATTGTGTTTGATGGGTTAAAAGTTGACAAAGACATCGCAGCCGAAACCAGTGTGCCAATTTCGGGTACGCGATTTCTCATGCAGCGATTGAAGTCCGCTCGATTACTTGATCTGTCCGAGTCCAGCGACGGATATCAAGTCTACAACGTTACCCCTCGGCTGGAAAGGAATGTTCGTGATGAACAGGAACGGGAAAACCATATTCGAATCGAACCGTTGAGGCTCTTCTACAGCTACTCACACAAAGACGAAAGCCTCAGAGATGAACTTCAAAATCACCTCAGCACTCTAAAACGTTTAGGGACTATCTCGGAGTGGCACGACAGGAAAATTCCAGCTGGAAGTGCTTGGAAGGGTGAAATCGACGAAAATCTGACGTCGGCCGATGTCGTCCTGCTGCTGGTAAGCTCGGACTTTCTTGCTTCCGACTATTGCTTTGATGTTGAGACCAAGAAAGCACTGGAACGTCATGAAGCTGGTGATTTACTTTTGATTCCTGTCGTTCTCCGTCCATGCGATTGGAAGGACACACCAATTGGACAACTTCAGGCCCTTCCGAAGAACGCTTGCCCAGTCACGAAATGGGAGAATCGAGACGAAGCATTCTTGGACATCGTTGAAGGAATTAAGCGGTCAATCCAAGTATGGAGAGAGAGGCTCGGGCAATGTTGAGCCAACTTGAGGAGTTAAGATCGATTCAATTTGGCCGGAGGCACATTTCCTACCGGTTGAAATTCTCGCCACGGAAGACACTTGGGATCGAAGTCTATCCAGATCAGTCTGTAGTGGCCGTCGCCCCCAATGGAGCCGAAGCTTCAGCAGTCGATCAAAGGATACTAAAGCGGGCACCGTGGATTCTGAAACAGCAGCGAGATTTCGAATCCTTCCTTCCCATTCTGCCGCCGCACAAATACATCAGCGGCGAGTCATTCCAATATCTTGGGCGACAGTACAAGCTCCGGATTTTTCAGGCAAAGACAGAGCGTGTCTGTTTGCAACTTGGACAGATTCATGTTTCGCTGCCGAACAGAAATGATTCATCGCAAGTCAAAATACTTCTGGAAGTCTGGTTCCGTCACCGAGCGGAATTGGTGATTGCTGAACTGTGGCCAAAATGCGTTGCCAAAGTCGAACCACACGGAATTCGGCCCAAGACTTATCAGCTTCGTAAAATGAAAACCCGCTGGGGCAGCTGCGGAAAAAGCGGCATCATCCTGCTTAACCCCGAATTGATCGCAGCTCCCAAAGCCTGCATCGAGTATCTGATCATTCACGAACTCTGCCACCTGAAACACTACAACCACGGTGCTGAATTCTTCGAGCTGCTAACGCTGCTGGTCCCTGACTGGGAAGCTCTGCGGCAGAAATTGAACCAGAGTGTTCGATAAGACGCGGATATACATCACGGAAAAAAATCATCTCAGCAACCGAGATGCCGTGCCGAAGGTGATGCAGGCGGTCTTCGGGAATCTCCAGCTCCAGACGCCAGAGTCCGTGTTCATCCATGATCTCCAGCAACGTCTCTCCGCTAAAGACCTGCCGCCCTGTCAACTGCTGCTGATCGACAAACGCGATAATTGCATCTTCGCTGGCGATCGCGGCAGAGGCTCGATCCAGGAGCTGCTTCACTTCGCCTGCCGTCAGTTGTGGATCGCCCAGCGGAGACACATCAATGGAGGATGCTCCCGGAGATAGCGTGTTGGGCTGTAACGACGCAGAAGATGTCGTGTATTGCCCAAGTTCGAGCCGAGAGTGAAAACGTGTGCTAGAGTTTAGCGATTCCAGAAAGGGTATCGCCTGATGTCAGCACGTAAGATTTTAACACCTGAGCAGAAAGTCGGGATTTTGC
>Ga0138256_10007395_pt1 | contig 11586 bp, 9 predicted proteins | sample KNB2016incub_MG_FD_105486 | JGI IMG/M metagenome (GOLD analysis project Ga0138256, IMG submission 105486) | Active sludge microbial communities from wastewater in Klosterneuburg, Austria - KNB2014incub_MG | ecosystem: Engineered > WWTP > Activated sludge > Unclassified | place: Austria...
CTGTCCTTCTTCCCCGGCGCCAAGATTGGCCTGCTCGGCCTGAACGGCTCAGGCAAATCCACCGTGCTGCGCATCATGGCCGGGGTGGATAAGGAGTACGACGGCGAGGTGCAACACCTGGCCGGCCAGCGCATCGGCTATCTGCCGCAAGAACCCGAGCTCGACCCGGCCAAGACGGTGAAGGAAGAAGTCGAATCCGGTCTGGGCGAAATCATGGAAGCGCGCCAGAAGCTGGAAGAGGTGTACGCCGCCTACGGCGAGCCGGATGCCGACTTCGACAAGCTCGCCGAAGACCAGGCCAAGTACGAGAACATCCTCGCCACCTCGGGCGGCGATATCGAGAACCAGATGGAGATCGCCGCCGACGCGCTGCGCCTGCCGCCCTGGGACGCCGTCGTCGGCAATCTGTCCGGCGGTGAGAAGCGCCGCGTCGCGCTGTGCAAGCTGCTGCTGTCCAAGCCCGACATGCTGCTGCTGGACGAACCGACCAACCACCTTGACGCCGAGTCAGTCGAATGGCTGGAGCAGTTCCTGACCCGCTTCCCCGGCACCGTGGTGGCCGTCACCCACGACCGCTACTTCCTCGATAACGCCGCCGAATGGATCCTGGAACTGGACCGCGGCCACGGCATTCCGTGGAAGGGCAACTACTCCAGCTGGCTCGAGCAGAAGGGCGACCGCCTGGCGCAGGAATCCAAGCAGGAAGCCGCGCATCAGAAGGCGATGAAGCAGGAACTGGAATGGGCGCGCTCCAACCCCAAGGCACGCCAGGCAAAGTCCAAGGCGCGTCTGGCCCGCTACGAAGAAATGGCCAGCGTCGAATACCAGCGCCGCAATGAAACGCAGGAAATCTTCATTCCGCCCGGCGAGCGCCTGGGCGACAAGGTCATCGAGTTCAACGGCGTCAGCAAGGCCTTCGGCGACAAGCTGCTGATGGACAAGGTCAGCTTCAGCATCCCGCCCGGAGCCATCGTCGGCGTCATTGGCCCCAACGGTGCGGGTAAGTCGACCCTGTTCAAGATGATCGAAGGCCGCGACGCGCCCGATTCCGGCACCGTCGACATCGGTGCCACGGTGCAGATCGCCGCAGTCGACCAAACCCGCGAAGGCCTGGCCAACGACAAGACGGTGTTCGACACCATCGCCGACGGCGCCGACATCCTGACCGTGGGCCGCTTCGAAATGCCCAGCCGCGCCTACCTTGGCCGCTTCAATTTCAAGGGTGGCGACCAGCAAAAGATCGTCGGCAACCTGTCCGGTGGCGAACGTGGTCGCCTGCACCTGGCCAAGACGCTGATCCAGGGCGGCAACGTGCTGCTGCTGGACGAACCGTCAAACGACCTCGACGTGGAAACCCTGCGCGCACTGGAAGACGCCTTGCTGGAATTTGCCGGCTGCGCGCTGGTGATCTCGCACGACCGCTGGTTCCTCGACCGCATCTGCACCCACATCCTGGCGGCCGAAGGCGATTCGCAATGGAATTTCTTCGCCGGCAACTATCAGGAATACGAAGACGACAAAAAGAAGCGCCTGGGTGAGGAAGGCGCGAAGCCGAAGCGGATCCGCTACAAGCCGATCGCGCGCTAAATCAACGCCCCCCGCCCCAACCGAAGCCCGCTGCAGTCAGATGCAGCGGGCTTTTTCGTTGACCTCGACCCGGCAAGGACAGTCAAGCATCGAATTGATGACAAAAGGATATTGACTATGCATTTTTCATTTGCCATCATCATATCCACTGTTCTTCCGGAAACCTCGAACATGTCAACACAAGCCAAACGCAACAGCCAGCGCGGTCAGGGCATGACGGAGTACATCATCATCGTGGCCCTGATCGCGGTGGCGGCAATTGCGGTCTATCAGTACTTTGGCCAGACGGTGCGCAACCAGACCGCGGCCATCGCCAGCGAGATCGCCGGCAGCGACGGCACCACTGCAAAGACCGCCGCACAGACCGCTGCAGGAAAGGCCGGCACTGAAGCCAATACCGCACGCACGCTCGACACCTATACCGGCAACGCAGACCGCTGAGCCAGGACCGAGCCAAATGCGCAGCACGGCCCCTCTGTCAGCTCCGCCAGCTCTGCCAACAACCCGGGCTCTGGTTATCGGCCTCGGCGGCGGGCTGGCGATGGCCCAGAGCCATCTGCCCTTGGGCATCTGGCTAGGCGGCCCTCTGGGTGCTGGCGCCTTGGCCCTGATCGCCATACGTTCGTCCTCGACGCGCATCGCCGCTCGCGCCGGCTTCGCCTTCGGCCTGGCCGCCTACCTGCCCGCATTGGGATGGCTATATATCGGTGTGCGCGCCGACGACGCCCCCGTGCTGGCCTACGCCGCGCCCAGCCTGCTCATTGCCAGCTTCGCCCTGCTGCCGGCCATCGCCGCTGCGATCGTTCGCCACTGTCATCGATCCATCGGGCTGGCGGCACTCTGCGCACTACCTGCGCTGTGGTGCATCGGGGAGTGGCTCAGGCAGTTTGGTGAGTTCCGCTTCCCCTGGACACAGCTCGCTTATGGCCAGCTTGATGGTCCGATGGCGTACTTCCTGCCTTTGGTCGGCGTGCCTGGCGTCGGCTTGCTGGTGATCTCGCTCGGCGTGCTGCTGTCCTTTCCATGGCTTGCATCTGCCCGACGGACGCAAGCAGTTGGCCTTGGCGCTGCCTGCATCCTGTTGCTGCTGGGCATGGCGCTTCGGGGTGTTGTCTGGACGCAAGCTTCTGGTGAGCCCGTCTCGGTTGCGCTGTTGCAAGGCAACTTTCCGCTGAATGAAAAGTTCGACACCGACAAGGCGATCGAGGCGTTGCAGGTGTACGCCACTTTTGCCAGCCGTAGCCAGGCTCAGGTCTCGATCGTCCCCGAGACGGCATTGCCGATGGCCGACACCGAATTGCCAGCCGGCTACCTGCAGACGCTGACGGACACTGCACGCCAGCAACAACGGGATCTGCTGCTGAGCTTCTTTCGCCCGACTACCCCCCGCACGGGGCAAGGGAAGGCGGACAGCAAGCACGGGCACCACAACAGCGCGCGCGTGCTGGGCGTATCGGGAACCCTGAATTACGACAAGCGAATCCTGCTGCCATTCGGCGAATACGTTCCCGCCGCGCGCTGGCTGACACCGCTGTACCGCCGGATTGCAACGGTGCCGATGATCCACACCATTGCGGGAAAGGATGCGCAGGCGCCGCTGATCCTCGGTGGCAGGCGGGTGGCGCTGAGGCTGTGCTTCGAAGACCTGTTCGGCAATTTTCAGCGTGCCGAAGTGGCGGCCGCCAACTACCTCGTCGTGCTCGCCAACGACAGCTGGGACGGCAGCGATCTGCCAACGCACCAGCATCTGCGGGTGGCGCAGGCGCGCGCCCGCGAAGCAGCAAAGCCCGTGGTTCGTGTCGCCAATACCGGCTGGAGCGGGGTCATCGGCCACGACGGCACGCTCGGTGCGCAACTTCCCCTGCACGCACGGGCCGTGCTGGAGACCACCGTGCAGGGACGCAGCGGCATCACCCCCTATGTTCGTCACGGCGACAGTCTGCCGCTCGGTCTGGCACTGCTACTGCTGGGAATCACCGCAGTACACGGCCGTACTCGTGTCGTCGTTTTGCGCACCCGGTCGATGCCAACATGAGCCGCCGCACCTCGCACCAGGCACGCCTGACTGCCTCATCTGCGCCAGCCCGATTTACCCACGGGCAGGCGCTGGTGCTGGGTCTGTTCTTCGTCTTCGCCGTCGCTGCCGTCCTGCTGCTGATGTTCAACAGCGGTCGCGCTGTCGATGAAAAGCTCCGCATCACCAATGCCGCCGACGCAGCTGCCTGGAGCGTGGCAACGCTGCAGGCCCGTGCGCTGAACTACGACGCACACACCAACCGTGCGATCGTCGCCAACCAGATCGCGATCGCCCAGGCCGTCAGTCTGGTCTCCTGGATGCACTATTTCGAATCCGGCGTGCGCAATTCCGGCGCGCTCGCTCGCGTGGCATCAAGCTGGCTGTACAACCCGGCCGAATATCCGCGGCTGCTGCAAGTGCTGGCAACGGTGACCGGAAGCGCGTATGCCGACGCCGGCATGGGTGGCGGCTCCCTGGCTGTCATCGTAGACAACCTCGACCGCGCCCTGGCCACCATCGTTCGGGTGCATGACGCTGTTTCGAGCGCGCTGAGCGCATCACAAACCGTGATGCATGCGAGTCTCGCGGGCGGACTCGCGCAAACTGCCCTTGCGAACGACATCGTGCGCCGCATCGACCCGGCCATGCGCGCGGAACTCAATCTCGCAAGCTACGACTTCGACCGTTTCACGAGCAGCTATGCACGACCTCGCCGAGGGAACGACGAGCGCGGCCGACTTGCCGACATCGTGTCGCGTTCGCGCGACGGCTTCACCCGCGAACGCGTTTGGTCGATCGACGGCCCCGACATTCCCTTTCTGCAACGTAACGTAAAGCTCAAGCGGCGTGGCGGAACCGAGTTGATTGGCTATGACGAATGGCGCGCCATGGACACCCTGGAACACCAGGGGCAACGTCTGCGCAAGGGTCGCTGGCGTTGGCAGCGCACTCCGATTGCGGGCTCGGCTGCCAGCGTCACTGCGGAAGACGAACGCAGCCCCCAGCGTGGCCACCATGGCGGAAGCTACCGTGACAACGCGACTACGACAAAACGCTACGCCGAGCCCTCCATGGTCCAGCTCGACGAAGTGGGCGCCCACTTAAGCGGCTTGCCCACCACCCGCGAGCTAAGCGAGCTGGACGAAGGCGCTCTGCACACCACGGGCATCACGCTGCGAGTGGGCAAGTCACGCGGCAGCCTGCGCACCTCGGGTGGCAGCAGCATTGTGCAGCCCGGCGGCCGACTGCAGCAGTTCGATGTCACGATCCCTGGAGGACAGATGGTGGCGTTGTCGCGTGCCGAAGTGTTCTTCGAGCGACCGTTGCCGCGCACCGACGCCAGGGTCGAACGCCCCAGCCTTTATAGCCCCTACTGGCAAGTGCGGCTCACGAACCCGACGGCGGCCGATCGCGCCTGGGCTGCGCTGGGCCAGGATGGACTGGCACTGCCATGATGAGGCAAGGCACTGCGCGCTCCTTTACGGGCAAACGGCAACTCGGCCAATCCACGGTTGAGTTCCTGATCCTGGCGCTGGCCCTGATACCGCTCTTCGTTACCCTGCCCCTGCTCGGCAAATATCTCGACCTCACGCATGCGACCGAGCACGCTGCACGTTACGTCGCTTTCGAGACCAGCGTGTTCGGCCCGGCAGTCGCACCGAAGTCCGAAGCGGTCCTCGCAGCGGAGATCAGACGCCGCTTCTTCGGCCCATCGGATGCCTCGATCAATTCCGGCGACGGTGCCGGGAACACGCCCGCACACCGCAACCCCTTGTGGACCACCCCGCGCGGCGAACCCCTGCTCGACGATTTCAGCGCACAGGTTGGCGTCAACCTGCGCAGCCGCTCCAACCCGGCACCGGTCACGGCACTGCTGGCGGGCGAGCATGGGCTGAAACTGCCAGGCGACAGCGAACATACCGCCAGCATCAGCGTCAGTCCGCGCAACATCCAGGGCCTGGCGCCGTTCGACACGCTTGATCTGCAGATCACGCGGCACCAGGTCGTGCTGTCGGACGGCTGGGCCGAGGCCAGCTCCCGCGCGGCCGAACGGCGTATCGAGGATGCCGGGCTGGCGGCCTATCCCATTGCCCCTCTGAAGCTGATCGGCACCACCGTCGGCACGGTATTGCCACGCCTGATGCTCGACGAAGCGGTCGAGGTCGGCAGGGTTCGCAGCGAGATCGTGCCTTGCGACCGACTGGAGGGTGGATGTTGAACCCTGATCACCGCATCCGAAGCCTGCTGCTGGCGTTTGGCTGGGTTTTTCTTCCGCTACACCACAGCCTTGCAGCCACCCTGGCCGATGCCGCCCTGCCCGTCATCGACGGCGCTCGGGTCTCGGAGGCGATCGGCGAGCTTCGCATCCATGGCATCCCCACCCGCATTCGCCACATCGAGGTAGACAGTCCGCTCGCGCAAGTGAGCGCACGTTACCGCAGCGTACTGGGACGCCAGCATGTTGAAACGCACATCGACGGATGGCATGTCCTGTCGCGACGCGCGGGTCAGGTGCTGCAGACAGTGCGCCTGCGCCCACTCAGCCCCGACGTCACCGAGGGCACGCTCTCGGAGTCCGACCTTGCTGCTGCCAGCAACGTGGCCGATCGACCGCTCGGCATCCGGCTCCCCGCCGGCAGCCACCTGACCAGTGACGTCGAGGCGATAACCCAGGGTCGGCACTCCCGGCTGCTTACCTGGCACGGTTCGATGTCGCTCGCGCAGGCGGTCCAGCACCTTCGCAAGGAACTCGATGAACGTGGCTATCGCTTCGAACGCGAGCTGCCGGTAGACGACCAGGGCCTTCGGGGCAGCAGCCTGTGGTTTGCAGCCGAGCGTCGCGAAGCGCTGGCGACGATCACCGAACACGCCGCCCGGGTCACCGTCACGCTAAGCCTGATTGGCACGCTTGCCCAGGAGGGCGAATGACGAGCGATTGCACTCGTAGTCATTTTTTCAAAGGTCAGTCGATGGTCGAGTACCTCGTGGTTCTCGCCGTGGTCGTCGGGATATTCGCCGTACCACTCGGTGGCGGCCAGCCGCTAGTACTGCATTTCGCTGACGCAATCGGAACCGGTTTCGACCGCTTCCTCTGTGCCCTCTCACTGCCGCTCTGACTCCATCACGACGACCCCATCACGACGACCCCATCATGGCTCTTCGCCTCTCACGCAACACAGTCATCCTGAGCACCGCCGCAGTGTTCGGTCTCGCTGCCGCCTGGCTCGCCAGCCGCTATCTGGACGACCGCATCGCTGACATCGAGCAGCGCCAGCAGCACACCATGGCGCGCGCCGTAGTGCCAAAGAGCGACCTGCCTACCGGCACCGCCCTGACCCACGACGCAGTCGCCGTGCGCGAAGTGCCTGTCGAGTGGCTGCACTCCGCTGCGATCACTCCTGACCAATTCGAGCGGGCCGCGGGCGCGACCCTCGCGCACCCTGCCCGTGGTGGCGAGCCGCTGCTGTGGTCGCAACTCGAAGGGCGGCAGGTCAGCCGTTTTTCAGCCCGTCTGGGCAGCGGGCGTCGTGCCGCCACCATCCCGGTGGACGAACTCAGCTCGCAGTCGGGCATGCTCGCACCGGGCGATCTCGTCGACCTGCTGGTCACGGTTCAGAACGAAAAGCACAACCTCACCTTCCCCTTGCTGCAAAGCGTCAGCGTGATCGCAACCGGCGCGCACAGTCAGCCTGGACAGGTTGACGAACGGGGGCGCAGCTTCGGCGCCATTACCCTCGACCTCGACCCTCAGCAGGCTGCACAAGTGGTCGCCGCACGCACCATCGGCAAGCTCACTGCCCTGCTGCGCTCGCCAGGCGACCATGCGCGCGACCCGGTGCAACGCACCGACGCCCTCGTCCTGCTCGGTCTGGGCGAATCCGAGGCGCACACGCGGCGCGGTGTGCCGGTGATCTACGGCGGGGGTAACGCACTGCGGCTCGACTTCAGCCCGCTCGAGCTCAACGGCGTCGCCGCGCTTACCGCACCGCAGCCCTTCCCATTGCACTCTGGCGTCGCGCTCGGCGCCCCTGCAACGCCCCTTCAGCGCTGAGCTGCCCCTGGGCACTCACCGTATCCCGCTCCTGCCCCCCACCCGCCCCAGCCCTCTGCCCATGTCGCGTCTGCTCCCACACCTCCTCCTGCCCGCGCTGCTGCTCATCACAACCGTGCTTGCCGCCCATGCAGCTCCGCCGCCGCAGGCCCCCAATGCGGCAACACCCGTCTCCAGCGATCTGCCGGCATTGACCGAAATCCAGATGTTCGCTGGCGAAACGCGCGTGCTGGCACAGCGCAACGCCGGCCGCCTGGCCGTAGGCGACGGCAAGGTGATATCGGCTGCCGTACTCGACGAACGCGAAATCCTGCTGATCGCCAACGGGCCGGGCGACACGATGCTGCATGTGTGGACCCGCAACGGCCGCAACCATCGCATCAAGATCACCGTCCGCCAGCACGACACTGCTCGCATCGCCCGCGACCTGCAGGCCTTTCTGGCTGACATGCCCAGAGTCCACACCCGCAGCATTGGCGACAACATCGTCATCGAGGGCGATGGTCTTTCTGACGCCGATCGCGACAAGGTCGCAGAACTGGCAAGGCGCTTCCCACAGGTGATCGATTTCACCAGTCGCGTCGGTCTCGATCGCATGTTCGCCTTTGACGTGCGCTTCGTCGAAATCAGCCGTAGCGGCTTGCGCGACCTGGGTCTGGACTGGACGACCCAGGGCAAGCCGCTGCTGGGGATCGGCATCATCGGCGACCTTTACCACGACAATCGTACCGGCGGAGCAGTCACACGCATCCTCGGCAGCAGCGACAACCAGACCGAAGTGCTCATCAACGCCGAGCGGGTTCGACCTTTCGCGGCCAACGTCTCGCTGGTCGGCGCCTTCTTCGGGCGACTCAACCTGCTGGCCCAAAATGGCGACGCCGTCATCCTCGCCCAGCCCCGCCTGGCCGCACGTAACCGGGGTGAGGCGAGCTTTCTGGCCGGCGGCGAAATTCCGATTCCGCTGGCCTCGGCCACCGGCACACCCAGCGTCAGCTTTCGCGAATACGGCATCCGGCTCAACATCGTTGAACCCATCGCCGACGCCTCGGGCACCGTGCGTGCGCGGGTCAAGACCGAGGTCAGCTCGCTTGACCGCAGCGTCGCCGCACTCGGCGTGCCGGGACTGCTGTCGCGCCGCACCGAGACCGAGTTCAACCTGCGCAGCGGGGAAACACTGGTGCTGTCGGGCGTGATCCAGCGCGAACAACAAAACGACGAGACTTCGGTGCCCCACCTGGGTGACATCCCGGTGCTTGGCCGCCTGTTCAAGTCGACCCGCTTCAACAACCGCGAGAGCGAACTGGTGGTCTTCATCACCCCCTGGCTGCTCGAACCCGGCGAAGGCTTGATCGACCCTCGTGCCCAGGCCCTCGATGAGCGTGCAGAACGTGAACTCCGCGGACCCGCAGCGCCCGCACCCGAGCCGCAGGTGGAGCCTCTCGAGGCCCCCTGGAACGGCTTCAATCTCTACAACTGAGGGCTGCGCGGATGTTCTCCATCACCATCAGCGACGACGGCGGCAGCACGCGCGACATCCTGATCGAGGCCGACCAGGCGCTCATCGGCAAATCCGCCCAGGCCTGCGTGCGGCTTTCGGGCTGGCGCGTGGGGCGGGAGCACGCGCGCATCGTCCGCCGCGCAAACGGCCTGCTGATCGAAGATCTGGGCCAGATACTCGGTACCTGGGTGAACGGGTCGCGCATCGTTCGCCATGGCCCGCTGGGCTTCGCAGACGAAATCGTGATCGGATGCTATCGCCTGCGGGTCAGAGACCAGCAGACATCGACGCTTGTTCAGGCTTCGCCTGCAGACCGCGCTCCGGCATCGCTCATGGTTCCGAAGGGCATCTTTACGCGCCCGTCCAGCGACATGACGCGCGCAGCAGCAAATGTGCCGGATGTATCGGAGGCATCGCATGCGCCCCTCGCCACCGATCGTCCCGAAAGCGCAAACCCGGCTGCACACGGCCTGGGCACGCCAGGGTTCGCACCCGCAATCGCCAGCCACAACTTCACCTGGCGCAAGCGCATCCACGAGCGCCTGCTGGAGACCATCGATCTGCGCCGGCGGGATCTGAACCGCATGTCCGATGGCGAGCTGCGCGACGAAACCGCCACCTTGATCCGCGAGATCATTGCCGCCGAAGGCAGTCTTCCCCCCCATCTGGACCACGAACAGCTGTGCCGCGAAGTGCTGGACGAAGCAATCGGCCTTGGCCCCCTGGAAGCCCTGCTGGCCGACGACAGCGTGAGCGAGATCATGGTCAATCGCCATGACGAAATCTTCGTCGAACGCGGCGGGCGCATCACCCTTCACCCCGCTGCATTCAGCAGCGATCGCGCCGTGCTCGGCGTCATCGAGCGCATCGTCGCCCCCATCGGCCGCCGCATTGACGAGTCCTCGCCGATGGTCGATGCCCGCCTCAAGGACGGCTCGCGCGTCAATGCCGTGATCCCGCCACTCGCACTCAAAGGCCCCACGCTGACGATCCGAAAATTCGCCCGTCGCCAGCTCGATATCGAGGACATGATCGGCTTTGGCAGCCTGTCAGCGGCGATGGCGGATTTCCTGCGCGTGTGCGTAGAGCAGCGGCGCAACATCGTGGTGTCGGGCGGCACCGGCTCGGGCAAGACGACCTTCCTCAACCTCTTGTCGAACTTCATTCCCGATGGCGAACGCATCATCACCATCGAGGATGCGGCCGAATTGCGCCTCAATCACAGCCATTTCGTCACCCTGGAAGCCCGACCGAGCAATCTCGAAGGACGCGGAGCAATCAGCATTCGCGAACTGGTGCGCAACGCGTTGCGCATGCGCCCCGACCGTATCGTGATCGGCGAATGCCGTGGTGGTGAGGCGCTGGACATGCTCCAGGCAATGAACACCGGCCACGAAGGCTCGCTGACCACGCTGCACGCGAACAGCCCGCGCGACGCGCTCTCGCGCCTCGAAACCCTGGTGCTGATGGCCGGCATGGAGCTGCCGCTGGCTGCCATTCGCGAACAGATCGCCAGCGCAATCGACATCGTCGTGCAGCAAACGCGCTTTTCATGCGGCGCCCGGCGCATCACCAGCATCGCCGAAGTCACCGGCATGGAGGCAGGCCGCATCCAGTTGCAGGAGCTGTTCCGTTTCGTGCGCCAGGCCAGCGGGCAGGGTCATGGCACAGGTCAGTTCAGCGGCTGCGACGTCGTCCCCAGTTTCTACGACGAACTTCGCGAGACCGGCGTGGCACTCGACATGCGCATTTTCGATCGGCAAAGCACATGAGTCCGCCCATCCTGATCGCTGCTTTGGTGTTCGGCCTCGCTGCGGCCATGCTCGCCTGGGCCATGATCGGCATCGGCAGCGGCGCGCTTGTCCGCTACCGCGAACACTTCACCGCCGAAGCCAACGTTCGCCTCGACGAGCTCTTCCTGTTCATGGATCCGGCCCGCCTGTTCGTTCTCAACCTCGCTGCCGTGCTCGTGTTCGCGCTTGGCGTGTGGCTGATCAGCGGGCAGATCGTGTTCGGCATCGCCACCGCCTTGAGCACCGCGCTGCTGCCCAAGCTGGCCTTTGACTCGCTGCGTCAGCGCCGTCTGGATGCGATCGAACAACAACTGCCGGACGCACTTCAGATCATCGCCGGCGGCCTGCGCGCCGGGGTGTCGATGCCGCTGGCCCTGCAGCAGCTGGTGCGCGAAGGCCGTCCGCCGATCGCGCAGGAATTCGACCTGCTGTTGCGCGAGCATCGCCTGGGCGTGGCGCTGGACGAAGCGCTTGAGCACCTGGCGCAGCGCGTTCCCCTGCAGTCGATCACGCTCGTCGTCGCGGCAATGCGCATCGCCAACGAAACCGGAGGTAGCCTGGCCGAAACGCTCGAGCGCGCGGCTCTGACTGTCCGCAAACAACTGGCGATGGAAGGCAAGATTCGCGCGCTGACGGCGCA
>Ga0138256_10007396_pt1 | contig 11585 bp, 8 predicted proteins | sample KNB2016incub_MG_FD_105486 | JGI IMG/M metagenome (GOLD analysis project Ga0138256, IMG submission 105486) | Active sludge microbial communities from wastewater in Klosterneuburg, Austria - KNB2014incub_MG | ecosystem: Engineered > WWTP > Activated sludge > Unclassified | place: Austria...
AGACTGAGCATTGGCTCCTGGAAGACCATGGCAATACGATTGCCACGTAACTCGCGCATGGCTGATTCCGACAGAGTCAGCAAATCTTGTGTATGCAGGCGAACGCTGCCTTGTGTGACCTCTCCGGCATCCGGCAGCAGGCGCATGATGGACAGGGCAGTCATGGATTTGCCGCAACCGGACTCACCCAGTAGCGCAAAGGTTTGTCCACATTCTATTTCCAGAGATAAGCCGTCTACGGCATAAATGGTTCGCTCACCAACGCGTAGGCGTGTGGTCACGCCTTCGATGGTCAGTAAAGCCGTCATGTGCGTTTTTCCGCTTTGGGTGAGGTCAGGACTTGGCTATCGATTTGTGATTCAGCTCCTGGTTCGTTGCTGTCGTCATGGTTTATCTGCAGGGTTCTGACGCGCGGATTAAATGCATTTTGTACCGCATCAGCAAACAGATTGGCGCTCAGTACCAATGTGAACATGAATATAAATGCCGCAAAAAGTGTCCACCACACCATGGGTTCACGTGCCATTTCCAGCCGGGAAGCATTGATCATGGTGCCGAAACTGATCATGGATGGATCGACTCCCACGCCGACATAGGAAAGCACGGCCTCTGCCAGTACCAGCCCGCTGAAATCCATAACAGTGACAATCAGTACGATATGCATGACATTTGGCAGAATATGGCGACTGATGATACGCCAGTGGGAAACGCCAAACGCATGCGCTGCCTGAATGTACTCCATTTCGCGCAGCTTGAGGGTTTCTCCACGTAACAACCGGCATAATCCTGTCCAGCTGGTGATTCCTAGAATCATGCATAAAAACAAAAGCCGCAGATCGGCTCTGGCAGCAACTGTTTCAAATAGATCGGCGTGTGTTTCAATGTAAACCTGCATCATGAGCACGGCTGCAGCAATCAATAATACGCTGGGAATGGAGCTGAGCGTCGTATAAGTATATTGAATGATATCGTCAGCGATGCCACGAAAATAGCCAGCAGCAATACCGAGCAATAGCGCAAAAGGCAGCATGATCAGGGTTGTCAGTGTGCCGATAACCAGACCAACGCGAATACTTTTAAGTGCATGGTAGAGCACATCCTGTCCGACCTTATCAGTTCCGAGCACATGATAATGAGAGGCCAGTGCCGTTATTGCGCCACTGAGTGCCAGTATCAACGCAAGCGTCAACAGAATGGCGTTCCACGGAACTTCGGTTGTTCTCCTCCACACGGCCCGGTACATGAATGTAAAGGTTGTAGTGTGACGTCGCGCTAACCCGTTAACCAGCGTCAGCATGACAGCCGTCCACACTATCAGTCCACCAGTGGCGCCCAGTAACGTGCGCAACCAGACATCCGCGAGCAGCTCCGATTCTGGGTTCTGCAATTGCGCCCCTCCGTATACCAATCGGGGAAATTCGCGAATTTGACCGCCATTGTCTGTTTCAATGGTCTCCTTAGCATAAAGATGAGCCGACAGCGGAGCTGAATAGGTTTTCTCCACCTGCTCGCGTAATGGCTTCAACCCCACATCCAGCAGACTGAGAACTTCGGTGCTGTAGATTTTCTGGTCACCCTGATACGGGGAATCCGGCAGCAGCGGGCGGAAGTGGATGGTATCCAGCAAGCCGATTATGACGAAACATGTCAATACGGTCAGTGCCGACATTCCGCTTGCGCTATGCGTTACCCGGCGCCAGGGCGCGAGCAGGTGAGCATGCCGCCGAACGTAAATTATAGATAAGAGACCTGCGGCTACCAGCAGATAAACCAGCGCATCAGTCCAGAGTAAGACGGGAATAAAAGGCATTGCAAATAATTTTCAATGAGTTGGATGGATGGTCAATAGGATTGGGGTAATATCTCCCAGTAAAAGGGAAGTATAAAGCTAAAAAAACTTGTATTTTTGTTTTGTGGTGTAAGCAACCTATGATAAAAAGTAGTCATGATCAAAAAAATAAAAATGGAGAAATTCTTGTATTTAAAGATATTGCCTGCATCCTTTAAGGCGGTTTTGACTGCGCGAGCCTTGATTTGTTTTACAGGCATATTGATCTCGTTGCATATCCATGCTCAAGTTGATTCATCCATAGTGAATCCGCAGACTTTGCGCGAATACCTGGAAGATAATTCCGGCAATTTGTGCCAAAAGACCAGTTTGGCAACGCTCAAGCGTTTCTATAGCCTGCGTGATTATCAGCCGGTGTGGTCTGAATCCGGTCAACTCTTGCCAAGAGTTGATGTTGCGCTAACATTTATCGGTCGTGCTGATGAAGAAGGATTGGCAGCTGCGGATTATGACTTCGAGAATCTCCAGCAATTTCGGCATGAAAAAAACAATCCTGCCTCGTTTGAGCTGGAATTATGCGTTACCCAGGCGTTGCTGTCACTCATTCGCGATGTCAATAGTGGGCGATTACAGGCAAGTGCCGTCGATCCCGATTGGCATATTGCACAACCAATCTTTGATTCAGCCAGTTTTTTGCAACAAGCGCTCACGTCGGATAACTTTCAGCAGACACTGGCGAGTCTGACGCCAGATATTCCGCAATATTATGTTCTCAAAAAATTATTGGCAAAATTTCGAGCGTTAGTCGCCAGTGGAGAAAAATGGCTGCCCATTCCCGAAACGGGTGCCTCAATTCGGCTCCATGCTACCCATGCAGCGATACCACTCATTCGGTTGCGTATTGAGCAAGCGCGAGCCTTGTTTAATCATTCTGACTATGCCATTCCTTTCAGCGACAGCGCCTATTATGATGAAACCCTTGAGAAAGCGATTAAGGCATTTCAGCAACAGCATGGGCTGAACGCGGATGGCGTTATTGGTCGGCACACCAGGCAGGCTATGAATCTGTCGCCCGAGGAATATATTCAGCGACTGCGTATCAATATGGAACGCCTGCGCTGGCTACCGCGAAATCTGAGTGATAGGCACATACTGGTCAACATTGCGGGGTTTAATCTCGTTGCCGTTGAACGAGGCAAGCCGTCCCTGGAGATGCGTATTGTGGTCGGACGGGATTATCGTTCAACTCCCAGTTTCAACAGCTACATTTCCCATATTGTGCTCAATCCATACTGGAATGTTCCCCGTAGCATTGCCAGCAAGGATTTGTTGCCAAAACAGAAACATGATCCTGGTTTTTTCGCCTCTCAGGGCATCAAGGTTTATGCTGACCATACACATGAGTTTGAAATTGATCCAAATATGATTGACTGGTATGCAGTTGGCAATGAGCTTCCTTACGCTCTCCGACAGGTGCCGGGGATGAAAAATGCGCTCGGACGTATGAAATTTATGTTTTCTAATCCATTCAGTATTTATCTGCATGATACGCCGTCTAAATCATTGTTTAAAAAAGACATCAGGACTTTCAGCTCGGGTTGCATTCGACTGGAAAAACCGATGGAGCTTGCTGAGTTTTCCCTGCGGCAGTCTATGCAAAATAGCGGCTTTCAGGATAGACTTGACAGCGGAAAGCCTTATACGGCACATCTTCCGGAAAGATTGCCAATCTATATCGTGTATTTGACTGCCTGGACTGATGCACAAGGTGATATTCGTTTTTCTTCCGATATTTATGGACGTGACAAGCGAGCTTTGACTCTTGCGCGCTGGTTAGGATGAAATGATTACTTTCACATTGCCTGTCCTTTTTTTGCTTACTGAAGCGAGTCTATCCAAACTTTAACAAATGGAGACAATACATGCATGATTTGACACCTGACATGAAGGTGCGCCGTCAATTTTTACGTGCGGGACTCGGTGCCTGTGCCCTGTTAGCTTTTCCTGCTGCACACGCCAATATCATTTCACCAAGAAATGAAAAACGCCTGGACATGCTGAATTTGCACACTGGAGAGCGCATCAAGACGACTTACTGGGTAAAAGGGCGTTACATTCCTGATGCGCTGCGATCCATTGACAACGTGCTGCGTGATCACCGGTCTGGTGAGCAACATGCCATTGACCCAAGGTTGTTGGATCTGATGGAGTATTTACGCTACCGCATGGGGCGCACCCAGCCCTTTCATATTATTTCTGGATATCGATCACCTGCTACCAATGCCATGCTTTCGGCAAACAGTAACGGGGTGGCAACCAAGAGTCTGCACATGCAGGGCCAGGCAATCGATATTCGCTTGCCTGGCGTGCCACTTGCTACCCTTCGGAAAGCAGCGATTTCCTTAAATGCAGGCGGGGTAGGCTATTACCCCAAATCTGATTTCATCCATCTGGATACCGGTGCCGCCCGCAGCTGGTAAGGTATCGGCAGATTTCCGGTATTTTATGTAACTACTTGTGTTGATTGAGTTAATTTTCTGCTATTCTTTTTCTTGACGAACTTTGTTCAGGAGGTAGTTGAGTACGGCGATGGTGTCTTGTGGGGTGCCACTCAGTTTGCCGCTGGTCAGGTAAACACCGTTGACAACCAAGGCGGGGACGCCGGTGATTTGGTACTGCTTGGTCAATTGTGCTGCGCGGTTGGCCTGATTCTGGACGGTAAAGGAATGGTAGGCATTGACGAATTTACCGCGTTCTATACCCTGTTTTTCAATCCAGGCAAATAGTGTTGTCTCTTTAGATAAGTCAATTTTGTCACGATGGATGGCTTGATATAGTTTGTCATTCAACTGTTGGGTTAGGCCGAGACTTTCCATCGCATAGAAGGTTTTAGCGGCAGGCATCCAGTTGGCACGGAAAATTGCGGGTATATAACGAAAGTTGACATCGTTTGGCTTGTTCTCAAGCCAGCTTTTGAGATGGGGGTGGAGATCATTGCAGTGCGGGCAGCCGTACCAGAAAAACTCGATAACCTCGATTTTCTCTCTATTTTCAGTTGGTTGTGGCGTGGCAAGCCGGGTGTAATCTTTGCCTTCGGTCATCTGCGCCTGCGCGGTAGTAATCAAGCAAAACAACAGAACGCTCAGCAACAGGTAAATGGTTTTTTGTGTATTCATTTTTTCCTCTTGTTTGGGTTATTTGATTAAATTATAAATCTGGCATGGCTAGGAGACTATCTGAGAATAGACTGATTTCTCGGACAGCCTCCTAGTCTATCGTAAATTACTGGTTAGCCATACCAGGGTGTAAAATCAAAAACTAATGTCTTTCAGCGTGTACGGGAAGACTGATCAATCCGGGTTGCGTACCAGACTGGTGGTAATGCCATTTGACTGCAATGATCCGCGAATCCGGTCGAGTTCTTCCATTTTGTCGAAAGGTCCGATTTGCACCCGATGTGCGGCTGCATTGTCCCCTGATTTTTGTGTGATTACGGTGGCGATAACACCTAGCAAGGCGAGTTCCGCTTTACGGCGTTCGGCTGCATCACGACTGCTGAATGACCCGGCCTGTAAATAATATTTGACCGACTCGGGTAAAGTTGTATTTGCTACTTTAGCAGGAGGAGGGAGCGGTACTTTGGATGGCATCGTCGGTGCTGCTACGGGTGCCGTTGGAGCAGGATCAACGAAAAGCTCGCTATCCGGTTCTTCGATTCCAGGCAGAATATTATAGAAATCAAAACGTGATTTATTCTCGACTGACTGGGTTTTCTCAACGGTTTTATTGCTCGACAGGGTTGAAGGTGAAGCTTTCTCAGCGGGTTGATTCGGAGTGGTCTGGGATTCGTTGAGGTAAGGGCTGGGTGCCTGGCTGATGAATAGCCAGACACCAATGGCACTTGCCAGACCCAGAATATAGCCGATAACCAGCCCTGAAAATAAGCCTCCACTGCGTCTGCCCGTACTAGTGCTATTTCTTGACTTGTAATCGCGACTCATTGCACTCTAATCCTTAGATAACATTGCTACATTTCAGCGGGTGAGGTTACGCCCAGCATGGTCAATCCCTTGGACAGAACCTGGCGGGTAGCAAAAATCAACGCCAGTCTGGCTATTTTAAGCGTTTCTTCGGAAACAAGAAAACGGGTGGAATTGTAATAACCATGAAACTCACTCGCCAGTTCACGCAGATAGAAGGCAATCAGATGAGGTGCGCGTTCCCTGGCGGCAGCTTCAATCGTATCCTGGAAGTCACTCAGTTTTTGCAGCAGGCTGAGTTCAGCCGGGTCAGTCAGCAGGGCGGCATCTGCTGTGGTGAATAGAGCGGGCGCCCCGTTCCACTGCGCCAGTACGCTGCAAATCCTGGCATGCGCGTACTGCACATAGTAAACTGGATTTTCATTGCTTTGCGATTTGGCCAGGTCAAGATCAAAATCAAGGTGCTGATCACTTTTGCGCAGTACATAGAAAAAACGGGCGGCATCATTGCCCACCTCTTTACGGAGTTCGCGCAAGGTGACGAACTCACCGGAACGTGTTGACATGGCGGCTTTCTGCCCATTGCGGTAGAGGACGGCAAATTGAACCAGTGCGATTTCCAGTTTTTTTGAGTCAACTCCCAGCGCGTCCATGGCGCCCGTTACGCGGGGAATATAGCCATGATGATCTGCCCCCCAGACATTGAGCAGGTGATCAAAGCCGCGCTCGTACTTATTCAGGTGATAGGCGATATCTGAAGCAAAATAAGTGTACTGGCCATTCTCTCGTTGCGTCACGCGGTCTTTTTCGTCACCAAAGGCAGTTGAGCGGAACCATGTTGCGCCATCCTGTTGGTAGAGCAGTTCGTTATTCTCCAGTAAGCGCGTGGCGTGAGTGACCATGCCGCTGTCAAACAATGATTGTTCGGAGAACCAGGTGTCGAATTCGACACCAAACTCCATAAGATCATTTCGACAGTCTCCCAGTTGCTCTGTCAGTACAAAGTTGTGCAGATAAGCATAATCCTGCCCGAGGATATGTTTGGCCGTGGCGATGAGCCGATCGAGTCTGGCATCTTCATCCGCAGAAGCGGAATCTGTACTGGCTATTGTTAATTGCTGCAGCATGGATTCGGAGCGATGTGTGTAACGCTCGCCATGCGCATTATGAATTTCCCTTGCCATTGTGATGACATACTCGCCCTGATAGGCATTCGGTGGAAACTGAAAAAACAACCCGTTCAATTCCAGGTAGCGCAGCCAGACGGACAGAGTCAGGATGTCCATTTGTCGGCCAGCGTCATTGACATAGAATTCACGTTTAACGTTAAAGCCGGCGGCAGCAAGTATGTTGGCCAGGCTTGCGCCAAAAGCGGCTCCCCGGCCATGTCCGACATGCAGTGGGCCGGTGGGATTGGCTGAGACGAATTCAATCAGAATGCTTCTGCCTTCGCCCAGATGGCAATGGCCAAATGATTCACCTGCTCGCAGCATGGTATGCAGAAATTGCTGCTTGGCGTTTTGGGTTAAAAACAGATTAATAAAACCGCTGCCCGCTACCTCGGCTCTTTCCAGCCAGGGTGAGATGGGCAGTGCTGAAATGAACGCGGTAGCCAGCTCATGCGGATTCCTCCGCAAAGATTTTGCCATTTTCATCGCGACATTGCTGGCGTAGTCGCCATGCCCGGATTGTTTGGGGCGAGCTAATTCGATGGGCGGGGTGGCTTCGTCCGGAAGCGTTTTATTTATGGCTTGTTGAAGCAGCGAAGCGCAATAGGATTTGAAATTTTCGGGAAATTTTGTAACCATGGTGGGTAAATAATTCAGCAACTGCGCATTATATCGACTTGTTTGTAAACTGTTTGCGTTTTGTGGGGTTGGGCTGTGTATCTGTCTGTTTCTGTGCGCCCGGATGGGGCAGGTATATAATGGCGGCCATTAATTGGATCAGTAAAGAGGAATTGAAACGATGGAAGCATCAGCCGGAAGCCATAGCAATATATCAACAGTTACGGATAGCGCTCTGCTGGATGAGTGCATTGCACATGCAAAAGAAGTAATTGCCGTTCAGCTTGAGCATATTTCTGACAGAAAAAAGTATGATTTTGCTCCGCAGTTCAGAGACATGACGATTCAACTTTATCTGGTTGGCGTGATGTGGAAGTGCTATGAGCAACATGAACCCAAGGAGAGCGCCCTGGAGAAGGCTTTTGCGGCGCTAACGGCAATGATGATGAAAGATGGCGTCAAACCCAAAATAGCCGAAAAGAGAACGGCATTTCTCAGAAAGACGTCAAGACTGGATGATGATGAAGCTTTGGCCATATCCATGGGTTATGAAAGTCAGCCGGATGACCGGAGTCTTGCGGAGGTGTTTGACCACTACCTGGATGAGGTCAGAGTGTCCGGTGGATTGTGGCGCATCTTTGATCAAGGTAAAAAAATTATGATTCTTGGCGGATTGCTGTTTGCGATGGCCGGGATATGGCTGGTGACGTTATTCTTGCCGGAGAGCAGTAATTCAACTATTTTTATAGTCGGTCTGGTGATGGCTTTTTTGTTTATGTTGCCCACTTTTTTGATTATTTTGATTATTTATCGTTACAAGATTAAGCGGGGTGAACGATTAAAATCTTCGTCCACTTGACCCGCCAGGTTTGATGCCTATCTCATGAGTGCAATTATCATTGATGGTCGACGGGTCGCAGATAAACTGCGTGAACTTCTGAAGTTGCGTGCCGACGATTTGTCGCGAACCTGGATGCAGCCGGGTCTGGCGGTCATCCTGGTTGGAGATGATCCTGCGTCATCAGTTTATGTGCGTAATAAGGCGAAAGCTTGCGATACGCTGGGAATTCGATCCGAAGTATTTAATTATCCAGGGGATATTTCTCAGGAAGCACTGTTGCGTCAGATTGGGGCTCTAAATGCCAATATTGGGATTCACGGAATTCTGGTGCAATTGCCCCTGCCGACGCATATTCAAATACACAAAGTGATTGCCGCCATTGCTATCGGTAAAGATGTTGATGGTTTTCATCCCTGTAACGTGGGTGCGTTGGCGACTGGCCATGCCCAAATGAGACCCTGTACGCCTTTTGGCATTATGCAAATGTTGGCGCATTACGAAATTCCGATAGAGGGCCAACATGCGGTGATTGTTGGGCGGAGCAATATTGTGGGTAAACCAATGGCGCTGATGTTGCTGGAGCAGGGTGCAACCGTGACGGTTTGCACTTCCAGAACACGTGATCTGGGTGGACATACTCGTAGTGCAGATATCGTAGTCATGGCAACCGGGAAACCCAATTTATTGACTGGTGCGATGGTTAAACCGGGAGCGACCGTGATTGATGTTGGCATTAATCGTATGCCGGATGGCAAGTTGTGCGGTGATGTGGAGTTTGCCAGTGTCAGGGAGAAAGCCGGTTATATCACGCCGGTGCCCGGGGGCGTGGGGCCGATGACCATCATGATGTTGATGAGTAATGCAGTCGAAGCGGCAGAGCATGCCAGAATAGAAGCTCAATTGCTGGATCGGCACGGCAATATTCAGTGAGAATGGAGCGGTTAACAGTGATCTTATCTAAATAAAGTGCGATAAAAACCATATGGAATTTCAGGATATTGATCCCCAGGAAACGCAGGAATGGTTGGAGGCGCTGGAAAGTGTGCTGCTGAATGAGGGTGCCGAGCGTGCTCATTATTTGTTGGAGAGGCTTGTGGAGAAAGCGCGTCGCTCCGGTGCCTATCTTCCGTACAGCGCGAATACGGCCTATATCAATACGATTCCTCCCGGCAAGGAAATGCGTTCACCAGGTAATCATGCGCTGGAACAGCGCATCCGCTCTTATGTCAGATGGAATGCAATGGCGATGGTGTTGCGCGCCAACCGTACAACCAATGTTGGCGGACATATCGCGAGCTTTGCTTCAGCTGCGACTTTGTATGATGTGGGCTATAACCATTTCTGGCACGCGCCATCGGAGAATCATGGCGGAGATCTCGTTTACGTGCAAGGGCATTCCTCTCCCGGCATTTATGCTTATGCGTATCTGCTTGATGTTCTGACCGAGGAGTCTCTGGACAGTTTTCGCCAGGAAACCGGTGGTAAGGGCTTGTCTTCATATCCCCATCCGTGGTTGATGCCGGATTTCTGGCAATTTCCTACTGTTTCAATGGGACTCGGCCCGCTGATGGCGATTTATCAGGCGCGCTTCATGAAGTACCTCGATAGCCGGGGGATGGTTAAAACCAATGATCGCAAGGTATGGGCGTTTGCCGGTGACGGGGAGATGGATGAGCCAGAGTCTTTGGGGGCCATCACGCTGGCTTCACGCGAGAATCTTGATAATCTCGTGTTTGTTATCAATTGTAACCTGCAAAGACTTGATGGACCGGTTAGAGGTAATGGCAAGATCATTCAAGAATTGGAGGCGGCATTTCGTGGTGCGGGCTGGAATGTAATCAAGGTAATCTGGGGCTCCTACTGGGATCCTTTGCTCGCAAAAGATACCAAAGGGTTACTACAGCAACGCATGATGGAATGTGTCGACGGTGAATACCAGACATTCAAGGCTCGCGATGGTGCGTATGTTCGCGAGCATTTCTTCGGCAAGTATCCTGAATTGCTGGAAATGGTCGCCAATATGTCGGATGACGATATCTGGCGGTTGAATCGTGGCGGGCATGATCCACACAAGGTCTATGCAGCCTATGCAGCGGCTATGCAACACAAGGGGCAGCCGACCGTGATACTGGCCAAGACCATCAAGGGCTATGGTATGGGGGAATCGGGGGAAGCGCAAAATATCACACATCAGCAGAAAAAAATGGGTACGGTTTCACTGCAGGCATTTCGTGATCGCTTTGGCATCTCGCTGTCGGACGAGCAGTTGGAAGATGTTCCCTATCTGAAGCCGGATAAAAATTCTCCAGAGTATGCTTACATGCACGAGCGACGTAAGCAATTGGGCGGTTTCTTGCACCACCGGCGGCAGCAGGCGCAAAGCCTGCAAACGCCACCCCTGGAAGCATTTGATGCTTTGTTAAAAGCAAGTGGAGAAGGCCGCGAAACTTCCACAACCATGGCGTTTGTGCGAATTCTTAATATCCTGGTGAAAGATGCCAATATCGGCAAGCATATCGTACCCATTGTCGCGGATGAGTCACGTACATTCGGCATGGAAGGCATGTTCCGCCAGCTGGGGATCTGGTCATCGGTCGGGCAGCTTTATACACCGCAAGATGCGGATCAGCTGATGTATTACAAAGAAGATAAGCATGGGCAGATTTTGCAGGAGGGAATCAACGAAGCCGGCGCCATGTGTTCCTGGATTGCGGCGGCAACCGCTTATAGTACGCATAACGTGCAGATGATTCCCTTCTTCGTGTACTACTCAATGTTCGGTTTTCAGCGTGTTGGTGATCTGGCCTGGGCGGCGGGAGACATGCGTTGCCGTGGGTTTCTGATGGGTGGGACAGCTGGCCGAACGACGCTGAACGGAGAAGGGCTGCAGCATGAAGATGGTCACAGTCATTTGCTGGCCTCGGTCATTCCGAATTGTGTGGCTTACGATCCTGCTTTTGCCTGCGAACTGGCGGTAATTATTCAGGATGGACTGCGGCGCATGGTTCAGGAGCAGGAAGATGTGTTCTATTACATCACAATCATGAATGAAAATTATGCGCATCCAGAAATGCCAAAAGGATCTGAGAAAGGCATACTCAATGGAATGTATCTGCTGCGTGAGGGCGAGAAAAGGTCACGTAAGCCCCGCGTGCAGCTCTTGGGCGCGGGCACTATTTTGCGTGAGG
>Ga0138256_10007397_pt1 | contig 11585 bp, 10 predicted proteins | sample KNB2016incub_MG_FD_105486 | JGI IMG/M metagenome (GOLD analysis project Ga0138256, IMG submission 105486) | Active sludge microbial communities from wastewater in Klosterneuburg, Austria - KNB2014incub_MG | ecosystem: Engineered > WWTP > Activated sludge > Unclassified | place: Austria...
ACACCGACCACACGCTCGAGGAAGTCGGCAAGCAATTCGATGTCACGCGCGAGCGCATCCGCCAGATTGAAGCGAAGGCGCTGCGCAAGCTGCGCCATCCCTCGCGCTCCGAGCAGCTGCGCAGCTTCCTGATGGAGGACTAGGACCTAGGCGGAGCGGGAGCGCGCAGCCGGCTGCAGCTCGCGACCGCCGCCTTCGAGCGCCGTCACGCAGCGCGCCAGCAGGCGCTGCAGCTCGGACTGTTCCCGCGCCGACAGCGGTGCCAGCATGCGCCGGAACACCGGCTCGCCGGCGGCGCGCCCGCGCGCCAGCTGGCGCGCACCCGCCGGGGTGGCGTGCCAGCAGTCCGCACGGCGGTTGTTCGGCTGTGGTCGGCGTTCGATATAACCGTCGCGTTCCAGCCGGCGCAGCACCGTATTCATCGCCTGCGCGGTGATCATCTCGTGACGCGCCAGCATCGCGCCGGTCGCACCGGGCTCGTCCGCCAGCGCGAACAGCGCGGCCATGTGCGCCAGCGACAGGCCGACGCCCTGGCGACGCAGCGCGCAGTCCAGCTGCTGGCGCAGCGCGGCGCCCAGGCGCTTGAACTGGTACCCGACGTTGTCCTTGGAGGCGCGCGCAACCGTGGCCGGCGCCCGCGTGAGGCCCTTCACGTTTCTTTTCACGACTTGACCCGCACGCATCCTACTCGTTCCGGCAAAATCAACTTCCTGATATATTATCAGCTTCCTGATGATTTGTACGACGCCCGCCATGCTGACCAGAACCTCGCCGCACATCGCCGTCCTGCTGGCCGCCGCGCTGCTGGCACTGCCGGGCGCCGTGCCGGCCGCGAGTCCGGCGGCGCCGGCAAGGACGGGCCTCGCCGTCACCGCGGCGCGTGCGCAGCGGGTGCCGCTGACCCGGCGCCTGGTCGCGACCGGGTCCATCTTTCCGTGGCAGGAGATCATCATCGCGCCCGAGGTCGGTGGCTATCAGGTCGCCGCGGTGAACGTCGAGATCGGCGACAGCGTGCGCAAGGGCCAGGTGCTGGCACGGCTGTCCTCGGCTCTGCTGCAGTCACAGGTGGAGATCAGTCGCGCCAGCGTCGAGCAGGCGTCTGCGGTATTGGCGAATGCTCAGGCCGCCCTGCGGCGCGGTGAATCGCTGGCGGTCTCCGGCGGTCTGTCCAGCGCCGACCTCGACCAGCTGCGCAGCAACGCGATCGCGGCCCAGGCCGGCCTGGCGACGGCGCGGGCCAATCTCGATTCGGCCGAGCTGCGTCTGCGCTTCACGCGCGTGACGGCGCCGGATGACGGCGTCATCACGGCGCGCACCGCCAACATCGGCCAGGTGGTGCAGGCGGGCACCGAAATGCTGCGGCTGCTGCGCCGCAACCGCATCGAGTGGCGCGCCGAGGTCCCCGAAGCGGACCTGGCCGCGGTGCGCACCGGCCAGAAGGTCAACATGACGACCGCCGCCGGCGTACAGCTCGGTGGCTCGGTACGCAGCATCGCGCCCACGGTCCAGAGCAGCAATCGCACCGGCATCATCTACGTCGACATCGACGCGCCGGCGGGGCGCGACGCGCGACCGGGCATGTTCGCACGCGGTGAGATCGCGGTGGCGCGCACCGAAGCGCTGGTCGTGCCGCTCGCCAGCGTCGTCGTGCAGGACGGCTACAGCTACGTCTACGTGATTCGCGACAACAACACGGTCGAGCGCCGGCGCGTGCAGACCAGCTCCGTACAGGGATCGGCGATCGAGGTGACCGGCGGCATCGGCGCCGGCGAACGCGTTGTCGAGCGTGGCGCCGGCTTCCTCAGCGATGGGGCCGCGATCCGCGTCAGCGCCGCGCCATGAACTTCGTCACCTGGGCGATCCGCAACCCGATCCCGGTGATCGTGCTGTTCATCGTCCTCACGGTGGGCGGCCTGATCTCGTTCAAGCGGCTCGGGGTCCAGGGGTTCCCGGATATCGCCCTGCCGGGTGTCAACGTCTCGATGAGCTACCCCGGGGCGCCGCCCGGGCAGATGGAGACCGAGATCACTCGCAAGATCGAGGACGCGGTCTCCAACGTCGTCGGCGTGCAGCACATCACTTCGCAGGTTTCCGAGGGCGCCTCCACCACCTTCGTGGAATTCCAGTTCGGCACTGATCTGGCGCAGGCCGTGGACGACGTGCGCGACGCGATTACGCGGGTACGCACCAACCTGCCGAATGACGCCAACGAGCCGGTCATCTCGCGTCTGACGATCGCCGGCGAGCCAGTCGTCACCTTCGGTGTCGAGAGCAGCACGTTGTCCGAGGCGGAGCTGTCCTGGCTCGTCGATCTGACCGTCACGCGCGAGATCAGTGCGGTGCGCGGCGTCGGCAGCATCCGGCGCGTCGGCGGCGTCGCGCGCGAGATCCGCGTCGATCTGGATCCCGACCGCATGGCGGCTCTGGGAGCGACCGCGAGCGACGTGTCGCGACAGCTCAAGCGCATCCAGACCGAGCTGCCGGGCGGTACCGCCCGCCTCGGCGGCCAGGAGCAGAATGTACGTGCGGTCGGCACGCTGGCATCGGCGCAGGAGCTCGAGCAGCTGCCCATCCTGTTGTCCGACGGTCGCAGCCTGCGGCTCGCCGCGATCGCCGACGTGCGGGACCAGGCCGCCGAGCGCCGGCAGCTGGCGCTGTACAACGGCCAGGCCGTGGTGGCGTTCTCGGTGTGGCGCGCCTGGGGCGAGAGCGCCATCGGGGTCGCCGACGAAGCACGCGCGGCCGTGGCGCGGCTGCAGCGGCAGTACCCGCAGGTGAAGTTTGCCGAGATCAATTCCACGGTCGAGGAGGCACGCCAGTCGTTCTACGATTCGCTGGAGATGCTCCTCGAGGGCGCACTGCTGGCGATCATCGTCGTCTGGCTGTTCCTGCGGGACTGGCGCGCGACCTTCATCTCCGCCACGGCGCTGCCGCTCGCGGTGATCCCGACGTTCTGGGCAATCTACGCGCTCGGCTTCACGCTCAACATGCTGTCGCTCCTGGCCCTGTCGCTGGTGGTCGGCATGCTGGTCGACGACGCGATCGTCGAGGTCGAGAACAACGTCCGACACCTGCAGATGGGCAAGTCACCGCTGCAGGCCGCGACCGACGCCGCTCAGGAGATCGGCCTGGCCGTCGTCGCCACGACGCTGACGCTGTGCGCCGTGTTCCTGCCCGTGGCCTTCATGAGCGGCGTGCCGGGGCAGGTATTCAAGCCCTTCGCCTTCACCGCCACCAGTGCCGTGCTGTGCTCGTTGCTGGTCGCACGCATGCTGACGCCGGCGATGGCCGCGAAGATGCTCAAGGCCCATGGCGGCGAGGCGCCGCAGCCGCGCGCGCTGCAGCAATACGTCGCCTGGGTCGACCGCTGCCTCAGGCACCGCTGGCGCACGCTCGGCGGCGCGACACTGATTTTCATCGTGACGATCGGGCTCGGCGGACTGTTGCCAACGGAGTTCACGCCGCGCGGCGATGCGGGGCTGGTGCAGTTCACCGTGGAGCTGACACCCGGATCGACGCTGCAGGATACGCGCGCCGCGGCCGAGGCGGTGCGCACCCGGCTGGCGCGTTTCCGCGAGGTCGCCGGCATCTACACGATCGTCGGCGATGGCAACAACGTACGCACTGCCACCGTGAGCGCGCAGCTGGTTCCGCTGAAGCAGCGCGGAATGGCACAGACCGAGCTGCAGCGCGCGATGGTTGGCACGCTCGGCGACATCCCCGGCGTGCGCATCACGACCCAGGCCCAGACCGGCTCGAAGCTGCAGGTGAGCCTGGTGGGTGACGACTCCGGCCAGCTCGGCCTGGCCGCCGAGGCGCTGGCGCGCGACCTGGCCACCATCCCCGGGCTGGGCAGCGTCACCTCGAGCGCCAGCCTGCTGCAGCCCGAGATCGTCATCCGGCCGCAGCCCGAACGCGCCGCCGAACTCGGCGTGACCACCGAGGCGATATCCACGGCCGTGCGCTTCGCCACCAGCGGCGACGTCGACATCGGCCTCGCGAAGCTCAACCTGCCCGACCGACAGGTGCCGATCCGCGTGCGCCTGAGCGACAGCGCGCGCGGCGACATCGAGCGCCTGCGCCTGCTGCCCGTGCCGGGCCGCGGCGGTGCGGTCCCGCTGGTCAACGTCGCCGACATTAGCCTCGGAACCGGCCCGGCGCGGATCGATCGCTACGACCGCAGCCGCACCGTCACGCTCAGTGCCGACCTGGAAGGTCTGGTGCTCGGCGAGGCGCTCAAGCAGGTGAACCGCCTGCCTGCCTACACGCAGCTGCCCGCCGGCGTGCGCCCGGCAGAGACCGGCGACACGCGGTTCTTCCTCGAAATGGTCGTGAGTTTCGTCGGTGCAATGATCGTCGGCGTGCTCAGCATCTACGTGCTGCTGGTACTGCTGTTCAAGGACTTCATCCAGCCGGTCACGATCCTCTCAGCGCTGCCGCCCAGCGTCGGCGGCGCGATCGTCGCACTGCTGCTGGGCGGCTACAGCCTGTCGATGCCGGCCCTGATCGGCATGCTGACGTTGATGGGCATCGTCACCAAGAATTCCATCCTGCTGGTGGAATACGCGGTGATGGCGCGGCGTCGCGGGCTCGACCGCCATGCCGCGCTGATCGACGCCTGCGCCAAGCGCGCGCGACCGATCCTGATGACGACGATCGCGATGGGTGCCGGAATGCTGCCGATCGCCCTCGGCTGGTCGGGCGACCCGAGTTTCCGCTCGCCAATGGGCGTCGCCGTGATCGGCGGCCTGCTCGCCTCGACGGCGCTCAGCCTGTTCGTCGTGCCGGCCGCCTTCACTGCGCTGGACGACCTGCGGCTCTGGCTGCGCCGCCGACTGGGCGTCAGCGCCGCGGCGGAGGTCCCGGCCAGCGCCGCCCTGCCGGCGGAATAGCGCGGGGCCGTTGGCTAGTCGCCGAAGGCGTTGCGCAGCGCGGCGGATTCCAGCCGCGCCCGTTCCAGCAGCGCGAGCCAGCGCTCCGCGTCCAGTCCGAAGCGGCCGAAGGCCGCAAGATGCCCGGCCACCTGCCCGAGGTCCTGCTCGGCCCCCGCGCCGATCACGGCCACGGCGAGCACGTCGTTGAGATTGGCGCGGCCGCCACGCGTCGCCTCGAGTGTGTCCTGCTCGGCGATCGCATTGCAGACCGATTCGGGCAGGCGCCAGGCGAGCGACAGCGCCAGACCGATACGCGCGTGCCAGGCGATCAGCAGTGCCACGCGGGCCTGCGGGTCGCCCAGCGCCGGCGGGGCCCGCTCCAGCTGCGCCAGCAGCGCCAGTTTGCCGATGTTGTGCAGCAGACCGGCCAGCAGCGCCTCGTCGGGGTCGACCTGGCCGGTCTCGACCGCCACCAATCGCGCCAGCGTCGCGACCGCGGTGCTCTCGCGCCACAGATGACGCAGTTCAGTGCGCACCTGCAGGAGCTTGGGCGCGTGGCGCAGCTGGGCCAGCGCGTAGGCATACACGGCGCTGCGCACGCAGTCGCGGCCCAGGCGCATCACCGCAAGCTTCAGGTCCGCGGTGCGCGCCCCGCCGCTGGCGAACATCGCCGCATTGGCGATCGTCAGCACGCGGACGGCCAGGCCGGCCTCCGCGGCCAGCAACCGGGCCAGCCGCTCATCATCCAGGGCCTCGTCATTGAGTGCCGCGCGAGCGCGCTCCGTCATCTGCGACCAGGCGGGCAGCTCGATGTCACCGCGGCCGATCTCGGCCGCCAGGTCCTGCGCGAAACGGCGCGCCAGCTCGCTGACTGCCACCTCGTCGTGTACGTGCACCGGTTGTGGCGTTGGCATGTGATCTGCCCTCACTCCTGGGGCGCACGCCGGCTGCGCGCACTCTGCAGTGCCGCCAGCATGCGGGCCTCGCCACCGGCGAGGCCGGAGCGGGCAACGATCTCGGCGGCGTCGGCTCCTGCCGCGGCCAGCCGCGCCGCGATGCCGTAGTCGGCCGTCGCGCGCTCGACGGGCGGCACGCTCACCACGGGGAGGGCCGGCAGCGGACGCGGCGTCTCGACGCCGCGCAGTTCCAGCAACTGCTGATTCTCGAAGCGCACCAGATCCAGCTGCTCGAAGATGCGCGCCAGCTCCTGACCCACGAGGCGGCGCAAGCGCTGCGTCGAGCGCAGTTCCAGCACCAGCACCAGCGCCAGCGCCAGGATCGCCGCCGCCAGCGCGGCCTCGGACCAGTCATAACTCACCATGTCGCCTCCTGGACGGAAAATTGACGCGGCAGCGCGCCAAAGCACGCCACCTGCAATACACGGAGCAGGAAGCGTGCCAAGTTCAGCTCCGGGCCGGATCAGCGTCGGCGCGAAGGGCCGACGTTTCCTGCCCGAGGATCATCACCACGACACGCCGGTTGGCGTTGCGTCCCGTCGGCGTGCGGTTCGACTGCACGGGGCGCTGTTCGGCGAAGCCGATCACGGCGAGGCGCTGTGCCGCCACGCCATGCTGCGTGAACAGCCGCACGACGCTGGCCGCGCGTGCAGCCGACAGTTCCCAGTTCGACGGGAAGGCCAGCGTGGCGATCGACCGATCGTCGGTGTGGCCTTCGACACGGATCGAATTGGGCCAGGGTCGCAGCGCATCGGCCAGGTTGCCGAGCGGCGCCAGCGCCGCTGGCGCCAGCAAGGCCGAACCGCTGCCGAACAGGAGGTCGGTGCTGATCTCGACCTCGATGGCATTGCCACGGCGCGTCACACGCACGCGCTGCGCCTCGATCTGCTGGCGCATCACGGCCCCGACCTCGTTGGCCATCAGGTCGAGCTGCCGCTGCCGGTCCGCGTCGGCGGCGCGCGGGTCCACCGAGCCGGGCCGCGGTGCACCGCTCAGCGTGGTACCCGGCGCCTGCGGCAGCGGCAGCAAGGCGTGCGCCGGCAGGCCCGCGGTGAACATGCGGTTGACCTCGCTGATCGGCAGCCTCTCGGACATCAGCCGCGGGTCCGAACCCACCGCAATGGGCTGTGGCGAGCGCGGTGTCCCGCGGAACGCCGCCGACAGCGCATCGGAGAGCACGCGGTACTTGCCGGCGTTGACCGAGGAAACGGCGTACATCACGACGAAGAAGGCCAGCAGCAGTGTGACCAGATCGCCGTAGGGAATGGCCCAGGCTTCGTGGTTCTGGTGTTCCTCGTGTCGGTGTCGGCGTGCCATGAGCGCTCCTTCAATGCAGAAAACCGTGCAGCCGGCTCTCGATGCTGCGCGGGTTCTCGCCCTGGGCGATTGCCACCAGGCCCTCGATCAGCATCTCGTCGACGTGCGCCTGGTGCTGGATCGTGGACTTGAGCTTGTTGGCCATCGGCAGGAACACCAGGTTCGCGAGGCCGATGCCGTACACCGTGGCCACGAACGCCGCGGCGATGCCATGCCCGAGCTTCGAGGGGTCGGCAAGATTCTGCATCACCGACATCAGGCCAAGCACTGCGCCGATGATGCCGAGCGTCGGCGAGTAGATTCCCATGCCCTCGAACACCTTGGCGGCGCGCAAGTCGGCCGACTCGCGCGCGCCCAGGTCGACCTCGAGAGTGCCGCGGATCACGTCCGGCTCGCTGCCATCGACGACCAGCTGCAGACCCTTGCGCAGGAACGGGTCGGGTTCACCGGCCATCACTGGCTCCAGTCCGAGCAGCCCCTGCTTGCGCGACAGGTTGCTCCACTCGACGATCTTGCGGACCAGCGCCTCGGGCACACGCCGCGGCGGGCGGAACACCCAGGGCAGGATGCCGAAGGCGCGGCGCATCACCGCCAGCGGCGTCTGCACGCAGATTGCGGCGATCGTGCCGACGACGACGATCATGAAGGCCGCGGAGGACAGCAGCGCGTGCACGCCGGCACCCTTGAGGATGGCACCGACGATGATCGCGACCAGCGCGAGCAGCAGCCCGATGACGCTCAGCAGATCCACGCCGCAATTGCACCCGGCGCTACGCGCGCCACTCGGTCAGCTGGGATTTCAGCCGCAGCAGCGCCTGGCCGTGCAGCTGGCAGACGCGCGACTCGGTGACCTTGAGCACTGCACCGATCTCCTTGAGGTTCAGCTCCTGCTCGTAGTAGAGCGACAGCACCAGCCGCTCGCGCTCCGGCAGGCGCTCGATCGTGTCCACCACCGCGCGCCGCAGCGCATCGTCGACGGTCTCCTCGAGCGGGTCCGGCCCGTCATCGCGCAGACGCTCGAGTGCCGACTCCTCGCCGTCCTCGCTGTCGTTGAGGCGCAGCAGCTGGCAGCTGAGCGCTTCCTGCAGGATCTGGTGGTAGTCCGTCACCGACACGCCCATGTGCGCCGCCACTTCGGAGTCACTGGCCTCGCCGCCGCGCACCGCCTCGACGGCGCGCAGCGAGGCGGCGGCGGCGCGCGCCTTGCGATGCACGGAGCGCGGGGCCCAGTCGAGCTTGCGCAGCGCGTCGAGCATGGCACCGCGGATACGGATGCCGGCGTAGGTCTCGAAGCTGGCGCCACGGCCAGTGACGTAGTGCTGCGCGGCTTCCAGCAGACCCATCATGCCCGCCTGGATCAGATCCTCGACCTCGACCTGGGGCGGCAGACGCCCGGCGAGGTGGTAGGCGATGCGCTTGACCAGATCGGCATGCTGGCGCACCAGCGCGTCGAGGTCGCGTTGCGCCGGGGCAGCCGCATAGGCGCGCGCGCCCTTCACTTGACCACCCGCAGGCGCATCGCCGGTCGCGGCAGGGTCCGTTCGAGGAAGAATTGCAGGCGACCGCTCGGGCTGGAGGGCATCGGCCAGGTATCGGCCGTGGCCGCCAGTTTCTTGAACGCCCGCGACGCCGGACTGCCCGGATAGGCCTCGATCACGCTGCGCTGGGCGCGCACCGCCTTGGCCACGCAGGCGTCCTCCGGCACGTCGCCGACATAATCCAGCTGCACGTCCAGGTAGCGGTCGGCGACCCGCTGCAGGCGGCGGAACACGCCCGCGCCCTGCTCGTTGCCGCGCAGCATGTTCACCAGTATCCGGAAGCGCTGCAGGCCGAAATCGCGACTCAGTACCTTGATCACCGCGTAGGCGTCGGTCAGCGACGCCGGTTCGTCACGCAGCACGATGAGCGCCTCGTGCGCTGCCTGCGTGAAGTGCAGTACCGACTCGGCAAGGCCCGGTGCGGTGTCCACGATCATGGCGTCGAAGGCCTGCGGCAGGGCACTGCAGGCGCGGATCAGCGCCGCGTGTTCGGGTGCGCCGAGTGCGGCGAGGCGTGCAACGCCGCTGGCGCCGGGAATGACCTCGACGCCGCCCGGCGTCTTCACGAGAATCTCCTCGAGTTGCCGCTCGCCGCGCAGCACCTGCTCGATCGTGCAGCGCGGCGTCAGGCCCAGCAGCACGTCGACGTTGGCGAGTCCGAGGTCGCCGTCGAACAGCAGCACACGCTTGCCGGATTGCGCCAGCGCCGTGGCCAGATTGACGGCTATGGTGGTCTTGCCGGTGCCGCCCTTGCCGCCGGTGATGGCGATCACCCGCACCGGCCGTGCGGCCACGTCACGCATCGCGAGCTTACGCTGCGGCATTCCCGATTCCTCCAAAACGATGAGCGAGCAGATCCTCGTCGGCGCTGGCGCCCGACTCGCGCGCCAGCTCCACCGCGCGCGCCACCAGCTGGTGGGCACGGGCCGGACGCAGGTCTTCCGGTATGCGCGGACCGTCCGCCAGCAGCGCCACCGGCAGGCGCGCGCGAATCAGGGCGGAGAGCGCGCCGCCCAGGCTCGCCGCCTCGTCGAGCCGCGTCAGCACGACGGCCGCCGGCTCGAGCTCTCGCAGTCGGCGTGCGCCGTCCTCGAGTACCACGGCCTGCGCACTGGCCGGCAGTACGCCGAGCAAGGCAAGCGCGGGCAGCGCGCTGCGCAGTTCGGCGATGCGCGTCAGTGCGTCGGCGGCGCGCGCACCGAGACCCGGCGTATCGATCAGGACCAGGCGCGCGTGTGGATGATCGGCAAGGCGCGCGGCCAGCTGTGCGCCGCTGGACGCGGCCTCCACCGCGACGCCGAGCAGACGACCGAGGATGCGCAGCTGCTCGCCCCCGCCGATGCGATCATCGTCGATCGACATCAACAGGAGCGAGGCGCTGTCGTGCTCCAGTACCCAGCGGGCGGCCAGCTTGGCGAGCGTGGTGGTCTTGCCTGCCCCGCTCGGTCCGACGAGCGCGACACAGCCGCCGTCACTGCCGGGAGCCGGCGCCACGGGCAGGTGGCGCGCCAGCAGGGCCAGATGCGGGCGTTGCGCGGCGCGCGCCTGCGTTGCGGCCGGCAGCTCCTCGACGATGCGCCGCGCGATATCGCGGCCGATCCCGATCTCGGCGAGTTCCACCAGAGCCTGGGCCTTCTCCGGCTCGCGGCGCGTGTAATCGTTCCAGGCCAGCGCCGCGAGCTGCTGCTCGAGCAGCCGCCGCAACCCCAGCAGCTCCGCGTGCACCTGCAGCGTGGCGCTGGTGGCATCCTGGTCGCTGTTGTCGGCACCCGCCGCGGCGGGTGCCGGCTGCGGCAGCGCGGCTGGCGGCGGCCCGGTCATCGCCGGCGGCAACGCGGCGGCCTCGGCGCCTGCGGCACCGGCCGCGCCGCGTGTCAGCAGGAGTTCCCCGCCGTGCAGCGGATCGGCGGCGTCGATCGCCGCGCACACTTCCACGCCCGTGGCGAGCTGGCGTGTGCTGAGGATCACCGCGTCGGCACCCTGCTCGATGCGGATCTGGCGCAGCGCCGCGCGCATGTCGTTCGCCAGGTAGCGTTTCATTCTCATGGCTTGGTCCTGTTCAGCGGCCTACCGCCGCAACGAGGCGGATGCGCCGGTTGTCGGGGATCTCGTTCCAGGCGAGCACGTGCAGGCCCGGGAGACCCGAGCGCGTGAAGCGGGCCAGCGGTGCACGCAGCGGCGGCGCCACCAGCAGCACGGCGGGCTCGCCTGCGGACTCCTGGCGCTGGGCCGAATCGGCCAGCCGCGCCTGCAGTCGCTCGGCCAGCCCGGGCTCGAGCGCCGCGGCCGCCGTGCCGGTCAGCGAAGCCTGCAGCAGCTGCTCGAGGTCGGGCTCAAGCGTGATCACGGGTACCTCGCCAGTGCTGCCGACGATGTCCTGGACGATCTGCCGGCCGAGCGCCACCCGCACCTGTGAGGTCAGCAGTACGGGATCCTGGGAACGCACCGCGTGCTCGGCCAGCGTCTCGATGATCAGCCGCAGGTTGCGGATCGGCACGCGCTCGGCCAGCAGGCCCTGCAGCACACGCGCCACCGAAGACAGCGGCAGCGTCTTCGGCACCAGTTCCTCGACCAGGCGCGGCGCGCTCTTCGCCAGCCCGTTGAGCAGTTGCTGCACCTCCTCGTGCCCGAGCAGTTCGTGCGCGTGTGTCTGGATCACGTGGCTGATGTGCGTCGCGATCACGGTGCCGGCGTCGACCACGGTGTAACCCAGTGTCTGCGCCTGGTCGCGGCGACCCGCCTCGATCCATACCGCTTCCATGCCGAAGGCGGGATCGCGCGTCTCGATGCCGGTCAGTTTGCCGAACACGCGGCCGGGGTTGATCGCCAGGTCGCGCTCTGGATAGATGATGCCCTCGCCCACCGGCACACCGGCGAGCAGGATGCGATAGCCATTTGGC
>Ga0138256_10007400_pt1 | contig 11584 bp, 11 predicted proteins | sample KNB2016incub_MG_FD_105486 | JGI IMG/M metagenome (GOLD analysis project Ga0138256, IMG submission 105486) | Active sludge microbial communities from wastewater in Klosterneuburg, Austria - KNB2014incub_MG | ecosystem: Engineered > WWTP > Activated sludge > Unclassified | place: Austria...
CACCCAACGACCCGCAGTTGCGGCGACTCCGGCAGTCGATCAGGTAGCGCGCTGGTCGATGCGATCGCGCAGGCCGTCACCGACGAAGTTGAAGCCCAATACGAGCAACGCAATCGCGATGCCCGGGAACAGTGTCAGATGGGGCGCATCGTACAAATGCGCCCTCCCCGCATCCAGCATCGTCCCCCAACTCGGGGACGGCGGCTGGACGCCGAGACCGAGGAAACTCAGCGACGCTTCCGCGATGATTGACCCGGCCATGCCGATGGTGGCCTGAACCGTCACGGCCGGCAGTGTGGCTGGAATGACGTGGCGCCACAACACGCGCCACACCGGTGCGCCGAGCGCGCGGGCGGCCTGCACGTACTCCAGCTCGCGGATCTTCAGCACTTGTCCGCGCACGAGCCGGGCGTAGCCCACCCATCCAATGACCGTGAGCGCAAGTACCACATTCGTGAGGCTTGGGCCAAGCACCGCCACCAGCGCAATGGCCAGCAGGATGCCCGGGAATGCCATGAGGACGTCCATCACGCGGCCCACGATGTTGTCCACGCGCCCACCGGCGTACCCGGCCGTCGCACCAATCGCGATGCCGAGTGCGGCGGACACCGTCACAACCGACAGGCCGACGAACAGAGAGATGCGCGCACCCATGAGCAGGCGGGCAAACACGTCGCGGCCCAGCTCATCGAGGCCAAGTGGATGGGTCCACGAGGGGCCGGCCAGCCGCTGCGCCAGCAACTGCACGTTGGGATCGTGCGGCACGAGCCACGGGCCTGCGATTGCGCCAAACGCCGTCAGGCCGATGATCCAGAGACCGAGGCGACGAGTCATTCGTACCGGATCCTCGGATCAAGCCAGCCATAGGCGAGATCCACCAGCAGGTTGACGATCACATACGTCAACGCAATAAAAAGAATGCACCCCTGCACCAGGGGGTAGTCGCGAAAGTTAATCGCCTGGATCAGCAGTCGGCCGACGCCAGGCCACGCGAAGATGGTCTCGGTGATGATGGTGCCGGTGAGTACGGCGCCACACTGCAATCCGAGAATAGTCACGACCGGAATCAGGCTGTTGCGCAATGCATGTGCGATGACAGCCCGCGTCTTCGAAATGCCACGCGCGCGAGCGGCGAGGACGTAGAGTTCGCGCAGTTCTTCAATGAGGCTCGCGCGTGTCATGCGCGCCAACACCGCCGCCAGCGCCGCACCCAGCGTGACCGCCGGCAGGACGAGGTGCTTCCATGTGCCGGTGCCGGACACCGGCAACCAGCCCAGCGAGACCGCGAAGACGATGGCCAGGACCGGGCCGAGCCAGAAATTGGGCATGGAGATGCCCATCAACGAAACGGTCATGGCGGCCTGGTCGATGGCCGTGCCCCGGAACAACGCACCAATGACCCCGAGCGGAATGGCCAGGCAGACGGCAACGACGATGGCCGCGGCGGCCAACTCCATCGTGCGCGGCAGCCGCTGTCCGATTTCCTTCGCCACCGGCGTGCCGTAGCGGAATGAGGTGCCCAGGTCGCCGCGCGCAAGGCCGGCGACAAACGCGCCGTACTGGACGGGCAACGGCCGGTCCAACCCCAGGCGCTCGCGCAGCTCACCCACATCACTCGCTGACGCCGACTCGCCGAGCATCGCCAGCGCCGGGTCGCCTGGCACAAGGTGCAACAAGGAGAACACGAGCGTCGCGACACCGAACAGGACCGGCAGGGTCAGCAGCAGACGACGGATCGTGAAACGCAGCACTGCTGCCGATGATAATGGCGAAGCGGCGCGCGCGCCTAGGCTCCTTTCGAGACGTCGAGCCGCGCAATGAGCTTGGCGAGTCCTTGTCGGGACACACCTAGCTCTCGGGCTGCCGCCGCACAGTGGCCTGCGTGGCGTGCGAGCGAGGAAGCCACCACCCGGCGATCGCTGAGCCCACGCGCGGCGGCGAGCGACAGCGGAGGATCCAGAGGGCCGTCCACCGCACGGTCCGCCAGCACCGCCGCCACTTGCCGTGCGCCGATACGTCCGCGGGTCGGCCCTGACACCGCAAGCATGGCAATGACGTTCTGCAGTTCCCGGACATTGCCAGGCCACCCGTACCGGCACAGTGCGGCAAGGGCATCAGGCGCAAGCATCGCGCCCGTAGAGACCCGCGCGGCGGCGGCGCGCCAGAAGGAATGCGCCAACAGAGGAATGTCTTCGATGCGATCGCGGAGCGGTGGCACTTTCAGGCGTATGACGGCAAGGCGAAAGACCAGATCTTCGCGGTAGCTTCCCTGCCGGGCGGCCTCGGCGAGCGGACGATTGGTGGCCGTCACTAGTCTCACGTCCACCCGCCTCGACGCGTTTTCGCCGACGCGCCGAATCTCGCCCTCCTGAAGCACTCGCAGGAGCTTGGCCTGAGCGCGAGGGGACAACTCCGCCACTTCGTCCAGGAACAACGTGCCCTCATGCGCATCCTCGAGCAGGCCCACGCGCGGCCCCATCGCACCGGTGAACGCGCCGCGCACATGACCGAACAATTCGGCTTCGAGCAGTTCATCAGTGAGCGCGGCGCAATTGATGGCCGCCCAGCGCCGGTCGCGCCGCGGGCTCAAACGGTGAACGGCGCGTGCCACCAGTTCCTTGCCGGTGCCGCTCTCGCCTTCGATCAGGACGGGGAACGAGGAGCCCGCAGCGCGAGCCACCGCATCCCGAAGCGCGCGCATGACCGGACTCACACCGAGCAGGTCGGCGGCCAAGGCCTCCCCTGCACCCGAGAGCAACAGGTCGTCGAGCCGCGCCCGCAGCGCCGGTGCACACGCGGTGGCCAGCGCGTTCGCGATCGCCTGGACTTCGCCCTCATCCCGCGCGTGGCCCCGCAGCACGACGCTGCCGATACGGACGCCACCGTATCGGATGGCCGTCACCCTGGTGCCGTCTGTGAGCGGCATCGTGCTGCGGCGGTCGTCGGGATCACACGCGATCACTGTGGCGTGGTCGTGAGTCACGATCGCGACCACGTCGAGCCCCGTGTACTCCCGCGCCCACCGGCAACCGCGCCGCAACGCGGTGGCCGGGTCGTCGGCCTCATGCACTTGCTCCAACAGCGACGACACCCCCGCCCATGCCTGCATGTCCTGCCTCCCCATCCCCCACCGCCGAATGCCCTCAGCCCCACACCTGCGAATCTCCGCGAGCACCGGCTGCATCCGCATTGCACCGGCCTTTCCACTCGCCCACCGCCACAGAAGCTGCTCGGTTGGTCCACGCGGACGGACCTGCACGGTTTCCACCCAGCGCCGCGCGTCCTCGTCTGCGCCCGCCATCCTCAGTCCTTCAAGGACAAGCGTGTCGCGCCAACGCTGTGGCCCCCCACCCGCGCCGAGGCGCTTCAAGGCGTCAACCGCACCGGCGCGGTCGCCGGCGATGGCGCGAGACAGCAAACCCAGCACGGCACCCCACTCGGGGTGTGAGTCCCCGACCGCCGACGCGGCCAGATGAACCGTGGGCCAATCGCGCCGCCCCAGCGCGGCGACCGCACGCCACCCGGGATGCGCCGCAGCACGCGCCCAACGGTCCGCATCTCCCCACCGCCCCTGCCAGCACGCCAGCTCGCTCTGGGCGGCGCGAATCCAGGGTGGTATTTCAATCCCCGCAAGGGTGCATTCCACATCCACCGCTGAAAGAGCGGCTGCCGCTGCCTCCAACTCACCAATTTCCAGCCATGCATCGGCAAGAACGGACACCACGTGGCTCCTGGGTTCCAGGTCTTGAAGGTCTGCCAGCAGGCGGCGGCCTCGCGCGATCAGCGCGTCGGCCTGCGCCGCCGTGGACAGCGCCCCGAGTTGTACCAAGGCGGCGGCCGCTCCAACCTCGTCCGCTGAACGGCGCGCCCGCTCCACCTCGGCACACGTCCATCGTTGCGCCGCCAGCTGGCGGCCACGACGCTGAAACCGCAGCGCGCGTTGGGCCAGCACGCCGGCAGCAACGGGCGGCAGCGTGCCGAACGCCCGCACGTATGCGGCTGTGCCCTCACGCGCGCGATCTGGCTGACCGGCCACCGCCACAACCGCGTGTGCGCGTGGACTCGCGTGCGCCAGTTCGCGAATCCAGCGCGCGCTGACGGGCGTCACCCCACCCCGGTGAATCAACACCACATGTCGATGCCAGAATGTTCGCCGCTGCTCTGGCGGAAGATCCGCCTTGGCGTCGACGACGATGTACCCAAGGCGTACAGCGCGAGCGGCGACGTCCTCCAGCACCTCGTCGGCCACATCGGCCGGCGCCTGCGCCACGATCCGAATTCCGGCGCCGCTTGCGTGCTCGATCGCCGCGTACCAGTTGAGCGAATCAATCTCGGGAATCGCCATGGGCCAGTTGGGTGTGCAAGAAGCAGGCCCGGTCGAAACTGGGCCATGTATGAGGCCTCGAGCACGGGACATTGCAGGAATTTCGATAGAATGACGCGGCGATGATTCGTTTTTTGACAGCAGGTGAATCACACGGCCAGGTGCTGGTCGTGGTGCTCGACGGCGTACCCGCCGGTCTCGCGCTGTCGGAGTCCACGATCAACGTCGACCTGGCTCGCCGCCAACTCGGCTACGGCCGGGGCCGCCGCATGGTCATCGAACAGGATCAGGTGGAGATCCTTTCAGGGGTGCGTGGCGGATTCACCATCGGCAGCCCCATCGCACTGCAGATTCGCAATCGGGACTGGGTCAACTGGCAGTTCACGATGAGCCCGGCCCTCGAACCCGATCCCGCGTTACCTGGTGCGCGACGCGCGGCGGTCACGCGGCCCCGCCCCGGTCATGCCGACCTTGCGGGTGGACTGAAGTACCAGCGCGCCGACATGCGCGACATTCTCGAACGCGCAAGCGCCCGTGAAACCGCCGCGCGCGTGGCCGCCGGCGCCGTGGCCCGTGCCCTCCTGGCCGCCACGGGCATCCAGGTGGCCAGCCACGTCACCGCCATTGGTGGCGCAGCGGTCGCCGATCCGCTGGCCTACGACTTCGCCCTCATCGCCGCCCTCACAGACGACGACGGGGTGCGGTGTGCGGACACGGCGGTGGGAGCTGAGATGCGCGGCCGCGTGGATGCCGCGCGGGAAAAGGGCGACACCGTTGGAGGCGCATTCGAAGTGATCGCGCACGGCGTTCCCGCAGGCCTGGGGAGTCACGCCCAGTGGGATCGCAAGCTCGACGGTCTGCTGGCCCAGTCGCTCATGTCCATCCAGGCCATCAAGGGCGTGGGGATTGGCCGAGGCCCGGATGCCGCGCACCTGCCCGGCTCGGAGGTTCACGACGAAATCCTTCTCGCGGACGGCGTCCCCTCCGGGACATTGCCCACCTTGCGACGGCCCACCAACCGCGCCGGGGGACTCGAGGGCGGCATCACCAACGGCGAAGACCTGCGGGTCTCGGCCTGGATGAAACCCATCTCCACCCTGATGGAGCCGCTGCGGTCGGTGGACCTCACCTCGATGCAGGAAGAGCCGGCCACGATTGAACGCAGCGATGTGTGCGCGGTGCCGGCGGCCGCAGTGGTCGGCGAAGCCATGGTGTGTCTGGTGCTCGCCAATGCCGTGGTCGAGAAGTTCGGCGGCGACACCATGGACGAGATCATCCGCGCGGCGCGCGACTGGGAGCGGGTGATCGCGGCGCGCCTTTCGAAGGCGCCTCGCTGATGTTGCGCCCGATCGTGAAACACGGCGAGCGCGTGCTCCAGACGCCTGCGCTGCCGGTGACACAGTTTGACGAATCGCTGCACACCCTCGTGGACGACATGTTGCAGACCATGTACGCCGCACCCGGCATCGGCCTGGCCGCGCCGCAGATCGACGTGCCTCTGCGGGTGTGCGTGATCGATCTCACCGTGGGCAAACGTGGCGGCGAGGTGATCACGCTGGTTAATCCCGTCTTCGTCGAGCGCGACGGCATGCAGCTGGAAGAAGAGGGTTGCCTGAGCGTTCCCGGATTCCAGGCCACCGTGCCGCGGCCCTCGCGCGTGGTCGTCAAGGGGCAGGACATCCACGGCAAGGAGGTTGTGGTGGAAGGCACCGGCCTGCTGGCCCGCGCTCTTCAGCACGAACTCGATCATCTCGATGGGCGCCTCTTCCTCGATCGCCTCCGCGCCCTCCAGCGCGATCTCATCGTCAAGAAGATCCGGAAGTTGCGGCGCGCCGGAAAGTGGTGAGCCCGATGCGCGTGGTGTTTTTCGGTACTCCTCAGTTCGCGGTTCCTTCACTGGCTGCCCTGCTCGATACACATGACGTGGCGGCGGTGGTCACGCGCCCCGATCGACCACACGGGCGTGGCCAGAAGGTCAGTCCCAATCCTGTCAAGGCGCTGGCTGCCGCGCGCGGTATCCCCGTCTTGCAGCCGACGCGGCTCAACGACCCGGACTGGTTGGCGCAGATCGAAGCGCTGGGCGCAGACCTCGCGGTGGTGGTGGCCTACGGTCGGTTGCTGCCGCAGCGCCTGCTCGATATGCCGCGACTCGGATTCATCAACGTGCATGCATCGCTGCTGCCACGGTGGCGCGGCGCCGCGCCCATCCACCGCGCCGTGCTCGCAGGTGATGCCCAGACCGGTGTCACGATCATGCGGGTGGTTCTCGCACTCGATGCCGGGCCGGCTTTCGCTTCAGCCTCAACACCGATTGGTCCGACCGATACCAGCGACCTGCTCGAAACACGGCTGGCCACTCTGGGTGCCGAGCTGCTGGTGGCGACCATCGCCAACATGGCAAGCGGTGCGGTCGCTGAAATACCGCAGGATGAGTCAGGGGTGACCTACGCCGCACGGCTCGAGCGGAGCGAGAGCCAGATCGACTGGACCAGGCCTGCCGTGGAGATCGACCGGCAGATTCGGGGGTTACAACCGTGGCCCCTGGCAGCGGCGATCGTGGAAGGCCGGCGCGTCGCGTTCCTGAAATCCTCTGTTGTGGATGCCGACTCGCCCGGCGCCACGGCCGGCCAAATTCTGGAAGCCGGTGGCAACGGCCTTGTGATCGCCTGCGGCACTGGCGCCGTTCGCATCACCGAAGTGCTTCCTGAAGGACGCCGCGCCATGCCGGCTTCTGCGTTCCTCCGAGGCACGCCGGTGAAAGTCGGGACCGTGGTCGCGGCCCTTCCGGAGCGGCCGGTCCAGGACGGGACGCGGTGACCAACGTCCGCGTGCTCGCAGCACGCGTGTTGCTTGGTGTACACCACGGTCGCTCCACGTTGGCGACGGAGATCGACCGGGCACGGCGCAGCCTGACGGATGAACGCGACCGCGGCCTCCTCCTTGAACTGACGGCAGGCGTGTGCCGCTGGCGCGCCGAACTGGACGCGTGCCTTGAGCCGTTCAGCCAGCGCCCGCTCGACGAGATCGACCCGCCGCTCCTGGCCACACTCCGCGTGGCGATGTATCAACTTCGGCACCTCGATCGCGTGCCGGCACACGCCGTGGTCCACGAATCCGTCGAAGCGGCCCGCACCCTGGGCAATCCGCGGGCGGCGGGCTTCGTCAACGGCATTCTCCGCGCGTACCTGCGCGCGGCCGACACCGTCGCGTTGCCTCCGCGGCCCCAGGCCGAGTCCACACGCCGGCAACACCTGGCCTATCTGAGCACCACGCTTTCGCACCCTCGGTGGCTGGTGGCACGATGGCTCGATCGCTACGGGTTCGATGACACCGAGCGTTGGTGCCAGTTCAACAATTCCGCACCGGAGGTGACGGTTCGCGCGCGCCTGGCCGACTTGGATGCACTGACATTGGTGCAGGATGCCGGCGTCGCCGCCACCCGAGGACACTATGCCGCTGAGGTGGCGCGCCTCGCACCAGGACTGCTCGGCTCACTCGCACCTGACCTGCGCAAGGATCTGGTGGTGCAGGATGAGGGCTCGATCGCGGTGGCCCACGCGGTTGGAGCGAGACCCGGTGAACGGGTGCTCGACGTGTGTTCAGCGCCCGGCGGCAAAACGGTGATTCTTTGGAACGACATGGCGCATCAGGGCTGCCTGATCGCCACCGACGCGCGTGCGCCGCGGGTGCAGGTGCTGCGGCAGGTGCTGCAGGACGCCGCGGTGCCGGAGCGGATCGCCGTGGTGGACGCCACAAATCCGCTGCCGTTCGGAGATGTGTTTGACCGCGTGTTTGTGGACGTCCCCTGCTCCGGTCTCGGCACGTTGCGTCGCGACCCGGATGTGAAATGGGCGGTCACCCTCGAGTCTCTGCCCGGCCTCGCCGCGACCCAGCGCCGGATCCTGGCACATGCCGCCGCAGCGGTGCGTCCCGGGGGCACGCTGGTGTACGCCACGTGCTCGAGCGAGCCCGAAGAAAACGACGATGTGGTGGACGAATTTCTGGCGTCGAGCCCGACTTTCCACGAGCAGGCGCTCACCGGTGAACTGGCCGACGACCGCGGCCGGCTGCGCACCACGCCGACCCGCCATGGCCTCGACGCATTTTTCGCGGCGCGGTTGGTCCGGCACGAAGGCGCGTAGTACACTTTTTTCTCGTGCCCACTGCCCCGCGCCCCCTGCCATCGCCTCACGGTTCCCTGCGATCGCGCGTCTGGACTGCCGGACGATGGGCGTTGCTGCTGGCGGGGCTGGCCGCAACCTACGGAGTGTTCCTGCTCACTTCCATGCGCATCGCCATCAAAGTGCGCGAAGTGACGGTGCCAGACGTCCGTGGGCAGGCTGTGGACACGGCGTCGCAGACGCTGGAGGATCTGGGCCTGACCGTGGTGCTCGATCCCCTGCGGCGTCCCGATGCGGTGGTGCCGGCCGACCATATCTGGGCGCAGGATCCGGTGGCGGGCACTGTCATCAGGCGCCAACGCCCGGTGCGGATTCGTGTGAGCGATGGCATGCAAGCCGCGGCGGTGCCGGCCGTGATTGGAGAATCCGAACGGTCGGCGCAGATCCTGCTCGCGCAGGATCGCATTAGCCTGACGCAGACATCAGACATCAATAGTGCCGACTACGCTCCGGGCGTGGTCGTGGCCCAGGACCCACCGGCCAAGAGCCAGGCGCCCGGGGTGGCACTGCTGGTGAACCGGGGCGAAGATGGCCTGACGTACGTGATGCCGGACCTGATTGGGACGTCCGGCGCCCGCGTGGCCGAGATCCTCAGACGCCGCCTCTTTCGCGTGACCATCGTCGGCGAGGTGCCGTACCCGGACCTGCCGTCGGGCACGGTCGTGCGACAGTCGCCGCAAGCCGGATTTCAACTCGCGCCGGGCGACCCGATCACGCTCGAGATCAGTCGATGAGTGTCCGTATTGCCCCGTCAATTCTGGCGGCGGACTTCGCGCGTCTGGGCGAACAGGTGTTGTCGGCGATCAGTGGCGGCGCCGGGCTCATTCATATCGACGTGATGGATGGCCACTTTGTGCCGAACATCACCATGGGTCCGCTCGTGGTGGCGGCGGTCAAGCGGGTCACTCCCCTGCCGCTCGATGTGCACCTGATGATCACCGACCCCGATCGGTATCTCGATGCGTTTGCGCGCGCCGGCGCCACGACCATCACGGTGCATGTGGAAGCCGCGCCCGATCTGCGCAAGACGCTGGCGCGCATTCGGGAACTCGGCATACGGGCAGGTGCGGCCATCAATCCCGACACGCCGGTCCACACACTCAGCGGCGTGGTGGACGTACTCGATCACGTCATCGTGATGTCCGTGCATCCGGGGTTCGGAGGGCAGGCCTTCATTCCGGGAAGCCTCGACAAAGTGCGCGCGGTGCGTGACCTTGTGGCCGGCGCCGGGCACGTGGTGGATATTGAGGTGGACGGCGGCGTGGACCTGACAAACGCTGCGGTGCTGGCGCAAGCGGGCGCGACGATTCTGGTGGCGGGAGCTTCCGTCTTCGGCACTCCGGACCCGGCCATCGCGACGCAGGCGCTGCTGAAAGCGGCCCGGGCCGGAGTTGCCTCCGCCTGATGCGCACGTCCACGACCACACTGCGCGTCCGCTACGCTGAAACGGATCAGATGGGCGTGGTCTATCACGCCAACTATCTGGTGTGGTTCGAGGTAGGGCGGACAGACCTGCTGCGGCAGCTGGGATGGACCTACCGGGAGATGGAAAAGACGGGCGTACGGCTGCCCGTGATTGAGGTCGAGTGCACGTACCGCAGCCCGGCGCGTTACGATGATGAGATTGAGGTGCGCACCACGGGACGGCTGTTGTCCGGTGTGCGCGTGGAATTCACGTACGAAGCGGTGGTGACGCCTGGGGGCATTTCCTCGGCCGTGGGCGTGACCCGGCATGCGGCGGTGAATTTGGATGGCCGGCCGTGTCGCCTGCCCGAACGTATTCGAGAGGCGTTTTTGTGAAGGCACTTGTGACCGGCGCCGCCGGGTTTATTGGATCGACGCTCGCCGACGCGCTCACCACGCGCGGAGTGGACGTGCTGGGCCTGGACTGTTTCACCGACTATTACGCCCGCGACATCAAGGAGGGGAATCTCGCGCCTCTGCGCGCGCGGCCGAACTTCGAGTTTGTCGAGGACACACTACAGACCGTTCCGCTCGATCCGCTCCTCGACGGTGTGACCCACGTGTTCCACCTGGCGGCACAAGCCGGGGTGCGCAAAAGCTGGGGCCGCGACTTCCTGACGTACACGACGAACAATGTGGACGCCACGCAGCGGCTGCTTGAGGCGGTGAAGGACCGGCGCCTCGAAAAATTCGTGTATGCGTCGAGTTCATCGGTCTACGGCGACAAGGCCCCCATTCCGATGCGCGAAGACGCCATGGTGCAGCCCGTCTCGCCGTATGGCGTGACCAAACTCGCCGCCGAGCACTTGTGCCTGCTCTACACGGCGAACTACGGGGTGCCTACCTCGTCGCTGCGTTTCTTCACGGTGTACGGGCCGAAACAACGCCCCGACATGGGGTTCCACCGCTTCATTCGGGCCGCGCTCACCGGCCAGCCCATCACGTTATACGGCGACGGCGAGCAGACACGCGATTTTACGTTTGTGGACGACATTGTGACGGCGCTGATTGCCGCCGGCGAGCGTGGACTGCCGGGCAGTGTCTACAACATCGGCGGCGGCAGCCGGGTGTCCATCAACCAGGTTTTGTCACTGATCCAGACCATTACCGGACGGCAGCTCGATATCCGGCGCGAGGCCAGCCAGAAGGGCGACATGCGCGACACCTTCGCCGATACGTCCAGAGCTAAGGCTGAATTGGGCTTTGTGCCGTCTACAACTCTGGAGCGAGGTCTCCAGGCCGAGGCCGAGTGGCTCTCGGCCCTGCTGGGCACGCCGCTCAGGTAAGATTGATTTCCTGCATGTTCATCCGCGCCGCTGTTGCCCGTCTTGTTTCCCCGGCCGTAGTCCTGCTTCTGGCAGTCGCGGTGTCTTCAACCGCCTGCGGCACGTCACAGGTGCTGCCCCCGGCTGGCCTCATGTCGGCCGACCAGTGGTTGTTTGAGCGTGCCACCGAGGCCCTCACCGACCGGAAGTGGTTCGCCTCACGCGAATATTTCCGCCGGCTGGTTGACGGGTATCCCCAGAGCGAACATCGTGAAGCCGCCAAACTCGGCGTCGGCGACACGTACATCGGCGAAAACTCGATCGAATCAAACATCCTCGCAATTAATGAA
>Ga0138256_10007401_pt1 | contig 11583 bp, 11 predicted proteins | sample KNB2016incub_MG_FD_105486 | JGI IMG/M metagenome (GOLD analysis project Ga0138256, IMG submission 105486) | Active sludge microbial communities from wastewater in Klosterneuburg, Austria - KNB2014incub_MG | ecosystem: Engineered > WWTP > Activated sludge > Unclassified | place: Austria...
CCACGATGTAGCCGGTTGTTATTGCCGCGAACAACAAGTGACCCTGGCTCATGGTGGGCGTAGCCCAGAACGCAATCAAAAAGCCCAGCATCAGTGGATGCCGCAAGATCCGATAGTAGCCGCGAGTAACAAATGGCAAGTGATCATAGGGCTGCCCGCGAGCGTGCAGCCAGACTTGGCGCAGACCGAACAGATCGAAATGGCTGATCAGGAACGAGCCGGTCAGCACGATCAGCCAGCCGGCCGCAGACACGGCAAACAACAGGATGTAAAGCGATTCGGCTTCGACCTGCCAGACGAGCGTCGGCAATGGCTGCCACCAAATGAACAAGGCGATGAGTGCGAGGCTTGAAAAGAGTACATACGTGCTGCGCTCCACCGCCGCCGGCACGAGACGTGTCCACCAGCGCTTGAACGCCGGCCTCGCCATCAGGCTGTGCTGCACGGCGAACAAAGCCAGCAGGCCAACGTTGATCAACAGCGACGTCGTAAGGCCGGCTGCACGCCCATTGTCGAGGTGTTTCGGTACGCCGAGGCCGGCGACGAAACCGATTGCATACAGGAAAGTCACAAAGAACAGTGCGTAGCAGACGGCGCCGTAAACCAGGGTCAGTAAGCGCGACATGGGGTGAATCCTCCAGTACGAGCGAATGCTCGAGAACCATGTCAGTCTTGCGTGATGGCGACGATAGGACAATGACTCGGACACCGGCCTGAATGACCGAAGCACCGCGCGGCTTATGCGGTGATAATGGCCGACCATGGACGTGATATCCGACGCACTGCGACAGGTTCGGCTCAGCGGGGCGGTATTGTTCCGTATCGAGGTTGGCGCACCTTGGGCGGTCCTGACTTCCACAACGCTGGCACTGCCACCGCCGGCAACACACATGGCGACATTTCACGTTGTACTCGATGGCGAGTGCTGGGTTGGCCACCAGGATGAACCCAAACGACGGCTAACTGCCGGTGAGGCAGTCATCCTGCCGCGCACCGTTCAGCATTTTCTCGGTGACGCGGCCGGTCGGACTCCAGCAGACACCACCGAACTGATTGGCAAGCGGCCGTTGTCCAAGTTGCACGATGTGAAGTGGGGCGGCGACGGTCCACGCACCCGTCTCCTATGCGGGTTTCTTGGCTATGAGCCGGCCATGTTCTCGCCGTTGTTCGACGCTCTACCAACCTTGTTCGTTGTCCGACTTGCCGGTGATGGCGCCACGCCTGCGCTCGATCCCTTGCTTGCCTATGCGGAAGACCAGATCATTTCCCGGCGACCAGGGTCTGTCGAACTGCGAGTCAGAATGGCAGAACTACTGTTTATCGAGGCGCTTCGTCGCCATATGGCGCTCCTTCGAGCCGATGAATTCGGCTGGCTGGCGGGAGTCCGCGACCCGCTGGTAGGCCGCGCGCTGTCCCTGCTACACACGTCACCCGGACAGGCGTGGACGATGAGCGCGCTGGCACAGTCCGCCGCATCTTCGCGATCGGTGCTGACCGAGCGATTTCAGACGCTACTCGGCGAGCCGCCGATGCAATACCTGACTAACTGGAGGATGCGTTTAGCAGCGCGCAGACTTCGCGACAGCCGCGACAACATTGCGCAAATCGCCGCTGGAGTCGGCTATGGCTCGTCGGTCGCTTTCCAGCGGGCTTTCAAGCGCTGCATGCACACGACACCCGCTGCCTGGCGCCGCTCAATCTGACTGCGACACGAGCAAGCGACGCTTGTAGTGCACCAACGCTACAGTGGGTGCGCCACGGAACCATGGCGCCTGCCCGCCCGACATGCGCGGCCTGAACCGCGTACCGTCGGCATCTGGCTCCCACTACGCAAGTGACTGTCGTGTCGGCCAGGTCAGTTGCTGGGACAGAGACGCCGAGGCACTGCTCGAGCCGCCCGGCGGGGCGCTGAGACATTGCGAGCGGCAATGAGTCGGGGCACCTCCGCTACTGATCACCGAATGCATAGGTCGCCGTCAGGCCGAAGGTCGCCTTCTCGCCTTGGCTCACGTTGAACAGGAATCGTAGCGGCGCCGTGTCCGGTGGCTGATTGATGGTGGTCGTAACGTATTCCTTGTCGAAGATATTCCGTCCCCACAATGCGAGATCGAGCGGCCCGCGGCGCAGCCCGATACGCGCATTGGTCAGTGTGCGTGATGGGATTTCAGCAAATGGAATGCTCAGCGGTGCAGTGCTCGAGGTGTAGCTAACATCGCCTCGCGCGTACATCGACCACTCCCCGTTCAGGGCTTTGGCGAACGAGGCATAGGCGCTTGCCAGCTTCTCCGGCGCACGCGGCAACGACTGCCCCGACACATCCGGCAACAGTGCGCCACGAAAGGTCAGGGACGGACAGAAGCCGGCAGCTAGTCCGGCAGCGTTGCCGCAGTAACGCGCTACGCCGGGGTCCGGTGTGCCGCTGTCGAACTCCGTGGGCGAGTACGAATAGGTCATGCCCAGCCGCCACGCCTCGTTGACGCTGTAGTTCAGCGCGAGCTCGAAGCCCTTGGCCTCGGCGCCGCCGAGATTCTGGATCAGGTTGGCGATCAACGGCGCCGGCGGCGTCGCCGAAATCTGGATACCCTTGTAATCGATCAGGAAGATAGAGAACTCACTGCTCAGCCGCCGATCGAGCCATTCCGCCTTCCAGCCCAACTCATACGTCTTGTTAGTGGCCGGTTGATAGGTCTGCAGATCGGCTGGCACAGGCAGGCGCGCGACAGCATCGAAAGTGGGGTTGAAATAGCCCGAGATAACCCCTTTGGCGGCCGATGCATAGAAGCGCTGCGACGGCGTGAACGCGTAGTCGGCGTGAAAGCGCCAGCTGGTGTACTTGAAGGTACCCTCCTGCAGGGAGGCGGCACCGGCCGGCACGCTGTACTGTGAGCGGTCTTCCTTGTCGCGCCGCAGTTCACCGCCCACGGTCACAGAATCGGTAATGTCGTACTCCAGCGAGCCAAAATAGGCGAACTGCTTGTCCTCGCGCTCCAGGTTGCCAGCGACGAACATGTTGTTAGCTGGGTCCGTATAGGCCACACCGCCCGGCAGCAGACCAAAGCCGAACAGGTCGCGCGGCACCTCGCCGACTGCGAGATTGCGGCCATCGAAGACCACGCGCGACAGGCTGTTGTAGTCGTTCTTGAAGTTGAATACACCTAACGCCCAGCGCAGCTGCACATCCTGGCGGCTCTCGAGGCGCAGCTCTTCGCTGGTCGTGCTGGTCGTTCCCTTACCTGAGCCGATGAAATACGGCACCGCCTGCGTACGCAGAATGGTTGTAGGCGCCGCGAGATTGACGATCGAGTAGACATCGCCCGCACCATCATTCGCGCCGAGCGTGTAGTCGGAGAAGTTCTCTGTGTCTGCCTGGTAGCGCGCCACCTGTGCCTTGAGAGACACCGGACCAAAGTCGTAGCCTGCGTCGAGCGAGGCGAGCGTCACTTTCCGCGCGAACGCTAACGAGTCCGGATTGGCCGCGAGCGTGCTGCGGGCGGGGACCTCGCCGCAAATTGCGCTGAGCGGCAACCCGGGCGGACCGCAGTTGTACCCCGGCGCAAAGTACGCCGATGAGGAATCGCGCGTGTCATCGGTGTGGTAACCGAACAGTCGGAAATTCAGAGCCTCGGTCGGCTGCCAGTCGATGACACCCGAGACGTTCTTGGTCTCGTAACCGCCGAGATTGTTGTTACGATCGGCCGCGTTCTTCCAGCTACCATCGAAGGTGTTGTAACTGAGGGCGAGTCGCCCGCGCAGCGTGTCACTGATCGGGCCCGATACCATCAGCTTGGCTTCGTAGCGTTCGTCGGTGCCGACCGTGCCGGTGACAGTCGAGCGGAAATTCTGTGTCGGTGCGGCCGGCACATAGTTGATAGCACCGTTGAACGCGTTGCGTCCGTAGAGCGCCGACTGCGGTCCCTTGACGATCTCGATCCGGTCGACGTCGAGAATTTCGAGGTTGGTAGCGTTGAGGTTGGAAAGGTAAACGCCGCCGTAGAACACCGCGACATTGCGGTCGGGGCTGTTGAGATTGGTCTGCGACAGGCCACGAATCACGGGTGTGCCGAGCTGACTCTGAATCGCATCAAAGTACGTAAGCCCGGGAGTGAACATCGCGACATCCTGCAGGCTCTGAACGCCGCGCTGTTCGATGTCGGCGCTGCTCAGCACCGAAACCGCGACCGGTACTTCGATGAGTGTCTCGGTGCGCTTGCGCGCCGTGACGACGATTTCCTCCAGCGCCACTGCGCCGGCAGGCTCCTGAGCGGCCAGGTAGGAACTGAACGGACTACTCAGGACCACGACACCGAGTGCCGTCAACAACGCACGCTTGCAGTTCATCACCGCCCCTTTTGGCAAACCGACCCCCAACACGCAAGATATAGATGAACCTGTTGCGGCACGATCATGAGCAAAACAAATCCGGCGCTTGATTCCAATATTGGAATCAACTGGTGGTGACAAAACCGGGGTTCAGGTGCTACGGGCCGCCTCGAGCGCGCGAAGATACTGGTCGCGTTCACGAACGACGATGCGCAACAACCGTTGCTCCTCGACCCGTAACCTATCGCTCGGCGCACCGATGAGGATGGCACCCATGCGCCGCGGCGCGAGTGTGATCGGAATCGGCCAGGCCAACATCGACCAGCCATCCGCGGTCAGGTTGTAGCCAGCGACGTAGCCCACCTCACGATGCGTGCGTACGCACTTGAGCACGTCGTTTGCAGTTTCGAAATTGCGCCCCAGGCGCTCCTGGCGTTTGCGGCACAACCTGACGAGTGCGCGAACATCCGCATCCGCCACAGTCATCGCGATGGCGATCCCAGGCGTTGAAAATGGTGGCGCACGACCATCGGCCAACAAGGATCCGGGGCGCACGCCGATTCCGCTCATGAGGAGCGCAATACGAACGTGGCGACCGCTAGGCACCCAGATCGATACATAGTGCCCGGTCGTCCTGCGCAGCTTCGCGACGAACTGTCGTATCGGCAACGAACGACAGGCCACATCGGCCAGACGCTCACCCAGCTCCCCGAGACGTGTACCGATCGAATAGCAACATCCGGCCGCATCGAAATCGACGTAGCCGAGCGCAACGAGCTTGCGCAGGATCCGGTACATGCTCGAGGCTGGAATCGCCAGCGCATGCGCCAGTTGTTCGTTGGTAAGCGGCTGCGCAGCCACACTCAGATGCTCGAGCGCACCCAGGCTGCGTCCGACCGCTCGGGAACTCTCCGGCATGACCGCATTCTAGTGCAGCTCGAGCGCCGCGTCGTGGCAACCTTGCACCCGCAGAGCGAATTACGCTACGTTGCCGTGAACAGGGAGACATTCATGCACAGACTCTCACTAACATCAGCCGTAGTCTGCATCCTCGCGATCGCGGCTTTGCCCGTCGATTCAGCGGAGTCTGACAAGCCGTATCTTTCGGTCGAGCAGTTGCGCGCCAAATATGCGGACCCGGCCGGACAGATCGCAAAGGTGGGCGGCGTCGAGGTGTACTACAAGGATGAGGGCCAGGGGGAGGCGATCCTGATGGTCCACGGCTCGCAAAGCACGCTCAGGACCTGGGACAAGGTTGCGCCGCCACTCGCGAAACGCTACCGGGTCATCCGCTTCGACATTCCGCCGCAGGGACTGTCCGGCACAGTCACGAACGAGGCGGCAGCGCGCATGCAGGTCACCGACATCGCCGAAGGATTGCTCGAGCAGTTAGGCGTGAAGCAGGTGACCTATGTGGGTGTATCGAGCGGTGGCACGCTGGGCGTCTTCCTCGCCGCCAAACGGCCAGACCTCGTCAAGCGATTGATCCTGTCGAACACTCCCGCAGCGACTGTAACGACTGATCACATGAAACTAACCCCAGAATTCGAAGCTGCCCAGCAGGAAGCAAAAGAAAAAGGATTTCAGTCGCAGCACTTCTGGAACGTCTTTCTCGACTACTTCGCCGGGGACCCGCGACGCCTCGATCAGAACATCCGCGAGCAATACTACGACGTCAACCGGCGCGCTCCCGAGCCGCACTACCTGCAGTTTGTGGCACGGGTCGCCGATCAGGAGAAGGCGCTTGATGCCATGAGCCGGGTAACCGCACCAACACTGTTGATCTGGGGCGGCCGCGACGCGCTGTTGGTGCCCGCCAGCATGCACACGCTCGCGGGATACCTGCAGCAGGCGCAGGTCTCAACGATCATCATGCCGGATGTCGGCCACTACCCGCCGCTCGAAACGCCCGAGCGATTCGCGCAGCTGGTCGCAGCATACATCGAGGCCGCAACGCCCCTGCAGTAGGCAGACCAGATGCTCGCCCTGCTCGGCATCGCGGTGATCGTCGTAGGCTTCGTCCTGCGGTTCAATCCGCTGCTGGTCGTAGTGGTTTCGGCCTTGGTCACAGGACTGGGCGCGGGGCTGGATCTGGTTGCGATTATCGAAGCCTTCGGCAAGGCGTTCAACGATTCGCGCTACATCAGCATCGTGTGGCTGGTGCTGCCAGTGATTGGGTTGTTAGAGCGGCACGGCCTGCAGGAGCGTGCGCGGCAGTTGATCGCGAGCCTGCGCGGCGCCACCGCGGGGCGGCTGCTGATCGGGTATCTCCTGTTGCGCCAGATCACCGCTGCGCTCGGACTCACCTCAGTTGCGGGCCACGCACAGACCGTGCGACCGCTGGTGGCGCCGATGGCGGAAGCCGCAGCCGAACAGCAGACTGGCACGCTGGATGATGCCACGCGCGACCTGGTGAAAGCCTACTCGGCCGCCACCGACAACGTCGGCTTGTTCTTCGGCGAGGATATCTTCATCGCAATTGGCTCGATTCTCCTGATGAAAGGCGTGCTGGAGCAGTACGGAATATTCCTTGAGCCGCTGCAGCTCTCCGTGTGGGCGATTCCGACGGCTATCTGCGCGTTCATCATTCATGGTGCCCGGCTGTGGTGGCTCGATCGGAAGCTGGCGCGGTTGCATGTAACGCGGACCTCGCCATGATCACGCTGCAGTTCGTCTACGTCGTCACGGGCATCGTGTTTGCAGCATTTGCCGTATTGAGCGCACGCGACCGCAGCAATGCCAGGCGCTTCGGCAATGCTGCGTTCTGGGGACTGCTCGCGGTGAGCTTCCTGGCGGGTGACTCGCTCGGTGACTTCGGCAACGGTATCCTGGTGCTGTTGTTAGTACTGATCGCAGGCTTTGGTGCGCTCGGTCATGGTGCACCGCGAACCACGACCACCGACGAGCGGCGCGTCGAAGCACAACGTCACGGCAACCGTCTGTTCTGGCTAGCGCTCATCATCCCGGCGACCGCACTCATTGGCACCCTGCTGTTCAAACAGCTGCCAATGCTGGTCGAAAGCCGCCAGGTCACTCTGATATCCCTGACGCTCGGCGTGCTGTCAGCACTCGCGGTCGCGGCAGCGTGGCTACGCCCTCGCCCACTCGTACCACTCGAGGAGGGCCGGCGCCTGATGGACGCCGTCGGCTGGGCGGCCGTGCTGCCGCAGATGCTTGCGAGCTTGGGTGCCGTGTTCGCGCTCGCCGGCGTTGGCGATGTGATCGGCGAGCTCGCGCGCGACGTGATCCCCACCGGTAGTATGTTCGGCGCAGTCGTCGCCTACGCACTCGGCATGGCGATCTTTACGATGATCATGGGCAATGCGTTCGCCGCATTCCCGGTCATGGCCGCGGCGATCGGCGTGCCGTTGTTGATTCACGGTTACGGCGGCAATCCTGCCGTCGTCTGTGCGATCGGGATGTTAGCGGGCTTCTGCGGGACCCTGATGACGCCGATGGCCGCCAACTTCAACATCGTGCCGGCGGCACTGCTGGAATTGCGCAATCGCAATGGCGTGATACGCGCGCAGGTCCTCACGGCGTTGCCGTTGCTCGCGGTCAATATTGCCTTGATCTATTTTCTGGCGTGGTAGCGGCAGCCTCGCAATCTGTTCGGTCGCCTGGGCACGGGCTGATCCGCGAGACTCGGTTCGTCATGCGGATCGAGTACCGTGAAGTTTGCCGGCTTGGCAGCAACGTGCGCAGCCGCTGGTCGATCAGCCTGCGGTGATTGCGTCACAGCTTGCGGAAGACGACGCGGCGGTTCTGCGCCATTCCTTCCGGCGTGCCGTTATCTGCGGCCGGCTCTGCCTCGCCACGTCCCACCGCTCGCAGACGACTCGAATCAATATCATTCGCGGCCAACCACCGGGCAACCGCTGCGGCCCGTTGCTCCGACAGCTGCTGGTTAGCGGCGTCCGTACCCTGACTGTCCGTGTGTCCTTCAATTTGCAGCTTCAGGTCGCCGTGCTTGCCCAGGGCGTCACGTACTTCCGCAAGTATCCCGGTCGACTCCGGTCGCAACGTCGCACTCCCGGTGTCAAATCTGATCGCCGTCGTCGAGACGAACCCGGCAGACTCAAGATCATCGTACAACGACCGCTGCCCGCCTTCGGCAATTCTGAGATCGTCGATGAACACGGAGTAACGATAGACGTTCATGAACACGTGTAGCTTCGCCGCACGCGGAAACTCATATTTCGGCACATTTGCGACGCGTCGCTCGTTCACATACATTTTCCAGTACGGGCCATCCACCGCGATTCGCACATCGGTCCATTCGTTGGTAGGCAGACCGAGATCGGCCGCCGACTTCACACCGTCGGGCAACTGCAAGCCCGCACCGTGACGGTTGATGAACAGATGCGTCTTGGGCGGATAGGTGCAGCGTTTGTCCGGCTTATTGGCGCTGCCATCGGAGAACAGCTGGACATTCGCTCGCGCAAGCGGGTCCGAGGTTCGCACGCGAAACTCGATCGTGTAGCGCTCGGGCAGCGCTTCCGGCAACGCTATCGTGAAACAGCCGCTGCCGCCGGGGCCGCCTTCGGTCGTGCCTTCACCGACACGCAGTACCTTGTTGTCACCCAGCTCGACGACATCGAGATTGCCGGCGATGTAATCGAGTCGCGATGGGAAATTGCCGGTTCGCGTGCCCTCGAAGTCGTGATAGAACAAGACGCGATCGCCCGACACGAAATCGTAATTCGCCCATACGCCCTCGCCGGGCGCAGGCGCGCCGCCCTTTTGGGCGGTGGCTGGCAGTGCCAATATCGCGGTGGCCAAACCAAGCATCGCGAGACCTGGCATTCTGTTGTTCATGTCCGTGCCCTCTCAATCTGGCGAGACAAGACCATACGCCAGCATTGCTGCGAACGCAAAAAATGGGACGATGGGCCATCGTCTTCACCGCTGATTAGTTAGATTCTGTCTAGATAGCAGCGAAGGTGGCGAAAGATCTTGCAGCTGAAAGATATGTCGTCTTGCTGCGTACGTTTGCCGACGTGATGCACGTCAGGTGCTCAAAGATTCAACCATGCCAATAGTTATTCGCCGCCGCGACGGTTTGGAAATTGATTGCTATGACGTGTGAAGCGGCGGTCAGTGCGTCCGCAGAGTCCGCATAATCCGGCCGCAATTTCTTGAGAATTTCCGTGTTTGGTTGAGTGTACTTGACGCCGCGACGACTGAGAGTGATTGCGAGTTCAAACCCTTCCTGCGGCGTTGCCGTAATCAAGGTCGGCAGCCATTTGTCAGTCATCTCTATCTCCTGCTTGGTGAAGCTGTGCGGTAGGGTCATCTGCTTCGATCAACAATGCGCCAATCTCGGCGCCCAACAGCAGATCGTCGTGCACACCGAATACTTGGCTGCGCAGCCGACCGCGCGAGTCTATCAGCACGGTCGTCGGCGTGCCCTGCATCGCATAGGCTCGCATCGTGCGCGGCATCGGATCGCCATCGGGGCCCGGCGCGTCGATGCCGACCGGGAAGCGGATGCGGTACTCATGCACGAATGCTCGCAGCGACTCGATATGCATCGCTGCATGATGCTCAAACACCGTATGCAGGCCAACGACTGTTAGTGGCGAAGCTTTGAAAAGCTCTGCGACGCGCTGCGCCTGCGGAATACCGCGGGCGACGCATCCGGGACAGAGCATTTGGAACGCGTGCACTACGACGACCCGCCCCCGCAAGCTCTCGAGATCGAGCGGCTCGGGGCTATTGAGCCACTCTGTTGTCTGCCACTCGGGAGCGGGCCGAAAATCCATCAGAAGTCGCCGTCTTTCACGTAGGGATAGCTCCAGAGCGTCACCTGCAGAAGGCAGGATTTGACCCAGGCAGCGTACATCTTTTCAACGTCGGCGGGAGCATGACCCTTCTTCGCCAGAAATGGCTTGAGCGTGACTGTGACCGGGAAGATCAGCAGGAACAGGTCACGGAACGGCACGATAGCGGTTGATGCGGCGCCTTCGGTACGATTCTTTTTGGCACGATGATGGCGCAATGCAATCTCGTGTTGGTAGTCGAGCCATTGCTGATCGTACTGCGCTGCGGCCGTATCGAGGATCCATTGGCCAAAGCGCTTGCGCACTCCCCCCAGGTAGTCAGGCAGCGGAGCGCCACTCGTCTTGCTGGTGAATGACGCGAGCAAGTGGGGATTCGAGCCCACAAAACCGTACCAGACATCCAGAATCGCCTCGACCTGATCCGCCACGACTTCGCGGGAGAGGCGCAGATAACGCGTGTCATCGTCGCCGAACAGCACGCTCTTTTTCATCAACTCGAAATCCGCGAGTGACACGGGGGACCGTGCTACCGCATCGGTACCGTGCGTGTAGCCTGCAATAGTAGTAGTCTGTGCCATGACCTGATTCCTTGTAGTTGCCTGCAATGTCCACCGCAACTTACACGCAACGGCAACATCTGTCAGGACGGCACTTTTTGGTAAGGTAGTTACAAAATGACGGAAGTCGCGGAAATGGTCGAGAGTATCGTGGGCTGCAAGTGGTCGGTCCGCCTATTGCAACTCTGCGCTGAGGGTCAGCATCGTCCAAGCGCTTTCCTGCGCGCGTGCGATGGCCTGTCGGCAAAAGTGATGAATGAGCGGCTGCGCAAGATGACGCGTTTCGGCATCGTACAGCGCACGGTGCTGGGCGAGAAGCCGCCTGTAGAAGTGGAGTATCGACTAACACCACTCGGCAACCAGTTCATGCGGATACTCGAAGAAGTCCGCCGCCTGCAGGATGCGGTTGAAAGCGGCGACATCGAGGTTAGCCGTGCCGATCGGTCACCAGACTAACTAGTGCGTCACGGGGTTTTCTCGCTCCGCGGGAAGGCCGCGCGATCATCGGACATTGACTAGCCAGATCACCGCGGTTCTCGCCCGATGAGTCCTGGTCCGTGCAGCGACCGCGCAAACCGCCGCAACCCGGCGTTGCAGCGGCCAGGACTCTCGACGAATGGTGAATGCCCGGCGTCCGGGTAAACGCCGGCCGTTGCAGCAGGCAGCTGCGCGATCGGCGCGGCGGGCGGGGGGGCGAACGGCGGCGGCGCGAGCCCACCGTAGCCACCGGTGAGCACGATGCCTGCGGGCGTGCTGATGTTGCCGGGATCGTCCACGAGCGCTATTTGTCACCTGGAGTTTCAAAGTGGTTAGTTCCAATAGCCTGCGCGCGTTTCCGATACGACGCGGGGATCTCGTCAATATCGATCAGCTTGCAGCCGGCTGCGTGCCAAACCAGATGACCGGTCGTCTCGCCCATGCCG
>Ga0138256_10007402_pt1 | contig 11583 bp, 4 predicted proteins | sample KNB2016incub_MG_FD_105486 | JGI IMG/M metagenome (GOLD analysis project Ga0138256, IMG submission 105486) | Active sludge microbial communities from wastewater in Klosterneuburg, Austria - KNB2014incub_MG | ecosystem: Engineered > WWTP > Activated sludge > Unclassified | place: Austria...
CTATGCGCTGATGTTCTCGATGTCGCGATTCGGGCGGCACGAGCGCCAGCGCAGCGTCGTGCACGTGTCCATGCGCAAAGGCATAAGGCAGCTCCCACGACGAACGCACGGGCGAACGACGATCGAAGCTCGCGCCATTCGCTTGCGCGGCATCGACGAGCGCATCGGCAAAACGATAGTCGGAGGACAAAGGAACGATCAGGCTCGCTTCGAGCGCCGGCCACAGATCTTGCACGACCTCCCCCGGCGGAAGCTCGACGGCCACCGCAAGCGCACCGAGATCGAACGCATTGCCGAGACAAGCCGCCACCGCGAGCGCACGAGTCGTTCGCGGCGGAAGGGAAGCAATTCGATCTCGTACGAAATCGCGAGCATCGGATGAACCCAGGCGCGCACGGACGCGTTCGACATCCCACGTGAAACAACCTGCGCGAGGGTCGAACTTGACAAACTCCTCGGTGTAGAGCGCTCGGAGTACTTCGCGCAGAAAAAATGGATTGCCCGCGGCGGCGGAGGTGAGTTCGTTGGCGAGATCGACGACGCGGTCCTCCGGGCCTCCCAGGGCATCGGCAAGCATCGCTCGTGTGTGAACGGAGCTCAGCGGACCCAGCGGAATTTCGCTGATGGACACGCCGACGCGTCGCAGGTCGGGCAAGTCGACGATGCTCGTCCGTGTGTCCGTGGGTCTGTCTCGACAAGCCATCACGAGACACAGACGGCGCGAGCCTCCGTCTGCAACGAGCGCACGCGCGATGTCCTTGGACGCGGCGTCCGCCGAGTCCATGTCGTCGAGGAACAGCACGACGGGCCCCTCGCGACTCGCAGCGTCGATGAGCGATCGCACGAGCACCGCGAGGCGTGCGTTCGACTCGGCTGCGGGCAGCGCCGCTGGCAAATCACGCGCTTCAACGGCGTCCTCGAGCTCGGGAACGATTTCGAAAAGCGCCGCAGCACTTGCTCCGAGCATCCGTTGAAGCTCGCGAATGAACACACGCGCCGGCTCGGAGGGTCCTTGCAGAATTTGACGTACAAGGTCTCGAAGCGCCGCGGAAAGCACGCCACACGGAGCACCTCGTGCTAGTTCGTCGGGCCTTCCGGCGGCAAACGTACCGCATCGAAGGACCACGGGGCTCTTGAGCTCACGAGCCAAGACAGACTTGCCTACGCCGGCTGCGCCGGAAATGACGACCAAACCTGGTTGCCCGCACGCGGCGCGCTCGAAAGCGGCTTCGAGTTTCTTGCGCTCTGCATCGCGTCCGTAGAGTTTGTCCGGCAGGATCAGCTCGCTGCCGAGGTCACGCTCGCCGATCGTAAATCGATCGATTTCTCGATAATTTTGCCACTGCCTCGCACAGATCGCGAGATCGGACGCAACGCCAGCAGCTCGGTGATAACGATCGTCGGCACTCTTCGCGAGCAGCTTGATCACGATGTCGGAAACGACGCGCGGCAGCTCGGGCACGAGCACGTGCGGCGGCACGGGAGCGCGCGCAATGTGCGCATGAAGCAGGCCCAGCGGCTCGTCCATCACGAATGGCAAAACGCCTGTGAGCAACTCGTAGAGTGTCACGCCGAGCGAATACAGGTCGGCGCGATGATCGATGGCGCGATTGAGCCGTCCCGTTTGCTCGGGCGCCATGTACGCAAGCGATCCTTCGATGGTCTGCGTCGTGGCGAGACGTTGATCTTCGCGTAGCAGCCGAGAAGCGAAGCCGAAGCCCACGAGATCGATGTCGAGGGATCCTTCTTCGACGAGGATGTTTTGAGGACAAACGTCCTTGTGGATCACTCCACCGAGATGGACCTGATCGAGTGCGCGTGCGATGGCAACACCGATGCGGAGCGCAGCGCCAAGATCTTGACGACCACGACGAATGCGTTCCGTGAGGGGACGTTTGCCCGCGTCCGACATGACGAGGGAGATGCCGTTTCGGCACGGAACGAGGCCCAACGGGGCAGGGACGCAGGGCAGAACGAGGCTTTGGAGGATTGCGAATTCGTGGCGAAGAAGGGCCACGTCGCGCGCGATGGGGAAGTCGTCGTTCGACGCCTTGACCAGTACGGATGCGCTGTCGCTATCGCGATATCCGCGATAGAGCGCCGTCGTGTCCCCCTCGAAGAGAACTTCCGTGATGGTATGCCCCTCGAGCCAGAACACGCCCGCACCTTTCTGCATGCTGTGATTTGGTAGCGAAGATAGACGCATTGCGAGGCTCGCGTGAAGCAGTAAGTCGTGTTTCGCCGATCATTTCTCTTCGTGAGTGCGATCACGATGCGATGATCTGGATGCACTTGGACGACTGCGGGACGAGACGAGCATTCACGTGTTGAGCACGTCTCAAAACAGGTTTACATGACAATCCATTCGGTCGGTGCCGATGAAAAAAAAAGCGCCGCGGTATGGGAAACCGCGGCGCTCTTCATTCAGACAAACGTTACCGTTTGCCTATTCGGGCTCAGTGGCGTTTTTGACGTCGAGCCATCACGGCGCACGCTGCGGCAATGGCAATGCCAAAGCCGATGGGTGAGTCGCTGCTGCCATTGCCCGTGCCGGTCGTGCAAACGCAGCCGCCAGTGATTTGAATGCCGGTGGGTTCGGCACCGCACGTGCCGATGTCAATCGTCGTGGAGGAACAGGCTTGGTCTGCGGGGCAGCCATTGCCGCCCGTGCCACGACAACCGGGAACGCATGCATTGAACTTGTCGTCGCACACCTTGCCGCTCGTGGCATTGCCGCATTCCGCATCGGTGGAGCACGTCGTATCGTCGGCGGGATCATTCGGATTGCCCTCGCCTGGATCGATCGTGCCATTGTGATTGAAGTCCTCGATCCCGTCGGGGACGCCGCCGTCGTCAGAGTCGGGATCGAGCGGCGAGGTTGTCGTCGTGCCATTGTCGGCATCCGGAATGCAATTGTTCTTGTCGGCGTTCGTCGCGGCATTCGAGCAATCGAAGCCCATTTCGGTGCCGTCGAAGAGCCCGTCATTGTCGCTGTCGGGGTCGAGCACGTTGATGTTGCCATCGCCGTCCGTGTCCTCGGCAGGGTTTGCCTCTTGACCGTCGATGACGCCATCGTCGTCGCTATCGGCATCGTTGGGATCCGATCCGATTTGCGTCTCGAAGTCGTCGCTCAATCCATCGCCGTCGGTATCCGTAATCGTCGTATCGTCCGACGGATCATTGGGATTGCCTTCGCCCGAATCGATGGCGCCGTCTTTGTCGAAGTCCTCGGACCCATCCGAAATGCCGCCATTGTCCGTGTCTGGATCGAGCGGATCGGTCGTCGTGTCGCCATTGTCCGCGTCGGGCGTACAGACGTTCTTCGACGTGTCGGTATCTGGATTCGAGCAATCCAAACCCATTTCGGTTCCATCAGGCAACCCGTCGTTGTCACTGTCGGAATCGAGCACGTTGATGAGGCCGTCGCCGTCCGAATCGACGTCCGGACTTGGCTCTTGGCCGTCGGGAACGCCATCGTCATCGCTGTCGGCATCATTCGGATCCGAGCCAATTTGCGTTTCGTAGCCGTCGGTCAGGCCATCGCCGTCGGTGTCCACGATGCTCCCGTCGTCGGACGGGTCATTCGGATCGCCCTCGCCAGAATCGATGGTGCCGTTGTGATTGCCGTCTTCGGTGCCATCGGGAACGCCGCCGTCGTCCGTGTCGGGATCGAGTGGCGAAGTGGTCGTATTGCCCATGTCCGCATCCGGAACGCAATTGTTTGCCGCCGGATTGGTTGCAGGATTGGAGCAATCGAAGCCCATTTCCGTGCCGTCCAAAATGCCGTCGTTGTCGCTGTCGGGATCGAGCACGTTGATGTTGCCATCGCCGTCCGTATCCTCGGCAGGATTGGCTTCTTGGCCGTCGGGAACGCCGTCGTCGTCGCTATCGGCGTCGTTTGGATCCGAGCCAATTTGATTTTCGAAGTCGTCGCTCAGACCGTCGCCATCGGTATCCGTAATCGTGCTGTCGTCCGACGGTTCATTCGGATCGCCTTCGCCCGGATCGATGCTCCCATCCTTGTCGAAATCCTCGGAACCGTCCGAAATGCCGCCATTGTCGGTATCCGGATCGATGGGCGATGTTGTCGTCGTGCCCGTATCCGCGTCGGGAATACAGGTATTCTGCGACGTATCGGTTGCAGGATTGGAGCAATCGAAGCCCATTTCGGTCCCGTCGAACAGACCGTCGTTGTCGCTGTCGACATCGAGCACGTTGATGAGGCCATCGCCGTCGCTATCGGCGGCCGGGTTTGGCTCTTGGCCATCGAGAACGCCGTCGTCATCGGTATCGGCATCGTTTGGATCCGATCCGATTTGATTTTCGAAGTCGTCGCTCAGGCCGTCGCCGTCGGTATCCGTAACGGTATTGTCGTCGGTTGGATCGTTGGGATCACGCTCGCCCGAATCGATCGTGCCATTCTTGTTGACGTCCTCCGAGCCGTCCCCAACGCCGCCATTGTCGGTGTCGGGATCGAGCGGATCGGTCGTCGTATTGCCATTGTCCGCATCGGGAATGCATTGACCTGCGCCCGAATCGGTGTCCGGGTTCGAGCAGTCGAGGCCCATTTCCGTGCCGTCGAAGAGCCCGTCGTTGTCGCTGTCGGAATCGAGCGCATTGATCAGGCCATCGCCGTCGGAATCTTGATTCCAATCCGGCTCTTGCCCATCTGGAACGCCGTCATCGTCGCTGTCGGCATCGAATGGATCGGTGCCGGCTTGCGTTTCGACTTCATCGGGAATGCCGTCGCCATCGCTATCGAGACATCCTTCATCGGACGTGCCGTCGCAATCGTTGTCGACGCCATCGCCACAGACTTCCGTCGACGGTTGTCCCGCCATTGCATCGCACGCCGAGTTATTCGGGTCGATGCAGACGATCGTGCCATTGTTGGCACAGGCGCCCACGCCTGCGGTGCACGACATACCGACATTGAACCCGTTGTCATTGGCGCCGTCGCAATCGTCATCGGCTCCATTGCACGTCTCGGCTTGCTGGCCAGGCGTGATGTTCGGAACGCACGAGACGCTGCCGGCCACGCAATGGGTCACGCCATCGCTGCACGCACCGGGCAAACCGGACATGCACGCAATGCCACCGCCCGGATCGCCATTGTCGGTGTCGCCGTCGCAATCGTTGTCAAGCCCGTCGCAAACCTCGGCGGAAGGGGACAGCGGTTCTGCGTCGCAGGCGGATACCGTCGGAGCGAGACACGCGATCGTACCCGTGACGGCGCATTCGCCAAGGCCGGTTGTACACGGCGCGCCGATATTGAATCCCTCGTCGACCGCGCCATTGCAATCGTTGTCGATACCATCACAGACCTCGGGCCCCGATGGCACGCAAGTACACGTGTTCGTCCCCGAATCGCACGTCGGCAGATTGGCCGGACAATGCGAATTGTCGAGGCATTCGACGCACACGTTCGGATCCGGCGTCGTATTGCAGTAGGGCGTCGGCGCCGCGCATTGCGCGTCCGTCTCGCATGCATCGATGACCACCGGCGTCGGCGGCTGACCGCCCGTCGGACCATTGCCATCCGTGGGCGTATCCTCGGCAGGAGCACCCAAAAGGCCACTGGCCGTGATGAGGGCTTGATTGAAGATGGTACCCGAAGCATCGGCATCCACCGTGACTTGGAAGGTAATCGTCGACGACTCACCCACGAGCATCGTCCCGCCCTGCGCGCCATTTGCGCCCACACCCAGACGACACGTGACGGTATTCGTCGCCAACACATATTCGCACTGATCGTCGGCGGTCGCATCGGTCTTGTTGCCGGTGTTTGCGCCCGCCGTAATGGACATGCTTCCCGGCGCGTACGTCACACCCGCCGGCAGCGGATCGTTCATGACCGTATTGATCGACGTGTCATTTCCTGTGTTCGTAGCGACCACCGTGTATTCGATGATGTCCCCCGGAAGAAGCGCACCACCATTCACGTCGACAGCAGACTTTTCGGACGTACTAAAGTCCGGCTTGAACGTCGGAATCGACGTAACGAACCCGGCGAGATAATAGACGTCCCCCGTGCTCGTAGCGGAAATTGGCACCGACGTTTGTCCTGCCATGATTTTGGACGTCACGTCGACGACGTCGAGATCGATGCCCACGTTGCTTTGCGCTGTCCCAGCCAGCTCCGGCAGATCGCCCGTCCTATGATCGCCTACGCCCAGGAAACTGCGCGTTGCATTAAAGAAGTTCGTTGCCGGGTTCAATGCGTTCGACAGCGCCGGAGCCGGACCGAACGAAAACGAATCGCCCGTCAGCGAGTTGTCGCCTTCGAATGCCACGATCCCGAGCTTCGCATTGGTGAAGACGGGTGGAACCAGAAACCCGGTAAGCGTGAGGTTTTGCGGGTTTCCATTGGTCACCGGATCCAGTCCATCGAAAAGCGCCAAGTTCCGTGGCGGATCGCTGGCAAGCGCGTAAAAGACGACCATCCACCAGCCAGCATAGTTGTTGCTGTTGTCAAGGTTGACGATGTTGGTCGCATTCACGCCAGAGACGCGATACGCCCCCGAACCGTTTGCCTGCACGATGGACGTGATGTCCGCAACGCCCTGATACGAGCTGTTGCCGCCTGTGTACATTGTCGATGCAGTGACGGTTTGACTGAACCCCCCCTGCCGGTCCAGCGTGATCGTGTTGTCGCCTCCCGCTGCATTCGCACCCCAATACAAGAACGCGTGCGTCACGGTAGCCATTGGCGGAATCTGCAAAACAGCCGCGCTGCGGGCTTGCGCAACGGTGATCGTGCTGTTCGCTTGCGCCGCACCCACTCCGGGGGAATCTGCACGCCAGAAAATGTCCGGCGCCGAATCGCTCGTGTTACTGCCGCAATTGCCCACGGTGCCGACGATCGTTGCCGGCGTGCCCGCTGCACATTCGTGCCCCAGCGTATTGCCGATCAGAAGGAAATCTCCTTTTTGGTCGACCTGCAAACGCAGCGTCTGCGCTGCCTCTGCTTTCCCAACCGCCATGGTCGACAATGCCCCGACCAGGGCGGTACTCATAAGCCATTTTCTTCTCATTTCCGGACCTCACGCTATCTTCACTGTGAACGACGGTCTATCGTTGTGGATTGTCATGCCAAATGAGGAGCGCAATGTACGCGACGAACACCGCGCCCCTCTTGGCAATAAGTTCAGGGCTTCGGCGCAGCCTTGGGCTTCTTCTCCAGAATCACGAACTGCACACGCCGGTTCTTCTGCCGACCTTCGTCGGTCTTGTTGTCGCCAACGGGCACGTTCGGACCATACCCCTTCGCCGACAACCTTCCCGCGTCGATGCCTCGCTTCACGAGCGCTGCCATGACCGCTTTTGCACGATCATCCGACAGCTTCTCATTCATCTTCTTGGCACCGCGATCGTCGGTATGCCCTTGCACCTCGATTCGGACGATCTCCGGATGCTCCTTGAGCACGCCGGCAACTTCGTCGAGCAGTTGGTCGCTGACCTTCTTGATGGTCGACTTCGCCGTGTCGAATTGAACCTGCTGCAGAATGATGACCTCGGTCTCCGTCACGCGAACGGCCTTGGGACAACCATTTTGCTTCGGATCCGCATCCGCCGCGCCCTTCTCGTTGGGACACGCATCCTTGTCGTCGCGAATCTTGTCCCCATCCGAATCGCCTGGACAACCGTTTGTCGCAGGATCCTCCGTCTTGATACCGGGAATGTCGGCGCAAGCATCGTCCTTGTCAAACACCCCATCGCCATCCCTATCCGGCGGACAACCATTCTTCTTTGCATCGTCGTTCGTCACGCCCGGCACGTCTACGCACGCATCCAGAGCGTCGATGATGCCGTCGCCATCCTTATCCGGCGGACAACCATTCTTCTTTGCGTCGTCGTTCGCCACACCCGGCACGTCGACACACGCGTCTTTGCCATCGACAATGCCATCGCCATCCTTGTCCGGCGGACAGCCATTCTTATGCGCAAGATCGCTCTTCACGCCCGGCACATCAATACAAGCATCCTGCGCGTCGGCAATACCATCACCATCCTTGTCCTTCGGCAATGGACAGCCATGCTTCGACTTATCGTCGCTCGGCACACCCGGTTCGAGCCTGCACGCATCCTGCGAATCGAAAATGCCATCGCCATCCGTGTCGATCTCCTTCTTCACAGGCGGCGAATACCCGAACAGCGCTACGACCCGCACGTCCGGCGTCCCAACTCCACCGACCAAACCCGGTCCCGCCCCAATGCCCGCTTCGAGCACTTTCATGAAGCGAAATCGCCCGCTGAAAAGCAACTCCGCATTCGTATTGTACATGGTGGGGTTACTGAGCACCGTCGACATCGTGGCCTCGCCGCCAAGCTGGATATTCTCCTCTTCACCGAGAAACACAGCATAACCAAGACCACCCGTGATCATCGCGCCTTGATCGACGGCACCGTACAGATTCTGCTTCGGCCGCAATTCGGGACCCGCCGCAACCGTATACATCGACTTGCCAAGACGCCCACCAATGATGAGTTGTGGCAAGCCGCGCACCGTCCCATCCGTCACGAAATTCCCCCCGCCGCTCGGAACCCAAGCATACCCTCCAATACCGAGTTGAAAGGCATCGTAATAGTCGCCAATGATTCGCAAGCGCCCCCCAAAGCGAATATCGCCCAGCGCAAAACCCGATGGCGACGCAAACGTCCGCCCGTCCACCGCCGGATTTTCCCCCGTCTGCACCAGCGCGAGCGGCAGATTCACATTGATCTGCAAACGGTTCCACAGGGCAAACGACGCATTCACGTGGGCAAACATCTGGTTGTCGACAATCGACCCAAGCGACTTTCCGTCCGCATCACGCACCACCAGCGGATTGTGTGCGTAATCAAACATGAGCACCGCATGCGCAGTGACGTGGCCCGCAACGAAGGGTGATTGTACCCCAAACAACCGATCCCCCGCCTGCGACGGGTGAAATCGTTGGAGCGCCAACTTCGGGGCGTCTGCTGACTCCTGAGTGGCTCCCGTCGATGGTGACGCAAGGAGCAATGCTGCGACGGCGCACATGTAAAGCCGCCTAGATGTTGAATGTGTCCGCATGTTCTTCATCTTCCCCGAGGATGTGATGCATGTTCGTCTTTCCCAAACATGCGTAACAGAAGCCGGTAACGCAGTGGATTTCGAGATCGAACTCCACGCTCACGTTACGATACACGATGTCGTCCAGAGCGATCAACAAATTCGTCATGAACGATCTATCACGCCATCAAGCCGGCTCATCCGTCCGATGGCGTTCAACGGGCACTTATACAAAAACGTCCAGGATGTTCAATCAAATTCCTACCGATCCTTATGATATTTGGGTGCGTCGACGAGCTGCGCAGGGGTATTTCAATAATCGGGTGCACGCTTTCGAGTGTCCACTTACAGTAACATGTAACGCTCGCGAACGGCGCGCTCGATCGCAAACATTGCTCGACGCGCTCAAAAGCTCCGCCAACAGTGCGCACAATTCCTCGATATTTTCAATGCGACGCGTGGTACTCGCAAACCAGAACATGCCACGTCCCACAATGCCGCCGCTTGACACACGAAACGCATCGCGCTTTCTCCAAGTGATGCTAACTTCGCCCTCTATGTCACGGTTTCACGAAACATGGATGGGCGTCTATTTCGACGACCTCGACGCATTTCAAATCCTACACAACGCCCGCTACTTGCTCCTTTTCGAGCGAACCATCGGTTCGTTTTGGAAACACCTCGGCTGGGGCGGCGTCCTCGATGCGCAGAAAAACCCCGATCAGTTTCACCTTGTCCGCGCCAACTCCGTCGAATATCTCCGTCCCGTCATCGGCGTGTGCGACGTCCGCGTCCGCGTTTGGGTGGAAAAACTCGGCCGAACCAGCCTCACGTTCGGCTTCCGCGTCCTGCCCATGGACCAAGACACGGATTACGCCTCGGGAACCCGAACCATCGTGCGCGTAGATCCGACCACGCACCGTCCTGTCCCTTGGACCGACGCATTTCGCGAAGTCCTGGCGCCGTACCGCTCCGACATCGCCGCGTGACTTCCCAAGGTCGTTGCCACTTTTTTGGAATTCGAGCTTGACAGCAGCCTCCGATTTTGAAATTCCTGTTGGCGCAGGAGGCTGTTCATGTCCACGTTCACCATCGTCGTCGATGACGCGCAAAGCCCACCCACCGGCACGTCGTTTCCGACGTCCTTCCAATCCGTCGACATCGGCCGTGGCAAAGCCTGCCACATCGTGATTCCCTCGGGTGGCGCGTCTCGAAAGCACGCGCTCCTCACGTTCGCCGGTGGCCAGTTCACGCTGTCGGATCGCGGAACGACAAACGGCACCTACGTCAACAACGTTCGCATCAAAGATGCCATTGCACTCGCGCCTCTCGATACCATCGAGATTTCCGGCGTCTTTCTTCGCATCGAAGCCGAAGCATCCGTGTGGACAAACCCTCGCACATCGCCCTGGGGTAACCCTCATGTCCGTCAGCGACAAAGTCCAAACCGCAAACCTTCCCCTCCCAGCAACAAATCCGTCAATCTCTCGGACGCCGACACCGAAAGCTTTCTCGCGGTTCGAAGCGTTCGCGCAATCGTGCATATCGATGGTCCCCTCGCCTCGACGCAACTCGTCGTCACCTTCCACAATGACCTGAACCGCACCATCGAAGGCGACTTGGTGTTTCCACTTCCGCCCATGGCTGCTCTGCGCAGTCTCGTGGTGAAAATCGGAAATCGTACCATCAACGGCAAAGTTCGCACGCGCGAACGGGCGCAGGCCACGTATCAAGCAGCCATCGACGCCGGGCAATCTGCTGCCCTTGGTGAAACCGAAGGTGAGGATTTGGCTCGATTGAAAATTGCACCCATCGAGCACGGTGAAAACGTCGAAGTCAGCCTCACGGTCGATCAAATCCTTTTGCCCATCTCCGATGGCCACCGACTCATCGTGCCCCTCACGTACATGCCCAGGTACGTCGAAAGCGGCAGTCAACCCAATGAAACCGAAAAAGCTGCCGAAGATCGACCTCGCCCATTGACGCTCGCCGCCCGCGCCCACGTCGACATCCGAATCGACCATCCCCAGGGCAAACCGTCGACGATTCGGTGTGCATCGCATAAAGTATCCACCAAAACGAGCGAGCGTGAGACGCTCGTCGAGCTTCGCGACGCGCCGCTCGACCGTGACTTGCAAGTCGAAATTGCGGATAGGCCGCGCGGCGAAAAACCGGCGATATGGGTTCGTTACGATGCAACGAATGGACCGGACGACAATGGTCCCACCACGACCGTCGCCATCGTGCCTCCGGCGTTTGCCGACGAAGGGCCCACGATTGCACGAAATGTCATTTTCTTGGTCGACAGGTCCGGTTCGATGCAAGGCGGTCCGATGGCGTCCGCCATTCGCGCCGTTCGCGGTGCGCTCCGTTCGCTCGGCCCCGAAGACCGATTCAATGTCATCGCCTTCGACAACCAGCTCGAAGCGCTCGCATTTACCACCGTGCCATTCGACGACGCAGCGCTTTCCGCCGCCGACGCCTTCATTTCCCGTATCAATGCTCGTGGCGGCACCGAAGCGCAAATGGCGCTTCAAGCGGCTCTGAAG
>Ga0138256_10007403_pt1 | contig 11583 bp, 7 predicted proteins | sample KNB2016incub_MG_FD_105486 | JGI IMG/M metagenome (GOLD analysis project Ga0138256, IMG submission 105486) | Active sludge microbial communities from wastewater in Klosterneuburg, Austria - KNB2014incub_MG | ecosystem: Engineered > WWTP > Activated sludge > Unclassified | place: Austria...
CCACCGCCCTACGCGGTGCCGCCACCCGTGGACTTGGTGAGCACCGAGCCCGGCGTCTCGCTGAGCGTGTTTCCGGAGCGAGCCCGGCCCGATCGTGACCCACCGCTGTTCGAGTGTCCGACGCCGCCCTGCCGCATTCCGCTCTGGCCGGGTCGCTACCAGCTGCGCGTGAGCGAGGGTCCCGAGACGCTCGAGGGCACGCGTGGGTTCGAGACCACTGGCCCGGCCCGGGTCAGCGTCGACCCCGACACTCACGCGCACCGGACCGCGGGGCTGGTGATGGGCATCGTGGGGCCGATCGCTGCCCTGGTGGGTGTGGGCATGCTGGCCTCGTGCGGCGACTCCGAGTGCGGTCGAGGCGACAGCTTCCGCAGCAGCAGCGGAGTCTTGCTGTTCCTCGGTGGCCTGACCGTCACGCCGATCGGTTGGGTGATGTTCGGGACCAGCTACAAGCCCGAGGTCGAGGTCAGTCCTTGAGCGCGTCACGCCGTGGCCGCTGACACCCCCGGCGTGGTATGTCGCGCGGCATGAAGGTCGTCGCCTTGGGGGCCGGGGGGATGGGGCGGTACTCGGCCAAGACGGCCGCCACGTTCGATTTCGTCGACGAGCTGGTGATCGGTGATCTGGACGAAGACGCAGCGCAGAAGCTGGCCGCCTCGATCGGACCGAAGGCGCGGGCCCTCCGCGTGGACGTGACGGACAGCGCCAGCTTGGCCCAAGCGTTCCAGGGCGCGCAGGCCGTGCTGAACACCGTCGGCCCGTTCTTCCGGCTCGGCCCGCCGGTGCTCCGCGCGGCGATTGCCGCCCGGTGCCACTACCTGGACATCAACGACGACTGGGAGTCCACCGAGGCGATGATGGCGCTCTGCGCCGAAGCTCGCGCCGCCGGCATCACCGCGGTGATCGGCATGGGCGCCAGCCCGGGGATCTCGAACTTGCTGGCGCAGATGGCGATCGGCGAGCTGGACGAGGTGCAAGAGGTCTACGCGGGGTTCGATCTGGACGCGGCCATGCCCGAGACGCGCGGCGACAAGCCCTGCGCGGCCAGCATTCACGGCGTGCATCAGCTCACCGGAACGATCCGCGTGTTCGACGGTGGGCGGCTGGTGGACGAGCCCCCCCTGCGACCGGTGCGGTTCGACTATCCCGGCCTCGGACTGTGCACCGCGTTCACCATGGGCCATCCGGAAGCGATCACCTTCCCGGCTTCGTACCCGAAGCTCGCGCGGTGCCTGGTGCTGATGACCATGTCCAGGACCAACCTGGCCGCAATGCGCGTGCTGGCCCGGCTGGTCGACGCGCGACTGCTCTCGGTAGAGCGGGCCGCGGCGCTGGTCGAGTGGGCGGAAGGGGTCGGCAAACCCGTGAAGACGCCGGACGACTACTTGCGCGAGCTCTTGGCAGGGAAAGAGCGCACGCTGCCGCCCTTGTTCGCCGTGGTGCGGGGGCGCAAACGCGGCAAGGGCGAGAGCGTGGCCGCGGCGATCCTGTCCGCGCCGGCCGTGGGCATGGGCGGCGCCACCGGCGTGCCGCTGGCCGTGGGGCTCGCGGCCCTGCGCCCCGAGCGAAGCGCCTTGCGCGGCGTCTTTGCTCCCGAAGCGATCATCGAACCTCGCGCGTTCTTCGACCGGCTGGCGCCTCTGTGCAGCCCCACCAAGCAGAACCAAGACCAGCTGGTGCTGGTCTCGCGCTCGTGGGAAGGGTCGAGCCTGCGCGCGCGCCTGAACCAGCTATCCGCCGCCTAGCTGGCACGGCACCGGCACGCGCCCGGGGTCGGTCGATTCCCCGCACGGATCACAAACCCTCTTTGACACGTCGAAGCGAGCCGGCTTGCACATCGACCCGCGCTCGCAGTCGTGCGCTGGCTGCAAAAGAACAGCTCCCTTGTAACTGCTCGGATCGGTGGTTTTTGCAGCCTATACTCGCTGCATGGCGAGCACGATCCGACGTTGGGGCATGCTGTGGCTGCTGGTGGTCGCATGTACGCTTGCGGGCTTCGCAGGCTGCGGTGGCGGTGACGAAGGCGGTACCGCATCGAATGCCGGGTCGGGCGGTGGCAAGAACGACAGCGGCACCGGCGGTGACGCCACCGGCGGTGGCCTCAACATCGACGGCGCGGCCACCGAGCTGAAAGTCGAGCCGGCCACTGCGACACTGTCGGTCACCGCGAAGGGTGCGCCGCAGAGCCAAGCGTTCAAGGCACTGGTGTCCGGCAGCCAGGTCTCGGCCACGTGGACGCTGGCCAGTTACGACATCGCCAACATCGATGCACAGGGCATGGCGTCGTCGACCGGGATCACCGGCGGCAAGGTGCAAGTGATCGCCACCTATGGCGGCAAGACCGCGACGGCGATGCTCACCATCGACGTGAAGTTGAGCGAGGACGTCGATCCGAACCTGGATGCCGCCAACAAGGCGGCGCTCGGCGGCACCCCCGGCGCCGACCCCGGGCCCACCGCCAGCAAGTTCCTCTACCCCTACGACCAGACGGTGATGCCCAAGGGCCTCTTGTCACCGCTGGTGATGGTGAGCGCAGGCAGCGTGGCGCCAGTGGATGCGAAGGTGAAGCTCACCGCGCCGCTCTTCACCTGGGAGGGCTACTACAAGGTGGCGGCGCCCGCGACGCCACGCTTCAAGCTTCCGCAGGACGTGTGGAACGCCGCGCTGGCGACCGCCGCCGGCGGCAAGCTGTCGATCGAGGTCACCAAGGCCGCGAATGGGCAGGCGTATGGCCCGTACACCCACCAGATCGTGGCGGCACCCGGCTCGCTCAAGGGCGCGGTCTACTACATGACCTACGAAGCGCCGAACACCGGCCTGTGGGCGGTGCGCCCCGGGAACACCGACCCGCCCAAGCAGATCAAGAAGGGCTGCGTGGTGTGTCACTCGGTGGCGGCCTACGGCGGAATGCTGTCGACCGGGGCCGAGGTCAACGTGCAGAGCGCCGAGTCGGGCGTGTATCAGATCGACCTGGCCGGCAACGCGACCCAGATCTCGCAATCGCCGCCGGGCCTGGGCGGCGACACGCGCGGGCTTTCGTTCGGCACCTGGGCCCCGAACGGCAAGTACGTGATGCGCAGCCAGAACGACTTCTGGGGCGGGCCGAACCAGCTGGCGTGGAAGGTGGACGTCGCGGGCAAGAAGCTCGACCCCGCCACCGTGGTGGGCCTGGGCGCCGGTGTGAGCGCTTACTTGCCGGCCATCTCTCACGACGGCAAGCGTTACGCATTCACGCAAGGTAATGGCGAGGCCAGCCCGCCCGGCACCGTCTCGCGGTCCATTCAGGTGATGGACCTGAACATCAACGAGTCCGCCGGCCCCAACGGCACCCTCACCTTCACCAACCGCCAGGTCGTGCTCGACAACGGCGCGAGCGGGAAGATCACCAAGTACACCACGTTCTTGCCGGACTCGAACTTCCTCGTGCTGCAAGAGGGCGCGACGGCCAATCCAGGGTTCGGGTTGATGCTGCCGACCTGGGACGCGAGCTCGACGTCGGGCGGCTCGGACGGTCGCTTGCACCTGATCGACATCGCGAACAAGGGGCACGTGGAGCTGGCGAATGCCAATCAAGGCAATGTGCCGAACGACGCCCAGCACAACTACGAGCCGTTCGCGCTGCCGGTGCCCGCTGGCGGCTACTACTGGGTGGTGTTCACCAGCACCCGCGAGTACGGCAACGTCTATCAGGGTGGCCAGGTGCGGAAGCAGCTCTGGGTCGCGGCCATCACACCCGGCGGCAGCGGCGACCCCAGCCACCCGGCGTTCTACCTGCCGAACCAGACCGAGAGCCGCAACGAGCGGGGCTTCTGGGCCCTGGATCCGTGCAAACCGCTGGAGGCCTCGTGCGAGACCGGCGACGAATGCTGCGAGGGCTTCTGCGTGAACAAGGATCCCAACGATGCCAATTCGCCCAAGGTGTGCGGCAACAAGTCCGGATGCTCGCAGGTGGGCGACAAGTGCGTGCTCGACTCGGACTGCTGTGCGTCGGCCAACACCAAGTGCCTGGGCGGGTACTGCACGCAGAAGGCGCCGCAGTGATGCGCTCACCGCGCTGAAGCGGCTTCGCGATACAGCTCGAGGTGCAAGCGCGCCGAACGATCCCACGAGTGCTGGCGCGCGCGTTCGGGGCCGCGCGCGCGCAGCTCGTCCGTGAGCTCGCGGTCGGTGGTGATGCGCTCCAGGGCGCGTGACAGCGCGTCGATGCGGAGCGGCACATGGAGCGCCGCGCCGTAGAGCACCTCGCGAAGCGCCGGGATGTCACTGGCCACCACCGGCGTGCCGCACGCGGCCGCCTCGAGCGCTGGCATGCCGAAGCCTTCGTAGCGCGAGAACTGGACCAACGCCTCGGCGCCTTGCAGGATGGAGACCAGCGATTCGTCCGAGAGGTTTCGCGGGAACACCACCCGCCCGCGCACACCGAGCTCGGTCGAGTGACGATCGAGAGGTCGGGTGCCGATGACCCCCAGCCGGCGCCCCGCGTACAGGCGCTGCAGCACGACCAGCGAAACGTCGGGGGGCAGCCGCGCTGCCGCGAACGCCTCGAGGACCGCGCCGTGGTTCTTGCTGGGTGTGTTCTGTCCGACCACCAGCAGATAGCGCCCCCGAATCCCGAGTCGAGTCAGTGCTGCCTGACGCGTCGCTTCGCGATCGGCGGGCGGGCGGAACCGCCCCTCGATGCCGTGGGGGATGACTCGCACGCGTGCCAGCGCCGACGGCTCGAGGCGAGCGATGGCCAGAGCCGTTGCCTCGGAGATCGCCACCAGCCGCGTGGCGTGACGCAGAGCCCGCCGAATCCCGTCCGCGTAGAACGCCGCCTTGAAGGGTGTGGCCAGCGACAGCCCCTCGGCATCCGTCGGGGCTTCCAGCCACATCAGGTCGTGGACGGTGACCACCGTGGCGCACCGGATGCCGCGGCCCAGGATGTTGAACGGCGCGTGGAGCACGTCGACCCCTTCCAGGTCCACCAGCTTGCTCGGCAGCGCCAGCGTCGCCAGCCCATTGGCCGCAGCGCTGACCCGGGTTTCGCTGGTGTTGGGGGCGACCGACAGCGGGCGCGGCGCACGCGGGTCCGCCCAGAAGTGGAAGCTCGAGGCGGGGTCGAGCGAGGGCAGCCGATCTACCAGCGCTCGAACATACGCGCCGATCCCACTCGGTCGCTCGCGCACGTAGCGACAGTCGATGGAGACGCGCAACGGCTGCGGCGCCGGGACCGACCGTGCCAGCATCAGGCCACGACCTTCAGCCGGCGCGGGCGCGGCGCGGGCGGCTCGGCCACGCCCAGGGGCGGCAGCATGCGATGCACCCGTCCACCCCAGGCATAGTTCTCTTCGACGACTCGAGCGCACCAGCACTGCGTGCAAGCGCTTCGGGCCAGCGCATCGAACGCCGCGCGCGCCCCCAGGGCGACCACGTTGGGCGCACGCCCGGGCCGGGCGATCTGGCCGCAGTGCAGCAGGTTCCCCTCGGGGTCCAGGGTGGCGTTGATCTGTCCCGCGGCGCACGGCAGCTCGACGTCTCGGGGGTAGTCGCGGAAGTGCCGAAGACTGGACCAGCGGTTGCCGACGGCGGCACACCCGCGCAGCTTGGCGGCTTCGAGCCGTCGAAAGACGCGGCGCACCTCGGCGGCCTCGAGCTGAAAGGCGGCCCCCGGGCGCTCGACACCCGCGAACAGGCTGGCGCGCGCGGGCTGAAACACCACCGGGAACCGCGCGTGGTCAGCGAACGCCAGCAGCTCGTCGACATGGTCGACGTTGTGCCTGCCGACCACGCAGGTCAGCTCCACCGGGACCCCGGCGTCCCGCGCGGCCAGCGCGCCGACCACCGCCCTGCGCCAGGCCCCTTCGCCGCGCACCGCGTCGTGACAGGCAGCGGGGCCGTCGAGGCTGATCTTCACCTTCGACAAGAGCCGCACGGTGGCGAGCTTTCGCGGCACCAAGATGCCGTTGGTGTTCATGTACATCCGCACCTGGCGCTGCACCAGGAACGCCGCAATCTCGTCGACGTGACGATGGGTCAGAGGCTCGCCGCCGTCGAGCGATACATGGCGCATACCCAGCGAGTGCAGCTCGGAGAGCGCTCTCAGGATCTGGTCCCGGCTCATCTCACCGGGAGAGGGAGAGTGCCGATCGCAGTAGCTACAACTCAGGTTGCATCGATGCGTGAGCTCGAAGCCGACGGAGATCGGTGCCGGACCGAGCCCCGAGCGAGCGCCCAGCCCACGCGCAAGGGTGGGGAGATCCATCAGCGGGCACCTTTGCAACCGGTGTGCCGGGCTCGCTGTTCGTGAATTGCGCGCTCGCCGGGGAAGCCCTTGTGCGCGGGGCACCACGCCTGTGCTCGTCGCTCACAGCTCAGGCCGCAGGTGTGGCAGCTTCGCCCTGCAGCGGGGGCACATCGAAGAGCGAGCCGGCTTCCGACGGGTCGAGGGCGGCGCCCAGCGCTTCGTGCATGTCGGAGACGAAGACCACCTCGAGCGCGTCCCGCGCCTCGGCCGGAACGTCTTCGTAATCGCGGCGATTCTTCTCGGGCAAGATCACCCGGCGGATCCCGGCGCGGTGCGCGGCCAGCACCTTGGCCTTGATGCCCCCCACGGGGAGCACCCGGCCGCGCAGCGTGACCTCGCCGGTCATCGCGGTGTCGGGCCGCACCGTTCGCCCCGAGAGCAGCGAGGCCAGCGCGGTGAAGATCGTGATGCCCGCACTCGGCCCGTCTTTGGGAACGGCCCCGGCCGGGACGTGCAGGTGCAGATCGCTCTCTTCCAGGCCCGACACGTCCAGATCGAGCTCCGCCGAGTGGCTGCGCAGGTAGGTGAGCGCCGCGCGAGCGGATTCCTTCATCACGTCGCCCAGCTTGCCGGTGATCTCGAGGCGGCCTTTGCCGGGCATGCGTGAGGTCTCGATGAACAGGATGTCCCCACCCACGGGCGTCCAGGCGAGCCCGGTGGCGACGCCCGCTGCCGCCGTTCTCTCTGCCACGTCGTTGGAGAACCGCGCCTTGCCCAGGTACCGACCGACGGCTGCGGGGCCGATCTCGACTCGGGGCGGAGCCTGGTCCACGGTACGGGCGACCTTGAGCGCGACGCCGCGAAGCAGGCGAGTGATCTCACGGTCGAGCTGCCGTACACCGGACTCGCGAGTGAAGTCCGCGATGATCGCCCGAAGCGCCAGGTCCGTGATCTCGACCGAGCGCGGGTCGAGACCGACCTCGGGCATCCGCTTCGGGATCAGGTGCTGGCGGGCGATGCCGAGCTTTTCGGTCTCGGTGTAGCCCGAGAGCTCGACGATCTCGAGGCGATCGCGCAGCGGCGCCGAAAGCGTGTCCAGGGTGTTCGCCGTGCAGACGAACAGGACCTCGGACAGGTCGAACGGCAGCTCGAGGTAGTGGTCCGTGAAGCTGCGGTTCTGCTCGGGGTCGAGCACCTCGAGCAGCGCCGCCTCCGGCGAACCGGACCAGCCGGCGAACAGCTTGTCGATCTCGTCCAGCAAGATCACCGGGTTCTTCACGCCGGCCTTGCGCATCGCGTGGACGATCCGGCCGGGCAGCGCTCCGACGTAGGTGCGGCGATGACCGCGGATCTCGGCCTCGTCGCGCGCCCCGCCCAGGGCAATGCGCACGAAGGGGCGACCCGTGGCGTCGGCGATGCTCTGCCCGAGCGAGGTCTTGCCGACCCCAGGCGGGCCCACGAAGCACAAGATGCTTCCACGCGGGTTGCCCGAGAGCTTGTGCACCGCCATGTGCTCGAGGATGCGCTTCTTCACGTCCTTTAGGCCGGCGTGATCCTGGTCGAGCTTCTGCCCGATGGCCGTCAGGTCGAGCGGGGCCTCCGCGCGGCGATTCCAGGGCAGGTCAGCCAGCCACTCGAGGTAAGTCCGAATCACGTTGGCTTCCGGGCCCTGCCCACCCTGGGCCTCGAGCCGTCTGAGCTCCCGGGCGGCCACCTTGGCCACCTCGTCGGGAAGCGCGGCGGCCTCGACCTTCTTCTTCAGCCGGTCGACCTCGCCGCCCTCGTCGTCGTCGCCCAGCTCGCGCCGGATCGCGGAGAGCTGCTCGCGAAGCACGACCTCGCGCTGCTTCTTCCCGAACTGCTCGCGCACGTCGCGATCGATCTTGCTCTTCAGATCGGCGAGCGCCTTGACCTGCGCCAGGAGCTCGATCACACGCTCGAGCCTTTGCACCACGTCGGGAGTGGCGATCAGCTCCCGGGCCGCGTCGGTCTCGACGAACAACCTCGCCGCCACGCGGTCGGCGAAGAGGCCCGGGGCGCGGTCGATGCTCGGGGCGCCCTCGAGAGCGCCGTTCGACTCGCGGGCCACGCGTTCGAGCTCGCCGTGAAGGGCTTCGGCCAAGAGCTGCGCCTCGGGGGCATCGGCTCGGGTTTCCTCGAGCAGCCGGCCGCGACCTTGCCAGTAGGGCTCGATGCCGGTCAGCGCTTCGAGCTCGAAGCGCTCGAGCCCCTCGAGCACCACCCGATAGGTCCGCTCGTTGTGCCGCTCGACCTCGACGACCCGTGCCAGGGTGCCCCGCGGATGAAGGTCGGAGAAGCCCGGATCGCGGATCTCGCCCTTGCGCTGGCTCACCACGATCACCAAGTCTCCGGGGTGCAGAGCCAGCGCCAGCGCCAGCGATCGGGGTCGCCCGACATGGAAGGGCGCCACGCTTCCGGGAAACAGCACCCCCGAGCGCAAGGGGAGCACGGGCAGAGCCGAATCGGGGAGCGTTGCGCCAGATCGAAGGGTTTTCACGGAGCCTCCTGAATGATGAACGGAAAGTAAATCCGTTCACGGCTCCGTCAACCCGTCAGCGTGCGCTCCGGCGCGCGGGCCGGGCAAAGACCCCGGCCACGAGCACAGCGTTCAGCTCGCGACACAGCGCGAGGGCGCGCCGCCGGTCGAGCTCGAAGAGCCACGGCGGGCTCAGGGTGGCGTGCGCGCGCTCGATCAGCTCGGCCACGCGGGCGGCGTCCTTCACTCCCTCGCTCCGCAGAAGCTCGATCACCAGCTCGCGCTCTTCGCTGCGGAAGCGCCCGTACGACCCCTTGGTGCTCGCGCACATCACCAGGTCGCACGAGTGCGTCCCTTCCTGGCGCAGCTCGAACAGCGTGTCGACCCGCGCCTCGAGCGCGCGCGTCAGGCGCTCGGCGCCGCGCGCGGTGCCCGCGGCAGAGCGCATGGCCGAAAGCACTCGGTGGTGCCGTCTGCCCGATAGCTCGGCGACGATCTCGTCTTTGGAGCAGAACTCCAGGTAGACACTGCCGACGCCGACGTCCGCTTCCCGAGCGATGTCGCCGATGGTGGTCTTCCCCGGACCGTAGTGGCGAAACAGCTTGTCCGCGGCGTCGAGAATGGCCGCGCGGCGCTCTGGGTCGCCGCTGCGCTCGGCGCGGGGCGCCGACTTGTCCGGGGGCTTGTCCGCCACTGGCTGAAGCCGTGAACGAATCGTTCAGGCCTTCACAGACTAGCCGAACCACAAAAAAGGAGAAGGGCGACCCGGGGGCCGCCCTTCGTGAGTCTCGCCGAGCTCCCAAGGTGGGGGCTCGACGGGTGAGCTCACTTCTTCTCCTCGGGCTTCGCCTCGTCCTTCTTCTCGCCGCCCTCTTCCTTCTTCTCCTCGCCAGCGGGGGCTTCGGGAGTCTCCGGGGCCTTCGCCTCGGGGGTCGCGGGGGCTTCCGGGGCCTTCGCCTCGGGGGCCGGGCTTCCACCGCAGGCAATGCCGAGGGCGCTGATGCAAACGAGCGAAACGAGAGCGGTAGCGGTACGCAGATTCATCTTCGAAGATCCTCCTGTGGTGGGCCGAAGCCCGGCCCAACACACCCCAGACGCTCGACGCGCGGAAAAAGGCTCGGCGCCCGCGGCGCTTCCATAAGCTGAGCGCACAAGTCACTGAAATCGAAGAGTTTTTACTGCGGCCCAGGGCAGGCGTATCCTCTGCCACGGCATGGACGAGCGTCGGAGGCAGCTCGGGCGAGCAGTGGGGGCGGCCGGGCTGGCCTCGGCCGCCATCGTCGCCCAGCTGGTCGGGGCCAAGGCGGCCCGGGATGCCCTGTTCCTGTCGCACCACCCGGTCGCACGCCTGCCCGAAATGATGGCGGCGGCCGCGGGGGTGTCCCTGGTCGCGGCGCTGGCGGCCGCCCGCGCCATGGCGGCCTGGGCGCCCGCCCGGGTGCTGCCCGTGGCCCTGGTCGCCAACGCCGCGCTGTTCGGCGCCCAGTGGCTGCTGGTCAGCCGCGCTCCCGCCAGCGCAGGCATCGCCCTCTACCTGCAGGTCGCCTTCTTGGGCGCAACGCTGACCGCGGGAACGTGGGCGCTGATCAACGAGTGCTTCGACCCGCACACCGCGAAACGAGTCGTCGGCCGCATCGCGATGGGCGGCACCGCCGGCGGGGCGGTCGGCGGCCTGATGGGCTATGCGCTGGGGCGGTCGAGCGGGATCCCCGTCATGCTGCTGATGCTGGCGGCGCTGAGCTTGGCTGCGATCGTGCCCGTGCGACTGCTCGGAAGCCGCGCCAAGAGCCAGCCCCCGGCGGACCGCGTTCGAACGCGCTCTGGCTTCGACGTGATTCACGCTCACCCGTACCTGAGCAAGCTCGGCACCATGGTGGTCCTGGTCGCGCTCACCTCGGCCTTGCTCGACTTCGTGATGAGCGCGCGAGTGGTCGCGCGGGTTCCCAAGGGGCCCGAGCTGATGGCGTTCTTCGCGTTGTTCCACATGGGCGTCGGCCTCTCGTCGTTCGCCGTGCAGGCGCTGGCGACGCGGGCCACGCTCGGTCGCCTGGGGCTTGCGGGCACCATGGCCCTGCTGCCGCTCGGGGTGATGGGTGCCTCGGGGCTGATGATGCTCGTTCCCAGCCTGGTGACCGCGCTGATCACGCGTGGCGCCGATGCGCTGGTGCAGAGCTCGCTGTATCGAGCAGCCTACGAGGTGGCCTACACGCCGGTGCCGCGCGGGCAGAAACGACCGGCGAAGATGCTGATCGACGTCGGGTTCGACCGGATCGGGACGGCGCTGGGGAGTGGCCTGGTACTCCAGATCTTGCCCCGGGTCGCGGATGCCGAGCGGGTGTTGCTGGCGGTGGCGGTGGCCGCCGCGCTGGCTTGCTTGATCACCATCTTGCAGCTGCACCGTGGCTACGTCACGGCGCTGGCCGACAGCCTGCGTCGCGGCGCCGTGCGGCTGGACGCGAAGGACGTGCTGGATGCCACGACACGGCGGACGCTGGCCGAGACGGCAGCGCTCGATCGCAAGAAGCTGCTCGCCAGCATCGAGCGCTTGCGTCCCAGCATAGCCGGGCAGTCGGATCCCCCTCCCCCCGAGGTGGGTGGAGACACGCTCGGCGATCTGCCGCCCGACGTGCGCGAAGAAGGCTTCGGCTCGGCGCCACTCTCGATGCGCTTCGCGCTGCCCGACCCGCCAGACAGCGTGGAGCGGGCACTCGCGGATCTTGGTTCGGGTGACGCTTCACGCGCGCGCGACCAGCTGCTTGCCGACCAACCCATCGACCCGGAGCTGGTGCCAGCGGTGATCGAGCTTCTGGGCAACGACGATCTGTCGCGCGACGCGCTGCGCTGTCTGCGCCGCTGGGGC
>Ga0138256_10007405_pt1 | contig 11582 bp, 8 predicted proteins | sample KNB2016incub_MG_FD_105486 | JGI IMG/M metagenome (GOLD analysis project Ga0138256, IMG submission 105486) | Active sludge microbial communities from wastewater in Klosterneuburg, Austria - KNB2014incub_MG | ecosystem: Engineered > WWTP > Activated sludge > Unclassified | place: Austria...
CGGCGCGATTCTCTCCAACGCTCCTGCCGACTTGGAAGAGGCGTGCGCGAACTATGGGCAAGCACTCGGAACCGCATTCCAGGTAATCGACGATGTGCTCGACTACGCCGGGGACGCCAACATCATGGGCAAGAACCTCGGTGATGACCTGCGCGAAGGCAAGGCGACACTGCCGCTGATTTCAGCGATGCACAGGGGCACGCTCGATCAGCGCCGAACAATTGAACGGGCCATCGAGCAGGGAGATGTCGGCATGCTCGATCAGGTCGTGCGCATCGTGCACGAGACCGGGGCGCTTCAAGTTGCCAGACTCGCCGCAGCAGCCGAAGCTCGACGCGCCATCGGCGAGGCCACCCGACTTCCAGAGACACCCCATACGAAGTGTTTGATACAATTGGCGGCTCAACTTCTGGAGCGCCAACACTGATGGGCAGCCTCCTTGTTGTTGGCACCAATCGGGGTGTAGCTTAGCCTGGTAGAGCGCTACGTTCGGGACGTAGAGGCCGGAGGTTCGAATCCTCTCACCCCGACCATTGGACCCACTGCAGCGCAAAGTCTGTTGTCAATCGGCGTCCTGCTCAGTCATTCGAGGGCCCTTTCGATTTACATCGACCGGGCAATCAGCGATGATTGCGCCATCTGCCTTTTCAAGCGATACGATTCAGGGCTATGGCCGCCGTTGACACATCACACCGAGACTCCCCCGCTATGGCCCTGCCAGGGCTTGGCCGCGCATTGATTTTGGCGGGCAAACTCGGACAGAAATCGGCCGAAGAGATCTATAGAAAGGCTGAAGCCAGCCGAACCAGCTTCATTGCCGAGCTGACCGGATCTGGGGCGGTTTCTGCGGCGGACCTTGCCCACACCATGTCCACGGCATTCGCCGCTCCACTGATCGACGTCGACGCGGTCGACCTGCAGCGTGCGCCTAAGGACCTGCTTGATTCGAAGATTTGCCAAGCGTACCGAATCATCGTGTTGAGCAAGCGTGGCAATCGGCTCATCGTTGCAACCGCCGATCCCTCCGACAGCCAAGCTGCGGAGAAGATCAAATTTGCCACCCAGATGGGCGTGGACTGGGTGATTGCCGAGTACGACAAGCTGTCCCGGATCGTAGCCGCCAACGCGGTCACGACGACCGAGACGATGGACAACATCATCGGCGGCGATTTCGAATTTGACGACAGTTTTGACGAGGCCATCGCGGAGGCGGCGGAGTCCAACGTCTCCGAAGTGGAAGACGCCCCAGTGGTCAAATTCCTGCACAAGATGCTGCTGGATGCCTTCAGCATGCGTGCTTCGGACCTACATTTCGAACCCTACGAACACAACTACCGGGTTCGCTTCCGGATCGACGGCGAATTGCGAGAAATCGCCGCGCCGCCGATCGCCATCAAGGACAAGCTCGCCTCGCGCATCAAAGTCATCTCCCGAATGGACATTTCGGAGAAGCGGGTGCCGCAAGACGGCAAGATGAAGCTCAAGGTGGGGCCGGACCGCATCATTGACTTTCGCGTCAGCACCTTGCCAACCCTGTTCGGCGAGAAGATCGTGATCCGGATTCTGGACCCGAGCAGCGCCAAACTGGGCATTGATGCGCTAGGCTACGAACCTATTGAGAAAGAGCGCCTGATGCAGGCGATCAGTCGGCCCTACGGAATGATTTTGGTCACGGGACCGACCGGTTCCGGCAAGACCGTTTCCCTGTACACCTGCCTGAACCTGCTCAACAAGCCAGGCGTCAACATCGCGACCGCAGAGGACCCGTCGGAAATCAACTTGCCTGGCGTCAACCAGGTCAACATGAACGAGAAAGCCGGGCTCAACTTCGCGGTGGCCCTCAGAGCTTTTCTGCGACAAGATCCTGACGTCATCATGGTAGGCGAAATCCGGGATCTGGAAACAGCGGACATCTCGATCAAAGCTGCCCAGACCGGCCACTTGGTACTGTCAACGCTGCACACCAACGACGCGCCCACGACACTGACGCGGATGCGCAACATGGGCATCGCACCGTTCAATATCGCATCTAGCGTGATCCTGATTACGGCACAGCGGCTGGCGCGCCGCCTCTGTCCCAACTGCAAGACGCCGTCTGACCTGCCCCGTAAGGCCCTCCTTGATGCTGGGTTCGATGAGGCCGAGTTGGATGGCACATGGGTCAGCTACCGAGCAGTTGGCTGCTCGATGTGCAACAACGGCTACAAGGGGCGTGTTGGCGTCTACCAGGTCATGCCCATCACTGAAGAAATTCAGCGCATCATTTTGCGCGACGGCAGCGCCTTGGACATTGCGGAACAAGCCGGTCGTGAAGGCGTGCGGTCCTTGCGCCATGCCGGCTTGCACAAAGTAAAGCTGGGAGTGACTTCGCTCGAAGAAGTCCTCGCAGTCACAAACGAGTAATCCAGTACAGCAGGGGAAGACATGGCCAGTGCAAAACCTAAGGACGGCAAAGAGGCCGTTTACGAGTGGGAGGGCAAGGACCGAAACGGCAAGCAGGTCAGGGGTGAAACACGGGCGTCAGGTGAGAATCAGGTCAAGTCGGCACTGCGCCGCCAAGGCGTCACCCCCACCAGGATCAAGAAGCGGCGGATGAGTGCCGGTCGCTCGATCAAGCCAAAAGACATCGCCATCTTCACCCGCCAACTCGCCACCATGATGAAGGCGGGTGTACCGCTGCTGCAAGCTTTCGACATCGTGGGACGCGGCAATCCCAACCCCAGCGTCACCAAGATGCTCAATGAGATCAGGACCGACGTCGAGACCGGGACCTCGCTGAGCGTGGCCTTTCGCAAGTTCCCGCGCTACTTCGACAACCTCTACTGCAATCTGGTCGAGGCCGGCGAGCAGGCCGGTATCCTGGACCAGTTGCTGGACCGGCTCGCCGTCTACATGGAAAAGACCGAGGCCATCAAATCTAAGATCAAGTCGGCTCTGATGTATCCCATCTCGGTGCTCGTGGTGGCGTTTGTGGTGGTCGCCGTGATCATGATCTTTGTGATCCCCGCCTTCAAGCAAGTCTTTACGTCATTTGGAGCCGACTTGCCAGGACCAACTCTGGTCGTTATGGCTATCAGCGAGGTGTTCGTCAAATGGTGGTGGCTGATCTTTGGCGGCATTGGCGGTGGCTTCTACTTCTTCATGCAGGCTTGGCGTCGCAGCGAAAAGGTTCAAATGTTCATGGATCGGCTTTTGCTCAAGATGCCGATCTTTGGAACTCTTGTGGAAAAGTCCTGTATCGCGCGCTGGACCCGAACCCTTTCGACAATGTTCGCCGCAGGCGTTCCGTTGGTGGAAGCTCTCGACTCAGTCGGTGGCGCGTCCGGCAACTCTGTGTTTTCCCGTGCAACGGTGAAAATTCAGCAGGAGGTGTCAACCGGGACCGCTCTGACCACGGCCATGACCAATGCCAACCTGTTTCCCTCTATGGTCCTGCAAATGTGCGCCATTGGTGAAGAGTCCGGCTCTATCGACCACATGTTGGGCAAGGCGGCCGATTTCTATGAAGCCGAAGTCGACGACATGGTGGCCGGCATTTCCAGCCTGATGGAGCCCATCATCATCGTGATCCTGGGCACCATCATCGGAGGAATTGTGGTATCCATGTACCTTCCCATCTTCAAGCTCGGACAAGTTGTCTGATGCTGGCGGAGCCATGGTTCGATGTCCTGCTCTTTGGCATCCTCGGCTTGGCAGTCGGCAGTTTTCTCAATGTCGTGATTCACCGCCTGCCGCAGATGATGGAGAGGCAGTGGCAGGATGAAGTTGAACAATCAAAGGGCGCTGAGCCGGCGGCCAGGGAACCGTTCAACTTGATGGTCCCGCGATCACGGTGCCCGCAGTGCGGGCACCTGATCCGTTGGAACGAGAACATACCGGTCCTGAGCTACGCCATCCTTCGCGGCAGGTGTTCGGCCTGTGCCGCACCCATCAGCGTGCGCTATCCCTTGGTGGAGCTCGGGACTGCCCTCTTGTTTGCTTACTGCGCGTGGCATTGGGGAGCAACGACCACCGCCCTCTTGTGGAGCGGATTCTCTGCCGCGATCCTGGCGCTGGCGCTGATCGACTGGGACACCACGCTGCTACCTGACGACATCACGCTGCCACTGCTGTGGGCTGGCTTGGTAGCGTCGACACTTCAATGGACAGCGGTACCGCTGCCTGCGGCGATCTGGGGAGTGGTAGCTGGCTATGTATCGCTATGGCTGGTCTATTGGGCCTTCAAGCTGATCACCGGCAAGGAGGGCATGGGCTACGGAGACTTCAAGCTCTTCGCCGCGCTGGGCGCCTGGTTTGGCTGGCCGGCATTGGTACCCATCATCCTGATGGCCTCAGTGATCGGCGCTGTGATCGGGTTGGCGATGAAGTTCTCCAGTGGCCTGCGCGAGGGCGGCTATGTGCCATTCGGCCCGTTTCTGGCGGGCGCCGGGTTGACCGCAATGGTGTTCGGTCCGAGCTCCATTCTGCGCGCTATCAGGCTGTAGCAGATGCCGGCGACAGCGTTGCGGCTCGCCATCACAGGCGGTATCGGCAGTGGCAAGAGCACGGTTGGCCAACTGTTCGTCAAACTGGGTGCCTCCCTGATCGATGCCGACGCGCTGTCGCACGAACTCACCGTGGCCGGGGGCGCTGCCATGGCTCCCATTGCGGCCAGATTCGGCTCATCGGTGCAGACGCAAGATGGCGCACTCGACCGTGCAGCGATGCGCGCACTGATCTACGAAGACCCGCTGGCGCGCCGCGCGCTGGAGGACATCATCCATCCCCTTGTGGCGCAGTTGGCCAGCGAACGAGGCCACCACGCGGAACAGACCGGAAGTCGCTGCATCGTCTACGACATTCCGTTGCTGGCAGAGTCAAGCGCCTGGCGTCAGCGGGTGGATCGGGTACTGGTGATCGACTGCGCGAGCGACACCCAAATCGCCCGGGTCAGGCAGCGCAGTCAACTTGAGCGCGCGGCAGTCGAAGCCATCATTGCCGTGCAGGCAACACGCCTGAAACGGCTGCACTGCGCCGATTGCGTGATCGACAATAGCGTAGCCAGCCTCGCGCAACTCGCCGAAGAAGTCAGGCACATCGCCATTCACTTCGGGCTATGATCCCATCCGACTCTGTCCAATCGGAAGCAGCCAGCGTGATTCTCTACGAATACCCATTTAACGAACGCATACGAACCTATTTGCGGCTGGAGCACCTGTTTCTTCGGCTCGGCGAACTCATGACGCGGCCGACCTCGCTCGATCATCATTTTGCGTTGACCACGATGTTCGAAATCATGGACGTCGGTTCGCGGGCGGATCTCAAGTCGGACGTACTGAAGGACCTGGATCGCCAGCGTCAATCGCTAACCTCCTACCGAGGCAATCCGGCCATCGCTCAAGGGGTCCTCAACGAAGTCATTGATCAGTTGGACCATTGTTTTAGCGCGCTCAATGGCCTGCCCGGTAAAGCCGGCCAGTCCCTGACCGAGAACGATTGGCTCATGAGCATTCGCAGCCGGGTCGGCATTCCGGGCGGCACTTGCGAGTTTGATCTTCCGGCCTACTTCGCGTGGCAGCATGAACCGCAGGCAACTCGCCAGGCCGACCTGCAACGCTGGACTGCAACCTTAACGCCGTTGGCCGATTCGATTCACCTGCTGCTCAAGCTGATACGAGATTCGGGCTCGCCCCAGAAAGTCGCCGCCAACGCAGGGCAATATCAACAGAACTTGCCACAGGGCCGGTCATTCCAGCTACTTCGGCTCGCATTGGACCCGGGTCTGCATTTCATTCCGGAAATCAGCGGCAACCGACTGATGGTCTCGATCCGGTTGATGAAACATGAACGTGATGGGCGTTTGCACGCCAGCACCGACAATGCGGTCTTTGAACTGACCTTGTGTTCATGAGTGGGCACTGCAAACCTGACGCCTCAGCGACGCGTGTCGTGAACTGCCCAACATGCGCGGGCGAGAGCCTGTATCACGACAGCAACCCGTACCGGCCGTTTTGCTGTCAGCGATGCCGAGACATAGACCTCGGAAGCTGGGCCAGCGAGGACTTTCGCATGCACGCGCAGCCTGAGACCGACACCGACTCAATCAAGCTTCCCTCGTCAGAGCAGTAGACGGCGATCCGGGCAAGTTGCTCACGCTACTGGTCCTGCCCCAGTTCCGACGAAACCGGTTCCCAGCCGTGGGTTTCCCCCACAAAGCCGCGCTCAGAGGCTAGCCAACGCAACACCGGCACCGTACCCGGGAGTACGGGCGCGACGCGGACCGGCAGCGTCTGCCATGCGCAGGACTGTTGCTCGCGCATTTGCATGTCGCCAGTCCAGTGGAGGACCTTGCAGAAGCTCAGCCTGACCAGCGCATGTGGATAGTCGACCATCGCCACTTTCCAGATCACAGCCGATTCGATCAGAATGCCCAGTTCTTCGTGGAGTTCACGGCGCAGCGCGTCCTGCACCGTCTCGCCGGCCTCAAGCTTGCCCCCCGGAAACTCCCAGTACCCCGCGTAGGCCTTGCCTGGTGGTCGAGAAGTCAGCAAAAAGCTGCCGTCAGGCTGGATCAAGACGCCCACCGCGACTTCGACGGGCGCACGCGATACGACATCCCCGATGCGCGGCTCGCCGGAATCGACTACCAGTACCCCTTCAGTCATTGGCCGTGCTTGCCTGCGTAGTCACGCGCAAACTGGTAAGCTACCCGCCCACTGCGCGATCCGCGCTCCAAGGACCACACCAGAGCCTGCGCACGGGCAGTATCGATGGCCTGCTGGTCAACACCAAACGACGCCAACCACTGCGCGACGATGGCCAGATATTCGGGCTGACTGAACGGATAGAAGCTGACCCACAGACCAAAGCGCTCCGACAGCGACACCTTCTCCTCCACCACTTCGCCCGGATGCACTTCACCCTCTTCGGAATGGGTGTAGGACAAGTTGTCCTTCATGTACTCTGGCAACAGATGCCTGCGATTGCTTGTCGCATAGACCAGTACATTTGGCGTCGTGGCTGACACGGAGCCATCAAGAATCGACTTGAGCGCCTTGTACCCGGGTTCCCCGTCCTCGAAACTCAAATCGTCACAAAAGACGATGAACTTCTCCGCGCGCTCGGACACCAGATCGACGATATCGGGCAGATCGATCAAATCCGCCTTGTCCACCTCTATAAGCCGCAGGCCTTGGTCGGCGTACTCGTGCAGGCAGGCGCGAATCAGAGACGACTTTCCGGTGCCTCGGGCACCTGTCAGGAGCACATTGTTGGCGGGCTTGCCTGACACGAACTGCAGCGTGTTGAGTCGGATCTTCTCCTTCTGTGGCTCGATTTCCTGCAGATCCTGCAGTCGCATCGCGCCGATGTGGCGCACCGGCTGCAGCGCCCCCTGTCCAGTGCTGCGCTTTCGATAGCGGAAGGCGACAGACTGGCCCCAATCTGGCGCGGCCAGATTGCGCGGCAAGGCCACCTCGACGCGATCGATCAAACGCTCAACCCGCGACAGCAAACGATCCAGCTTGTCATGCATGCTCAAGTCTCAGGACCGGTAGTCTGCATTGATCGTGACGTAGTCATGGCTCAGGTCACAGGTCCAGACCGTATCTTGCGCCTTGCCGCGACCCAGCACGACACGCACCGTGATCTCGCTCTGTTTCATGACACGCTGCCCATCCTCCTCACGGTATGCCGGGTTGCGCCCGCCGCGCACTGCCACCAGGACATCGTCCAGGTACAAATCAATGGTGGTCTGATCCAAGTCGTCAATTCCGGCATAGCCCACCGCCGCGAGGATTCGACCCAGATTGGGATCGCTGGCGAAGAAAGCCGTCTTGACAAGTGGTGAATGGGCGATGGCATAGGCGACGCGCCGGCACTCGTCGGTGGTGCGCCCGCCTTCGACCTGGACAGCTATAAATTTCGTAGCACCCTCGCCGTCTCGCACGATCGCCTGGGCCAACCTCCGCGAAACCTCAAGCATGGCCGACTTGAGCGCCCGCCCGTCGGCGCTGTCCAAGGAGTCAATCGGCGCATGGCCTGCCTTGTTGGTGGCCACCACCACCAGTGAATCGTTGGTCGAAGTGTCGCCGTCCACGGTCACGCGATTGAAAGATCCTTCCGCCAATTCGCGCGCCAGGGTTTGCATCAAGCCCGGGCTAATGCAAGCGTCGGTGGCCAGAAAGCCGAGCATGGTGGCCATATTCGGGCGAATCATGCCGGCCCCCTTGCTGATGCCCGTCACGCTGACTCGCTTGCCACCCAGCATGATCTGAACCCCACACGCCTTGGCAACCGTATCGGTCGTCATGATCGCTTGCGCGGCACGCAACCAATTGTCCGGGCGCAGGTCCGCCAGCGCCGCAGGAAGCCCCGCCTCGATGCGGTCAATCGGCAGGGGCTCCATGATGACACCGGTTGAAAACGGCAGAACCTGACTCGGCGCAACGCCCAGCGCTGTCGCCACCGCGGTGCAGGACTGCCGTGCGCGCGCCAGCCCTTCGGCGCCGGTGCCCGCATTGGCATTGCCGGTATTGATCAGCAACGCGCGAACCGGGCCCGCACTCGCCAGATGTTCGCGACAAACCTGAACTGGTGCGGCACAGAATCGGTTCTGGGTGAAGACACCGGCAACCGATACCCCCTCATCAAACAATATGACTGTCAGATCCTTGCGATGGAGCTTGCGGATGCCCGCCTCGGCGACGCCAAGTTTGATGCCGTCTATCGGATATAGCTCGACTGGATTGGGGGGGGGGAGGTTCACGGGCATGTCACGCTTTCAATCGGACTGATGGGGCTGGCCCGCCCCATCACACGTTAGCTAGGCCAGCGTGCCATGGCACTGCTTGCACTTCTTGCCGCTGCCGCACGGACAGGGATCATTGCGGCCCACCCGCGCCATCGCGGCCGCCGCACCTAACTTCTGCGGAACCCGGCTTGCCTCATCGGTCGTCACCTGCACCTCACCGCTTTCAGTCGGAGCCGTGTAGGTTACGTTAGCGATGCTCTCGGCACGTTCCTCCATATCCTCGGCCGCCTGTTCCAACTGTTCCGAGGACTGGATCCTGACCGTCATCAGCAACTTGGTGACTTCGTTCTTCACCGAATCCAGCAGTTGGCCAAACAATTCGAAGGCTTCGCGCTTGTACTCCTGCTTGGGCTGCTTCTGCGCGTACCCTCGCAAATGGATGCCTTGTCGCAAATAGTCGAGCGAGCTCAAGTGTTCGCGCCAGTGGGTGTCAATGCTCTGCAGCAGCACCATACGTTCGAACTGGGTAAAGCTCTCCGCGCCGACCTGCTCGACCTTGGCCGCAAACACCGCATTGGCCCGCTCGCGCACCGTCTCCACAATGTCCTCGCCAGTGATGGCACTGGCGGCGCTGACGACCTCCTGCAGCGGCACCGGAACCTGCCATTCATCGTTCAATACCTTTTCCAGGGAGGCAACGTCCCACTGCTCCTCGACCGACTCTGCCGGCACATATTGCCGCACCAAATCGGAAAAGCAGCCCTCGCGCAATGACGTGATCTGCGCCGAGAGATCCGCAGCGTCCAGGATTTCATTGCGTTGCTGGTAGATCACCTTGCGCTGATCATTGGAAACGTCATCGTATTCAAGCAATTGCTTGCGCATGTCGAAGTTGCGCGCCTCTACCTTGCGCTGCGCACTCTCAATGCTGCGGGTGACGATGCCCGCCTCGATCGCTGCCCCGTCCGGCATCTTGAGGCGATCCATGATCGCCTTGACCCGATCACCCGCAAAGATGCGCATCAAGGAGTCATCCAGACTGAGATAGAAGCGGGAGGAGCCAGGGTCACCCTGACGGCCCGAACGGCCACGCAACTGGTTGTCAATCCGTCGCGACTCGTGGCGCTCGGTGGCAATGATGCGCAGGCCGCCAAGCGCCTTGACCTTCTCGTGATCAGTCGTCCACTGCGCGCGGATCGCCTCGATCTTCGACTGTTTCGCCGCAGGCTCCAGACTCTCGTCTGCCTCGATGGCTTCCACCAGCTTGCTGATGTTGCCGCCCAGAACAATGTCAGTGCCGCGCCCGGCCATGTTGGTGGCGATCGTGATCATGCCACTGCTACCGGCCTGGGCCACGATGTCGGCTTCGCGGGCATGCTGCTTGGCGTTGAGCACCTGGTGCGGCAGCTTCTCCGCATCGAGCAGCTTGGAAATGATTTCCGAGTTCTCGATCGAGGTCGTGCCCACCAGGACCGGCTGCCCGCGTTCGTGGCAATCCCGGATGTCCTGGATCGCCGCCTGGTACTTCTCGCGGGTGGTCTTGTAGACCCGGTCTAACTGGTCTTCCCGGCGACTTGGGCGATTGGGCGGCATGACCACCGTTTCAAGGCCATAGATCTCCTGGAATTCATAGGCCTCGGTATCGGCCGTGCCCGTCATGCCCGCCAGCTTGGCATACAGCCTGAAGTAGTTCTGGAACGTGATCGAGGCCATGGTCTGGTTCTCGGCCTGGATCGCGACCCCTTCCTTGGCCTCCACCGCCTGGTGCAGACCATCGCTCCAACGGCGACCCGACATCAGGCGACCGGTGAATTCGTCGACAATGATGATCTCGCCCTCTTGCACCACATAGTGCTGATCTCGGTGGTACAGGTGATTGGCGCGCAGCGCAGCGTACAGATGATGCACCAGGGTGATGTTGGCCGGGTCGTACAGGGATGCACCCTCCGGAATCAAGCCCAGTCCGAACAGGATGCGCTCGGCGTTCTCGTGCCCCTGTTCGGTCAGGAACACCTGGTGGCTCTTTTCATCGACCGTGAAGTCGCCCGGCTTGGTGATGCCTTCGCCGGTGCGCGGGTCGGCCTCGCCCTCTTGCCGCTGCAACCGGGGAACCACCTTGTTGATGGCGATATAGAGGTCGGTGTGGTCCTCGGCCTGACCGCTGATGATCAGCGGCGTTCTGGCCTCATCGATCAGAATCGAATCCACCTCATCGACGATGGCGTAGTTCAAGGCGCGCTGAACCCGATCAGCGGCCTCGTAGACCATGTTGTCGCGCAGGTAGTCGAAGCCGTATTCGTTGTTCGTGCCATACGTGATATCGGCACGGTACGCAGCCTGCTTTTCCTCCCGTGCCATCTGTGGCAGATTGATGCCGACAGTCAGCCCGAGAAAGTTGTACAGCTTGCCCATCCAGGTCGCGTCCCGATTGGCAAGGTAGTCGTTGACGGTGACGACGTGCACGCCCTTGCCGGTCAAGGCGTTGAGGTAGACAGGCAATGTCGCGGTCAGCGTCTTGCCCTCACCGGTACCCATTTCGGAGATCTTGCCAAAGTGCAGCGACATGCCGCCCAGCAACTGCACGTCGAAGTGGCGCATCTTCATGACGCGCTTGGAGCCCTCCCGCACCACCGCAAAGGCCTCCGGCAGCAGGCTATCCAGGGTCTCACCCTTGGCCACCCGCGCCTTGAAATCCTCGGTCTTCTGCCGCAAGGCGTCATCGGTCAGCTTCTCAAACTCGGCCTCCAGCGCATTGATGCGAACCACGCTTTGCCGGTACTGCTTGAGCAGGCGGTCATTGCGACTGCCGAAAATCTTGGTAAGAATATTGGTGGCCATGAATGCAGAACCG
>Ga0138256_10007407_pt1 | contig 11580 bp, 9 predicted proteins | sample KNB2016incub_MG_FD_105486 | JGI IMG/M metagenome (GOLD analysis project Ga0138256, IMG submission 105486) | Active sludge microbial communities from wastewater in Klosterneuburg, Austria - KNB2014incub_MG | ecosystem: Engineered > WWTP > Activated sludge > Unclassified | place: Austria...
CTGATGCACCACTTCCTCGAGATACAACGGCCCCGGTCGCGACACGAGATGGCCGGCGTCGGCGCGCGAGAGGAGAAAGAGATCGTCGACGATACGCGTCAGACGCTGCGCGGCGTCGCGGATGACGGTGACCGACTCGCGGTATTCCGCTTCGGGTCGATTGAGACGCGAGAGTGTGATGTCCGCCTCGCTTCGCACCACCGCGGTCGGAGTGCGCAACTCGTGCGACGCGTCGGCGATGAAGCGCCGCTGCCGGTCGAAGGATTGCTCCAGCCGGTCGAGCAGACTGTTCACGACGCGCGCGAGGCCGACCAGTTCGTCGCCCCCGGTCGCCGGCAGTCGCTCGTGCATGTTGGTGGCGGTGATGGCCGCCGCCTGACTGGCCATGGCCGCGACCGGCGCCAAACTCCGCCGTGCGAGCGCGTACCCACCGAAGGCGGCGGCGACGAGCAACAGCGGAATGGCGACGGCAAACATCTGCCGCACGCGTTGCAGCACAGCTTCGATGTCACGGCGTGAATATGCGCCCGTCAGCGTGAACCGCTCGCCGTCCGCTTCAATGGGACGGGCCACGATGCGATACGCCCCGTTGGCACTGGGCACCGTCAGCGACACCGGTTGCCGGAGATCGTATGTCCGCAGCACGGTGAGCAGACGCGTTTCCACGTCGGGCGACGGCCGACGGGCGACACTGGCATCAGCCTCGTCGGCGCCGAATGCGGTCATCGCGATCACCGATCCGTCGGCCGCGAGGATGGCGATGTTGAGTTCCCGAAACCGCACTTCGGCCACCGTGCGTCGCATGGCCTCGGGCATGGGCCACGAGGCACGCCGTTCGGCAAACAACTCGCGGGAAAACGCAGTCAGCGCATCACCGATGAACGCGTCGGTGTGTCGTTCCAGTGCCCGGGAGACCACCACAAACGCGGCGATGGCGAAGGCGATGAGCGGGATGGCCAGCAACACCGTATACCAGAGGGTGAGTCGGGCCCGCAGGGATGACGGCCATGGGCGCATCACTCAGGACGTTTGGCGGCGCCGGATCGGCGTGATCCAGCTGGCGCCTCCAGCACAAAGCCGGTGCCTCGCAGCGTGGTGAACAGCGGCTCCACCTCTCCGTCGTCGAGCTTGCGCCGCAGCCGACTGGCATAGACATCGATGATGTTCGAGTACGCCGTACTGCGGCTGTCGTCCCACACGTGCGCCATGAGATCGGCGCGGCTCACGACCGTGCCGGCATTTCTGGCGAGGTACACCAGAAACGCAAACTCCTTGGCGGTCAGCGAGATCTCCCGCGTTCCCCGGTGCACGGTGTGCCGCCGCAGATCGATCACCAGATCGCCCACGGTCAACTGGGCGCTGGCGCTTTCGCCGTGCCGGCGCGTCAGGGCCCGCACGCGCGCAAGCAGTTCACCGAAATCGAACGGTTTGGTGAGATAGTCGTCCGCCCCTTCGTCGAGTCCCGCGATGCGCTGCTCGACGCTATCGAGCGCCGTCAGCATGAGAATCGGCGTCCGGTCCTCGCGCGCGCGGATGGCGCGGCACACTTCGAGTCCACTCATGCCGGGCATCAGGATATCGAGAATGATGGCATCGAACGGGGCGTCGTCGATCAACGACATCGCCTGTTTACCGTTGCCCGCCTGCTCGACGTCATAGGCCGCCTCGCGAAGCCCGCGCACGAGTGCGGCTCGCAGTTGCCGGTCATCTTCTGCGATGAGGATGCGTGTCACGGTCGCAATACCTGGACATGCTCCGTCCGGCGTTGCACCGCCGCGGCGGAGAAGGGGAGTGGCACGTACTGACCACGATTCCAGAGTGGAAAGAGGTCCATGTAGTGCGAGCTTCGCGGATCGCCGCTCTGGCCGGGTGTGTTGGTGGTGATCGCGCTGTCCCAGTCGGAGACGTCGATCACCACGCGCATGCTGGCGCCGGCCGTCTGATTGTCCGTGTTGCCGGTGGCATTGAGCGTGTTCGCGTAACCGCCGCGCGGCAGCGGTCCCGGCGACAACCGCGCGCGAAGCGAGTCGGCCACCACGCCATCCAGTGGGTGCGCGATGCGCACGTGATGCAGGGCAGTGCTCCCGTACCGCCACGTGGAGAGATCGCGGCCAAAGCGCCGCGAGAGATCCTGCACCGATTCGTTGAATGCGCGAAACAGAATGAAATCGCGGGCCACCTGTGGATTCACCCCCAGAATCGAATCGGCCGACGTCAGCCACGATACGGTGCGCGAGAGTGGTACGGTTCCCATAATCGAGCGGGCAGCGACTGGTACAACCATGGCCGCCGTGTGCGACAGCAGTCGCCGTTCCCAGACGGCATAGATGGCGGCGCCCGTCGAATTCGCCGACAGCACGCCGTTCCAGGCGAGCAGCGAGTCACGCGCCGCGCGCGCCACATCACCCGTCAGCGCGATGTCGCGCAGCAGCGGCACCAACGTACGGGCTGCCACGGCAGTTTCGTCGTGCTGCAGGCGCGCCATGGAGCCGACCGTCGCACCACGAACCGTGTCCAGCACTTCGGTGAGCCGGCGCAAACGCCACGGTTCCGCCCACGTGCGCGCCACCGCATTCACATGCGGATAACCGGCCGGCACGTTGAACGCGTTGGCGGTGCCGAATGCGCTGACCTCGGGAGAGCCAACGTGCGGTAGCTGTGCGATGGGAAGAAATCCACGCCATTCGTATCGTCCGTCGCCCGCAACCGGCACCAGGCCGTCCCAGTTGGGCCGGACCGGTGCGACGCCCGCCGCCTGCCAACCGATCGCGCCACTGGTATCGCCCCACACCCAGTTGAGCGCCGGCATCCGTGCGTACGTGAGCGCGGTTCGAAACTGCGCCCAGTTGGTGGCCTGGTCGATGCGCAAGCTGGCGAGATACGGTGCGCCTCCCACTTCCAGCCACGCCGCACGCAGCGCCACGGCCGTGTGTCGCAGCGAATCCTCGAATAGCACGGGACCGTGGCGCGTGAAGCGAAGGGTGACCACGCGGGGCGACTCACCTTTTACGCGAATGGTGTCGCGGACCTCACGCATGCGCTCCGTGCCGCGACCGTAGCGGTACGCGCGCGGATCGTCGGCGCGGGTATCGTACACATACAGGTCTTCGGCATCGATGCCGAAGATGGTCAGGCCCCATGCGCCTGCGCGATTGTGCCCGATGGCCACGCCCGGAATTGCCGGTTCTCCGCCGCCGATGACATCCCATCCGGGCGCGTTCAGGTGCACCAGATAGCGCAATGACGGCGTGGCGATGGTGCGATGCGGATCGTTGGCGACAATCGGCTTGCCACTCGCCGTTCGCGATCCGGCCAAGACCCAGTTGTTGCTCTCCCACCGATCGAGTGCGAGCCCGCTTGCTGACGCGGTATCGGTGCTCGTCGGCGGAGTTGGTGCGCGTCGAACGGATGACAGCACCTCACCGGCGCGAAAAACGGGCGCGCTCTTGAAGCCTTGATACGGCGCCATCACGTCCTCGTCGCTCAACGAGGCGCTGGTCAGCGCACGAAACAGGCGCGCGACCGTCGAATCGACCGCCAGGCGAGCGTTGGCCGGTTCGTAGACGCGCAGGCGTTTCACCGACGCTTCGCCAATGGCCAGCACGGCTTCGGCGGTTGGCAACTCGTCGCGCGCGTTCGACGCGAGGGCATTGTGGCGCGAAATCACAATCTCGGGTGTCCACAGGCCCGGCGAGATGCCAAGCCAGACCAGCTCGGGCGGCAGCAGCTCCGGATGCTGCGTGACATGGGCGACATACGCATTCACGCCCGCCACGAACGCGCCAATGATGTCGGCACCACGCGGATGATAGTGCGCAAGTTCGGCCGACATTGATCCACGATACCGGAGCAGTCGCGACGCGCGGTCGCGCGCCACCCAGCGCGGTCCGAGCACCTCGGCCATCGTGCCCGTGGCTTGCCGACGCCACAGTTCCAGTTGAAAGAGGCGGTCGCGCGCCGCACTGTATCCCTGCGCGAAGAACAGGTCATGTTCGTTGGCAGCGCGAATGTGTACGATGCCGGCGGAGTCGCGCGCCAGTTCCACCGCGGCGCGCAACCCGGGCACGCGCAACGAGTCGGTCGTCTGTGCTGCGGCGTGTGTGGCGGTGGCCAGCAGGGACGCGAGGGTTGCGGTGGCCAGTGCGCGAGATCGTCGGGAGATCATACCGGTGCGTGCTCCAGGGCGGCCGCGAATTCGGCGACGATCGCGCCCGCGGGCTGTATGTCATGAATGGCGTCGACACTGCGGCCCGCCTGCCAGTAGTCGGGGCGCCCGCCGTCGACGCTCGACTGTTTGAGCTGTCGCAGCGAGCGGAGCGCATACCACGTGCGGATCCAGTGTTTGGTCTTGCGGCCGCGAAACATCCAGCGCGCCAGCGGACTCACGGTGGTGCCAAGCCGTTCGACGTACGGCGTGCGAATCACCGACACCGGCACGCCCGTCAATCGTTCGGTCAATACGATATCCTCCGACCGCGCGTCCACGATGGCCTGTTTGTAGGCGGGATCGGAATTGCACTCGGTCGTGGCGATGAAGCGCGTGCCGAGTTGCACGCCGGCATAGCCCATGTCGAGCAGTTCGCGAAACTGCGCCGGACCGCCCACGCCGCCCGCTGCCACCACGGGCAAGCCGAGCGACTGCACTTCGTCGAGCAGCGCGCGCGGATCACGTGAGCCCGTGTGCCCGCCCGCCTCGCGATTCACCGCGATCAGCCCATCGACACCCGCATCCCGGCCCTTGAGTGCCCACTTGAGTTCGGTGACGTCATGATAGACGACACCGCCCGCCGCATGGACGCGCTCACACACCCACCGCGGATTGCCCAGTGACGTGAGGAAGAACCGCACGCCCTCTTCGAGTGCGATCTCGACCCACTGCACCATCTTGTTGTGATACGTCTTGCTCGATGCTTCGATGAGCGCGTTGAACCCGATCGGCTTGCCGTCGGCCAGCCGCGAGATGAGCTGCAACCCCTCGCGGAAGCCATGCCCGTGGACGTACGTCAGTGAAATCGGTTGCACGATACCGAGCCCGCCGGCCTTGCTGACCGCGCCCACGAGTTCAGGATTGCTGCACGGATACATCGGGCCACAGATGAGCGGCACCGCGATGTGTGCGTGGGTGGTGAGCGCCGTGTTCATGTCGGCGGCGACAAACGCCAATGCACGACGGCCTCGGCCACCACACTGCCGGCCGCGTCGGTGATCGTAGCCTGCACATCGAATGTCATGGTCTCAGCGACGGTCGTGGGAGCGGCGGCGGTGGTTTCGCACACGAGCGTGCCGCGCGCCTTCTTGAGATACTCGATCGACAGTCCGGTGACGATCCCGCGCACGCCTGGCGGCAGAGCGGTCATCAGTGCGACACCACTGGTCATCTCGGCCAGATTGACCAATGCCACCGCGTGTATCGAGGCCAGATGATTGCGAACCCGTCGGCGGTCGCGCAATTCGACACGAGCAAACCCCGGACGGACTTCGGTGTAGACTCCCCCGACGGTTCCGGTGTATGGCGCGGTTTGCCCGACCAGCCAACTGAACAGCCGCTTCCCTCCAGGCATGGCCGAGAGACGGTTCCAGTTGGCGAGCAGCTGGCGTCCGGGAGAGGGATTGGCGGTTGCCATCGGAAGTCGAGAGAGCGGACGGGATCCTGGAACCTCGGGCCACGGGAACATATGGGTCACCACCATGAGTTGCCATTGCAGATGACCCGAGGCGATTCTCAGACATGACTGTGCTTGTCACCGGCGCGACGGGCTACATCGGCGGGCGCCTGACGTCCCGATTGGTCGAACGCGGCATCCCGGTGCGGGTGCTGGTGCGCGACGCACGCCGCATTCGTGGACGCTGGTGGTCGCAGCAGGTGGAGGTCGTGGTCGGCGACCTGTTCGACGCCGCATCGGTCGAACGTGCACTCGATGGGGTGGAGCAGGCGTATTACCTGATTCATTCCATGACACATGCCGACGATTTTGCCGATCGGGATCGCATCGCGGCACGCAATTTCGTGCATGCGGGCCGGCATCTGCGGCACTGCATTTATCTCGGCGGGCTTGTGCCTGAAGCCGAGGGTGTCTCGCAGCACTTGGCCAGTCGCGGAGAAACGGGCGCCATTCTGCGCGGCGGACTGCCCACCACGGAGTTTCGCGCCGGCCCGATCGTCGGATCCGGGTCTGCCTCGTTCGAGATGGTCCGATATCTCACCGAGCGTTTGCCGTTCATGCTTGCGCCGCGCTGGATTCGCAACGAGGTCCAGCCCATCGCCGTGCGCGACGTCCTCAGCTACCTGATGGCGGCGCGTGAACACGAGCCCGGCGGGATCGTCGAGATCGGTGGCGCCGATCGGTTGTCATTTCGCGACATGCTGCACGGCTACGCGGCCGCGCGCGGCTTGCGGCGCACCATCTGGCCCGTGCCGTATTTGTCCCCGGCCATCGCGGCGCTCTGGATCGACAAGATCACGCCCATTCCGCGACGCCTTGCCGAGCCGTTGGTGGAAGGCATTGTGCATCCCGTGGTTGCGGACACCACCAAGGCGCACGCGATGTACCCCGCCATTCACCCCATGACGTACCGTACCGCGGTGGATCGGGCGCTGGCACGTCTGACCGAACACGCGGTAGAATCCCGTTGGAGCGATGCGCTCGGCACCGACAGCAGCTACGAACTGCGTGACCGGGAAGGCGTGCTGGAGGAGACGCGGGCGATCTATGTCGATGCGCAGCCGGACCAGGTATTTCGCGCCTTTTGCCGTCTGGGTGGCGACCAAGGTTGGCTGGCCTGGAACGTGCTCTGGCGGATCCGCGGCTTTCTCGATCGGTTGGTGGGCGGCCCAGGGCTCCGTCGTGGCCGCCGCGACCCGGCGTGGCTATATCTTGGAGAGGCGGTGGATTTCTGGCGGGTCGAGATGGTCGAGCGACCCCGGCTGCTCCGCCTGCGCGCCGAGATGAAGGTTCCCGGCAAAGCCTGGCTGCAGTTCACGGCTGTTCCGGAAGGGAACGGCACGCGACTCATTCAGACGGCGCTTTTTGCTCCGCGCGGGCTTCTTGGACTCCTGTACTGGTACGCGATGTTTCCGGCTCACCTCTTCATTTTCGGTGACATGGTGCGTGCGGTCGCCACTCTGGCACGCACCGAACCGTTGCACGCGGCCGAACCACGGCTGGGTGCACACGCCTGATGGCCGTCATGTCTGTTCCCGCCATGACCTCTGTGATCGCGATACCACTGCTGGCCGTTCAGGTCGTGTTGTTGCTGCTGCTGCTGGTCAGACTGATGCCCGGACGCACGCGTCGTCCACCGGTGCAGCCGGTGCTCGAACCACGCTCGGACACGAGCGTCACGGTGGTCGTGGCGACACTCAACGAAGCGCGCCGCATCGGTCCCTGTTTGCAGGGGCTGATGCAGCAGCCATCGCCCATGCTGGAAGTCCTTGTCGTGGACAGTCGCTCCACCGATGGGACTCGGGAATTGGTAGAGGCAGCGTCGGCCAAGGACCCGCGCATTCAATTGCTCACCGATGACCCGCTTCCCGAGGGATGGGTGGGCAAGGTGTGGGCACTCGAGACGGGACTGCGCCACGCGCGCGGCGAATGGGTGCTCGGCATCGACGCCGATACAACGCCGGTACCCGGATTGGTGGGCGGTGTGATTGCGGCGGTCGAGCGCGATGGGTTCGATGTGGCGTCGTTCTCGCCGCGTTTTGAAGGGCAGACCACCGGTGAACGGTTTGTGCAGCCGGCGATGCTCGTCACGCTGGTGTATCGCTGCGGTGCGGCCGGAGCGACGCAGCCCGCGCCTGATCGCGTGCTGGCCAACGGCCAGTGTTTTGTGGCCCGCCGCGCGCTGCTCGAACAGCATGGCGGATATTCCTCCGCGCGCGCGTCATTCAGCGACGATGTCACGCTGGCGCGCCACCTGGCCGCTCGCGGCGCACGCGTCGGATTTCTCGACGGCTCCGACATCTATCGCGTGCGCTCGTATGCGTCGCTGGGCGAGATGTGGCGGGAGTGGGGACGCAGTTTCGATCTCAAGGATGCCACGCCCGTCTGGCGCCGGTGGCTCGACGTCGTGCTCGTCTGGAGCACGCAGGCGTTGCCACTGCCGCTTGTGCTCCTCACGGCATACGGACTGCTCACCGCTGCACCGGCGGCGTCGACGCGAACGGTGTGCGAAGCGCTGCTGCTGGTGAATGCGTCAGCGCTGCTGATCCGGATGATGATGTTGGTGGCGCTGCGTGAGAGTTACGTCGAGCGCGGCCTGGCGTTCTGGTGCTCCTGGCTGGCGGATATTCCGGCCGCCATCCGCCTGACCATCAGCACCGCGCGTGTTCCCAATCGGTGGCGCGGACGCAGCTACTCAGGACTCGCGCCTCGCGAGTCCTGAGTCACGGCCACGCCACGCGTGGTCCGCGGCGGGCCGCGCTACTTGTGACTCAGCGAGTACACGTAGGCCGCAACGGCGCGCGTGCGCTCCTCTGTCATCGGAATGCCGCCGTACGGGGGCATGACACTCTGGAACTTTTTCGGCGCCATGACACCGGAGACGACCGTCTTGTAGATCCCCTCCCAGCTGCCGTCGCTGTGCAGCCACTCGGCATCGACGAGGTTTGGTGCGACGGTGGCCTGCGTCCCGTCGGGACCATGGCAGGCCTGGCACGACGTGGCACCGATGAGCCCGTGAAACAGACTGTCTCCGAGTGCTAACATGCCGGGGGTGATCGTCGCGGGATCAAAGGACCCTGGAGCGGCGGCCGCTTCCTTCGCCTCCGCCTGCGTCTCGCCTCCCTTGTCGTCGGACTTCGCCGCCTCGCCGCCGCACGCGGCGGCGAGGGCCACGGCGAGCACCATGAGCGACGTGCGCGTGGTCGTGCCGATACGTGATTGCGTGAACAGCGCTGAACGTTTCATGCCGGTGTTTCCTCTAGGAGTGTCAGAAATCACGACGCTCGAACGCGCGCCGCCCCGCCCATGCGGGGATGAGAATCCAGATCACGAGACCGGCCACCGCGATTGCGGTGCCCAGGAGACTGCCCAAGAACCGATTCATAACCGCGCCGGTGTAGCCCATCAGGGCGGCCATGTCACTCTGCATCACGATCAGCGTGCGCGCGAGGTCGACAGGATTGAACAGCGTGAGCAGCAGCATCGGCCGCTCGAGCGGATAGTCAGCAAAGGTGGTCGCCACCATGAGCACTAGCCCGTCATAGACGACCGTGAGCAGCAGCCACGCGGCCAGCGCCAGCGCCACGCCGCGCAATCGATCGTCCACGCGGACGCCAATGAGCAGCGCCAGGCCGCCGAATACGAAGGTGAGGGCCACGCCGCTCCCGAGCGTTGTGAGCAGGAGGGGCAGTGACTCGGGCTTCACCGCGCGGTGCAGCAGAAACGGCAACAGGAGGCCAAGCGCGAAGGCGGCGGCGAGGGGTGCGACCAGGCCGAGGTACAAGCCTGCGAAGAGGGCGCGCCGACGCACAGGCTGCGCCAGCAGCAGTTCGTTAAACTCTCGCGAGGCATGCCAGGAGATTACGCCGAACAGGATGGCGACGAGCGGCACGAGCAGTAGGACGAGGTTGAGCATCGTGACGAGTGCGCGCGGTGCGGTCCCCGTCAGCCGCAGGACACTTTCCGTAATGACCAGCATGGCAAGGCCAGCAAACAGCACGCCGCGGTTCGATCGCAGGTTGCGGAACTCATGGCGCAGCACGGTGGCGATGACGTGGCTCATGCCGGCACCTCGCGGTCACGCGCGGTGAGGGGCACCTCGGCGCGCATGAGTTGCGCGATGGCCTGTTCGAGCGTGGATGCGCCCGTGCGACGACGCAGCGCGTCGAGCGCGCCCGCGTAGCGCACCCGGCCCTCGTGCAGGAACACGACCACGTCGGTGAACTCCTCGAGCTCGCTCAATACGTGCGAGGTGATCAGCACCGCGCGGCCGGCGTCACGCACTTCGCGGATCTTGTCCTTGAGCACGCCGCTGGCAACCGGATCCAGTCCCGCCGTCGGCTCGTCGAGTAGCAGCAGGTCCGGCGTGAACAGGAACGCCGCCGCAGCGTTGAGGCGCTGGCGCTGTCCGCCGGACAGGGCCCGTACCGGCTGGTCGAGAAAGGCCTCGAGCGTGAAGGCGGTGACCAGATCCTCGTTCCGCGATCGCGCCGAGCCTCGCAAGTCGGCCAAGAGGGTCAGCACGTCACGCGCCGAAAAGTTCTCCGGAAATCGGGCGGCCTGCGGCATGTAGCCGATGCGCGCGCGATGTGCGATCTCGCCGGCGGTGTCGAGGCCGTCGAAATGCACGGTGCCACCGTCCGGGCGCACCAACCCGAGCAGCGTCTTGTTGAGGGTGGTCTTGCCCGCGCCATTCGGCCCAATCACTGCCGTCACCGCGCCTCGCGCCACATCCAGGTCGATGCCCTGCAGCACTTGGCGTCGGCCGTATGCCTTGGTGAGCGCGCGGACCTGTACCAGCGGCGTCCGTGGGATCGTGGGGACCGTCGTCATGGCAGGCGTCTCGGCGGGCGCATCAGCGGCGCGTGATCGCGCAAAGTCTCCGGGCTGAGCATCGGCACGACCCGCTCGGCGATGTCGAGCAGGTCGACCAGCACGCTCCGCGTCAGGATCAAGGCCGCGGGCGCCTGCTCGACGAGCAGGGCGAACAGCCGGACCGGTGCGTGGGGCAGGTCACCCCGACCGTTGCGATCCAGGTCGTATCCGCGGTAGCGGTCCCACCAGTTGCCGTCGAACGTGCTGTAGTTGCGTCGACTGTTGGTGCCAACATCGAAGGCATTGCCTTGGAAGGCATTTCTCCGCAGCCTGTTGTCCTGCGCATCGGCCAGCACGCGAACGGCCCACCCGTTGCGCACGAAGTCGTTGTCGACGACCGTGTTGCGGCTGGACCCTTCAAGGTGCAGCGCGATCGAGTTGTCGGCGAAGAGATTGCCTTCAATCTCGCTGTCGGTGATCTCTTTGAGCAGGAGTCCGTAGGCCGCGCTGCCCTGATTGCGCTCGAAACGGTTGCCCGCGATGCGCACGCGCTTGGAGTACATGACGGCCACGCCGGATTCGTTCTCCCGGAACACGTTGGCCTCGTAACGGCACGAGTCGGAGAACATGAAGTGCAGGCCGTAGCGCGTGCTGTTCTCGCTGACATTGCGGCGGACGATGCCGTTCGTGACGAACTCGAAGTAGATGCCATCGCGGTGACCCGTGATGACGTTGTCCTCGAGAACGACGTCACGGCTCGACCAGAGATGCAGACCATTTCCGGTCACGGATTGCGAGCCGACGAGCCCGCGCAGGATGTTGCGACGCACCAGGCAGGCGCTCGCGCGCTGCAGATAAATGCCAAACAGCGTGTTCTCGAACCGGTTCGATTCGATGAGGCAGCCGGCTGACTCGACGACGCGTAGCGCCGCGCGATCGGTAGCCTGGCTGGTGCCGGTGTTGCGGAACGTGATGCCGCGCACGGTGACCGAGTCGGCGCCGATTGCGAGCAACTCCCGCTGGCCTTCCCCGTCGATCACCGCTCCGCTGTCGCCCGCCAACGTGAGCGGCTGTCGAATCAGAATCGTGGGCTCCTTGTACA
>Ga0138256_10007409_pt1 | contig 11579 bp, 9 predicted proteins | sample KNB2016incub_MG_FD_105486 | JGI IMG/M metagenome (GOLD analysis project Ga0138256, IMG submission 105486) | Active sludge microbial communities from wastewater in Klosterneuburg, Austria - KNB2014incub_MG | ecosystem: Engineered > WWTP > Activated sludge > Unclassified | place: Austria...
TGGAGACCGTGGGTGCCGGCGAGATCACCTACGAATGCCGCGAGAAGGCGGCCATGGCAGGCCAGCATGAATGGGTCTTCGTCGGCCCCTTGGCCACGCTGCAGGACCGTGGCGGTCGCGCCATCGGCCGCTACTTCGGCCCGCCGGCCACTTGGGCGCTGCAGGACGGTTCCTCACTCACCGGCACCCAGCTTGCCGTGGCGCCGGCCATGGCCGGCAGCATCCCGCTGCAACTGGTGAAGGCCAACCCAGCCATGGGCAGCGGCGCGCTCGTGGGCGTGACCCACATCCAGCGGGTGCAGACCCGTGGCGGCGTGGCGCCGGCCTTGCCCTGCTCGGCGGCACAAACGGGCCAGCGCGAAGTCGTCAAGTACCAGGCCGACTACATCTTCTGGAAGGCCGCCTAGGCACGGGCTTCTGCCATGCGGCCTGCGCTGTGACGGGCGTGGCGCGCTAGTGCGGTGCAACGACTCTGGCAGCGGCAGTCCAGCCGACCGTGGCGCTGTAGGTTCGCTGAAAGGCTGCAAGATCCACGAAGCGGATGTGGCGGGTTTCCACCTCCAGCAGTTTCAGGGCCTTGAAGTCACCCAGCATGCGGCAGACCGTTTCGGCGCTGAGGCCCAGGTAGCTGCCGATATCGCTGCGTGTCATGCGGATGTTGAATTCGCTCGGCGAGTGGCCGCGAGATGCCGCACGCCGGGACAGGTCCAGCAGGAGAGCCGCCAGGCGCTCGGGGGCGGACATGCTGCCGAGCATCAGCATGTGCCACTGTGCTCTGGAGGCTTCGCGGCTCATGAGTTGGTGCAGGTCGCGCTGAACCGAGGGCAGGCGCTGTGCGCGTTCAAGCAACTGGCGGTAGTCCAGCGCGCAAGTCTGGGTGTCCTCCAGGGCCGTGACGGTGGTCTGGTGGCAGTCGTCGGCCACGCCGTCCAGGCCGACCAGATCGCCGGGCAAGTGGAACCCGGACACCTGGGTGCGGCCATCGGCCAGCGTCAGGCTCGATTTCAAGCTGCCGCTGCGCACCGCATGGAGGCTCTCGAAGGCGTCGCCCTTGCGGAAGAGCGTCTCGCCGGCCAGCAGGCGGTGCCGGCTGAACACCTGCAGGGGATCGTGCTGCTGCGCTTGCTTGCCGGTTGCCCCGCACGGTGGACAGGCCGTGCGCAGGGGGCACGAGCAACAGGCCGTGCCCAAGCTGGTGAGAGGTGCAGCTCCGAGGTTCAACATGGCGTCAGTCGCTGGCGCCGCAACGGGCGGTGGCGCAGCCAGCCGGGTGCGTGACAGCAATGGTCTTCATGGATGCGCCTGCGGCCTGTTCAGTGAATGCCTTGAGCCTGCGCGCGCCATCGCCGGGCGGTCTGTGCGCTTACGAACCGACCCCGCCGTGTTCGCCGTCGCACAGACCCGGCACGTCCAGGCCACTAGCCTGCAAAGCCGGATCGCCCGGCCATCGAGCCGCATTTTTCCAGCGAAAGGCACACCATGCACGCACCCTTCATCTTCACGGTTCTGGCACTCGCCATGCTCTTGCTGGGGGCCTGCGACAGGAAGCCGCCGATGCCGGAGGTGCGCACCGTGCAGACCGACTCCAGCGCCGCACCCGCCAGCACACCCGCGAACTGGTTGCCACCCGCCGATTCGGCCAGCATGGCTGCGCCCGTGGCCACCCCGCCTCCGACCGGGGAGCGCAACAACGCGGCGACGGGCAGCGGCCCGGGGTCCCAGGCGATGCCGATGGCAGGGCAGAACAACGACCACTCCGCGCCGCTGGCCTCGGCAAAACCGGCCAGCAGCCCCTGATTGGCAGGGCCAAGCTCGTGCCCTGGCCAGCCAGCGATGACTGAGCCGGGCCCACCGCTGGTGGTGGTGTTCAACGTCGGCGCCGGCCACGGCCGGGCCGACGAAGTGCGCGCCACGCTGGAGGCCGGCTGCGCCGAGGCGGAGCGCGCGCTGCACCTGCTGGAGGTGCAAGACCCGCAGCAACTCGGCGCCATGGCGCGCCAGGCTGTGGCGCTGGCGCAGCAGACCGGCGGCGTCGTGGTGGCGGCCGGCGGCGACGGCACCATCAACACCGTGGCACAGGCTGTTCTGGGCAGCGGCTGCGCCTTTGGCGTGTTGCCCCAGGGCACCTTCAACTACTTCAGTCGCACACACGGCATTCCTTCCGAAACCGCTGAAGCGCTGCAGGTGCTGCTGGCCGGCCGTTCACAGCCCGCACAGGTGGGCTTGGTCGGCGAGCGCGTGTTCCTCGTCAATGCCAGCCTGGGCCTGTACCCCGAGCTGCTGGAGGAGCGCGAAGACTGGAAGCGCCAATTCGGCCGCAGCCGCCTGGTGGCCTTCGGCGCCGGCCTGGCCACGCTGCTGCGGGGCCACCGCAGCCTGCGCCTGCGCGTGCAAAGCCAGGGGCAGGAGCGTGAGCTGCGCACGCCCACGCTCTTCGTCGGCAACAACGCGCTGCAGCTGCAGCAACTGGGCTTGCCCGAAGCCGAGGCCGCGGGTGCCGGCTGCCTGGCCGCCATCGCGCTGCGGCCGGTGGGCGTGCTGAGGATGCTCGTGCTGTTGTGGCGCGGCGCCTTTGGCCGCCTGGGCGAGGCCGACGAACTGATCCACGTGGCGACACGCCAGCTCACGGTGCGCCCGAGCCGCCGCCTGGGCACCTTCGGCTCCAAGCGCATCAAGGTGGCCACCGACGGCGAGGTGAGCTGGATGCGGCTGCCGCTGAGCTTTCGCGTCGCGCCGCAGACGCTGGACCTGCTGCGCCCACCGGAGCCGGCGCCTGATCCAGTGCCCGAACCAGCTCCCCCATCACCGGCGGCCGAATGACGTTGCTGCTGCAGGTCTCGGACACGCACTTCGGCACCGAACGCCCGGCCGTTGCTGAAGCCCTGGTGCGGCTGGCGCTGACGCTGAAGCCCCAGGTGTTGTTGCTCTCGGGTGACATCACGCAGCGCGCCACACGCGCGCAGTTCGCTGCGGCCCATGCCTTCGTGCAGCGCCTGCAGGTGCCGCACTGCCTGGCCGTGCCGGGCAACCACGACATCCCGCTGTTTCATCTGCCGCTGCGCCTGCTGCGCCCGTATGCGCGCTACAGCGCCGCTTTCGGCCCCGAACTCGAACCCAGCCTGGAAACCGCAGACCTGCTGCTGGTGGCCCTGAACACCACGCGCTGGTGGCGGCACGCAGACGGGCAGCTCTCGGCGGCGCAGGTGGAGCGGGTGGCACAGCGCCTGAAGCAGGCGCGGCCCGCGCAGCGGCGCGTGGTGATGGTGCACCAGCCGCTGGTGGTGACGCGGCCTGAGGACGAGAAGAACCGCCTGCACGGCCACGCCGCGGCCCTGAAGGCCTTGAGCGCGGCGGGCGTGGACCTGATCGTGGGTGGGCACATCCATCTGCCCTTCGTGCTGCCGCTGGCCAACGGCGGCTGGGCGGTGCAGGCGGGCACGGCCGTCAGCAGCCGCGTGCGGTCAGGGGCAGCCAATTCGGTGAACCTGATCCACATCGATGCCGCCGCAACCGAACGCGCCGTGGTGGAACGCTGGGACCATGACCCGGCCCAGGATGGCTTCGTGCCGCGTGCACGGCACAGCCTGCAGGCGCCGGATCGTCATGCCGCGGCCATGGCGTGTGGTGAAGCGCCACGGGCCGTGTTCTGAACGACTGCAACGCCGGGGTGAAGGGATCCGCGTGGATGTGCTTTCCAGCACAGGCGTGCCGTCTTGGACGGTGGGGCAGCTCTGCCCCTGCCACCTCACCGCTGCCTTGCCAGGGGCCCCAGAATGAGTTTCTCAAGCCGGTCGATCAGTTGCTCCGCTCTCGCGGATGCCAGGATGGACCGTGGTAGCAGGCCCGCCTTGACGGCGCTGGCGTACTGGAACCGCAGGGCATCAAAAGGCATGGCCAGGAAGGCCTGGCCCGAATCACTCCGCGTTATGCTGGACCCGGAGCGGAGGAGCGACCGTCGCCGACCGGTGGTGGTGGCGAACAGGGTTGACATGGGTTGTGGTCGGCGGCGGCGTGTGCCGCGCTCGAATGATTGAAACAGGTCGTGAGAATCACCGTTCGCACCGCACTCGTCTGTCTTGTGCCGTACATAGCGCGGTCAGCGAGGTGCAGGCATCGTGCCTGCTGACGAAGCCCATGCTTTGTTTCGTGCGGTGGCGAACATTTCTTCCGGGCCTGAAGCAGGACACTGCGCTCTGAGATTCATGGCGTCCCCAGTGGGCGGGACTCACCACGTGGCGCGCTGCAAATTTGTCGTGACCTGGCTTGAACGGACGAGCCCTGCACCCTGGCTCCGCCGCGCCGTGCCCTGGCTCGTCTGCCTGAGCAGTGGCTGTTCGCTGCTCGCACCGCAGAGCGCGGCCGAGGTGCAGGCCGAGGCGCAGGCAAAAGCAGAGGCGCAGCCCGTGATTCGCCTCGAGGTCACGGCACCGCCGCCGCTGCAGGACTTGCTCAGCCGCCATCTCGCCCTGGGGCGGGTCAACCGCCTCGCGCGCGGCGAGCCCCTGCTCGAAGGTGAACTCGATCGCCTGGTGGCCGCGGCGCCGCAACAGGCGCGCGAGTTGCTGGATACCGAGGGCTACTTCAACGCCGAAGTGCACATCGAACGCAGCGCAGACGCCGGCTTGCCCACCGTGAATGTGCGGGTCGAGCCCGGCCCGCGCACCCAGGTGCGGCAGGTGCAGATCCAGGTTCAAGGTGCGCTGGCCAGCGAAGCCGTGCAGCAAGCGCATGCCCGTGAGGCGGCCGCTGCGTTGCAGCGCGACTGGCCCTTGCCGGCCGGCGTGCCGTTTCGCGAAGCCGATTGGTCGCGCGCCAAGACCGCAACGCTCGCCGGCCTGCGTGCCCAGGGTTACGTGCAGGCCGACTGGGCGGCGACCGAAGCGCGCATTGATGCGGCCGTGCAGCGCGCCGACCTGTCGGCGACGGTGGCCAGCGGCCCGCTCTTCCGGGTCGGCCCGCTGCGCGTGCGCGGGCTGAAGGTGCACGACCTGGACACCGTGGCCCACATCGCCGCACTCAAGCCCGGCGAGCCGGCCACCGAAAACATGCTGCTCGACATCCAGGAACGGCTGCAGAAGTCCGATCTGTTCGACCGCGCAACCGTGTCGCTGGACACCACGCCGCCACTGCCCGAAGCCACGCCCGTGGTGGTGCGGCTGGGTGAGAGGCCCTTGCAGGAAGCCACGGTGGGCCTGGGCTTCGAAGCCAATGTCGGTGCACGTGCCACGCTCAAGCACATTCACCGTCGGCCCTTCGGCAAGCCCTGGGTGGCGCGCAACAACTTCGATCTGGCGCAGCTTCGCCAGCGTTGGGTGGGCGAACTCAGCACGCAGACCCTGGCCGGCCTGTACCGCAACCTGGTGGGCGGTGGCCTGGAGCGGCTCAAGTCCGACACCGACATCGTGAGCGCCGCCAACCTGCGCATCGGCCGCGCCCAGGAAACGCGTCGCATCAACCGGCTGTTGTTTGTGGACTGGAACAGCAGCACCACGACCAGCGCGCTGGGGCGCGAGCATTCCGACGCGCTCTCTTTGCAGTACCACGGCGTCTGGCGGCAGCTCGACGATCTGGTCCTGCCGACACGCGGCCGCGTGTGGTCGGGGCAACTCGGCGTGGGCCAGGCGCGGTCCGAGCCTGGTGGCAGCGGGCCGTTCACGCGCCTGTACGCGCGGCTGGATGCCTTTCGCCCCATCGGCAGCTGGTACGGGCAGGGGCGGCTGGAGCTGGGCCAGGTGTTCTCTGAAGGCGATGTCATCGTGCCCGAGGCGCTGCGCTTCCGTGCCGGTGGTGATGAATCGGTGCGCGGTTACGCCTATCGCTCGCTGACCCGCCAGGTCAATGGCACCGCGGTGGGCAGCGAGGTGCTGTTCACGGCCAGCGCCGAACTGGCGCGGCCCATCCTGGCCCGGCTGCCCGAGCTGTGGGGTGCGGTCTTCATCGATGCCGGCCGCGCGGCGGGCAGCTGGGGGGATTTGAAGCCCGCCATCGGCGTGGGAGTGGGCATGCGCTACCGCAGCCCGGTCGGGCCCATCAAGCTCGACCTGGCCTATGGTGAAGAGGAAGCGCGGCTGCGGTTGCACCTGACGGTGGGGCTGGCCTTCTGATGGCCACGAAACCTGCCGTGTGGGTGGAGGGGCCGCCACCGCAGGGGCCGCAACCGCAGCCCGGCCGGCGTGGCGGGCGCTGGCTGCTGGTGGCCGCTGTGGCTGGCGTGCTGCTGCTGCTGGCCCTGATGATCGGCGCGGGCACGTGGGCCTGGCGCAGCGACGCTGCGCTGATGCGCCTGGTGCCTTGGGTGCCGGGCCTGTCGATCAGCGGCCAGCAGGGGCGGCCCACCGGCGGGCCCTTCAGCGCGCAGCGCCTGCAGTGGCAGGGCGGTCATCGGCTTGTCGTCATCGAGGGCCTGGCCTGGGACGACGCGCAGTGGTCCTGGCGGCCCTACACCGGTGCCTGGGTGGGTGTGCGGCTGGTGAACGCGCGCGCGGTGCGAATCCAGGTGCTGAACACGCCCGATGCAGGGGTCACGGCGCAACCGGCCGGCCCGCCGACGAACTTGCAGTGGGGGCTCGAGTTGCAGGCGCCGGGTTTGCGCGTGACGCGTTTCGAATGGGACGCACAGGCGCCGATCACGGAGCTGGTGGCCGATGTCCACCTGGGCGCGGCCAACGGCGCGGAGCACCGGATCGAGGGCCTTGGCTTGCGGCGCGAGGGCCTGGCGGTGAGCGGCCAGGCCGTCGTCGGCACGCGGGATGGCTTGCCCGTGCAGGCGACTTTGAAGCTGGCTGCCGTTGCGCCTGTAGCGTCTGCCAGCGCGCCTGCCAGCGCGCCTGCAGCGGCCTCATCGCCCGCAGCGCAGGTTTGGCAGGCCGACGTGCAGGCCACAGGGAAACTGCAGCGCCTGCTCGTGCAGGCCCACGTGAGCCAGGCCGCGAGCGCAAGTGCGGGCGAGGGCGCTGGCAAGAGTGGGAATGCCCGTGTGCAGGCCACGCTGGCGCCCTTTGCCGCCTGGCCGCTGCTGGCACTGGCGGTGCAGGCCGAGCGCCTGGACTTGTCAACGCTTTCACCGGGGCTGCCTCAGACTGCGTTGTCGGGCCGCGCGCTGTTGTCGGACCCGCAGGCCACACAGGCCCCGCTGGGCATGCAGCCGCCGCTGGTGTTCGACATCCAGCTGGAGAACTTCGAGCCCGGCCCGTGGGATGCCAACCGGCTGCCGGTGCGCCGCCTGCAGTTGTTGTTGCAGGGCAGCCCGGCCGACCCTTCGACGCTGGTGTTCGATCGCTTGATGGCCGATCTCGCCGGCACCCAGCCCGCGGGTCGCATCGAAGGCAAGGGCCGCCTGCACCAGGGCAGCCTGGCGCTGGATCTGTTGCTGGCCGATGTGCGCCCCGAACAACTGGCCACCACCGCACCACCGATGCGCCTGGGTGGAACGCTCGCCGTGGCGGTGGAAGGATGGCCTTCACCGGCAACGCCAGCCGCAGCCCCACCACCGGCAGCGCCCCGCACGCTGCTGGCGCGTGTGCAGGCCGATCTGACAGGCCGCCTGGCGCGCGCCAACACGCCGCCGCTGCGGCTGCAGACCCTCGCCAGCATCGAGATGCCGCCCGATGGCACGCTCAGCGCCAGCCTGCGTGAACTGCGCGCGAGTGCAGGCGATGCGGGCGGTCAGGCCACCGGCGAGGCCAGCGCCGTGCGCAATGCGGCCGGCGAGTGGCGGCTGCAGACCAGCGGCGTTCTGGCCCGCCTCGACCCCGGCCTTTGGTGGCCGGCGGCCCGCCTGGGGCGCGGCGCCCAATCGCTGAACGCGCGCTGGCAGGCCGATCTGACGCGCCTGGCCAGTGCCGCCACCGCCGCTGGCGCCGCCGCCAGCGCAGGTGCCAACGCCAGCCTCTGGGCGCCGTTGCGCGGCAGCGCCAGCCTCGTCATGGCCGAGAGCCGCTTCGCCAACCTGGATTGGCGCGGTGACGCCAGCCTGCAGGCCACTGCCGAAGCGCTGCAAGTGCGCACCGATCTGCGCGCCGGCCCCAACCGTTTTGTGATCGATGGCCGCCTGCCGCATGCGCAGGGCCGCGCGGCTGCGGTGCCCACGGGCACGTTGGACGTGCAGGCCCCGGCGCTGGCTGGGTTGGCGCCGCTGGCCCAACTGCTACCCGCTTCTGCCCGAGACTGGTGGCCGCTTGCGGGCCGCCTCAGCGCCCGTGCCAGCGCGCAAGGCTCATGGCCGAGCCTGCGCAGCGAAGGCAGCCTGGAGGCCAGCGGCCTGCGCAGCCCGCAGCTCAGCGTGGGCCGCGCCCAGGCCCGCTGGAACCTGGCAACCGATGGTGACAAGGCGCCCATGCGTTTCGACCTGGAGGCCCGCGACATCGCCAGCGGCGTGCAGCGCGTGGACACGCTCGTGGCCCAGTTGCAGGGCACGCCCGGCGAACACCGCCTGCAGGTGCGGGCCAGCAGCCCGGTGCGCCCGCCGGCCTGGGCCGATGCCGTGTCCGGCATGGCCACGCAAGGCGGCAGCACGCTGCAACTGCAGGCCACCGGCCAGTGGGCACCGGCCCGACCCGGCGCAGGCGTGGCCGCCGGTGGCGTGTGGCGCGCTCGCCTCGTGCAGTTGCGCGCCGCACCGCGCAGCGCACCGGCTGCCCCCTGGCTGGCGGCAGATAACGTGTCAATGGCACTGACACTGGCCGCCGGTGGGCAAGCCCGGCAGGCGGTGCTGGATCCGGGCCGCATCGCGGCCTTTGGCGGCGCCCTGAACTGGCAGCGTGCGGCCTGGCAAGCCGGGGCCAAGCCCGCCGACGCGCCGCGTCTGGAGCTTCAGGCGCATTTGGAGCCCATTTCGGTTGCACCCCTGCTCGCCCGCCTTCAACCGCAGTTCGGCTGGCGTGGTGGCCTGGCCGTGGCCGGGCGCCTGGCACTGACCCGTGGTGAAAAGCTGGATGCCGACATCCGCATCGAGCGCACCGGCGGCGATCTCAGCCTCACGGTGGACGGCGCCGCACGCGCGCTCGAGATCAGTGACCTGCGCCTGGGTCTCGTGGCGCACAACGGCCTGTGGCAGGCCACGCAGGCGCTGGTGGGCCGCAACGTGGGCGTGGTCGGTGGCCTGCAGTCGGTGCAGACCACAGCGCAGGCGCTGTGGCCCGAAGCGGGTGCGCGGCTCGAAGGGGGCTTGAGCCTCATCGTGCCGCAACTGCAGGTGTGGGCACCCTGGTTGCCGGTGGGTTGGCGGCTGGGTGGTCAATTGCGCGTGGCCGCGAGCCTGGGCGGGACGGTCGCGCAGCCCGAGTACCGGGGTGAGATCACCGGCGCCGCGCTGAGCGTGCGCAACCTGTTCGAAGGCATCCACCTGGAGCAGGGCACGCTCGACGTGGCGCTGGATGGCAACGAGGCCACCTTGCGCCAGGCGGAGTTTCGCGACGGCGCGGGTGAAGGCTGGCTGCGCGCGAGCGGCCGCGCCGGCTTCGGCGAAGCTGTGACGGCCGACTTGCGTGTGGCCACCGAAAAACTGCGCCTGCTGGACCGTTACGACCGCCGCATCACCGCCACCGGTTCGGCGGAAGTCGGCCTGCGCGGGCAGGCCCTGATGGTGCGCGGCAACTTCACCATCGACGAAGGCCTGGTCGATGCCACACAAGCCGACGCGCCCCGGCTGGGCCGCGACGTGGTGGTGCTGAACCGCGCGCCTTTGCGTGCCACGCCGACTGCGGGCGCACCCGCTGCGGCCGACGCCGCTGCGACCGCGCCCCCCATGACGGCCGTTGCCGCCGCTGCCGATGTTGATCTGCGTGTCGACCTGGGCCGCGCCTTGCGCCTGCGCGGGCGCGGCCTGGACACGCTGCTGCGCGGCCAGCTGCGCATCAGCACACCCGGCGGCAAACTGGCCGTCAACGGCGTGGTGCGTGCCGAAGAAGGCACCTACGCGGCCTACGGTCAGAACCTGCGCATCGAACGGGGCAACCTCATCTTCCGCGGCGAGGTGGCCACGCCGAGCCTGGACATCCTGGCGCTGCGCGGCGACATCGACGAAAGGGTCGGTGTGGTCGTCAGCGGAACGGCGGTCAACCCCCGTGTGCGGTTGTACAGCGAGCCGGCACTCGATGAGTTCGACACACTGACCTGGCTCGTGCTGGGCCGCGCGCCCGAGGGCCTGGGCCGCGACGACACCGCCTTGCTGCAGCGCGCCGCACTGGCCCTGCTGGCCGGCGATCGCGACGGTGACGGCGGCTTCCTGCAGCGCCTGGGTCTGGACGAACTGTCGGTGCGACGCGGCAGCGCCGGTGGCGTGGACGGCACGATCATCAGCCTGGGCAAGCAGATTTCCAAGCGCGTGTACGTCGGCTACGAGCAGGCGCTGGGCACGGCCGGCGGCACGCTGCAGCTGATCTACCGTGTTGCCAACCGCATCACGCTGCGCGCACGCACCGGCGACGAAAACGCCATCGATGTCATCTGGACCTGGCGCTGGAATTGACTGAGCAGGCTGGAGTGAACGGGCGGTCAGGCACGTGCGCCCCACTGCCGCCCCAGCTTGATCGCCACCAGCAAGAGCGGCGCTGCATGCAGGGCCAGGTCAAAGATGTCGAGCGGGCGCACCAGTGCGCCTTGAGACAACAGACGCAGTTTCTCCACCAGGTGGGGCTCTGGAGAGACCGGCGCAATGGCCATCCAGGCCGCCAAGAGCAGCAACCAGATCCACGGAAAGCGGTCGAGCCAGACGAGCACTTTCACCACGAGCCACCTTCAGGGTTCAAGTTCAAGATTCGTGATCCGGCAGGCCATGCCTGCCTGTCGGGCAAAGCACGTTCTTCGGCTCGGCGCCGCGGAGGTACTGCGTTTCTTCTTCATCGGTCGCCCTTCGCACTTCGACGAGCTTCGCTCGACCGCCATACCAGGATTGCAGCAGGTGGGTCATCCGAGTGCTCACGTCCTCACCCGGGCCGAAGGCCTTGAACCAGCGGCGTGGTCGCCCGTCGTAACGAAAGTCGACCACCCAGGTCGTCGAGGTCTTGAAGAATTCAGAAGCCATGGGTTGATGGCGTTGGGGTGAGGGCCTTGAAGCACCACGATGGTGGCACCATGGGCAGGATACGCCCGACCGTGCGCATCCGAACAGACGTGCCGATCGGGCGCGAAGACATTCTTCCGCTGGCCGCGGCGGTTGGCGGCTCCATCGCAACAACCCAGGATCTCAAGATGACACGAAGACTGGTGATCATTGGCGGCGATGCGGCGGGCATGTCCGCTGCGGCGCAGCTGCGACGCGCAAAGACGGCTGAAGAGTTCGAGATCGTGGTCTTTGAGCGTTCTGCCAGAACCTCCTATGCTGCCTGTGGCCTGCCTTACCTGATTGCCGGGTTCGTGAAGGCGCCGGACAACCTCGTCGCGCGCACGCCGGAGCAGCACCGCGCCAAAGGCATTGATGTGCGGATCCGCCACGAAGTCACCGCTATCGATGTCAAGGCCTCCGCTGTGACCGTGCGTGACCTGGATTCGGGCCTGGAGTCAACAGAGGGCTATGACGAACTGCTGATCAGTACCGGCGCCTCGGGCATCTCACCCCCGTGGCCAGGCATTGACGCAAA
>Ga0138256_10007410_pt1 | contig 11578 bp, 6 predicted proteins | sample KNB2016incub_MG_FD_105486 | JGI IMG/M metagenome (GOLD analysis project Ga0138256, IMG submission 105486) | Active sludge microbial communities from wastewater in Klosterneuburg, Austria - KNB2014incub_MG | ecosystem: Engineered > WWTP > Activated sludge > Unclassified | place: Austria...
CCAGCGTCGGCCACCGGGAAGAGGCGCAGCTTGTCCTCCAGCCCCTTCGCCCCGAGACCGCGCAGCGGCGAGATGTCGTCGACGATCCACAGCGCCCGCCCGTGCGTGGCGACGATCAGATCGGAGTCGCGCGGCTGGATGGCGAGGTCCATCACCGAAACGGTCGGGAAGCCGTTCGACCAGCGGGTCCAACCCTTGCCACCGTCGAGCGAGACCCAGAGGCCGAACTCGGTGCCGAGAAAGAGGAGCTCCGGGTCGACCGGGTCCTGGACGATGGCGAGCGCGTAGCCGCGCAATGCCGGCGTCGCCAGGCTCCGCCAGCTCTTGCCGTAGTCGTCGGTGCGCACGACGTACGGTGTCCAGTCCGACCGCCGATGGTTGTCGAAGACGGCGAACGCCGTTCCGGCCGCGTGCGTCGAGGCTTCGACCGCCGGGACCCAGGTGTTCGCCGGTACGCCCTGGACGTTGCCTTCGACGCTCGTCCAGGTCGCGCCGCCGTCGCGCGTCACCTGCAAACGGCCGTCGTCGGTGCCGACCCAGATCAGTCCGCGCTCCTTCTTCGACGGCTCGATGGTGACGATCGTCGTATGGTTCTCGGCGTTCGAAGCGTCGCGGGTGAGACCGCCGCTCTCGCCGGCCTTCTGCCATTCCGGGTTGTTCGTCGTCAGGTCCGGCGAGACGATGGTCCAGGTCTCGCCGCGGTCGGTCGACCTGTGCAGGAACTGACTGCCGAGATAGACCGTCTTCGGATCGAACGGATCGAGCGCCAAGCCGGCGTTCCAGTTGAAGCGCAGCGCGACGCCGGCGGGCGGTGCCGGCTTGATCTCTTTCGACTCGCCAGTGCGCCAGTTCCAGCGCGAGAGGTTGCCGCCCTGCCAGAGGGCGTAGCCCTGGAGCGAGTCGGTCGGGTCGGGCAGGGTCTCGAAACCGTCGCCACCGCCCACCGCCTTCCAGAAGTGATTGCGGATACCGCCGCTCTGGTGCACCGACGAGGGGCCACGCCACGAGCCGTTGTCCTGCAGCCCGCCGTAGACGTTGTAGGGCCGGTCCATGTCGTAGGCGACATGGTAGAACTGCGCCAACGGCAGATTCGAAACGAAGCGGTTGGTCTTGCCGCCGTCATGGCTCACCGCGACGCCGCCATCGTCGCCGGCGATCATGTGCCGCGGATTCGCCGGATCGATCCACAGCGCGTGGTGATCGCCATGGATCTCGTCCCAGCGAATGAGGGTCGCGAAGCTCTTGCCGGCGTCGGTCGAGACCCGCACCGTGTAGTCGACGCTGAAGACCTTGTTGGGATCCTGCGGATCGACCCGCAGCTCACCGAAGTAGAACGGCCGCGGATTGACGTTGGGCTCGGAGTTCATCGTCCTGAAGCTCCGCCCGCCGTCGTCCGAGCGCAGCAGGGCGCTCTTTTTCGCTTCGACCATGGCGTAGACGACCTCGGGGTGCGAACGCGAGAGCCCTATCCCGATCCGGCCGAGCTCGCCTTCGGGGAGTCCGTCCTCGACTTCGAGCCGCTTCCAGCTCTCGCCGCCGTCGAGCGAGCTGTAGAGCCCCGAGCCCGGGCCGCCCGACTTGAAGTAGTCGGGCCAGCGGCGGAACTGCCACATCGAGGCGAACAGCCGGTTGGGGCTGCCCTCGACCATGGCGATGTCGGCGCCGCCGGTCTTCTCATCGACGTAGAGCACCTTCTTCCAGCTCCTGCCGCCGTCGACCGTCTTGAAGATGCCGCGCTCGGAATTCTCCCCCCACTCGCGCCCGAGCGCCGCCACCCAGGCGACGTCGGAGTTGTCGGGATGCAGCACGATTCGATGAATGCGCTCGGTGCCTTCGAGACCGAGGTGAGCCCAGGTTACGCCGCCGTCCGCCGAACGGTAGATTCCGTTGCCGACCGAGGCGCTGTTGCGGACGTTGCCTTCGCCCGTCCCGACCCAGACGATCTCCGGATTCCGGCCGTCGATCGCGATCGCTCCGATCGCGGCGACCGGCTGGTCGTCGAAGATCGGTTTCCAGCTGATGCCACCATCGACCGACTTCCAGACGCCGCCGGTCGCCGCCCCGGCGAAGACGATGTCGGGATTCGATTCGACCGCGGCGATCGCCGCCACCCGGCCGCTCATCCCGGCCGGGCCGATCGAGCGCGGCGCGAGCCCCGCGAGCCGGTCGGCGTCGAAGCCCGAGGCGGGGGCGGAGGCGGAAGCGGTGGGAGCGGCCCCGAGCGCCGCCGGCGCGGTCGAAATCACCAGCAGCGCGGTGGCCGCCAGGCGGCGTCCGGACAGATTCCACTTCGAAGGCTTGCGCATGTCTGCTCTCCTCGTCCGGGCATCCTACGAAAAACGGCACTCTTTGGCGCGCCGGCCGGCGGTCGGCGAGGAGTCCGCACTAGAATGGATCGGTGCAGCGAAGGATCCGGAGGTGGGCGGCGTCCGATCGCGCTGCGCTGGTCTTCGTCCTCGCGGCCTTCGTTCTCTCGCGATTCCTCTACCGCGCCCTCGGGGTGCACTTCGACGCGCGGTCCCTGGATTGGTACTGGCAGTTCATTGATCCCATCCTCCTCGCTACCCGGCCCCTCGAGAGCCTGGCCCACCTGCATGGGCAGCCGCCCCTTTTCAACGCCTTTCTCGCCGCGGTCCTGCAACTGCCGGAGCGCCTGCGGGAGCCTGCTTTCGCCGCTACCTTCGCTTTGCTCGGCCTGGCGCTCGCCTGCGGGCTGTTCGCTCTGCAACGCGAACTGGGTGTCCCTGCTCGCTGGAGCGCCCTGGCGACGGCACTCTTCATCGCCTCGCCGGCGGCGGCGCTGTACGAGAACCTGCTCTTCTACACCTATCCGGTCCTGGTCATGCTCGTGTGGGCGGCGCTGCTCCTGTGCCGCTTCTGCTCCCATGGCAGAACGGCCGCGCTCGCCGGCTTCTGCGCGCTCCTCGCCGGCGTCGTCCTCACCCGCAGCCTCTTTCACCTCGCCTTTCTGGGCGCGGTGCTGCTGGGGCTGGCACTCGCCGCGGGCCAGGCGCGACGGCGGGTCGTGCGCTGGGGAGGGATTGCGCTGCTGATCGCCGGGTCCTGGTACGCGCACAGCTGGCTCCTGTTCGGCAGTTTCAGTGCCAGCTCGTGGATGGGGATGAGCCTCTCGGGAGTCTTCCTGCGCCTCGCGACACCCGCGGAGCGGGCCGACCTCGCCGCGGCTTCGCCCACCACAGCCATCCTCGCCGCTGCGCCGTTCGCGCCCCTCGCGACCTACGCGCCGTGGCTGCCGCTGCCGCCCCCGACGGGCGTCCCGGTGCTCGACCAGGTAGCGAAAGCAAACGGCGATCCCAACTTTCATCACCTCGCCTACGTCGCCGTCGCTGAGCGCTACCGGCAAGCGGCGCTCAGCGCGATCCGCCTGCGGCCGCGCCTCTATCTGCGCGGCGTCGCGACCGGGTGGCGGCTGTTCTTCCGTTCGCCGGCCGACAGCGGCTGGTTGGAGCCCAACGCCGGCAGAGTCGAGCCGGTGGAGCGTTGGTACCGCGCCGCCCTCGGCCAGCGCCGCCGCATGACCGGCCGGGCCGGCGCCGACGAGTTCGCCTGGATCCTCGCGGCACTCACGGCCGTGGCGGTGGCGAACGCCTTGCGACACCTGCGGCGCGAAGGTTGGCGCCAGGCGCGTGGAGCCACAATCGCCTTCATGCTGTTCACGATCGGCTATGTCGCTCTGGCCGGAAATGCGCTGGAGCTCGGAGAGAACAACCGCTTCGGATTCCTCGTCCAGCCGTTCGTCCTCGCTCTCCTGATGCTCCTTGCGGCCCCCGGCGGCCCGGCAAGCGCAGCGGACTCGAGTACGAGGTCCGGACTAGAATTGTCCCGTGCCCCGACAAACCCAGCAGCGGACGGCGATCCGCGAGGCCTTTGAGAACGCCGAGCGGCCGCTGTCGCCGGCCGAAGCGCTCGCAGTAGCGCAGAGAACCGTCCCCGGGCTGGGAATCGCGACGATCTACCGCAATATCAAGGCGTTGGTGGAAGAGAACTGGCTTTCGGAGGTACAGCTGCCGGGCGCGCCGAGCCGCTACGAAGTGGCCGGCAAGCATCACCACCATCACTTCCGCTGCCGCATCTGCGACTGCGTCTTCGACGTCGACGCCTGTCCTCCCGACCTCTCCGCGCTCACGCCGCGCGGTTTCAGGCTCGAAGGCCACGACATCACTCTCTTCGGCCGCTGCGCGAACTGTGCCCCGAGCTGATCTCGATCTTCGCGCCCCCGCCAGCCGCCTCTCGCGGCTGGCGATCGCGGGTCTCGGACTGCTGGCGGTGGTCGCCTGCAGCGACCGCCGGCAGGCCGCAGAGGCGTTCCGTCCGGACCTCTCCGACCGGGAGCTCGCAACCCTCGTCGAACCGTCGCGCATCCGCCATGAAGGCGTCCGGATAGCGCCCGGGGAACCGTTCACCTGGCCGCTCTCCCGACCGGCGTCCGGGCGCCTCCGATTCGCCTGGGGAGCACAGGTGCCCGGCACGGCGACGCTGACCATCGCCATCGACGGCGCGCCGCCGTTCCCGCCGATCCAGCGGACCTTCGGCGCCACCTCCGGGAGCTTCTACGAGGATCTGGCTTTCGACGCCGACGCGCCCACCGTCGTCCGGATCAGCTCAGACTCCCCTGCCGGCGTCGTGATTTCGGATCTACGGATCGTGCAGCCCAGCCCGAAGAGCGACGCCCTGATCGTCATCCTTCTCGACACCACCCGCCGCGATGCGATCGGTCTCTACGGCAGCCACCGTCCCACGACGCCCCACATCGATGGCATCTTCGCGCGCGCCTGGAAGGCGGAGCGCGCCTGGGCACCGGCCTCGTGGACGACCCCGTCGGTCGCCAGCCTCCTGACCGGACGGTTGCCGGCGGGCCAGGAGGATGCGACCGGCGCCACCGTCGGAATTGCTCCGGATGTTCCGACTCTCGGGCACGACTTCGCGGCCGCAGGCTGGTCGACAGCGCATTTCAACGCCAATCCGGCGCTCACTGTCGAAAACGGCTTCCATCGCGGATTCACCACGTTCTATACCCCCCCGTACGACATCTCCTCGATGGCGCTGCCCGGGAGCGACATGCTCGCGCACGTGCCCGGCTGGCTGCGCGCCCATGAAGGGGAGCGCTTCCTGCTCTACCTGCAGCTCATCGAGCCGCACGAACCCTACGGCCGGCCCGACCGTCCGAAGGGGCAGACTCCCTTCGACCCCGACTACACCGGGCCCTATCTCGGAGACGAGAGCCACTACGCCCTGAGCTTCGACGAGACCATCCAGCCCCGCGATGTCGCGCACCTGCGGGCCCTCTACGACGACGACGTCCGCTACGGCGACCTCCTCATCGGACAGTTCTGGGACGGGCTCGAGAAGCCGCTGCGCGAGCGAGCGACTCTCGTCTTCGTCTCCGACCACGGCGAGGAGTTCCTGGAGCATGGCGGATGGAAGCACGGCCCGTCGCTCTTCGACGAAGTCCTGCGCGTGCCGTTCCTCGTCCGCCCGGGCAATGGACGGCGCTTCCCGCCGGTGCCGCCCGACACGCTGGTCTCTCTCGCCGATTTCCTGCCGACGATCGAGCACCAGCTCGGGATCCCGCTGCGCCGCGAGGTCGATGGCGTCGACCTCCTGGAGCCGAAGAGCTGGACCCGTGAGGCGCTGCCGCCGATCCGCATGTTGACCGGCGGGGCTGCCCGCGCGGTAGTGGTCAGGAAGTCCCGCAAGCTCTTTTTCTTCGACCGCTTCGGGGCGCGCGGTCTTCCCGATGAGCAGAAGGACCCCATGGGCTACCGCGTGGCCCTGCATCTCAGGAACTTCATGCCGGCTCTCGGCTACTTCGACCTCGAGCGGGATCCGCTCGAGCGCACCCTGCTCGCGCCGCTGGGACCCAGCCGCGATGCCGACTGGCGCGCCCTCGAGGTGTCGCTGGCGCAGACGCGTCGCGGCCTCGAGGTGCGTGTCCTCGGCGGCGCCACGGCCGGACGACTGCAGCTCACGTTCGCGGCCGGTGAGGGGCAGGCCCAGCGCTTCGCCCTCGAGCCCGAGGACGTCGTGCTGGCGGAGGCCGCCGCCGTTCGACTCGATTTCCATCTCTCGCCCGGCGATGTCGACGGCGCCTTCTTCCCGGAGTCGGCAGCGGTCGGCGCGCGGATCACCGCGACCGGCGGCTGCGTGAGCTGGAACGGAGCGCCGCTTGCCCCCGGCGAGAGTCGCGAGATCAGCAAGATCGCGGACGGTGTCCCGCGCTTCGCGGTCGATCCGAACTGCGCTTCCCTCTTCGTCTGGCACAACCGCGGGGCGCGCCGCGCACGCAGCCCGCAGGAAGAGGACGAAGAGCGTCAGAAGCTGCGGGCGCTCGGCTACATCCACTGACCCGCGATCCGCCACAGAAAGCTCGCCGCCCTCTCCCCGCCGGGCCCCACCAGGCGAGCAGACTCCGGGACCACCTTCAGGGCACGACGGCCGACCAGGAGACCGGCGACGGCGCGAAGAAACTCCCGGCCTCGAAACCGTCGCAATAGAGGCAACCTAGCAACACGGTGACAGCGCCGAGATTCGTATGCCCGAAGCCGTCGTCTTCGTCGGGGGCAGCGATCGCAAGGTCCTTGTAGAGGTCGCCGTTGAAATCGCCGAAAGCCAGCACGCGGCCGAAGCGATCGACCGCTTCGGAAACGTCGGGAACGGCCGGGCTGTCTTGCTGCCAGAGCCGTGCGAGGCCGAACGTCGTCGGCCCGCTCGCCGAGCCGGGAAAGACCGAGACCAGGCCGGCCTCGACCTGGCCTGAAGCGGTCTTCCACGGGCTGCCGACGGCGAGCTCGAAGAATCCGTCTTGATCGGCATCGCCGGCCGCCAGTCCGAGGCCGAAGTTGTCGCCATCGGCGACCGTCGTGGTCATGCCGGTCGAGCCTTCGGTCCAGTAGTGCGCGCCGGCGAGATCCAGTCCGCCAGCCGAGCCGAGCAGGACGTAGATCGCGCCGGCGTCGACGAACTCGCTCCCCTCCCCGCCGACGTCCTCGCCCGGCGTGCCAATCACGAGGTCATCGTAGCCGTCGTTGTTGAGATCGGCCGCGAGCAGCGTGTCGGCGAAGCGATCGTCATCCTCGTTGCCGCCGTCCTCGGCGTCGCTGATCATGAAGTCCTGGCGCAGATGGTGGGTGAGAAAAGGCGCGAGGCCGCCCGACGTGCCCGCGAATTCGAAGGCCCAGCCGGCCGTGAAGCCGCTGAACGGTCCGCCGCAGACGAAGTCGTCGAAGCCGTCGCCGTTGAAATCGCCGATCGCGACCGAGTGCCCCTCGACGCCGGGCAGGACTCCGGTGAACACCGTCGGGACGTTGCTGAGCCCGGCCCCACTCCCGTAATAGAAGTAGAAGATGCCCTGGACGTTGGCGGCCACGAGGTCGTCGAAGCCGTCGCCGTTGATGTCGCCCGCCGCGAGCGAGAGCCCGAACTGATTCGCGGCGACCGCCGGAAACTCGGTCAGAATGAGCGCGGGATCGCCCATCGGCCCGTTGAAGACGCCGTAGAAGACGTTGACTGCGCCCGCCAGCGACGTCCCGAGGATGTCCTCGTTGCAGACGCCCACCCCGAGATCGTCGACACCGTCGCCGTTGAAATCGCCCACGGCGAGCGCGCAACCGAAGTGATCGCCGATCTCCTGCACCGCCGGATCGCCCCCCGTCCAGGGTTGACTGATGTACAGCGAGGAGCTCATCGCGAGCCCCGAGGCGCTCCCGGACAGGACCGCGACCGTCCCGGCCTCGGCGCGCCGGCCGAGGAGCGGACCACCGGTGTCCCCCGGAATCCCGATCGCAAGATCCTGGTAGAGGTCGCCGTCGAAGTTGCCGACCGCGAGCGCCCCGCCGAAATACTGGCCCGTGGTCGGGTCGCCGATCGGCCCGGGCTGATCCTCGGGCTCGTAGAGCTCGACGACGCCGATCGGCGACAGCATCTGGGCGCCCAAGAGGCCGGGAACGATCATCAGACAGGCAAAGAGCAGTGTGCGTGCCGTGCTGGTTTCTGGGGTCCGAAGAAGTGACATGCGCATCGCGGTCTCCTTGAGGGCCGAGAGGGGCCTTCAACCCAGAGATCGGATTCGCGGGCCGAATCCGGGCGGAGCGCTGAATCCCGGCTAGGGCCGGGTGGCGGGCGGACAGGCGGCGAGGGCCTTCTCTACCGCCAGGCGTTCGGGATGGGTGGGCGCGAGGAATCGCGTCAGGATTGCGTCCGCTTCGCCGAGCAGGGGCCGGCAGCGCGCCGAGCGCTCCGGCTCGTCGAGCGCGACGACCAGCCCGGCCAGGGTGCGGGCCGAGGAGCGGCTGCCCTCCGGGGTACTTGCCCGCCAGAGGACGAGCGCCTCCTCGAACCGCCGGCGTGCCTCGTCGCGCTCGCCGCGGCGCAGGGCGAGGTCGCCCAGGAAGTGGACGTTCTCGGCGTGGAAGGCGCCCTCGTTCTGGCCGGCCGCGCGTTCGAGCGCCGCGGCCTCGGTCAGCACCGCCGCCGCTTCGTCGAGCTTGTCGCTTTGCAGCAGGACGCCGCCCAGGATGCTCAGCAACCACGACGAACGCTCTCCGGTGACCGCCTGGAAGGTGGCAACGGCTTCGCGGCCGGCGGACTCGGCCCCAGCGAGATCGCCCGCCGCCAGCGCCACCGCGGCGACCTGGTTGAGGGTGTAGGCGAAGCTGGTGCTCGCCGCCGCGGTCCGGCGCTGGACGGCGACCACCTCGGCGAGGGTCGTTAGCGCGCCTGCGAAGTCGGCGTCGCGTTCCTGCTGCCTGGCCCAGAGGCGCTGGGCGGCCAGCGTATCGCCGCGATCGGGACCGAAGATGCGTTTCTCGACGGGCAGTACCTCGCGCAGGATCTCGGCGACCCGGGCGCCGTGCCCGAGGTTGCCTTCGAGGATGGCGAGATTGTTGAGCGCCACCAGCGTATCCGGGTGCTCGAGGCCGTAGAGCTTCCGCCAGAGCGCCGCCGCCGTGGCGGCGAACGGCACGGCATCGGCGTAGCGACCGCGCCGCAAGAGCGCGGCTCCCAATCCCTGGCAGGCCTCGCCAAAGGCCTTGCTCTCCTCGCCAAATACCGTCCGGGTGCGCTCGACCACCTGGCTTTTCAGCTGCACCTCCTCGGCGCTGTCGCCCAGCACCCCCGTCGCGGTCGCCAGGCCCCCGAGCGCCGTGAGGTAGTCCTCGCTGCCTTCCAGTCCGGCGCGCTCATAGGTGGCGAGGGCGGCGCGGTAGAGCACCCGCGCCGGCGCCGGCTGGTCGGCGAGCCAGAGCAGGTTGGCGAGCAGGCTGCGGCTGCGCGCCATCTCGACGCTCGCCGGTCCTGCCAGCCGCAGCTGCAACCCGACCTCGCGCCGGGCGAGGGCGACGCCCTCGGCGTACTCGCCGCGCTGCATGCGAATCGACGCCAGCTGGTGGAGCAACGGGGCCTGCAGCGCGGGCTTGCCGGCGAGGTCGCGATCGAGCCGTTCGGCCGCCAACGCCAGCAGCTCGCGGTCAGTGAACGAGCGGCCTTTCGCCTGGGCGGGATCGGAAGCGGCGAAGAGGTCGGCGAGGAAGGCGAGAGCCGCGGCACTGCTCTCCGCTTCGCGGCGCGCGATCACCGTCTGTCCTTCGGCCCGGCGCGCCTGCCAGGCAGTCGTCGCGAGCCCGCCGGCGAGCGCCAGGAAGGTCGCCGCGCCCCCAGCCAACAGAAGGCGATGGCGGCGGACGAACTTTCCGGCGCGGTAGCCGAGCTCGTCGCGACGCTCCTGGATCGGGCGCCCGTCGAGGTGCCGGCGGAGGTCGTCGGCGAACGCCTCGACCGATCGATACCGTTGCTCCGGCAGCTTGGCGAGCGCGCGCAAGACGATGCGATCGAGGTCACCGCGCAGGAAGCTGGCGAGCCGCGTCCCTTCAGGGCGGCTGGCGTCGATCACCGCGGCAGCGCTCGGACGGGTCGGCGGTTGCTCGAGGATGGCATGCGAATAGCTCTTCGAGTCCCGGCGATCGATGCGGTAAGGAAGCCGTCCGGCCAGCAGCTCGTGCAGGACGACGCCGAGCGCATAGACGTCGGTGGCGGTCGTCAGCGGGGCGCCCTCGACCTGCTCGGGGGCGGCATACTCCGGGGTGAGCGCGCGCACCATGGGGCGCTCGTCGGTGGCCGTCTCGTCGCGATCCTCCTCCGAGCGCAGGACGCTGGCGATTCCAAAGTCGAGGAGCTTGGCATCCCCGTCGGCGGTCACCAGGATGTTCGACGGTTTGAGGTCGCAATGAACCACGAGATTGCGGTGCGCATAGTCCACCGCGTCGCAGACTTCGAGAAAGAGCCGCAGTCGTTCGCTGACCGTTGCACCGCGGGCGGCACAGTAGCGGGTGATCGGTTCGCCGTCGACGACCTCGAGCGCGAAGAACGGCGTCCCGCCGGCCGCGACGCCGCCGTCGAGAAAGCGCGCGATGCCCGGATGCTCGAGGCGGGCGAGGATGCGTCGCTCCTGGCGGAAGCGCTCCTGCACCCCCGGCTGCAGCCAGCCGGCCGAGAGCAGCTTGATCGCAGCGCGCTGCGCGAAATCGCCGCTGGTGCGCTCGGCCAGAAAGACCTCGCCCATGCCGCCGCGGCCGAGCGGCGCGACCAGTTTCCACACCCCCACGCGGTCACCTACGGCAGGCGCCGCCGGCGCCGAGACCGCACCCACGACGCGGTCCTCGAAGAGCGCCTCGAAGCGGGAGTCGATCGGGGTGTCCAGCGCGGCGCTCGGCGTCTCGCTCGCCGCGAGCAGCTGAGCGACCTCGGCCAGAAGCTCACGATCGACACCGCCGCGGCTTCCAGTCGCGGCGAGCCAGCGCTCGCGCTCTTCACCGGGCGCGAGCTCGAGGCCCTCTTCGAGCAGAGCACTCACGCGGCTCCAACGGGCGGGCGGGGTGTCGGATGGCGTGGATGGCGTGGATGACGCGGATGGCGCGGAGGCGTCTCCCGGGCCGGAGCCGGGGGCGCTCATCCCGGCGCCGGCGCGGCCGCGCCCAGCTCGCGCACCAGAAAGGCGCGTGCCTTCTGCCAATCGCGCCGGATGGTGCGTTCGTTGCGCCCGAAGGCCTCGGCGAGCTCGCGATCGTTCATACCGCCGAAGTACCGCCACTCGACGAGACGTGCCAGCTGCTCGTCGACCTCCTCGAGGCGGCCGAGCGCCCGATCCAGAGCCAGCATCTCGTCGGCCACCGCCGCGGTGGCGATCAGGTCGGGGTCGAGGCCCTCGACGGCGAGGTCGACGCCGCGCTTCTCCGCTCCCCGGGCGCGCGCTGCGTCGACCAGCACCAATCGCATGGCGCGCGCCGCGAGCGCCATCAGGTGATGGCGATCCTGGACGGCCAGTGGCTGGCCCTGCGAGAGCTTGAGGAACGCCTCGTGCACCAGCGCGGTGGTCGACAGCGTGGCGCCGGAACCGAGCGCGCGCCGCTGGTAGTGAGCGAGGCGGCGCAGCTCGTCATAGACCTCGGCCAGCGCCTTCTGAAAAGCACCGCTCTCGCCCTGCCGCGAAGCGGCCAGGAGCTCGACCAGCGTGGTTTCGGACACGGTGAGTTGAAGCTAGCGCTTCCGCACCACCATGGCA
>Ga0138256_10007413_pt1 | contig 11574 bp, 10 predicted proteins | sample KNB2016incub_MG_FD_105486 | JGI IMG/M metagenome (GOLD analysis project Ga0138256, IMG submission 105486) | Active sludge microbial communities from wastewater in Klosterneuburg, Austria - KNB2014incub_MG | ecosystem: Engineered > WWTP > Activated sludge > Unclassified | place: Austria...
CGGCCGTGCTGACGGTCGAGTTCCGCCTCGAGAAGCCGACGCAGGAGGCCGTCGACGACGTGCGCGACGCCGTCTCGCGCGTGCGCTCCGACCCGCCCGCCGACCTGCGCGACCCCGTGATCCAGAAGGTCGACCTCGCCGGCACGCCGATCCTGACCTACACCGTCGCCTCCGGGCGCATGGACGACGAGGCCCTGTCGTGGTTCGTCGACAACCAGGTGACGAAGGCGCTGCTCGCGGTGCGCGGCGTGGGCGCCGTCGCGCGCGTCGGCGGCGCGACGCGCGAAGTCGCCGTCGAGCTCGACCCGTCGCGGCTGCTGGCGCTCGGCGCGACGGCGGCCGACATCTCGCAGCAGTTGCGCCGCATGCAGCAGGACGCGCCGGGCGGCCGCGCCGACCTCGGCGGCGCCGAGCAGTCGGTGCGTACGCTGGCGACGGTGCGTTCAGCCGAGGAGCTGGCGGCGCTGCAGGTCGCGTTGCGCGACGGACGGCGCATCCGGCTCGACCAGGTCGCGACGGTCGCCGACACGGTGGCCGAGCAGCGCTCGGCGGCACTGCTCGACGGCAAGCCCGTCGTCGGCTTCGAGATCGTGCGCTCGCGCGGCGCCGGCGAGATCGACGTGACCGACGGCGTACGCGCGGCGCTCGACAAGCTCGAGGCCGCGCACCCCGAGATCACGATCACCGAGGCGTTCAACTTCGTCGATCCGGTGGTCGAGAACTACGAAGGCTCGATGAAGCTGCTCTACGAGGGCGCGGCGCTGGCCGTGCTCGTCGTGTTCCTGTTCCTGCGCGACGGGCGCGCCACCTTCGTCTCGGCCGTCGCGCTGCCGTTGTCGGCCATTCCCACCTTCTTCGTGATGCACCTGATGGGCTTCACGATCAACGTCGTCACGCTGCTGTCGCTGTCGCTCGTCGTCGGCATCCTCGTCGACGACGCCATCGTCGAGATCGAGAACATCATGCGCCACCTGCGCATGGGCAAGACGCCGTTCCAGGCAGCGATGGAAGCGGCCGACGAGATCGGCCTGGCCGTGATCGCGACGACGTTCACGCTGATCGCCGTGTTCCTGCCGACGGCGTTCATGAGCGGCGTGCCGGGCAAGTTCTTCGTCCAGTTCGGCTGGACGGCGGCGATCGCCGTCTTCTTCTCGCTCGTCGTTGCGCGCATGCTGACGCCGATGATGGCGGCCTACCTGCTCAAGCCGCCCAAGGGCGGCGCCGCCCACGACGCCGAGCCGCGCTGGATCACGGTCTACATGGGCTGGGCGCGCTGGTGCCTGCGCCACCGCGTCGTCACGACGATCGGAGCCGCCGTCTTCCTCGTCGGCTCGCTGCTGCTCGTGCCGCTGCTGCCGACGGGCTTCATTCCGCCCGACGACCTGTCGCAGACGCAAGTGACCGTCACGCTGCCGCCCGGCAGCACGTTCCGCCAGACCCGCGCCGCCGCCGAGCAGGCGCGCGTCATCGTGCAGCGCAATCCGCACGTCAAGCTGGTCTACACGGCGATCGGCGGCGGCAACGCGGGGGCCGATCCGTTCGCGCCGAAAGGCGCCCCCGAGGTGCGCAAGGCAGTGCTGACGATCAACATGACGCATCGCGACGAGCGCGCCGGACTGTCCAAGCAGACGATCGAGGCGCAGCTGCGCGATGCGCTCGGCGAGGTGGCAGGCGCTCGCGTCAAGGTCGGGCTCGGCGCGTCGAGCGAGAAGTACGTGCTCGTGCTGGCCGGCGAGGACGGCGCCGCGCTGGCGGCGCACGGCGCGCTCGTCGAGCGCGATCTGCGCACGATCCCCGGCATCGGCGCCGTCACCTCGACGGCGAGCCTGGTGCGCCCCGAGCTGATCGTGCGCCCCGACTTCGCGCGCGCCGCTGACCTCGGCGTCACGTCGGCGGCAATCGCCGAGACGCTGCGCGTTGCCACCGCGGGCGACTACGACCAGGGGCTCGCCAAGCTCAACCTCAGCCAGCGCCAGGTGCCGATCGTGGTGCGGCTGGCCGCCGGCGCACGCAAGGACGTCGACGTGCTGTCGCGCCTGCCGGTGCCCGGCTCGCGCGGGCCGGTGCCGCTGTCCAACGTCGCCGAGATCTCGATCGACAGCGGCCCCGCAGAGATCAACCGCTACGACCGCCTGCGCAACATCAACTTCGAGATCGAACTGAACCAGCAACCGCTCGGTGAGGTCGAGAAGCGCGCGCGTGCGCTCCCCAGCCTGGCCCAGCTGCCGCCCGGCGTGATCCAGACCAGCGTCGGTGACGCCGAGGCGATGGCCGAGCTGTTCGAGAGCTTCGGCCTCGCGATGCTGACGGGCGTGCTGTGCATCTACATCGTGCTCGTGCTGCTGTTCAAGGACTTCGTGCAGCCGGTGACGATCCTCGCCGCGCTGGTGCTGTCGATTCCCGGCGCCTTCCTCGCCCTGTTCCTGACGCAGACGGCGCTGTCGATGCCGTCGATGATCGGCCTGATCATGCTGATGGGCATCGCGACCAAGAACTCGATCCTGCTGATCGAGTACGCGATCATGGCGCGCCGCGAGTTCGGCATGACGCGCCTGGACGCGCTGCTCGACGCCTGCCACAAGCGCGCAAGGCCGATCGTGATGACGACGATCGCGATGGGCGCCGGCATGATGCCGATCGCGCTGGGACTCGGCGTCGACCCGAGCTTTCGTGCGCCGATGGCGATCGTCGTGATCGGCGGGCTGATCACGTCGACCTTTCTCAGCCTGCTCGTGATCCCGGTGCTGTTCACCTACGTCGACGACGTCGTGCAGGTCGTCGTCGGTCGGCTGCGAGCCTCATTCGACCGCACGCACCGCGGCGCGGCATCGGCTTCTTGATTTGCAGCAGGTCGGCGCCGAGCGATCGGCACGACAATCCGCCTGTGCGTTGCCTACGTCATTCCTGCATCGTCGCCCGCTGGGTGCTGGCGTGGTACGCGTTGTTCGTCGGCGTGTCGATCGCGTCGCCGCTGATCGAGCCCACGACGCTGCAGATGGTCTGCTCGATGGGCATGAAGATGGTCGTGGTCGACAGCGAAGGCACTGCGGCGGACGAGGCCCACGGACTAGACTGCCCGTTGTGCGCACCGTTCGCACCGACTTCGCGGACCTGGGCGCTGTCGTTCGCGCGCCCCGATGCCCTGGCGCATGCGCTCAGGCCCGCCGTCGCAGCTCACCTCGCCTGGGTGACGCGATCGCCGTTGCCCGCCCGCGGGCCGCCGCCCGCCGCCTGAGCCGGTGATCGGCGGGGCCTTGCCCCGCTCCGTTTCGTTCACGCCGACCTGCGAGCCGGCCGAAGCGCGCCGGGCCTGGAGCCTGCGTGCAGCGCTTCCTTCGATTGCCGCTCGGTCGCCGTGCGAACCCCATTTTCCTGCGCTCGAACCGCGTGGTTCGAGCACCGACACGACGTACAACATGAACTTCAGACGTGCACTCCTAGTGCTGGCCGCTGCGCCCTCGATCGCCCCGGTAGCTGCTCAACAGACCGACACCTTGCCTCCGGTCCAGGTGATCGGGCACCGCGACACACCGATATCCCAAGCCAGCGGCGCGCCGACGCGCTCGAGCCTGCTTTCGCAGCGCGCCGCGACCAGCGACACCGCCAGCCTGCTGCAAGACGTGCCTGGCGTGAGCCTGGGCATCGCGGGCGGCATGTCGAGCCTGCCGATCGTTCGCGGCCTCGGCGACGACCGGCTGCGCATCAAGGTCGACGGCATGGACCTCGTCGCCGCCTGCCCCAACCACATGAATCCGCCGCTGTCGTACCTCGATCCGAGCCAGGTCGGCTCACTGCACGTCTGGGCCGGCATCACGCCGGTGAGCGTGGGCGGCGACAGCATCGGCGGCACGATCGTCGCCGAATCGGCGCCGCCGCAGTTCGCACCCGCCGACCAGGAGCGCATCACGGGCGGCGAGGTCGGCAGCTTCTATCGCAGCAACAACGAGGCGCGCGGCCTGAACGTCTCGGCCGGCTATGCGACGCCAACCTTCGCCGCCGCCTACCGCGGCGCACTCGCACGCGCCGGCAACTACACCGCCGGCGACGACTTCAAGACCTTCGCCGCCACCGGCAATCCGGGGCACGGGCTGCCGCTGGACGAAGTGGGCTCGTCGGCCTACGACGCGCGCAACCATGCGCTCGACTTCGCGTGGCGCGGCGAGACCCGGCTCGTCGAGCTGAAGCTCGGCCACCAGACGATGCCGCTGCAGCTCTATCCGAACCAGCGCATGGACCTGCTGCGCAACTCGCAGGACCGCATCAATGCGCGGCTGCTGTCCGACCAGCGCTGGGGCCGCCTCGACCTGCGCGTCTATCACGAGGCGGTCGACCACTACATGGACTTCGGCCCCGACAAGCAGCTCGTCTACGGCGCCGCGCCCTACGTCGTGGCCACCGGCATGCCGATGTGGACGAAGGGGCGGACGACCGGCGCCGTCGCGCGGGCCGACATCGATCTGTCGGAGCGCGATCTGCTGCGCGTGGGTGCCGAGCTGCTGCTGCATCGGCTCGACGACTGGTGGCCGCCGTCGCCGGCCGACCTGACGGGCATGCTGGTCAGCGCGACGAACCCGGTGCAGGCCACTTTCGCCGGCATGGCGCCCGACACCTTCCTCAACATCAACGGCGGCCGGCGCGACCGCCTCGCCGGCTTTGCCGAATGGGAGGCGCGCTGGAGCCCGCGCTGGATGTCGCTGCTCGGCGCGCGCGTCGAGCGCGTCACCACCGACACCGGCCCGGTGCAGGGCTACAACAGCGTCGCCGGCCACCCGATGTACTCGACCGGCTACCTGATCTCGGCGACCGAGTTCAATGCGCTCGACCGCAAGCGCGCCGACACCAACGTCGACCTGACCGTGCTGGCGCGCCACACGCCCGACGAGACCCGCAGCGTCGAACTGGGCTTCGCGCGCAAGGTGCGCTCGCCCAACCTCTACGAGCGCTATTCGTGGTCGCGCAACGCGATGGCTCTGGTAATGAACAACTTCGTCGGCGACGGCAACGGCTACCTCGGCAATCCGGACCTGAAGCCCGAGGTCGCCCATACGCTCAGCGCGAGCGCGAGCTGGCACAGCGCCGACCGCACGTCGGAGTTCAGGCTCGCGCCGTTCTACACGCGCGTCACCGACTACGTCGATGCCGTCGCGTGGGACCGGAACGCCAACGTCGCCGCCGCGCCGGTGCCGGGGCAGTTCGGCATCCTGAAGTACATGAACTAGAGCGCGCGGCTGGTCGGCGTCGACGTCTCGGGCCGGCTGCCGCTGGGCCGCAACGAGCTCGGCGCCTGGGCCGTCAAGGGCGTTGTGAATTACACCCGCGGGCGCAATCTCGACACCGGCAGCGGCCTCTACCGCGTCATGCCGCTGAACGCGCGGATCGCGCTGCAGCAGGCATCGGGCGCCTGGGAGCACACGCTGGAACTTGTGGCGGTGCACGCCAAGCGCAACGTCTCGGCGCCGCGGCAGGAGATTCCCACGGGCGGCTACGGCCTCGTCAACTGGCGCGGCAGCCATACCTGGCGTCGGCTGCGCATCGACTACGGCATCGAGAACGTGTTCGATCGCCACTACGCGCTGCCACTGGGCGGCACCTACGTCGGCCAGGGCCGCACGATGTCGATCAACGGCGTGCCGTTCGGCATCCCGGTGCCGGGCATGGGGCGTTCGATCAACGTCGGCGTGAACTACAAGTTCTGAAACGCGCCCGCCCGCGCGCCAAGCCAGGCCGTGCTACCCGGCGCGCCGCGGTGCGCCGGGTCGACGCGCTCGAGCACCGCCTGGCAGCGCTCGTCGGAGAACTCGTCGGCCAGCGCGTCGAGGAAGACGCGGGTGCGCGCCGGCATCAGCCGCCGCCCCGGAAACACGGCCCACGCCGGCACCGGCGGCAAGCGCCAGTCCGCCAGCACCGGCTCCAGTTCGCCGCGCTGCACGTAGGGCTCGGCGAAGTGGATCGGAACGCCGGCGATGCCGGCACCCAAACGCGCCAGTCGGATCAGCAGTTCGGGCGCGTTGGCGAGCACTCGCATGCGTAACGCGCCGCCCCATTGCGAGTCGCCGCGAGCGAGGCGCCACGGCAACGGTTCGCCGCTACGAGAGCGCAGCAGCAAGGCGTCGTGCTGCGGCAGCTCGGCCGGCGTCGCCGGGGTGCCGCGCCGCGCCAGGTAGTCCGGTGCGGCGAACAGCCCGGTGGCGAAGACGGCGATGCGCCGAGCTGCAAGCGACGCGTCGTCCGGCAGGTCACCCATGCGGATCGCGAGGTCGTAGCTCTCGCCGATCATGTCGACGCGCCGCGCCGACAGATCGAGGTCGAGTTCGATCGCCGGGTGGCCGGCGACGAAACGCGCCAGCCGCGGCGCGAGGACGACCTGCGCCAGGTCGGCCGGCATCGATACGCGCAGCCGCCCGCTCGGCTCGGCCTGCCGGTGCTGCGCCAGAGCCCCCGCGGCATCGACTTCGTCGACGATCTGGCGCGCATGCGCCAAGACGCTGTGACCGAAGTCGGTCACCGCAAGTTTGCGCGTCGTCCGCAGCAGCAAGCGCTCACCAAGCTCCGCCTCCAGGGCCGCCAGACGACGCGACACGGTCGACTTCGGCAGGCCCAGACGCTCGCCGGCACGGCTGAAACTGCCTTCGTCGACGACGCGGGCGAAGAGCAGCAGATCGTTCGGCTCGAGTCCCACACGCGCCTCGTTAGTTCCATCAAAGGAACAATGTTATCCATTCAGACGTCTTCCGGATCGATTTCGGGATAACTAAAGTGGGTTCATCGCAATCGCATCTCCCGAAGGAGCCGCTCCATGAACATCCTGCAGATCCATTCCAGCGCCCGGGCCATCGGATCGCATTCGAGCCGACTCGCCGCGCGCATCGTCGAGCGCCTGCGCGCCGCGCATCCCGACGCCCGCATCGCGCTGCGCGACCTCGGCAAGACGCCACACCCGGCACTCGACGAAGCGGCACTGCAGGCGCTGTTCACGCCGGACGGCCAGCGCACGCCCGAACAGGCGGCGCGCGTCGCGCTCGACGACGCGCTGATCGCGGAGATCCAGGTCGCCAACGTCATCGTCCTCGGCGTGCCGATGTACAACTTCGGCGTGCCGGCGCAGCTGAAGAACTGGATCGACGCCATCGCGCGCGCCGGCGTCACCTTCCGCTACACGGACCGGGGCCCGCAGGGCCTGCTGCAGGGCAAGAAGGTGCTGGTCGCGCTGGCGCGCGGCGGCACGTACCGCGGCACCAGCGCGGACACGCAAGTGCCCTACCTGCAGACGGTGTTCGGCTTCCTCGGCATGACGGACCTTCAGTTCTTCTATGCCGAGGGCCTGGCGATGGGCCCCGATGCCGAACGCGCCGGTCTCGCCGCCGCCGAGGCGCAGATCGACGACACCGTCGTCGCCTGAAGGGACTCGCCGCCACCGCTACGATGGATCTCGACCGAGGAGTTGCCATGACCACGACCCCGGACCGCGCACCGCTGCAAGCCGAAACCGTCACGCGCGCGCGCGGCGTCGAGCGCCTCGTCGCGGGGCAGGCGACCTCCGATGGCGCCGGAGTCAAGCTGACGCGCGTACTGGCGCAGCCGCTGCAGCGCCGGCTCGACCCGTTCCTGATGCTCGATGCCTTCGGCACCGACGACCCCGACGACTACATCGGCGGCTTTCCAGACCACCCGCACCGCGGCTTCGAGACCGTCACCTACATGATCGCGGGGCGCATGCGCCATCGCGACAGCACCGGCCACGAGGGCCTGCTCTCCAACGGCGGCGTGCAATGGATGACGGCCGGTCGCGGCATCGTCCATTCCGAGCTGCCCGAGCAGGAAGCCGGCCGCATGGAAGGCTTCCAGCTCTGGCTCAACCTGCCGGCCGCCGACAAGATGCGAGCGCCTTGGTATCGCGACATCCAGGGCGACGCCATTCCAGAGTTCACGACGCCCGGGGGCGTGACCGTTCGCGCGATCGCCGGTGCGAGCCACGGCGTGGCCGGCGCGATGCGGCGCGACGTGACCGAGCCGCTTTACCTCGACCTGCATTTCGCGCCCGGCGCCGCCTTCCGCCAGGCGCTGCCGGCGGCGCACAACGCCTTCGTCTACGTCTACCGCGGCGCCCTCGCCCTCGGCGATGCGGCAGTGCCCGCGCAGCGCATGGCGATTCTGAAGAACGAGGGCGATGGCGCCGCGCTCCAGGCCACCGGCGATGCGCCGGCGCGCGCCCTGCTGATCGCCGGCCGGCCGCTCGGCGAGCCGATCGCGCAGTACGGCCCGTTCGTGATGAACACGCAGCAGCAGATCTTCGAGGCGGTCGAGGACTTCAGAGCCGGCCGGTTCACCGGCTGACGGCGTCCGGCTACAGCGGCGCCGCGCGGTCGGTCTCGCCGGCGACGTTCTCGCGCGGGTCGCCGGCGCGCCGCAGCGTCTTCTGCAGCAGCATCATCTCGTCGCCGAGCGCGTCGAGGCGAGGCTCGTCGAGCATGCGCCGCACCTTCGGGAACAGGTCGTCCTCTTCCTCGCGGTGGTGATGTTCGGTCTGCTCCTTGAGCACCTCGAACTTGGGCTCGAAGGTCTTGTCGTCGACGTCCAGGGCGACAAGGTCGGCGAGCAGGCGCTTGAGCGACAAGTGCTCCTCGAGAGATTCGAGCAGGACATCTTCCGTGCGCGCGGCCTTCACCGCCGGATAGAACACCTGCTCCTCGGAAGCGATGTGCACCGTCAGGTGATCGCCGACTTGCGCGAACAGTGCGGCCCGGTCGGCCGGCCGCTCAGCGCCAAGCAACTGCTTCATGCGCGATTCGATCTGGTGGTGCTGCTCTATCAGCAGGTCAACGGCGTTCATGACGAGGATCCCTTGCGTAGTCGATCGATTTCATGAAGCTCAATGGCCGCGCGGCACGTCGGGCGGCAGCAGCGGCATGCGGCCGAGGCGATCCTCGATCTCGCCAAGGTACGCTGCCGTCGAGTTGACGGCCTGCTCCTGCGCCGTGCGCAACTCGGCGGCCACTGCATCGAAGCGCGCGACGAGTGCGGCGCGCGACTCGTCGTCGCGACGGACCATCCGCTGCAGCTCGGCATCGAGGTGCTGGCGCAACTCGGTGAAGCGCGACGCCTCGGCGCGGTCGGCGAGCTCGCGCTGCGCCTGCAGCTCGCGGGCGTGGCGGCGGCTCTCCAGCAGGACCGAGCCTTGCAGCGTCAGCGCCCAGGCGGTGAAGACGAGCGCCAGCACGCACAGCAGCACCAGCATGATCAGCCCCAGCGGCGCGTCGACCGTGACGACGCCCAGCGATACCGGCACGGCCACGGCAAGTTGCTGCCAGTTCAGCAGCGCGAAGCCGGCCACCAGGGCCAGAACGGCGGCGACCGCCAATGTGCGCGGCAGCACCGCGCCGGCAGCAGCGCCACGCCTCGGCAGGCGCGCGCGCAAGGCCGCGCCGCTCATCGCCGCGCCGATCTGCCCGAAGGCTTTCCCGACGGCTCGTGAGTCGCCTGGGCAGTGGCGCCGCCGCCTGCCGCGCCGCTGGCGGCCGAGACGCCCGAGCGGTCGGGTTCGGCGGGCTCCGAGATATCGGCCAGCGCGCCGGCGACCGTGGCGCTCTCGCCGTCGACCTTGGTGGCGACGTCGCCCAGCGACACGATGCCCACCAGATGCTTTTCGCGATCGACCACGGGCAGGCGGCGGATCTGTGCGCTGCGCATCTGATCCATCACTTCGTCGATCGGCTGGTCGTCGTAGCACCAGCGCACGCTGCCGCTCATCACGTCGCGCAGCGGCGTGCTGGAGCCGGCCAGGCCCTGCGCGACTCCGCGCACCGTGATGTCGCGATCGGTGACCATGCCGACGAGCTTCCTGCCGTCGCACACCGGCACGGAGCCGACGTTGAGCTCCTCCATCGCCTGCGCGGCGAACTGCATCGTGTCGCCGGGCGCCAGCGCGCGCACGCCGCGCGTCATCACTTGCGAAACTTGCACCATCATGCGGTCCTTTCGAGGAAAGCGGGCTGGAACGCTGCTGCGCGGCAAGCCGCGTACCCGCGGGACTTCAGATCGCGCCGACCTGCCCCGTCACCGGCAGCACGATGCCCGTGATGTAGGACGCGCAGACCGGCGCCGCGAGGAACACGTAGGCCGGCGACAGCTCCTCGGGCTGCGCCGCGCGCTTGAAGACGGTCTGCTTGCCGAATTCGGGAACCTTGGCGGCGGGCTTGTCGGCCGGGTTCAGCGGCGTCCACACCGGCCCGGGCGCGACGGCGTTGACTCGGATGCCCCTGCCGATCAGGTTCTGCGCCAGCGACTTGGTGAAGGCGTGGATCGCGCCCTTGGTCGCCGCGTAGTCGAGGAGGTGCGCGCTGCCTTCGAGGCCGACGACGGAGCCGGTGTTGATGATCGAGCTGCCCGGCCGCAGGTGCGGCAACGCCGCGCGCGCCATGTGGAAGTAGCCGTGCACATTGGTGCGCAGCGTCTCGTCGAGGCGCTCGTCGTCGATGTCCTCGATCGATTCGGCGTGTTCCTGGAACGCGGCGTTGTTGACCAGGATGTCGAGCCGCCCGAACGCCTGCACCGCCTGCTCGACGGCGCGGCGGCAGAACGACGCGTCCTTCACGTCGCCGGCGATCGCGACGCAGCGCCGGCCCTCGGCCTCGACGCGGCGCTTCGTCTCGGCGGCGTCCTCATGCGCAGCGAGGTAGACGATGGCGACGTCGGCACCTTCGCGCGCATACAGCACGGCGACGGCGCGGCCGATGCCCGAATCGCCGCCGGTGACGACGGCGGCCATGTCCTGCAGCTTGCCGCTGCCTTTGTAGTCGGGTGCGTCGAAGCGCGGGGCCAAAGCGAGTTCGTGTTCGTGGCCGGGCTTGGCGAGGTGCTGGGCCGGCAGCTCGGTGGGCTGCGGCCGAGCACCGGTCTGCGGCGGCGGCGCGTCCTTCTTCGCGCCTCCCTTGCCGCGCGCCTGCGCGCCGTCGCGCGCGTCCTGCTCGCGCTGAATCTCGCGCTGACGCTCCAGCGTTGCCGGTGCCTCGACCTGATTCGCGCCGGGGCGCTCCTTCGGGGTTTCGCGTTTCCTGACCATCGCAGCGGCTCCTTTCGTCCTTGCAGCCGCAGTGGGCACGCGCCGTGCCTACCATCGAAGAGATCGAAGACCCAGGAGCGAACGCGATGACGACGCGGCTGTCGGTGGCCAAGGACAAGCTCAAGTTCGTACTGCTCGAAGGCATCCACGAGACGGCACTGAAGGCGCTGCGCGACGACGGATACACGCAGATCGAGACTTGGCCGAAGGCGCTGGCCGGCGAGGCGCTCGCCGCGGCGCTGGCCGATGCGCACTTCGTCGGCATCCGCTCGCGCACCCAGCTCACGCGCGCGGTGCTCGAGGCGGCGCCGAAGCTGGCGGCGATCGGGGCGTTTTGCATCGGCACCAACCAGATCGACCTACGCACGGCGATGCGCCGCGGCATCCCCGTCTTCAATGCGCCGTTCTCCAACACGCGCAGCGTCGCCGAGCTGGTGCTGGCCGAGATCATCCTGCTGATGCGCGGCATCCCCGAGAAGAACGCGATCCTGCACCGCAACGGCTGGGTCAAGAGC
>Ga0138256_10007414_pt1 | contig 11574 bp, 11 predicted proteins | sample KNB2016incub_MG_FD_105486 | JGI IMG/M metagenome (GOLD analysis project Ga0138256, IMG submission 105486) | Active sludge microbial communities from wastewater in Klosterneuburg, Austria - KNB2014incub_MG | ecosystem: Engineered > WWTP > Activated sludge > Unclassified | place: Austria...
CAACTGTCTGCGTCCTAACTTCACGTACTGCTTCTTTGGGTGAAATTGAAGCAATTTCCTGCTGCGCAGGAATACGAAGAATTGCTCCCACTCGGAGCAAATTCATGTTTTTTTCAATAAAAGCATCCCGATTGGCACGGTATAGCGCAACCAACATCTGGTTAAGATCAACACCATCCGGTGTGATTTGCCGTGCAATCCGGGTCAGGTTGTCACCTGGCACTACAGGACCATAATTGGTTTCACTCCAGTCACGAGCAGAGGGTGGCACCACACTTGACGCTGTCGACTTGGCGCTTGGCGCCTCTTTGACAGATACTCCTCCGGATTTGTCGGTTACCGCTTTAACCGCATCATTTTGTGCAACAGGGGCTTGTGGTGTGAGTGGCATTTCTGCCGGATCCAGCAAAACAGTATATTCCCGTAGTAAACGACCAGCCGATGAATTCAACTCAATCAGCAAGTTAATGAAGGGCTCATTCACACTTTGCGAAGAAAGTATCTGCAAGTAGGGGCGGCCATCAACTCGCCGTGCTACCGTTATCGATAGACCAGCATGATAATCAAGATATTTCAGCCCAGCTTGTCGGAATGCCTCCGGAGACGCCAGTTTCGCTGCCAAGGCCGGAATGTCACTCTCCTTAACCGCAACCAGCTCCACTTCAGCTTTAAATGGTTGCCCTAGATAAGAGCCCACGGTCAGTTTACCCAGGCCCGCAGCCAACACCATCCATGGCATCATGAACAGACAAATCAATAGCGACACATTGAGTAGCAAGCGGGGACGAAATATTACCTTCCGCATGGATTTAATTTTTTTCACACATACACCCCTGATATTTCTCAAAATAACTTTTTGATACTAACACCGAAATATGCCACATGGAATTAGAATTAATTGTTTAAATCAGCTTAATTTATCGGTTCCATTTAAAAATTTTCTGTAAAAATATCATTGCACTTATTCATTGATAATCATCCGCATCATGCGACGCAATGGTTCTGCCGCACCCCATAACAACTGATCCCCTACTGTAAAGGCCGACAGATACTCTCCACCCATATTTAATTTACGAATACGGCCGACATGAATGTCCAGCTTACCGTTTACAGCAACCGGGGTGAGTTCTTTAGTCGTAATTTCTCGCTCATTGGGAATGATTCGCACCCAGTCATTAGCTGTCGCAATCATGTCATCAATCTCATCCAGTGGAATATCCTGCTTGAGTTTAATTGTTAACGCCTGCGAATGGCAGCGCATGGCGCCTACCCGTACACAAATACCATCAACCGGAATCGGACTGGCAGCATGATCAAGTATCTTGTTGGTTTCAGCCTGGCCTTTCCATTCTTCGCGGCTTTGTCCATGCGCAACTTCACGATCAATCCATGGAATCAAGCTGCCAGCCAGCGGCACGCCAAAGTTTTTGGCTGGAAAATCCTGATCACGTAATTTTTGTGAAACCTGGCGATCAATATCCAGAATATTCGATGCTGGATCTTCTAGCAAATCCTTGGCAACCTGATAAGTCTGCCCCATTTGGGTCAGCAATTCACGCATATTTTGCGCACCCGCACCTGAAGCAGCCTGATAAGTCATGATACTTGCCCATTCAACCTGATCATGCTCAAACAACCCCCCAACCGCCATCAGCATCAGACTGACTGTACAATTCCCCCCAATAAAATTTTTCACTCCGCGATGCAAAGCACTCTCAATGACGGAACGATTGACCGGATCGAGCACAATGACGGCATCTTCCTGCATTCTAAGGGTAGAAGCCGCATCAATCCAGTAACCACCCCAGCCGGCAGCACGCAGCTTTCCAAAAACATCATTAGTATAATCACCGCCTTGGCAGGAAATGATGATATCCATCTTCCGTAGCGCATCGACATCGAAAGCACTCCTGAGAGGAGGAGCAGCTCGCCCGATTTCGGGAGCAGCTCCACCCGCCTGCGAAGTCGAAAAAAATATCGGCTCGATCAGATCAAAATCATTTTCTTCCCGCATCCGCTGCATCAATACGGAGCCAACCATCCCTCGCCATCCAACCAAACCAACTCTTTTCATTTGATTATTAGAACCCGTATCGTGATTAATTTAATGATAGGTAACCCTGTGGGAAATACTCGCAACATGGGTCTTCTGAAGAACCTAAAAAGGATGATTACGTAAGTTTTAACTACCAGCTTTAGCAATCTGTTCGCAAATGACTCAGTACCGCATCACCCATTTCAACCGTACCGACCTTACGCTTACCCGGCTCAAAGATGTCAGCTGTACGGCAACCCTCTGCCAATACCCGCTGTACCGCATGTTCTATTCTGGCAGCCAGCTGATTTTCAGCAAAGGAATAACGCATCATCATCGCTACAGACAAAATTGTAGCCAACGGATTGGCAATATTTTTGCCGGCAATATCCGGCGCCGATCCATGTATCGGTTCATATAACCCCTTGCCATTCTCATCAAGAGATGCGGACGGAAGCATGCCGATCGAACCGGTCAACATGGATGCCTCATCCGAGAGAATATCGCCAAAAATATTACCGGTCACTATGACGTCAAACTGCCTGGGATCCCGCACCAGTTGCATGGCAGCATTATCTACCAGCATGTGCGTAAGCGTAACGTCCGGATAAGTCTTGGCTGTTTCAATGACAACATCTCGCCATAGTTGTGTACATTCCAGTACATTCATTTTATCGACAGAGCATAACCTGCCACTACGTCGGCGGGCAGCCTGGAAGGCGACGTGCGCTATCCGCGCAATCTCCGACTCTGAATAAATCATAGTATTGAAACCAACACGCTGACCTTCCCTGATTTCAATACCACGCGGCTGTCCAAAATAAATATCGCCCGTTAACTCACGCACAATCAGAATATCGAGACCGGAGACAACTTCCGCTTTTAGCGTGGAAGCATTCACCAGTTCAGAAAACAGCATGATAGGTCGTAAATTAGCAAATAGATTCAGAGTCTTGCGAATAGACAATAATCCCTGTTCCGGGCGTTGGTTGCGAGGCAACAAATCGTAACGTGGCCCACCAACCGCGCCCAATAAAAGCGCATCAGCATCGACAGCCAACTGTTGCGTTGCAGATGGAAAAGGCTCACCAAAAACATCAACCGCACACCCACCTAGCAAACCGGGTTCAACCTCGATTTTGTGCCCCTCTTCAATAAAAAAGAGCAGCACTCGCTCAGCCTGCGCAATGATTTCCGGTCCAATGCCATCACCTGCCAGTAATGCAATTTTCATTTTGATTCGCTTTTGTCAGGAAAATAGCCAGGGCTGCTCCACCCGCCGTTTTTTTTCATAGTCTTTGATTTTTTCAGTATGTTGCAAAGTTTGCCCAATCTCATCCAGACCATTCAACAGACAATGCTTGCGAAAAGCATCTAACTCAAAATGATGAATCTCACCCGAAGGAGTAGAGACAGTCTGCGCATGGAGATCCACGAGCAAACGATAGCCAGTAGTCACCTCCGTTTCCTTGATCAGCCGATCTACAATCGCCTCATCCAGAACTATCGGCAATAAGCCGATTTTGAAACAATTATTGAAAAAAATATCGGCAAAACTGGGGGTGATGATGACTTTGAATCCATAATCCTGCAACGCCCATGGCGCATGCTCACGGCTGGATCCACAACCAAAATTATCGCGCGCGAGCAGAATTTCTGCACCCCGGTATCTTGGTTGATTGAGCACAAAATCTGGATTGATCTGGCGTTGGGCAACCGTCATCCCCGGTTCACCATGATCAAGAAACCGCCATTCATCAAACAAATATTGCCCAAAACCGGAACGTTTGATTGATTTAAGAAACTGCTTGGGAATAATGGCGTCGGTATCAACATTAGCACGATCCAGCGGAACCACCAGACCATGACACTGCTCGAATTTCTTCATCTATTCATTCACAACCGGTTTAGGTTTACTGCGCTGTTTTCTCAATTACTTCACCACCCCGCTGCACATCCTTACCCAAACCCTGCATGGTATTACAAGCTGACAGCGATAACATCAGGACCAACAACGAGAGCAATAAGTAGTTATTTTTCATGGGTAAACTCCTCCGAAATGGAATATTAAATTACGAACTGATATCAACAAAATGACCGGCAATAGCCGCTGCCGCTGCCATTACCGGGCTGACCAAGTGCGTTCTTCCACCTGGACCCTGCCTGCCTTCAAAATTACGATTGGAAGTAGAAGCGCATCGCTCCCCTGGACTCAATCGGTCTTCGTTCATAGCCAGGCACATCGAGCAGCCTGGATCACGCCACTCAAATCCTGCCTCCAGAAAAACCCTGTCTAACCCTTCCTGCTCGGCTTGTGATTTTACCAGACCCGATCCCGGCACAACCATGGCAAGCTTGATGTTGGAAGCGATTTTTTTTCCAGCCACCACCGCTGCCGCCGCACGCAGATCTTCAATACGCGAGTTGGTGCAGGAGCCGATAAAAATTTTGTCGAGATAGATTTCCGTAATGGGCATATTGGGCTGCAGATTCATGTATTCAAGCGCACGAATAACAGCATTTCGCTTGACCACATCTGCAATATCGGATGGAACAGGAACACGACCATCCACTGGCACAACCATTTCGGGCGAAGTCCCCCACGTCACTTGCGATTTGATCCTGGTCGCATCCAATCTTACCGTTTGGTCAAAAAAGGCATCTTCATCACTTCTGAGCGTCCGCCAATAAGCTACTGCCTGCTCCCATAGCAAATTTTTTGGTGCAAAAGGTCGATCTCCGAGGTAATCGATGGTCACATCATCCACCGCGACCATACCTGCGCGCGCTCCAGCCTCAATTGCCATATTACACAGCGTCATGCGTCCTTCCATACTCAGCGCCCGGATTGCACTACCAGCAAATTCAATGGCATATCCATTCCCACCTGCCGTGCCAATTTTGCCAATTACTGCGAGGGCAATATCTTTAGCAGTCACACCCGGGGGCAACACACCTTCCACCAGCACCTGCATCGCTTTGGATTTCTTGGTCACAAGACACTGCGTTGCCAGCACGTGCTCAACCTCCGAAGTACCAATACCAAAGGCCAGACAGGCAAATGCCCCATGTGTGCTAGTGTGAGAGTCTCCACAAACCACAGTCATCCCTGGCAAAGTAGCACCTTGCTCCGGCCCAATCACATGCACGATTCCCTGGCGCTGATCATCCATCTTGAATTCAGTGATGCCAAATTCATCACAATTCTGATCGAGCGTCTCAACCTGTAAGCGCGATACGGGATCACTGATACCGTGCCGGCGATCTGTTGTTGGAACATTATGATCCGCCACCGCCAGAATTGAACCGGTTCGCCATGGCCTGCGCCCAGCTATCCTCAAACTTTCAAATGCCTGCGGACTTGTCACCTCATGCACCAAATGCCGGTCGATGTACAACAGAACCGTGGCATCAGTACCACTTGACTCTGCATGCACAACATGACTTTCCCATAATTTATCGTACAGCGTTTTCATGACTTCAATTTTAACCCAGATAACCACCCAGACTTTCAGGAATACTTTTATAGTAGAAGATTACAGTCGCCTGGATTTTTCAGAACAACCACGCGCCAAAAGCAATGAAATTCCAGCCCCATTTCAAAAACCGAAGCAAATAATGAGTCATATCAGACGCAAACCTCACCACGTGAATTATAACGCAAAGCAAACACTTTCCACGCCAACTGAACGGGATAGCGATACGCTTGATCTGGATGCTCCCGAAAGCACTGCTGGCCTGCGTCTTGATCAGGTCCTGGCTCATTTATTACCACAATGGTCACGCAGCAGGCTGCAAGAATGGATTAAACAGGACCGCGTCAGTATAGACGGCATGATTGCCAATACCCGGCAGAAAATATGGGGGGGTGAGAAAATCCGGATTTTCCCCAACCTGATCGATGCAAACCACTGCCATTATCCTGAAGCGATACCGCTAAATATTGTATACGAGGACAATCAGCTGCTGGTAATCGACAAGCCTGCCGGGCTCGTCGTTCACCCGGGAAACGGCAACTGGCAGGGCACCATGCTTAATGCACTGCTCAATCATGCAGAGCAACTCAACCACGTCCCCCGAGCGGGTATTGTTCATCGCCTGGATAAGCAAACATCTGGATTACTTGTTGTTGCCAAAACCATTGAATCACAGCTCAACCTAGTCAAGCAATTACAGCAACGATCTGTAAAAAGAGATTACCTGGCAATTGTGCTGGGTAATGTCAAAAAAGATGGGGTAGTGGATGCGCCCATTGGCAGACACCCCAGACAGCGGACACGGATGACGGTTATCGAAAACGGCAAGCCTGCACGAACTTACTACCATATTCTGGAAAATTTCTCAGCATATACACTGCTGCGCTGCAGCCTGGAAACCGGACGTACGCACCAAATACGCGTTCACTTACGCGCAATTGGTCATTCGTTAATAGGGGATCCTGTCTATGGTGGAAAAATTCCCAGCCTAACCGATGCTCATCTGGCTGAAACGATTTTGCAATTTCCAAGACAGGCGTTACACGCACAACAACTTGAGCTGAACCACCCACAGACCGGACAATGGATGCAGTGGAATTCACCCATACCGGATGACATTGCCGATTTATTGAAAAGACTAAGATCTGTCTGATGGGTGCTTGACAAGACTCCTTCAGAAGATTGACATTTTCATGGTGCTGGTTGATAATCGCGCTTCATTTTTGTACCCAAAGGAAAATCAGTAGTGAAGACCTTTTCTGCCAAGCCACATGAAGTCAATCACGAGTGGTTTGTGGTTGATGCAACCGACAAAGTTTTAGGCAGATTGGCTGCGGCCATCGCCCACCGCCTGCGCGGAAAACATAAACCGATTTATACGCCGCATGTGGATACGGGCGATTACATTGTGGTGATCAATGTTGACAAGCTGCGAGTGACAGGAAATAAAGCTGAAGACAAAAAGTATTATCGCCATAGCGGTTATCCAGGCGGCATTTACGAAACCACTTTCCGCAAGATGCACGCGCGCTTTCCTGACAGACCACTACAAAAGGCTGTTAAGGGCATGCTCCCCAAGGGTCCTCTTGGATACGCCATGCTTAAAAAACTGAAACTTTATGCCGGAAATACGCATCCCCACGCCGCTCAACAACCACAATCTCTTGAAATTAATACATAACAACCAAACCACTTATGGCAATCCAATATAATTACGGTACCGGACGCAGAAAGAGCGCTGTCGCACGAGTTTTCATCAAATCTGGAACAGGTATTATTACCGTGAACCGTAAGCCCATAGATGAGTATTTCTCACGAGAAACAGGACGCATGGTGGTGCGGCAACCCCTTGAACTGACCGGCAATACCAATAACCTTGATATCATGGTCAACATACATGGTGGCGGTGAATCTGGTCAGGCTGGCGCTGTTCGCCACGGTATTACGCGCGCACTTATTGATTACGATGAAACCCTTAAGCCAGTTCTAAAGAAGGCTGGGCTTGTTACACGCGATGCACGTGAAGTGGAACGGAAGAAAGTTGGCTTCCGCAAAGCTCGCCGACGCAAGCAATTCTCAAAACGTTAAGCCTGGTCTCATCAACAAAGCCGCCTTATGGGCGGCTTTGTTGTATCTACATTACCGTAACTTCTACCCTACAATATAAATTATTTTCTCCAGCAATGTCTAAACTCCTATTTAAACTACGAGGGGTACCAGATGATGAAGCAGATGAGATCCGCGCGCTGCTGACAGAAAAGCAAATTGAGTACTATGAAACATCCGCCGGCAACTGGGGCATTTCATTACCGGCACTTTGGCTTCAAGATGACTCACGTTATTCAGAAGCCAAAGAGTTGCTGGATGCTTATCAGATAGCACGCACCCAACGTATTCGTGCAGAATATGCCAGACTGAAACAAGCCGGGAAACAAAAAACACTAAGAGATAGTTTTCTGGAAAACCCGCTTGTATTTGCAGGCTATATTTTTATTGTTATCGTATTGCTTTATCTTCCGGTCAAGATTGTGGTGGAGCTTGGCAAATGGTAGATCAATCAGATAATCTCCAAGTCAATTGAGGGTGCAAGAATTTTTGTTTAACCAGACTAATTTGAAACCCATCTCAAAACTTTTATCCGCCTGTCTGCTTGGTGTCCTGACAGTGCCAGGTTTTGCACCACTCTATTTTTATCCGCTACCACTGCTCACATTGGCATTGCTGAGCATATTACTGCGTCAAACCACCTCCTCTTTTCAGACAATCTTGATCAGTTTCAGTTTTGCCATGGGATTATTTGGCGTGGGTGTAAGCTGGCTCTACATCAGCCTACATGATTTTGGAAGTATGCCACCGCCACTCGCAATCATTGCGCTGATACTACTATGCATCTATCTTTCCCTATTTCCCGGCCTGGCTGCCGGTATTGCCAGTATTGCTGCTTTGCGCAGACCACTGGTTTGGCCGTGGATCATTGCTGCTCTCTGGACATTAAGTGAATGGTTACGGGGTGTGCTATTTACCGGTTTTCCATGGCTGGCAGTCGGTTACTCTCAGGCACCGGCCAGTCCGCTATCCGGTTTTGCATCAATTATTGGCGTATACGGTGTTTCTTTCTTGCTGGTATTGACCGCTTCATGGCTAGCCTGCTGGCAGGAACGATGGCGAAACTGGAAATTTGGTCTGCCACTGATTGCAATCTGGTTAGTCGGATGGGGATTACATCAGGTCAGCTGGGTTACGCCATCCGGTGAACCTATCAAGGTAAGCCTGCTACAGGGCAATATTTCGCAGGATCTAAAATGGCGCCCCGATCACACACTGACGTCTTTGCAGACTTACCTGCAGCTGGTGAATGAGAGCTCGACCCAGCTGATCATCACGCCTGAAATCTCGTTTCCATTGTTCAGCGAAGAATTACCCGCCTCATATCGATCGATTTTCGCAGATCATGCCCGACGCAATCAGGGAGATGTACTGATTGGTATGGTGGAACGGGGGGCAACTGATGGCGAGTATTACAATACGATGTTTAGTTTTGGAACATCACCCGAACAAAAATACCGCAAGCATCATTTGGTTCCATTTGGAGAATATATTCCACTAAAACCAGTATTTGGGCGTATTGTCGAGGTGCTGAATATCCCATTATCAGATTTTTCCCGTGGCAGCAAAAACCAGCAGCCGATGCAGCTTGCGGGCAGACAAGTGGCGATCAATATCTGTTATGAAGACGTATTTGGTGAAGAAATCATCTGGCAACTACCCGAAGCCGAACTACTGGTAAATGTCAGCAACGACGCCTGGTTTGGGCAGTCAATCGGCCCCTGGCAGCATTTACAGATTTCGCAAATGCGCGCACTCGAAACCGGACGCTACATGCTTCGCGCCACCAATACAGGTGTCACCGCAATCATAAATGAACGTGGCCAGGTGCTACAAACGCTGGAAATGTTTACGACCGGCGTGCTAAATGGGGAAGTACAGGGGTTCAGTGGCAGCACTCCGTACGTACGGTATGGCAACGGACCGGTCCTGAGTCTGATCGGCCTGCTATTGCTAACAGGTGGCATCATGGTATTTTCGGCATCCCGCAAAAACCTGTAGAATCGTCGTGTTTTAAACCATACAGGTAAGAGCATGACTGCACCTACTTTTCAGGAAATCATCCTGACACTGCAGCAATACTGGGGACAGCAGGGATGTGCCCTTCTACAACCCTACGATATGGAAGTCGGTGCAGGTACAAGCCATACCGCCACATTTCTACGGGCCATCGGCCCTGAACCATGGAAGGCGGCTTATGTGCAGCCCTCACGTCGTCCTAAAGATGGGCGTTATGGCGACAATCCTAACCGGTTACAGCATTATTATCAGTTCCAAGTCGTTCTCAAACCTGCGCCACGCGATATTCTGGATCTATATTTCTGCTCTCTAAAAACATTGGGGCTGGATCTGCAGCAGAACGATGTGCGTCTGGTAGAGGATGATTGGGAAAATCCCACACTGGGTGCCTGGGGGTTAGGCTGGGAGGTATGGCTAAATGGCATGGAGGTAACGCAATTCACTTATTTTCAACAAGTAGGCGGGCTAAACTGCCGGCCAATCACCGGTGAAATCACCTATGGATTGGAGCGCCTGGCCATGTATTTGCAGGGCGTAGAAAATGTATTTGATCTTACCTGGACCAAAGGACTCAGTTATCGCGATGTCTATCACCAGAATGAAGTGGAACAATCCACCTATAACTTTGAATACAGTGATATCCGTTTTCTATTGCTTGCCTTTGGCGAGTATGAAATGCAATGCAACCACCTGATGGATGTACAACTCGCATTACCCGCCTATGAGCAATTGTTAAAAGCAGCACATACATTCAATCTGCTCGATGCACGCAACGTCATATCGGTAACTGAACGTGCCGCTTATATCACGCGCATTCGCAACCTGGCGCGACGTGTTGCGAATGCCTATCACGACAGTCGCGCACGTCTGCACCCCCCCTTTCCACTGGCACCCAGGGAATGGGTAGAAGAACTGCTTGAGCAATTACATACCGCGTCCGCATGAATTCTCCCAATCTACTGATCGAACTGCTAACGGAAGAACTGCCGCCCAAGGCACTCAAAAAACTCGCTGCAGCATTTGCAGCAGGCATCGAAAAAAGTCTGCGTGGGCAGAATCTCGTAACGGAATCATCCCATACGACAATATTCGCCACACCCAGGCGACTGGCTGTCCACATGACAGCAATACTGACGCAAGCCCCCGAACAACTTATCTCGCAAAAACTGATGCCAATTCAGGTTGGCCTGGATGTACAGGGTCAGGCAACGCCTGCCCTGCTGAAGAAACTGGCGGCGCTTGGTGCGGAGGAGACAGATGTATCACAACTCAGGAAGGTGTGCGAAGCAAAATCCGAGGTATTGTTTCTGGATCGCATCCAGCCCGGAAAATTTCTGACTGAAGGCTTGCAAATTGCCCTTGATGAGGTCATACAGCAACTGCCGATTCCCAAGGTAATGGCCTATCAATTGGCTGATGGCTGGCAGAATGTGAATTTTGTGCGGCCTGTACATAAATTGCTGGCGTTGCATGGGAATGTAGTCGTTCCAATTCGGGCGTTTGGACTGGTTGCAAACAATGTGACACAGGGGCACCGCTTCGAGTCCAAAGCCGATCAACTTGTGATCGATGATGCAGATCATTATGAAGCACGCCTGCAAACCGATGGTGCGGTAATCCCTCATTTCGACCGACGTCGCGAACTCATCTGGAACGGATTACGAGACACCGCTAACAGCCTTGGTCTGACCGTAATCGAGGATGATGCTTTGCTTGATGAAGTGACTGCACTGGTCGAGCGCCCCAATATCCTCACCGGAACATTTCCGGAAAAATTCCTGCAGATACCCGCAGAATGTCTGATTCTGACGATGAAGGCCAATCAGAAATACTTCCCACTGATGGATACCGCTGGTCAGCTCGCCAATCGCTTCCTGATCGCTGCCAATATCACACCAACTGATGCAACCGCGATAATCACCGGCAACGAGCGCGTCG
>Ga0138256_10007415_pt1 | contig 11574 bp, 9 predicted proteins | sample KNB2016incub_MG_FD_105486 | JGI IMG/M metagenome (GOLD analysis project Ga0138256, IMG submission 105486) | Active sludge microbial communities from wastewater in Klosterneuburg, Austria - KNB2014incub_MG | ecosystem: Engineered > WWTP > Activated sludge > Unclassified | place: Austria...
CCTGCGCCTGCGCCAGGTTGGCCTGCGCAACCTGTGGACACCTTTCGCCGAATTGTTCCACCACGAATCGGTGTCGCGCGGCAGCGACCGGCGGCCCGGAAAGAAAGAGCGCTTCGAGCGCGAGCGCGCGGCGATGCAGGCCCGCTGGGGCGGCTCGCTGCGGCACGACCCGGCGTACAACCCCAACCTGACACTGGACAACGAGAATTTCGCTCTCGCCGACCCGCCGCGGGTGTCGCTGCTGCGCCCCTGGTTCCAACCCGACGCCGATCGATGACGACCCGACACCTGGACCTGGGCTGCGGTGCCCGGCCTCGCAATCCCTACGGTCGCGACGAACTGCACGGCATCGACCTGGCACCGCGCCACGAGCCCGGCGCCTTCGAGGTCCGACGCGCCAACTTGGCGTTGGAACCGATTCCCTACCCCGACGACCACTTCGATTCGGTTTCGGCCTATGACTTCCTCGAGCACGTGCCGCGCGTGCTGCCAACGGCCGACGGGCGCGACACGCGCTTCCCGTTCGTCGAGTTGATGAACGAGGTCTGGCGCGTGCTGTCGCCCGGTGGCCTGCTGTACGCCTACACGCCCTGCTACCCGCACCCGATGGCGTTCAAGGATCCCACGCACGTCAACATCCTCACCCGCGACAGCCATGAATATTTCACGCGGCCGCTCTTCACGGCTCGCATGTACGGCTTCAAGGGCGACTTCTCCATCGTGCGCGTGATGCCGGCGCTGGTGGCAGAACACGAGTACGAGCCCCGCCAGATTCCGGGCTGGTACGCAAAGTACCGTCTGCGCCGGCGTGAACGGCGACATGAGAACACGCACGTCGTGTGGGAACTTGCGGCCCACAAATGACGATGCCGATCCAGCCTCGTCGCATCGGCATCAGCCTGGGCAACATCGGTGCGCTGCACGACGGGCTGGGCGAATTTTCACTGCAGATCGGCCAGCGCGTGGCCGCCGCAGCTCCGTTGTGGCGCGAGCAATACGGCATCGCCTTCGACTTCCACCTGCGCGACAAGCTCTTCGGCCTGTTCGGCACCGACGTCGGCTACCTGGCCGTGAACCGCTGGCAGCGGCTGCGCCACGTGCAGCCGCAAGCCTATGCGCTGTGGCACTCGCTGCACCAGCTCAACAAGAACCTGCCGCCCCGGGACTGCGGCCCGCGCGTGGTGACGGTGCACGACCTCAACTACCTGTACGGCCGCAATGCCTTCTCCACCTGGCGCCACCAGCATCGCACGCGGGCGCTGATGAGGCGCACGGACATGGTGGTGGCCATCAGCCACCACACCGCCGCCGACGTCAAGCGCCACCTGGGCTGGAGTGGCCCGCTGGAGGTGATCCACAACGGCGCGCGCAGCTTCGTGGCGGCGCCGCGCCGGCCGCTTCCCGGCTGGGACGAACGGCCGACGGCACCGTTCCTGTTTCACCTGAGCCGCATGTCGCCGTCGAAGAATCCGCAGGCGATCATCGGACTGGCGCGCGCCTGGCCCGAAATGACCTTCGTGCTCTGCGGCCCGCCCAGCGACGACGCGAAGCAGCTGCGCGACACCGTGAAGCTGCCCAACCTGCAGTTCCACCTGGGCATCGACGATGCACAGAAGGCCTGGGCCTACGCCCACTGCACCGGTTTCCTGTTCCCCTCGCTCACCGAAGGCTTCGGCCTGCCGCCGATCGAGGCCATGCACTTCGGCAAGCCGGTCTTCCTGGCGCGGCGCACCTGCCTGCCCGAGATCGGCGGCGATGCGGCCGACTATTTCGACGCTTTCGACGCCGCGGCCATGAAGCGGGTCGTCGAACAAGGCCTGGCGCGATACGGCGAGCCGGGCCGCGCCGACGCCATCCGCGCCCACGCCGCGCAATTCGACTGGGACCGCGCCGCCGCCGCCTACCTGGCGCTGTACCGGCGGCTGCTCGGCCTGCCGCCGGGATAATCGCGGCCCATGCGCATCCACCGCGGCTTCCACCTTCCCGGCACCGACGGCTGCGCGCTGACGATCGGCAATTTCGACGGCGTGCACCGCGGCCACCAGGCCATGCTGGCCCTGCTGGCGAGCGAGGCGCGGCATCGCGGCGTGCCTTCGTGCGCGCTGACCTTCGAGCCGCACCCGCGCGACCACTTCGCGCGCCAGGCCGGTCGGCCCGAGCTGGCGCCGCCGCGCATCGCCACGCTGCGCGACAAGCTGTGCGAACTGCAGCGCTGCGGCATCGACCACGTGGTGGTGGCGCGCTTCGACGACCGGCTGGCGGCGATGCCGGCGCCGGACTTCATCGACCGCGTGCTGGTGCACGGCCTGCGCGCGCGTTACGTGCTCGTGGGCGACGATTTCAGCTTCGGCGCCAAGCGGGCCGGCAACTACGCCCTGCTCGACGCAGCCGGGGCGCGGCTGGGCTTCGACGTGGCGCGCATGATGAGCTACGAGGTGCACGGACTGCGCGTGTCCAGTTCCGCCGTGCGCAGTGCGCTGGCGGCCGGCGACCTGGCGCTCGTGGAGGCGCTGCTGGGCCGGCCGTACAGTGTCAGCGGTCACGTGCTGCACGGCCGCAAGCTGGGGCGCGAGCTGGGCTTTCGCACGCTCAACCTTCGCTTTGCGCATGCGCGCGCGGCCACCGGCGGCATCTTCGTGGTGCGCGTGCACGGCCTGACGGCAGCACCGCTGCCGGCAGTCGCCAGCTTCGGCGTTCGCCCCACGGTGGACGACAGCGGCCGCGTGCTGCTGGAAGTGCATTGCCTGGACTGGCCCGCCACGCTGGGCCCGGAGGCCGGCTACGGCCGCTGCCTGCGCGTGGACCTGCTGCACAAGCTGCACGACGAGGTGCGCTACGGCTCGCTGCCTGCGCTGCAGGAGGCCATTTCGCGCGACACCGAGGAGGCACGCCGCTGGTTCACCGCGCATGCCTGAGCTGCGCAGAGGTCGTCCAGCGCACCGGCGCCGGCACCGTATCACAGCGCGGCGGGCGGGTCGCGGTGGCTAGAATCGGCGTCATGCGACTTCACGGGCAAGCACTCGGTCCCCAGCGTTGGCATGCCGCGACGCGCCGGCAGGCCACGCGCGACCGAATTTCCGGCTAGGCCCCCGCCGCCCGACTGCAGGCTCCGGCCCGCATGCCGGCCTTCGCGCCCGGCGCCGCACGACGGCGCCACCCTGCGATCCACCGACCGCCGCCAGCAGCGGCCGACCCCGCCATGAGCACCGCCCCCGACTACCGCAGCACCCTGAACCTGCCTGATACACCCTTCCCGATGCGCGGCGACCTGCCCAGGCGCGAACCGGGCTGGATCAGGCAATGGAACGAAGAAGGCCGCTACCAGCGCCTGCGCGACGCCCGCCACGGCGCGCCGCTGTTCGTGCTGCACGACGGCCCGCCCTACGCCAACGGCAAGCTGCACATCGGCCACGCCGTGAACAAGATCCTGAAGGACATGGTCGTCAAGTGCCGGCAGCTGGCCGGTTTCGACGCCCGCTACGTGCCGGGCTGGGACTGCCACGGCCTGCCGATCGAGAATCAGGTCGAGAAGGACCACGGCCGCGGCCTGGCGCGCGACAAGGTGCAGGCGCTCAGCCGCGCCTACGCCGCCGACCAGATCGGCCAGCAGATGGCCGATTTCCAGCGCCTGGGCGTGCTCGGCGACTGGGGCCGCATCTACCGCACCATGGATTTCGGCAACGAGGCCGGCGAGATGCGCGTGCTCAGGCGGCTGGTCGAGCGCGGCTTCGTCTACCGCGGCAGCAAGCCCGTGTACTGGTGCTTCGACTGTGGCAGCTCGCTGGCCGAGTTCGAGATCGAATATGCCGACAAGACCTCGCCCACCGTGGACGTGGCCTTCCTGGCCGCCGACCCCACCCAGCTGGCTGCGGCCTTCGGACTGGCGACGCTGGCCAAACCGGCCTTCGCGGTGATCTGGACCACCACGCCGTGGACGCTGCCGGCTAACCAGGCGCTGAATCTCAACCCGGCGCTGGTCTATGCCCTGGTGGACACCGATCGCGGGCTGCTGCTGCTGGCCGAGGCGCTGGTGGAGAAGTGCCTGGTGCGTTACGGCATTCAGGGCACGGTGCTGGCCACGACACGCGGCGACAAGCTCGGCGGCCTCGGCTTCTGGCATCCGCTGGCCGACGTGCACCCAGGCTACCGCCGCATCGCCCCGGTCTACCTGGCCGACTACGCCACCGCCGAAGACGGCACCGGCATCGTGCACTCCTCGCCGGCCTACGGCGTGGAGGACTTCCATTCCTGCCTGGCGCACGGCATGGCCGCCGACCAGATCCTGAACCCGGTGCAGGGCAACGGCGTCTACGAGGACACGCTGCCGCTGTTCGGCGGCACGAATATCTGGAAGGCCAATCCGCGCGTGGTGGAGGTGCTGGCGCAGAGCGACCGCCTGCTGGCCACGGGCAAGCTGGAGCACAGCTACCCGAACTGCTGGCGCCACAAGACGCCGGTGATCTACCGCGCCGCGGCGCAATGGTTCGTGCGCATGGACGAAGGCGACGGCGTCTTCACCGTCGACAAGGCGCCGCAGACGCTGCGGCAGACCGCCTTGGCTGCGATCGATGCGACCGCTTTCTACCCCGAGAACGGCCGTGCGCGGCTGCGCGACATGATCGCCAACCGTCCCGACTGGTGCATCAGTCGCCAGCGCAGCTGGGGCGTGCCGCTGCCCTTCTTCCTGCACAAGGTGACGGGTGAACTGCATCCGCAGACGCTGGCGCTGATGGACCGCGCCGCCGAGCTGGTGGCGCAAGGCGGCGTCGAGGCCTGGAGCCAGCTCGATCCGGCCGACTGGCTGGGCAGTGCCGGAGAACATTCGGCCGAGCATTACGCCAAGAGCCACGACATCCTGGATGTCTGGTTCGACTCGGGCTCCACCTTCAGCCACGTGCTGCGCGGCTCGCATCCCGACGGTCACCACGCGACCGGCCCCGAAGCCGACCTCTACCTGGAAGGCCACGACCAGCACCGCGGCTGGTTCCATTCGTCGCTGCTCATCGGCTGTGCGCTGTACGGCCGCGCGCCCTACCGCGGCCTGCTCACGCACGGCTTCACGGTCGACGGCCAGGGCCGCAAGATGAGCAAGAGCCTGGGCAATTTCGTCGAGATGCGCACGGTGACGAGCCAGCTGGGCGCCGAGATCATCCGCCTGTGGTGCGCCGCCACCGACTATTCGGGCGACTTGAGCGTGGACGACAAGATCCTCGCCCGCGTGGTGGACAGCTACCGGCGCATCCGCAATACCTTGCGCTTCCTGCTCGCCAACACCTCCGACTTCGACCCGGCGTTGCACGCGGTGGCGCCGGCGCAGATGCTGGAAATCGACCGCTGGGCGCTGTCGCGCGCGGCCGAGGTGCAGGCCGAAGTGCTGAAGCACTACGAGGTCTACGAATTCCACCCCGTGGTGGCGCGGCTGCAGGTGTTCTGTGCCGAGGACCTGGGTGCCTTCTACCTGGACGTTCTGAAGGACCGCCTCTACACCACCGCCCCCGGCAGCCTGGCGCGACGCAGCGCGCAGATGGCCTTGTGGCAGATCACGCACGCCATGCTGCGCTGGATGGCACCCTTCCTCAGCTTCACCGCCGAGGAAGCCTGGCAGATCTTCGCACCGGGCCAGGATTCGATCTTCTGCGAGACCTACTGCCAGTTCGATCCCCCCGACGCGGCGCTGCTGGCACGCTGGTCGCGTCTGCGCGAATTGCGCGACGCCGTGAACAAGGAGATCGAGGCGCTGCGCGCGGCCGGCGGCCTGGGTTCGTCGCTGCAGGCCGAACTCACGATCACGGCCGACGCCAAGGACCATGCGCTGCTGGCCTCGCTGGGCGATGACCTGAAGTTCGTCTTCATCACCTCCAAGGTGACGCTTCGAGCCGGCGCGACCTGGCAGGTCGAGGTGCGTGCCAGCGGCGCCGTGAAGTGTGAACGCTGCTGGCACTGGCGCGACGACGTCGGCCACGACCCGGCGCACCCGGGCCTGTGCGGTCGCTGCACCAGCAACCTGTACGGCGCTGGCGAAGCGCGCGCGGTGGCCTGAGCATGGCCACCAAGAGCAGTGCAGCGCCGGGCCTGGCGCTGTGGCTGGTGCTGGCCGGCATCGTGATCCTGGCCGACCAGGTGACGAAGACGCTGATCCTGGGATATTTCCAGCTCGGCGACGTGCGCCCGGTCACCGACTTCTTCAACCTCGTGCGAGTGCACAACACCGGCGCGGCGTTTTCCTTCCTGGCCGGCGCCTCGGGCTGGCAGCGCTGGTTCTTCGTGGGGCTGGGCGTGGCCGCCTCGGTGTTCATCGTGTGGATGCTGAAGAGTCACCCGACGCAGAAGCTGTTCTGCTTTGCCGTCAGCATGATCATGGGCGGCGCGCTGGGCAACGTCGTCGACCGCTTGCTGCATGGCTACGTGGTCGATTTCCTGCAGTTCCGCTTCGCCGTGCTGGAGCCGCTGTTCCCGGGCGGTTATTTCCCCAGCTTCAATATCGCCGACAGCGCCATCACGCTGGGCGCGTTCTGCCTGATCCTGGACGAGATCCTGCGCGTGCGCCGCGCGCGCTGAATCGGCGCCAGGCGGCGCCGGCGCCCGGAGCGGCCGCGCGATACTTGTACCGATGCTGATCGAAACCCTGGGCACCGCGCGTGATCTCGGCCGGCTGCAAGAAATCGCCGGCGTCTTCGTGCGCCACGGTCTGGGCGACGCCGTGCGCCGCCTCGGCCTGGCCGACAGCCTGGCCCGCGCCGGCCGCGCGCTGCACCTCGAGCATGCCGGCGACCTGGCGCGGCTGGAGCCACCGGTGCAGGTGCGGCTGGCGATCGAGGAACTGGGGCCGACCTTCGTCAAGCTGGGCCAGATCCTGGCCGGCCGCGCCGACCTCTTCGGCCCCGAATGGATCACCGAATTCGGCAAGCTGCACAGCCGCGTGCCGGCGGTGCCGCTGGACGCCTTGCGCGAGCAACTGCGCGAGGACCTGGGCGGAGAGCCCGAAGCCGTGTTCGCGCGCTTCGACGCCGAACCGCTGGCCGCGGCGTCGATCGCGCAGGTGCACCGTGCCGCGCTGCACGACGGCACCGAGGTGGTGGTGAAGGTGCGGCGGCCGAATATCGTCGACACCGTCGAGGCCGACCTGCGCCTGCTGCAGCGCCTGGCCGCCGTGGCCGAAGACGACTGGCCGGCACTGAAGCCCTATCGTCCGAGGCAACTGGTGCGCGAATTTGCGCGTTCGCTGCGCCGCGAACTGAACCTGGCCGCGGAATGCCGCCATGCCGAGCGCGTGGCGGCCAATCTCGCCGCCCTGCCCGACGTGAGCATCCCGCGCGTGCACTGGGCCTTCACCGGCGAGCGCGTCAACGTGCAGGACTTCATCGACGGCATCCCGGGCGAGGACTTGGCGCGCGTCGACCGCGTGGGACTCGACCGCCAGTTGCTGGCGCGCCGCGGCGCGCGCGCGGTGCTGAAGATGATCGTCGAGGACGGCTTCTTCCACGCCGATCCGCACCCGGGCAATGTGTTCTACCTGCCGGGCAACCGCATCGCCTTCATCGACTTCGGCATGGTCGGCCGCATCTCGACGCGGCGGCGCGAGGAACTGCTGCAACTGCTGCTGGGCCTGGTGGAGCGCCACCCACAAGCCGTGGCCGACGTGCTGAGCGACTGGACCGGCGACCAGAGCGCCGTGCAGCTGGCGCTGCTGGAAGACGAGATCGAGGCCTTCGTCGACCAGTACCACGGCACGCCATTGGCGCAGCTCGACCTGGCCGGCATGCTGGCCGAGGTGACGACCATCCTGCGTGAACACCGGCTGGCGCTGCCGGCCGACCTGGCGCTGCTGATCAAGGCCTTCATCACGCTGGAGGGACTGGGCCGCGGCCTCGATCCGGGCTTCCACATGGCCAGCGAGGCGCAGCTGCTGCTGCGTCAGCTGGTGCGCGCGCGCTACCGGCCGCAGGCACTGGCGCACCGCGGCTGGCAGGTCTTGTCGGGCGCGGCGACGGCCATCGGCGCGCTGCCGCAGGACCTGGCGCGGTTGCTGCGCCGCTTGCGCCACGGCCGCGTGCAGGTGGCCATCGACATCGCCCACCTCAAGCGCGTGGGCGACCAGATCGACCGCGCCGCCAGCCGGCTGGCGCTGGCGCTGGTGATCGCGGCGCTGATCGTCGGCTCGTCCATCGTCATGACGGTGGACGGCGGTCCGCGCCTGTTGGGGCTGCCGGCCTTCGGGCTGCTGGGCTTCGTGGGCGCGGCGGCCGGCGGGCTGTGGCTGTGGCGATCGATCCGGCAGGGCCGCCACGCAGGCGACGAAGAACCCTGACGCGGGCCGCACCTGCGGGCTGGCCCGACTGGACGGCGGCAGCGGCCGGCACTAGGCTCGCCGCTGATCCCGAGACCCTGGTCATGATGCCCTCGAAACCTTTTCAAGACACGCCGGACGCCGATACAGTGCCCAAACCTGAAGTGGCCACGCCGACCATCGTGCTCAGGCCGTTGGGCTTCGGCGAACCGCTGCGCTGGCTGGCGCTGGGCTGGCGCGACTTCCTCCGCGCCCCCGGCATCGGCCTCTTCTATGGCGCCTGCTTCATGGTCATGGGCTGGGCGCTGCTGGAGGTCTACGCCCAGGCGCCGGCCTACACCATGGCGCTGTCGGCCGGCTTCCTGCTCATGGGCCCGTTCCTGTGCCTGGGCCTGTACCGCGTGAGCCAGCGGCTGGAGAACGGCGAGCAGCCCGATTTCGGCGACTCGCTCATGGCCTGGGACACCCGCACCGGGCAGCTGGCCATCTTCGGCTTCGTGCTGCTGGTGCTGGAAATGCTGTGGGGACGCGCCACGCTGGTGGTCTTTGCCGTCAGCTTCGACGGCATGCCCGACCTGAAGGGCTCGCTGCTGGCGCTGCTGGAGCCCGAGAACCTGCCCTTCGTCGCCGCCTGGGTCGCGGTGGGGGCGATCTTCGCCTCGCTCATCTATGCCGTGAGCGTGGTCTCCATCCCGATGATCCTGCACCGCCAGACCGACGCCGTGACCGCCGGCCTGACCAGCCTGCGCCTGGTGCTCACGCAGACCGGCGTCATGGTCTGGTGGGGCCTGATCATCGCGGTGCTGGTGGGACTGGCGCTGCTCCCCTGGTTCGCCGGCCTGCTGCTGGTGGGGCCGGTGATCGGGCATGCCTCGTGGCACGCCTACCGCGCCGCCGTGGCCGACTGACTCAGCGCCGGTCGCCCATGGCGTGGGCGATGGTGCTCAGGTCCACATATTCGAGTTCGCTGCCGGCCGGCACGCCGCGCGCCAGCCGCGTGACCTTCAGGCCCAGGCCACGCAGCGCCGTGCCCAAGGCGTGCGCGGTGACCTCGCCTTCGGCGCTGAAACCGGTGGCCAGGATGACTTCCTCCACCACGCCGTCGCCTGCGCGTTCGAGCAGTCGAGCAGCGCCAATGTCGCCCACGCCCACGCCGTCCAGCGGGCTGAGGCGGCCCATGAGCACGAAATACAGGCCCTGGTAGCTGCCGCTGCGCTCCAGCGCCGCCTGGTCGGCCGGCGTCTCCACCACGCACAGCAGTCGCGCGTCGCGCCGCGGATCCAGGCAGGTGGCGCAGACCTGGCTTTCGGTAAAGGTGTGGCAGCGCGAGCAATGCCGCATGTCCTGCAGCGCATGCGTCAGCGCCGCCGCCAGGCGCTGCGCCCCGCCGCGGTCGTGCTGCAGCAGGTGGAAGGCCATGCGCTGCGCTGACTTCACGCCCACGCCGGGCAGGCGGCGCAGGGCATCGATCAGGCCATCGAGGGCCGGCTCGGACATCACGCCCGCCGCCGGGCCGCCCCAAGGCGGGCGAGCCCCACGAGCCACGAAGGGGCTCGCCTTCGCGAGCGATGGGGGTGGCGCTGCGGCGAAGCCGCAAGCCTGGGGGCCAGCATGTCTAGAAGGGCAGTTTCATGCCCGGCGGCAGCGGCAGCCCGGCGGTGAGCTTGCCCATCTTCTCGGCGCTCACCTCTTCGGCGCGGCGCACCGCGTCGTTGAAGGCCGCGGCCACCAGGTCCTCGAGCATGTCCTTGTCCTCGGCCAGCAGGCTGGGGTCGATGGCGATGCGCTTGACATCGTGCTTGCAGGTCATGGTCACCTTCACCAGGCCGGCACCGGACTGGCCTTCCACTTCCAGCAACGCCAGTTCGTCCTGCGCGCGCTTCATGTTGTCCTGCATCGCCTGGGCCTGCTTCATCAGGCCGGCCAACTGGCCTTTCATCATGGTGCGCTTCCTCGTTCAGATGGGTTTGACGGATCCGGGCACGATACGCGCGGTCTTGAACTGGGTCATCAGTTCGCGCACCACGGGGTCGTTGCGTATGGTTTCTTCGGCCGCCGCCTGGCGGCGCTGGCGTTCTGCGGCCTCGCGGCGGGACGGCGTGTCCTCGGGCACGCCGGCCTCCAGTTCCAGTGCCACGGGCTGGCCGAGTTCGGCCGCCAGCGCCGCGGCCAGCTTGTCGCGCAGGGCCGGTGCGCGCAGCGTCTCGCGTTCCACCACGAGCTGCCAGCGGGGCGGTGCGGACTGCGCATCGACATCGCGCAGCCCGGACTGCAGCGCCAGTTCACGCACCAGCGCCGTCACCGCGCCCTGCTCGCACAGGCGCCGCACCAGGCCGGCCCAGCGGTCGCCGAAGGTGTGGGTGGGGACCGGCGGCGCGGATACCTGGGGCGGCGCCACCTCGTAGCGAGCGGCCGGCGCCGACGCGCCCGGCGGCACGAGCTGCAGGTGGGGCGAGAAATCCTCGGCGTTGGCGGCCGACACCTCGGGCGAGCCGGCCGCCACCACCGGTGGCGTCGCGGGCAAGGTCAGCGCCGGCGGCGAAGGCGCGCGCAGCGGCGCCACGCGGGTCGCCGGCGCTTCACGCGTGGGCTCACGGGGCGACTCCGTCGGTCGTGCGTCGGCACGTGCGGCGGGCAGCGCGCCCCCTGCCGGCGGAAACGCCAGGAAGCGCAGCAACACCATCGTCAACGCGCCGTATTCGTCGCTCATCAGCTGCAGCTCGCCACGGCCGTGCAGCACCATGCTGTAGAGCAGCTGCGTCTCGTCCGGGGCCAGCAGGCCGGCCAGGACGGGTACGTCGGCTGCTTCGGGGTCCTGCGCGTCCACGGCGCCGGGCACCGCCTGCTGGACCGCCATCTGCTGCAGCAGCAAGGCCATTTCCTCCAGCGTGCCGGCCGCTGAAAGACCCAGGCCGCGCAGCCCGTCCACGGCCGCCAGCACGGCCGCGCCGTCGCGCCGCGCCAGCGCCTGCACCAGGGTCCGCGCATGGCTGCGGTCGACGCTGCCGAGCATGGTGCGCACCACGTCTTCGGCCAGCCGGCCGCCGCCGTAGGCGATGGCCTGGTCGGCCAGCGACAGGCCGTCGCGCATGGAGCCGCGCGCGGCGCGCGCCAGCAGGCGCAGCGAGCCGTCGTCGAAGGGCACGCCCTCGGAAGCCAGCACCTGCCGCAGGTGGTCACGCACCGTGGCCGGGGCCATCGGCCGCAGGTTGAACTGCAGGCAGCGGCTCAGCACCGTGGGCAGCATCTTGTCGGGGTCAGTCGTGGCCAGCACGAACTTCAGGTAC
>Ga0138256_10007417_pt1 | contig 11570 bp, 10 predicted proteins | sample KNB2016incub_MG_FD_105486 | JGI IMG/M metagenome (GOLD analysis project Ga0138256, IMG submission 105486) | Active sludge microbial communities from wastewater in Klosterneuburg, Austria - KNB2014incub_MG | ecosystem: Engineered > WWTP > Activated sludge > Unclassified | place: Austria...
AGAGGCTGTTCGGGTCGAATCGCAGGTCCGGCTGATTGCGGACCTGCGAGAAGTACTGGCTGAGCTTGGCGAGCAGGCTCAATGTCACCGCATCCTCCTGCGCGAAGCGCTCGAAGATGGTCAGCGCCGCGAACGCCTCGCGCGCCACGCCGAGGCTGCGGAAGACCGCGATGAGCTCGGCCGCGAGGAGCTTCAGCTCCTGCCGCCGGCCTTGCTCGGCCAGCAACACGGCGAGATCCAAGGCTACCGAAGCGGCCTCGTAGGGAATGCGGGCTTCGACGAAACCGTCGTGCGCTTCGCGGAAAGCCTCTTCGGCAGCTTCCGGCCTGCCCAAATCCCTCGCCAGCCGCGCTTCCACCCATTTCAGGCGCAGGAGCACCATGCGGTCATTGAGTTCGAAATAGGCCGGCCGAAGCGCCTCGAGCTCGCGCATCGCCTCGTCGGATTCGCCGGCAGCCATCAGCAGCCAGACCAGGCTGTGGTGAGCGGCTAGAGACAGGCGGCGATCGCTCTCCGGATTCACCTGCTGATGGGCCTGTCGGCTGCAGGCCACGGCTTCGGCAGCCTCACCGCGCAGGTCGTGGATCATGGCCTCGCAGATGAAGGAGCGACCTTCGAGGTGGGCATCGCCGATCATCCGGTAGATGCGGCGCGAGCGCCGGATCGACCTCTGCGCCTCATCGAGCCGGCGCTGCGCACGCCGCAGCGAGGCGGTGAAATAAAGGTGTTCGGCCTCTTCGAGCGGTTCTCCTGATCCAAGCTTCAAGAAGTGAGCGCTCGTCGAGAGCGCCTGGTCGGCGCCAGCGAGGTCGGAGGTTGCCCGCAGAGCGTTGGCGGTTCGACCCCAGGCGCGGGCGCGGAGGTCCTCGACGGCGCGCTGACCGTAGGTTTCGGGCGGAATGCGCTCGGCGATCGCGAGGCCCATCCGGCAGAGGTCCAGCGAGCGATGGGGATCGTCGTAGATCGCGTCGAAGCCCGCGTCCAGCAGAAGCTCACAAAAGGACCAGGAGTCATACCGGCCGGTGTTCTTCACCAGCGTCCATTGGCGCGCCGAAGGGTGACGCATGAAATCGCGGAACTGCTCCGCCGCGACCGTTCGCTCCAGATTCATCTGGCGCTCGACGTCAGCGACGGAAGCGAGCACTGCGCTGATCGAGAACTCGCTCGGCCGGTCGTCGCGGATGAGCCGCACCTTGGGAGCGATGGCCGCGCGGCAAGACTCGCAGCCCGACAGGAGGTGCTTCAGCACCTTTCGGCGTTCCGCCGGGGCGGTCTCTCCCTCGGCGAATCGCGCCAACAAGGCGCCGTCGAAGTTGCAGGAAGCCATGAGTTGGGTTTCGCTCATTCTGCGCGAGCCTCCGCCGCCGCAGTCGCCGCCGGATAGCCGCTGGCGAGCATCTGGATCGTGAGCGCTGACAGACAACGGTGGGCTATCTTGCGGATCCCGGTCGGGCTATACCCTAGCCGGTCGGCAACTTCGGGATCGTCGCAGCCGAGCCCGTAGCGCAGGCGGAGCAGCGAGCGGCAGCGGTCTGGCAGCCGACCGATAGCGCCGGACAAGTCGCGCGCCAGGTCGTCGTTTTCCTGCCGCGGGGAGCTGGCACCGGCGAGCTCCAGCAGAAGCGTTTCGTCGACCGCTTCGAGCAGGCGCCGCCGGCGCTTGCGCCAATAGAGGAGACAGCGATAGCGCAGGGTGCCGATCAGCCAGGCCTCCGGCGTGACGATCTGCGCGCGCTTCGTGATGAACAGGACAAAAGCATCCTGAAGCAGGTCTTCCGCGTCCTGCTTCGGGATCTTGAAGTACGAAAAGAGGCGAGCGAACTCGGTGCCCAGCTTGTCTACCAGCTGGGGAAGTTCCTCCTGGATGCGGCCCGGGTCGAGTGCGCTCACAGTGGCCTCGGATGTACGAAAGCTGCTGCAAGTGTAGCACCGCCCTAGCCGTCCAGAACGGTGGGGCATTCCGACCCTCGAGTCGGAATCTGCGGCCGCTCCGCCCCGGAAGGAGGCCGCGACCTCAGGGAGCCGGAGCGAATACCGGCGGAGGCGGGGGTGGGGTCTCGACAATGGGAACGATCACCCCGTGCTCGGGCGCAGTCAATGCCCGTAACCAGGCGAGGGCTCCCCGGCTCCAGGCCAGAATCTCTCCCAGGAGACCCACATCGGCGGAATCTGCCGTTCCCGCTGCCGAGACCTGCTCCGCGCTGCGCGCAGCGGCGCCGTAGCCGGGGAGCGCAGCCATGAAAAGGACGGCGAGGCAGAAGACGGTGACGACGGCGCGAAGTCGGGACATGGAACTTTCCTCCCGAGAGGTTCGTAGTTCCGGCCGGTTTGGCAGGAGTCGCCCTCTCATTCAGATAGTTGCTTTGCCCCCGTGGAAATGTGACAAGTGGAGGCGGATTCTTCGCGCGAGAGTTTCTTTCGCCGATTTGTCACGCTTTGGCTCGCTCGAGCAACTATCTAGGTAGGAGGACCTCATCCGGCCTCCAGGGGGGACAGGATTTGGAAGTCGAGCGAGAGCGGACGGCGCGCGGAGAGAACGGGAGCGTGCGCGAGGCAGTGCTGATCGGCGTGGGATTGAGTCCTGCCGAGTGGCGGGCGCTGCGGGCGTTCGACTGCGAGATCGAAGCCGCGACCGGCACCCATTGGCTCGAGGCGGCGACGGTCGACGGCGCGCGGGCGCGCCTTCGCCTGCTGCGCGAACGCGGCGTGGCTTGCGCCGCCCTGGCCAGCGCCACGCTCGGCGAGCGCGAAGTCGTGCGACTCGTGCGATCTCTCGCCGGGCCGGAGCGCCTTTCGCCCGTCGTCGTTCTCGCCGGGCGCAGCGACGAGGCGGTGGTCGCAGCGGCGATGGCGGCCAGTGCCGCCGACTTCGTCCTGGTGCATGAGCTCGACGCCGACTGCCTGGTGCGTGCGATCCGGCTGGCAGCCGAAGTGGCCACGCATGCACGCGAGGTCGAGCGGACGGGGCTGGAGCTCGCCGACTCCGAAGAGAGTCTCGCGGCGATCTGGGACCTGGTCGAGGACGGCCTGTTGCTGGTCGACGAGCAGCGGGTGATCCGGCGCTGGAATGGCGCCGCCAAGAAGTTGCTCGGCCTCGGCGACGCCGATCTCGACGGCGCTCCGTTCGGATCGCTGCGCTGGGCGCACCCCGAGGAAGCGCAGCCCGACCCAGCGGCGCTCTCGGCGCACGAGCTGCCCGCCGAGTTCGAGCGCCCCGACGGATCGCACATCCGGCTCGGGATGCGGGTCCGGGCTTTCCTCCGGCGTGCCGGCGAGGGCTCTGGGCGAAGTCCCGGCCGGATGCGCATCGTGCTGCTGCGTGACCGCCGGGAGACCGAAGAGCATGCGGCGCTGCTCGCCGAAGCGCGCCATTTCGCCGGTCTCGGGCGCCTGCTCGCCGGAGCCGCGCACGACGGCAACAATCTGCTCACGCCGCTCCTGGGCTACTGCGAGCTCCTGCTCGCTGGTCTACCAGCTGGCGGCGAGCTCGAGCGCTATGCGCTGGAGATCGAACGCTCGGCCAGGCGCACGGCCGACCTGCTGCACAGTCTGCTCGAGCGCAGCCGCGGCAAGCCACAGGAGATCCGGCCGCTGCTCGCGGACCAGGCGTTGCGCGAGATCGCGGGGCTGCTGCATTCGCTGGTCGGCAGGGCGGTCGAGCTCTCCGAGAGTTTCCATGCGCCCGGCGTCGCCGTCGCCCTGCGCGACGGGCAGATCGAGCAGCTGATCCTGAATCTGGCTGCGAACGCGCGCGACGCTATGCCCGACGGCGGGCGCATCGAGATCCGCACCAGCGCCGAAGGCGGCCGTCGCTGGGTGCTCGAGATCGAGGACGGGGGTATCGGGATCCCACCTGAGAATCTCGAACGCATCTACGATCCCAAGTTCACCACCAAGGCCGCCGGCAAGGGCACCGGCCTCGGTCTCTGGATCGTGCGCTCGATCGTCCAGGAGGCAGGCGGCCGCATCCGCATCACCAGCCAGCCCGGCAAAGGGACGACCGTCCGCCTCGAGCTGCCTGTCGTGCCCGCCAGCCCGCAACCGGTGCTGGAGCGATAGCGCCGGAGGCTCAGTCCCCGCGCTGCCGTCGGCGGAGCCAGCCGAGGAGCTGCTGCTCGCCGATCGGTCGATCGTCGGGGGGAATCCGGAAGCTCTCTCGCAGCTCGCGGCGGGCGTCGGGGTCGATGCGCAGGACGGCCAGCAGCGTCACCGCCATGGCGACGATCGAGCCCAGACCGGCGAGCCCCATGTCCTTCTGCGCGTCCCAGACGTCGCCCTGGGCACCGAGAAAGGCGAGGCCGGCCTCGGGCGGGACGCCGGCGGCCGCTGCCCATTCCATCAGCTCGTAGACGGCCGAGAAGGCCAGGGTCAGTTCGACCGGGAGATAGAAGCTCCAGAAACCGCGCGCGCGCGTGATGCGCACGAAGACCTCGCGCACCGGAAAGGCGAGGAGAAGCCCGAAGGAGAAGTGCACCAGCCGGTCGTACATGTTGCGCTCGGCGCCGAACCAGCTTTGCAGCGTGAAGCCGAACGGCACCTCGGCATAGGTGTAGTGCGAGCCGACGGCGTGCAGCATCATGAAGACGGTGATCAGCGTGTAGGAGAGGTTCGACAGTCGGAAATAGAAGCCGAGACCGACAATGAGCGGCACGCCGACGAAGACCAGGACGTTCTCCAGCCACCAATCGTCGGGAAAGACCGGGTGGATCGCCGACCAGATCCAGACGGCGAGAAAGGCAGCGAGGAGGAGCAGGTGGTAGCGGCTGAAGCGGCGCCTCGCCGCCGGGAGAGCGGAGCCTTGGGTCGTCGGGGTCATGGTCGGCGAAGCTAGCACTTTGTCCGCCAGCCGGCGATCTGCCGGAGCCGCGACCGAGGCACCTCACGTCCGCGGAATAGAATGGGTCTGTGGCGGCGCGGTGCACGAACTGGACCTTCCTCGGGCGCGTCCCCTATGCGGCGACAGCGGCGTTGCAGGTCGAGCTGCGCGAGGCGCTGCGGCGCGGCGAGGGGCCGGAGCGGCTCCTCCTGCTCGAGCACGAGCCGGTCTTTTCCCTCGGCAGGAACGCGACCGCCGCGGACATCCTCTGGAGCCCGGCCGAGCTTGCCGAGCACGGCGTCGAAGTGCAGCCGACCGACCGCGGCGGGCAGGTGACCTTTCACGGCCCGGGCCAGCTCGTCGGCTATCCGATTCTTGACCTGAATCCCGACCGGCGCGATATCCGTCGCTATGTCCGCGACCTGCAGACGGTCCTGGTGCTGACGCTCGCCGACTTCGGCGTCGCAGCCGTCGGCGGAGAGGGGGAGCGCATCGGCGTCTGGGCTGGACCGCGCAAGATCGCCTCGATCGGCGTGCATCTTTCGCGCTGGCGGACGACGCACGGTTTCGCCCTCAACGTTGCACCCGAGCTCGCCCTGTTCGGTGGCATCGTCGCCTGCGGGATGCCGGAGGTCGAGATGACCTCGATCGCGCGCGAGAGCGGCGCGGCGCCCACCCTCGAGGAGGTCGCCGGGCGCGTTCGCGGCCACTTCGAAGCGGTTTTCGAGCGTGAGCTCGTCGCCGACCCGGCGCTCTCGCTCCTTGCGGCCGGCGAGTCCGCGCGATGAGCGCGAAGACGGCGATCGAGATCGGCCTCAACGCGGTCATCGTGGCAGTGACCGACGAAGAGCCCCGGCTGCTCGCCGTCCACCGCAGCGACGATCCCGCCGCGGCGAGCGAGCTCGCCCTGCCATCGGGCCCGCTCGATCCCGCTCAGGATCGCACGCTCGAGCTCGCACTCTCCGGCTGGGTGCGGGGACAGACCGGCGTCGAGCTCGGCTACGTCGAGCAGCTCTACACCTTCGGCAACCGCTACCGCGATCCGCGCGAGCGCCTCGGCGGACCGCGCGGCATCGCGATCGCCTATCTCGCGCTGGTGCACGAAGCGCCGCTCGAGACCGCGTCGGAGGCGATCTGGATGAACTGGTACGACTTCCTGCCCTGGGAGGACTGGCGGGACGGCAGGCCCTGGGTGCTCGAGCGCGAGATCGCACCGGCGCTCGAGCGCTGGGTGCGCGGTGGAGCGGATCGCGGCGCGGTGGCGCAGCGCCGCGAGCGCGCCGACATCTGCTTCGGTCTGGGCGGCGCGCCCTGGAACGGCGAACGCGTTCACGACCGCTTCGAGCTCCTCTACGAGGTCGGGTTGGTCGCCGAGGCCTTTCGCGACACCCCATCGTCGGCGGTCGCCGGTTCCGACGCAGTCGAGCGGCACCTCGATCCCGGCGTTCGCCTGGGTCGCCCGCTGGCGCTCGACCATCGCCGAATCCTCGCCTCCGCCCTCGGACGGCTGCGCGGCAAGCTGCGCTACCGGCCGGTGATCTTCGAGCTCCTGCCCGGGACCTTCACTCTTCTCCAGCTGCAGCGCACCGTCGAGGCGCTCGCCGGGGTGCGGTTGCACAAACAGAACTTCCGCCGGCTGGTGGAGCAGGGCGGGCTGGTCGAAGGGACCGGGCGGCTGGAGGCCGGGACGGGTGGCCGGCCGGCGGAGCTCTTCCGGTTCCGCCGCGATGTGCTGCGCGAGCGCCCCGCGGCGGGTGTGGGGCTTCCCGGGCTGCGCTTCGGCGCCTGAACCGGCGCGCGGTCGGCGGCGACGAAGCAGGCTTGACATTCAGTAATACTCAAAATTAGGATAAGCCAGTTGCCGGCGCGTGCCGGTTTTTCTGGGCCTCATATATTCTCATGTTGAGCATAAGAAAGAGCGAATGATGACCGAGATGCAGCTCTCAGCGGGCGCTGCGCCCGAGTCCCTTCTCGCCTTCACTCCCGAGGTGGAGCGTGAGCTGGCGCCCGTCTACGCCAAGCTGAGCCGGGTGATGCCGGCGATCGAATGGCCGGTGCACGCTCCCTACATCGCTGCGATCCGGCGCCTGAAGCGGGAGCGCAACGCGGTCATCCTGGCGCACAACTACCAGACGCCCGAGATCTACCATGGCGTGGCCGACTTCGTCGGCGACTCTCTCGGGCTCGCGCAGCAGGCGGCCGAGACGCCGGCCGACGTCATCGTCCAGTGCGGTGTGCACTTCATGGCCGAGACGTCGAAGGTGCTGTCGCCACAAAAGACGGTGCTCATCCCCGATCTGCGCGCCGGATGCTCGCTCGCCGCGTCGATCACCGGCGCCGATGTGCGGCTGCTCAAGGAGCGTTTTCCAGGTCTGCCGGTCGTCACGTACGTCAACACTTCGGCCGAGGTCAAAGCCGAATCGGACATCTGCTGCACCTCGGCGAACGCCGTCGAAGTCGTCGAATCGCTGGGTGTTCCGAAGGTGATCTTTCTTCCCGACGAATACCTCGGCAAGTGGGTGGCGACGCAGACGCCGGTCGAGCTGGTGTTGTGGAAAGGGCATTGCGAGGTCCACGAGCGGTTCACCGGCGCCGAGATCCGGGCGCTGCGGGCGGCGGATCCGGGAGTTTTCGTGCTGGCGCATCCGGAGTGCCCGCCCGACGTTCTGGAGGCGGCCGACTATGTCGGTTCGACTGCCGGAATGATCCGTGAGGTCGGCGCCGCGGGTGTGCGACGCGTGGTCATGATCACCGAGTGTTCGATGAGCGACAACGTCGCCACAGCCCATCCCGAAGTCGAGTTCGTCCGCCCGTGCAATCTCTGTCCGCACATGAAGCGCATCACTCTGCCGAAGATCCTGCGCAGCCTCGAGACGCTCGAGCACCGCGTCGAGGTGCCAGCGGAGATCGCGGTGCGGGCGCGCCGCGCCGTCGAGCGCATGCTCGAGGTGGCCAGAGGGGCCAAACGATGAGCGAGGCCATCGAACGCCGGAGCGCCGACGTCGTCGTCATCGGCACCGGAGTCGCGGGTCTCGCCTGCGCGCTCGAGCTCGCCGGCATGCGGGTGGATCTGCTGACCAAGACGACGCTGTCGTCGGGCTCGAGCCTCTGGGCGCAGGGGGGAGTCGCGGTCGCGATGGGCGCCGGCGATTCTCCGGAGCTGCACGCCGCCGACACCGTGGCCGCCGGCGCCGGTCTGGTCGATCCGGCGATCGCCGAGCTCCTCGCCGAAGAAGGCGTCACCGCCGTGCGCCGGCTGATCGAGCTCGGCGCCGAGTTCGACCGCTCGGCGAAGGGCGAGCTCGATTTCGGCCGCGAAGCGGCGCACAGCCGCCGGCGGATCCTGCACGCCCATGGCGACTCGACCGGCGCCGAGCTGGTGCGGGCGCTCGCCGAGCGCCTGCGCACCGCACCGTGGGTGAGCCTCTTCGAGGGAGCTTTCGCCGCCGAGCTCGTGGTCGCTGCCGAAGGGCCGGAGCGCGAGCCCGCGGTCGTCGGTGTCCTCGCCCGCCACTCCGACGGGCGGTTCGTGCTGCACGAAGCGACGCAGGTCGTGCTCGCCACCGGTGGCCTCGGCCAGCTCTTCCGCTTCACCACCAACCCTCCCGAATCGACCGGCGACGGCCTGGCCCTCGCCGCGGCGGCCGGGGCGCGGCTGGTCGACCTCGAGTTCGTCCAGTTCCATCCCACGGCGCTCGCCGTCGACCTCGATCCCCTTCCCTTGCTCTCCGAGGCTCTGCGCGGCGAGGGCGCCACGCTGGTCAACGACGCCGGGGTTCGCTTCATGCCCGCCGAGCACGCCGATGCGGAGCTCGCGCCGCGCGACGTGGTGGCGCGCGGCATCTGGAAGCAGCTGGCCGCCGGACGCAAGGTCTTCCTCGACGGCCGGCAGGCGATCGGTGAGCGCTTTCCGACCAAGTTCCCGACCATCTTCGCCAACTGCCAGCGCGCCGGAGTCGATCCCCGGAGCGAGCTCATGCCGGTCGTGCCGGCGGCGCACTACTTCATGGGCGGCGTGGCGGTGGACGAGTGGGGAAGGGCCAGTCTCCCCGGGCTGTGGGCGTGCGGCGAAGTTTCGGCCACAGGGGTGCACGGCGCCAACCGGTTGGCGTCGAACTCGCTGCTCGAGGCGCTGGTCTTCGGTTCGCGGGTGGCCGAGGCGATCGGCGCCAGCGCACGGCGCGAGCCGCTGCCGGGCGCCGCCGCGGCCGCCGTCGCCCATCTCCCCGACGCCTCGGCGAATGGAGTCGAACCGATCGCCGCTTTCGCCGATCTGCGGCAGGAGATCCGTGCCCTCTCCTGGGAGCGCCTCGGCCTGGTACGCGACGCTTCCGGGCTCGCCAGCGCGGCGCGGCGCTTCGCCGAGATCCTCCGCCAGCTGCCGGCGGCGCCGTCGGAAGTGCGCAACCTGGCGATCGCCGGCTCGCTGGTGGCGGCAGCCGCGCTGCGACGCGAAGAGAGCCGCGGCGCGCACTTCCGGAGCGACTTTCCGCAGAGCGCTGAAGCCTGGAGATTCCGTCAGTTCCTCGACGTCGAGATCGACGGGCACGCCGTTGCGGCGCGCTTTGCGGACGTTCCCGAGGCGCCCTCCGACGAGGCGGACCTTCTCGCGACGGCGATTGCGTGATCCGCCCGACGCCGCCTTATCCCCTGGTCTACGAGCCCCTGCTGCGCCTCGCGCTCGCCGAGGACCTGGGTCGCGCCGGGGACCTGACGACCGAGGCCACGGTCGCTCCGGAGACCCAGGCGAGCGCGAAGGTCGTGGCGCGGCGCGGCGGCTCGATCTCCGGCCTGCCGATGGCCGCCGGAGTCTTCGCGTTGCTCGATCCGGCAGTGCGGTTCGAGCCCCAGGTCGAGGACGGGGATGTGGTGGCTGCGGCTTCGACCCTCGCCCGGATCAGCGGCCCGGCCCGGGCGATCCTCACCGGCGAACGCACGGCTCTCAACCTCCTCGGCCACCTCTCCGGCGTCGCGACGGCGACGCGCGCGCTCGTGCACGCGGTCGCCGGCACCCACGCTGCGATCGTCTGCACGCGCAAGACCACGCCGGGCCTGCGCGCGCTGGAGAAGTACGCGGTGCGCTGCGGCGGCGGCGCGAACCATCGCTTCGGCCTCGACGACGCCGTGCTCATCAAGGACAACCACCTCGTCGCGGCGGGCGGCGTGCGGGCGGCGATCGAGCGCGCTCGCGCCGCTGCCGGCCACCTGGTCAAGATCGAGTGCGAAGTGCAGACGACCGCCCAGCTCGAAGAGGCGCTCGCCGCGCGTGCCGACGTCATCCTGCTCGACAACATGACGCCGCCCGAGCTCGCCGACGCCGTGCGGCGGATCCGCGGCCGGGCGATCGCCGAGGCTTCGGGCGGCATCACCCTCGACACCGTGCGCGCGGTCGCCGAGAGCGGCGTCGACCTCATCTCGGTCGGCTGGATCACCCACTCGGCTCCGACCCTCGACGTGGCACTCGATTTCGACGAGTAGGTCGCGCGGAAAGATAGACTAGGCGGCGTGAGCGACAACCTCGTCCAGATCGGCGGTCAGGCCGCCGCCCCCGGCGGCGCACCGGTGGCCCGTGAACGCCGCCCTGACGCGCCGGGACGGCGCCCCGACGCGGCGGAACGACGCCCGGAGTGGCTGCGCATCAAGCTCGCAACGCCGGCGAAGTATCACGAGGTTCGCAAGCTCGTCGACGGCCTCAGTCTGAACACCGTCTGCAAAGAGGCCAAGTGCCCAAACATCTACGAGTGCTGGGGCGAGCATGGCACGGCGACCTTCATGATCCTCGGCGAGATCTGCACGCGCCGTTGCGGTTTCTGCGCCGTGACCTCCGGCCGGCCGAACCCCGGCGTGGATGAGGCCGAGCCGGGGAATGTCGCTGCCGCAGTCGCCACCATGGGGCTCCGCCACGCCGTCATCACCTCGGTGGATCGCGACGACCTGCCGGATGGCGGCGCCCGCCACTGGGCGGCGGTGATCCGCGCCATCCACGATCGCACTCCCTCGTGCGCGGTCGAAGTCCTGACGCCGGACTTTCGCGGTGTCCCCGACGCCCTCGACATCGTCCTCGCCGCCGCGCCGGAGGTCTTCTCCCACAACACCGAGACCGTGCCGCGGCTCTATCGCCAGGCGCGCCCGGGCAGCCGCTACGACCGCACGCTCGCGCTGCTCGCCGAGGCCTCGAAACGGCGGGACGAGGGGAGCTACCAGGGGCGCGTGAAGACCGGCATCATGCTCGGTTTGGGCGAAACCGCCGACGAGGTCCGTGCCACCCTTACCGACATTCGCGCCACGGGCGTCCAGGTCCTGACGCTGGGGCAGTACCTGCAGCCGACGCCGAAGCATCTGGCGGTCGACCGCTACGTCCACCCCGACGAGTTCGCCGAGCACAAGGCCTTCGCCATGGAGCTGGGTTTCCTGCACTGTGAGGCCGGTCCGCTGGTCCGCTCGTCGTACCACGCTCACGAGCACGTCCCGCCCGGCCACGCCGCCGGGACCGCCGTTCGCTGAGCCCCCGTACCCCCTCCCCGAGGCGCGGCGGAGCGCCGCGATCGATGTGCTAGGTTGATTCCTGCAAGGCATTTCGAGGCAAGGAGGATTCCCATGTGCGATTCCGCTTGGGCGTTGCTGCAGCGTAGCGCACCGATCGTCGTCCTGGCCCTCTTGGTGCACGCCGCGCCCGCGGCCGGGCAGATCGTCCCGGTGAGCGACGAGATCGCGGTCAGTCAGCGCGACGGTGACTACGAAAGTGGCGCCACGG
>Ga0138256_10007418_pt1 | contig 11566 bp, 9 predicted proteins | sample KNB2016incub_MG_FD_105486 | JGI IMG/M metagenome (GOLD analysis project Ga0138256, IMG submission 105486) | Active sludge microbial communities from wastewater in Klosterneuburg, Austria - KNB2014incub_MG | ecosystem: Engineered > WWTP > Activated sludge > Unclassified | place: Austria...
GTTCCAGACTTCATCAACAGCATAACTGATGAGCAAAAGCGTTCAGACTGTAACGTTATACTTACCCTGATGCAAAAAGCCATTAATGATAAACCGAAAATGTGGGGCAGTTCCATAATCGGGTTTGGAAAAATGATATACAAAAGCCCTGCTACCGGCAGGGAAGTGGAATGGTTCAAAATTGGATTCTCTCCCCGAAAGGCAAATTTATCCATACATCTTTGCGGTAGCCTTCAACAACATACTGAGTCATTCAAACTATTAGGGAAACATACTTTAGGAACAGGTTGCCTATACATCAAAAAACTTACAGACGTTGATCTTAAAATTTTAGAAAAAATAATTTATTCAACAGCAAAAGGAAAATAATTCATTTATTATAACAACGTTGCAGAAAATAAATTCCTATACAAAACCCGTTTTCTTTCTCTCCAAACCCTTAGCCCTGCTTCAAATGTGCATTCTTGCTGTATAGCTGATCTGTAACTAAATCAAACAGAAAGATAACCTGGCAACAATCATTGCATTCAGCATGCCAAATTTCTAAAGATTAACACACCGTATTATTACGCCTTTCAATCAACAAAAAACGAAATAAAATCAGGTATTCTTCACCTTTTTATTTCAAAATAAATTTATGAGATTTGTTTCTGATGTAAGGGTTAATCCATTTTTATCTTCTTTCTCCACAAGACGACATCCTTTTTAAAAAGTCAAGACGGACCGGAATTAAAAAGTCCATAGCTGAATAAAAGCAAATAATAAAACAACGTATTCGAGTAAAACAAATTTGTTGAAAGGCAAAATAATAGACTTATCGTTCTGCTCTTATTTAATATTCTTATTAACGTCAAATATATTCAATAACATTTCATTACACACATTAAAAATACAATTATGAGTACCAAACAATTCCAGAAAGACATCAGTTCATTTGTAACTTTTGCACTTAAAGTAAAACCTGAAATTACATTTTCAGGGCAATACAATGACAATGGCAGTTTTGTAAAGAAATCTATAACAGAAAATCTTCAAAATTCTGACAATCTGTCTACACGTGAATTAGCCACTTTGGAAGAATTGCTAGCCAGGTACCAGAAATTGAAAAAATACCTGCCACCAAAATCAACGTTAAGCAAATTAAAAATAATTCCCACTCAATATATTGAGCCGAGAGAGAAACCCGAACCAGGAGTAAAATATAAAAAAGTATCTGTGAATGCAAGCCAGTTTGAAATTGCAAAATCTGTAGCATCCAGAGTTGACGAAATACACAAAGCGTATCTGAAAGGTGACAACCGTAAAGCAAAAACTGGTTACCTGGAATTGCAAAACTTCATGTCGTTGAAAAGAAATGAATTGGTTGGCGAGTTCAGAACAGTAAGAGAATTGGAAGATACCATGGGTATGTATGGGATTGGCCTGAATGGAGGAGTTGATACCCGTGATAAGATGTATTGGCTTCCGGTTTTCATTGTTATAGAAGTTTGGATTGGGTAAATAGTCCGGTATAAAATTTATAATATTGAAAGAACTTAACATTAAAAAGCAAAAAAATACCATCATTCAACAATTAGAGTGTGTTTTAAGTGGTAAGGGCAATGATTTCATTGCCCTTACCAAAACTTTTATTGAACATACAAAAAGTGATTTTATAGATCATTTCTTAATGCTGGAATTAAGAAATATTGAAAAAAGTGATGATCATGTCGTAAACAATATTGCCAGGCAATTACAAATTATCTTAATTAATACCAGCAAATTTGATTATACCGTTCAACTTAGAAGGCCTGGCATTATGAATGCTTCTGACATCAAATGGATGGGCATAAGCCAGGTAGTGTCAGTAAAAGGAAGAGGTAGTATCAAAATAAAAATACTGGAAGTCCCCGGAACTGTTAATATCAATAATTTTCAACCTGGCATTTCATTAAGTATTTTAAAAGAAGTGGAGTTAAAAAATGGTGATTCCTATTCATGCCAGGGTACCCACCAGATACTAGATATAGTTGAAGTTACCGATACTGTAATAATTGAATCACTTTCAGTAAAAGAAGAGAAAACGAATCTTTTTTGGACATTTAATCACAACTTAAAATCCTATATGTCGGAATCTTCAAACTTATTAATTTCCCGACTAACAACAATGCTGAATGTTGCCTCTCAAATGAAAATAAATTTACCACACACATTGTATGAAACCATCTTTGAAGTTGGAGATCCGAACCTTAAACTGAGTACATTACAAATTATGTTACTGCAAGATAATTTTGAAGCTTTCGATTATCTGCAGAAAGCCATTGACTCAGCGGATGAAATACTGTCAGAAGGTGCACAGGAGGTTTTAAACAGGTTAACCTATTCAAATTGAAAATAACAAATTATGCCCTTAGAACTTAAATTACCACCTGATACCAGGTCGATTGAACTGGATGAATATATAAACATCCTGGAAGAAAAGAATTATGATTTAACCTGTCAAGATGATATTATTTCTTCAGCAAGATATTTAAAACAATTAAATAACACTAAATCATTTCTAATTAACTACTTGTGTGATGAATTAAAAGATATTGATCGATTTCAAAAATCGAATTACTATGGCCCTCAGGTTTTTATTATCCATACTGCTGAAAAATACTTTATTAGAGCCGTTGTTTGGAATACTGTTTCACAAACTGAATTAGCAATAAAAAACTATAAATATGATATATGCCATGATCACAATTTTGATATTCTAACTATTGGATATTTTGGACCTGGTTATGAATCAAGATGCTATACGTATGAAAATAATAATGTGACTGGGATACTAGGTGAACAAATAAATATGACCAATGAAGAAATAATTACACTTAATGAGGGAAAAGTATTGCTTTATAGAGCAAAAAAAGATATTCATATTCAACTACCTCCTGCCGGCTTATCAATTTCTTTAAACCTTATGCCGAGAAGTTCAAAAAAAAATGAACCCCAGTTTCAATTTGATGAGACAAAAAAACAATTATGCAAGTATATACAACTATCCGGTAGTGAATTAATTGTTCGCCTGGCCGGCATATATGGTAATGAGCGTTATCTTGAACTACTTGATTCCATATTTAAAAAAACACCAAATCCTCATCTGAAAGCTCATGCAGCCATTTCAATGATCAAAATTTCTCCGGCATTAAAAAGTAAAGTGGAAAAGTTTATTAATACTGCAAATCAACCCTTAGTCAGCGATTTATTTATGAAAGAAAATTTAAATTATGGAGCTAGCTTAGATATGTTTACTACTTAATTATATTCTTTGATCTCAGCACTTAGTGTAAATAAAGCAATGTTTAACATGATACTTTAGTAAGCCGCATTTAGGAACTTATTTGTAAATAATACATTTTATGGATTTGTAAGAATATACTCTTTTTTTAAATAGCATTAACGAATGCTCGTTAATATTTACATACTCAAAAAATATAATCAAATGGCAACTTCAAAAAAAAACCTTACGCAAAGTATTGTAATTGCAAATAATGACATCGTTTACTTGTGGTGGACATTCCCGAAAAAAATAGCCAACTGTTTAGGATTCACTATTCATAGAATTGTGGATGGGATAGAAGAAACCAAAGGATTATATGCTACCGTAGGATTTAGTTTAAAGGATGATCCCAGGAAATCTCCGCAAACAACTGATGAATGGCCCATTCAAAGTTATAACTGGAAGGATCTGTATGCCCCACATAATAAAAAAGTTGCTTACAGAATCATCCCGATGATAGCTAAAAATAATGACTGGATGAATTTGACTGCAGACAAGAAACAATCTATTAAAACGGATTCAATAATCAGAACTCAAAATTATGGCGGGCTTAAAATCATTTTCAACAGGGGCCTTTTATCAACACAGGCTTTTGCCAGGAAAGACAATGCAAACCTTGACGAGAAAGACCTGATTAAAGGGACAAAAGGATTAATTTCAAAACCGGGCAATATCTGGAGGAAAAGGCTTGCAGGACAAATGCTCTACAATATCAACGAGTTTTTTAAACAAAAAGGCAAGTTTTATTGTGCACTCTATGAATTGAGTGATACAGAACTAATTGGCATATTGGAAAAATCAAAAGGCGCTGAGATCATTCTTTCAAGTTCGGATAGCAATGAAGAATCAAGAAAAATACTTCACGATGCAATGGATAAAGGAAAACTGAATGTGTATGATCGTATCATGTCATCAAACAGCATTGGGCATAACAAATTTGTGGTGCTTGTTGATAATAAAGGAAAGCCAAAATCTGTGTTAACCGGCAGTACAAACTGGACTTCAACCGGATTGTGTGGCCAGACAAATAACCTGGTAATAATTGACAATGAAGATGTAGCAAAATTGTTCTTAAACTATTGGCATAAACTGTATGAAGATACAACAGATGATGGTGCAGCTTTACAAGATAAAACATTAAGAAAATGGTGCAGGGATAATGGAACCGATTTTTCTATCAACAAATCAACTGATCTTGGCGTATGGTTTTCTCCAAATACCGACAAAAAGACAAAACCAAAAAACATTACAGCAGCAGCCATCCCGGTTGATTTGAAAGAAGTATTTGACCTGATAAAAGCTGCTAAAAAACAAATTCTGTATTTACTATTTAACCCTGGAAGCCCAAGTATTATTGATCATGTTTTGGATGCTGCACAGAATGCAAAATCGAAAGGCAAGCCCATTTTTGTAAGAGGTGCCGTTTCTGACGCTCAAATGGCTAAGAAAGTTACGACTAACATTATTTCAAAAGACGCAACCTTACCACCTGACAAATACCAGGTAACAGGTGTAGCGGCAATACCCGGCAGCTTTAGTTATTGGGAAAAAGAATTATTGAAGTTAGGTTTTGCCACAATACATGACAAAGTACTTGTTATTGACCCCTTTGATGCTAAAAATTGTGTGGTGGTTACAGGCAGCCATAATTTAGGATTGAAAGCCTCCTATTCCAATGATGAAAATATGATTCTCATAAAAGGAGACAACCCAATTGCTAAAGCTTATTCAGCCCACATACTTGATGTAGTTAATCACTTTAAGTGGAGATATAAATTACAAGAAAGATTAAAAGGAAAAAAAGGAAAAGCATTAGAAGAGTCACTAACAAACTCCTGGCACGACTTAGATGAATCGGATAAATGGATGGACTATTATTACAAATCAAATGGTGACCTGAAAAGAGAGCAACTATTCTTTCAATAAAATTAAATTGGTGGTAATTAAAAACGCCAACAGCCTAAGGAGGAACTTACATCTTCACCGGCTGTTGGTTGTTTTTCAATTTATTGAGTTGATTCAGCAGCTTTCTTTCCTGACTTTTGTGAGATAAACAAAGAAGTGATCCGGTTTTCACCAAACTGGATTATATAAAACTAAAAGTAAAAACTATAGAATTGAAATCAAAACAAACGGTTACCCCTAACGACAATGATATTACCACTTTCCGAAGGATCCGCAAATCCATCGGGATACTAGGCATTTCACTTCCGGTTGTGTTAATCTTATTTTCAATGATCCCGGTATTTAAAACATCTGTACAACCTTCCATAAGCCATTATTATTATACCAACCTGCGGGAATTATTCACCGGTGTTCTATGTGCTGTAGGGTTATTCCTGTTTAATTACAAAGGCCATTCAAATACTAATTTTTTAAAAAATGACAGTAAACTTACCAACATTGCAGGCTCCATGGCTTTTGGTATTGCGCTGATGCCTACCAATCCGGAAGCCTGTACTTTTAAAATATATTCCTTACTCCCTTTTTGTAATGTTGAATTAGGGTGGCTTCATTATATTTTTGCCGGCATTTTTTTCCTTACACTATCTGTCATTTCAATTAATGTATTTACCATTGGACAAATTGAAAACAAAAAAATACCAAAAAGCATCATGAATGAAAATAATATTTACAGAACCTGCGGATACCTCATTTTGTTATTTATTGTTTTAACACCGGTTTGCGCAAGTTTTGATTGCTTTGCGTATTCTACTTTGGTCTTTGAATCTTTGATGTTGTTTGCCTTCGGTATATCCTGGTTAATTAAAGGGCGCATATTGGGAGATAAAGGTGCAATAGGAGAAAAATTATACCAGGAAACAAATTAATTGAATAATAACCTGTTTTGATTAATTAAGAATTAAGATAAGACCGTAGTTAAAAAGCTATTTCTTCTCCCGGATCCGTGAAAAATGAAATAATGAATTTCTTATTTGTCACAAACAAATTTGGGTTTCCTTTCTTTATTTTTCTATTTAATAGCGATATTATTCCATTTATTTACCAGGTTATAGCTGTTTCATATCTACTTCAAATATTACAGAATATATTTATATTATTTATATTTATAAACATTGTAACAAACAGGTGGCTTCATACGTATCAGCAGCAAATAATTGCAAGCAATGGATCTGAATAAAACAGTTACCAACTATCCGGATGACATAAAAATACATGTAAAACTAAAAATAGCCCTGCTGTGGGTTTCCGTAACCTTATGCTATTTATATGGAGATTATTTTGAACTATACATTCCACAAAAAGCAGCAGGCTTAATCAGCGGGCAAAATCTGCTTGACAGTCCGCTGAAGTTATTTGCCGCATCTGTTTTACTCGCTATACCGGCTGTAATGGTTTTTCTGTCTGTAGTATTAAAAGCCCGCTTAAACAGGTGGCTTAATTTAATTTTGGGAATATTCTTTACCCTTATTATGCTATTAATTGCAATTAACTCTTTCACAGCCTGGCGGGCATTCTATGTTTTCCTTGCCCTGGTTGAAAGTACATTGACTGCCCTCATTACCTGGTATGCTTTCACCTGGTCAGCTAAAAAATAAGATTCACTTATTAATATAATCAACATGCCACATCCCGTTTCAAATAAAAAAAATGCCAGGGTTTCCGGGCTGCTATACCTTGCCGTTATACTTACAGGAATGTTCAGTTTACTGTATGTTCCGGGTAAACTGATTGTACAGGGCAGTGCTGCAGCAACTTATCAGCAAATTGTGTCTTCAGAAACACTTTTCAGGCTGGGCATCGTGAGCGGCCTGGCGTGCTATACCTTCTTTTTGTTTTTACCGGTTTATTTATACCGGTTACTTAAACCGGTAAATAAGAATATTGCCGGTATCATGGTAATGCTGGCTGTTGTTAGTGTACCAATATCGTTTTTAAATATACAACACAAATTTGCTGTACTAACGCTTATTAACAGTGCCGGTAGTTTTACCAGTATGCCAATTGAACAAATACAAAAGCAGGTTTCCTTTTATCTTGACCAGTACAACAATGGCATCAGTATCGTTTCCATATTCTGGGGGCTCTGGTTGTTCCCGTTTGGCTATCTTGTTTTCAAATCGGGGATAATTCCAAAAGTATTAGGCATATTCCTGATGCTTGGTTGCTTTGGCTACCTGGGAAGCTTCCTGGGAAATATGCTCATCCCGGATTATGCACAATTGGGCCTGGATTCATACATCAGCTTGCCGTCGGCCCTGGGCGAAATAGGTTCTTGTTTATGGCTTTTGGTGATGGGTGCAAAAGAAGTTAAGATTGATACCGGAATGCAAGCGGGGTAAAATGAGAACCCGAACTTCTACACCGGAATAAACGGTCTAGCCAGAATGCAATAACTATTCATTTTGCTAACAAATTATTCAACTTAAATGAATTTAGTTACATTTTATATGAAATTTCATTTTAAATTATAGATATATTTTTACCTTTAAAGGCAGGTTTTTAAGTCGGTCGGATTCTACATTTTATTTCCTGTGCCAAGATACAGCGGTAGACAGTAAACAATTTATTATTAAATAAATCTGGCTATGCGACACATACTTTTTTTAATTTTTGCTTGCGCTTATTTTGCTTCAACGGCTCAACATGTAGAAATAAAAAGCATTAAAAGCGACAGTTTAATTATTGTTACAAAAAATCCTGAAAAGGGATTTTATCATGACTACATTTTGTTTGTACCAAAAGGAACCCCGCTGAATAAAAAAATATTTCTGCTTGTTGAACCTAACAACACAGGTAAAACGTCTGACCGTATAGAGGTTCATAAACAATATGCTATTGATTTGGCTTCGGTTAGCTCGGTTGGAAATAATGTTTCAACTGAATTGAAAATCCCCTTGCTAGTTCCGGTTTTTCCAAGACCCGTATCGCAACCATTAATGTATACACATGCGCTTGACAGAGACATCATGTTAGAAAGAACAATCTTATTAAATAGAATTGACTTACAATTACTGGAAATGATCAATGACGCCCGAAATATTTTATTATCAATGGATATAATCGTAGATCCCAAATTTTTCATGAATGGATTTTCTGCTTCTGCAACATTTACCAATCGTTTTTCTTATATACATCCAGATAAGATAAAGGCTTTGGCAATTGGTGGATTTAATGGTAAACTGATGTTGCCGCAAAATGAAATCAACAACATTAAACTCGACTACCCAATTGGAACCAACGATTTTAAAAAAATAACAGGTGATAATTTTAATATAGAGGCTTTCAGGAAAATTCCACAATTCATATATATGGGAAAGTCAGATGAAAATGATGCCGTTCAGTTTGACGATGCTTACAATGATAATGAACGTAAAATAATCAATGATAATATCGGAAGTAACGTTCAGGTAAGATACCTTGAATGCCAGAAGATTTATTTGAAGAATAACTTTTATGCAACCTTTAAAACGTATGAAAATGTTGGACACTGGACAACATCAGCCGTGAATTTGGATGTAATAAAATTCTTCCTGAAACAAATGAATGAGCATTAGAAAAACTACAGATTAAAAGCTGCTTTCTCAACAGAGGGTTCGTAAGCATGATCCCTTGCTGTTAATCGTTTCGTTAATCACTTACAGTGTTAAGCAGAAAAAAGGATATTAATTATCCTAATAATTACCTTTTAATAAATCATATATTACATTTCGTTTGGGTAAAATCTTCAACATATGGAAAAAACGATATTGATATGCCTGGTAAGTTTATTTTCAGTAAAAGTATATTCACAAAACAAGGCCCAAAGAGATACATCGCTTAATCCATCCAAAACACTGTCAGAATATTTTAATAAAGCTGAAGTCGTATTGGGGAAAGTAAAATACCCCCCGGAATTCCCGGGTGGAAAAGCAGCCTGGTCAGCATTTCTTAAAAGTAATATTGACATTAGCAAGCCATTAAAAAACAAGGTGCTTTCCGGAACTTATGTTGTTTCTGTAAGATACACTGTAGGAAAAGATGGTAATTTAAAAAATATAGGTGCAGAAACCGGTTGTGGCTATGGTATGGAAGATGAAGTGATTCGTTGTTTAAAATTAAGCCCTGCATGGCTACCGGCTCAAACTGCTGATAAAGAGATCGTGAATTTTGCAACCAGGCAATTGGTAATATTTAAAATCAAAGGAACAGTAATTGAGACTGATATACGGTAAAAACAGTAACCGTAATTTTTTTTAACTATACAGACAATACACTTACAGATCAATGCAGCAACATAAAACTCCCTTTCTCATTAAATACTGTTCCATTATAAATATACCTGCATATCCATACATACATTGACGCCGGCTGGTTCTTACCTTTCCATTTACCATCCCAGCCCTCGCCAATGGTACGGGTGAAGAATACTTTTTCTCCCCACCTGTTGTACACCTGGAAAAATTCCAGGCTGGCTGAACCAGGCAGAACCGGCCTTAATATATCGTTCCGTGTATCACCGTTAGGTGTAAATGCTGTTGGTACATAAAACCCGCCCAATTCAGTCTTGGCGGTTGCGGAACCTGCCGGACTGTTTGGGCAACCAGCCACTGCAGCTAATGCTATCACATCAATAATAACCGTTTCTGCCGGCTGCAAACCGGTTACCAGGTGACTGATACCATTAGAGCCGGATGAGGGTGTACCATATGGACCGCCATTAACCGAAACTTCGTAACCTGCCGAACCGGCTACCGGTAACCAACTAAAAGTAACTGTACTGGCAGTAATATTTCCTGCTGTTACCAGAGGCGCCTGCAAAGGCGCATAAGAATTCACTGTAACGGGTACACGAACACTTGAACAGCCGCTGATAACCGATTCTGTATAATATATTGTTGTACCTGTAATTGCTGCAGTAATAAATGCATTGCCGGTTCCCAAAACTGTTCCGCCGGTTGCAGTGGCATACCAGTTATAAGTATATGCAGCGTCGGGATTCTGTACCGCAAGTGTATCCACACTTCCCTCACAGGCTGTTACGGAATTTACCACCGGTAATAACGGGTTTACCACAGTAGCGGTAACACTGGTTCTTGGCCCGGTACAGCCGGCATTCAATGCATCCACATAATAAGTTGTAGTATTTGTTAAAGCTGCTGTTGTAAAACTTACACCCGTCCCTATACTGGTTCCACCAGCAGCAACTGGATACCAGTTATAGGTATTGCCAGGCACCGGGGCTTGTACTGTAAGGGTGGCTGTTGTTCCGCCACAAACAGAAACACCGGCAACTACCGGTGCAACCACATTGTTTACACTAACAGTAACGGATGTACGCACACTTGAACAGCTTCCAGAAACCGCTTCCGCATAATAGGTAGTATTGGCTGAGATCGCGGTTGTGATAAAAGAAATACCTGACCCCAAAACAGTTCCACCTGTTGCCACATCATACCAGTTATATATATAACCTGCCACTGGGTTTTGTACGGTAAGGGTGGCTGTATTGCCGGAACACACCGGAACATTGTTTATTGTTGGTGAGGCTGGAATTACCGGTGCTGTAAAGGTCACTGCCTGTGTTGACTGACAGGAGCCCTGCGAAATGGTGAGTGTATAAGTGCCGGCAGCTACATTTACCAGGTTGGCAGTTACCTGCCCCGAAGGAGTCCATAAATATGTGAATGGCGGATTACCGCCTGTTACGGTCGTGGTTACATTACCGCCCGTTGGATTTATACAGGATGGCTGTGTTACGGCCAGGTTTACTGTTACTGTATCTGAACCAAATGTGAAATACTCATTGTGATTCAGTGTAACCGTTGTGTATAATTTTCCTCCGGCTGTTGCCAGCGGATACAATGTTGTAGAACCAGCCGGGAATAAGGGGTCACCTGAAACCATCATATGCGTAACCGCTGCCGGAACACTTCCCTGATCCACTGCAATTGTTACCGGGATAACAGAACCTGTACGGCTTGCTTTCCAAATCCGTTGCATGTGTACTGCCGTTCCATTAAAAGCACATTGATTCAGAGAGGTTGCACCGGCATTATCACCCGTTAATAAAAACTGCTGGTCGGCAGGAAAAACACTTGCATTGGCAGCATTCGTTACAGGAAAAACGCCACCCGGGTATGCACCGTTATAAAAAGTAACAAGAGCCGAAATATTTACAGATTTAGACTGCTTTTGTAATAATGCCGTTGCATCATCCCTGCCAATCCCGGTTATGTCATTTGCATAAGCATTGTTGTCAACCCTGTTCCAGGTTATCACCGCATTGGATGATACATAATTGTTATTGTAAACTGCTGA
>Ga0138256_10007420_pt1 | contig 11564 bp, 9 predicted proteins | sample KNB2016incub_MG_FD_105486 | JGI IMG/M metagenome (GOLD analysis project Ga0138256, IMG submission 105486) | Active sludge microbial communities from wastewater in Klosterneuburg, Austria - KNB2014incub_MG | ecosystem: Engineered > WWTP > Activated sludge > Unclassified | place: Austria...
TCGTACGAGCACGTCACCGGCAACTTCGGCGCAACTTCCTTCGCGATCTCGCGGATCCGATACTCGTGCGCAGGATTGGCGAATGAGTTGATCAGGCTGATGGTCAGGGATTCGATGCCGTTCTTCACCAGACGCTGGATCTTCGCGCGAATGTCGGCCTCATCCAGGGCTCGAACCGTGAAGCCACGCGCGTCCATGCGCTCCTGGGCCTCGACGGTATCTTCAAGGCTGGCCCGAGGGTCCGGCTTCATCATGATCATCCAGCCGGCGAGGGGGCCGGGCGTCTGACCTCGGGCGAGATGCAGGATCTGCTCGAAGCCTATGGTGGTGATGAGACCCACGCGGCCGCCCTTGCCTTCGAGGACCGCGTTCGTGCCCACGGTGGTCCCGTGGATGATCGAGTCGATCGCATCCTTATGGATGCCCGCCCGTTCGCAGACCTGGTTGATGCCGTTCAGAACCCCGACCGATTGATCCGCGGGCGTCGACGGTGTCTTCGCGCGCCAGATGCGGCCGGTCTCTTCGTGGAAGAGCAGCAGGTCGGTGAAAGTGCCGCCGACGTCGATGCCGAGTCTGTATCCCATGGACGATTACCTCTGTGTTTGTTCAGGAAACGCGAGCAAGCGCGGCTTTGGCGAAGAGTTCCGCCGTCGTGCCGACGCGAAGGATGTAGGAGGGGAGCGGACGATCGAGGAACTGCTGCATCAGGCGCGACGCTTCGCGGACCTTGTCGAGGTTCACGCCAGTAGAGACGCCCATCTCCTCGAACAGATTCACCATGTCCTCGGTGGCGACATTGCCGGTGGCGCCGGGGAAGACCGGACAGCCGCCGAGGCCGCCAAGGCCGGAGTCGAAGGTGTCGATGCCGGCCTCGAATCCCGCCAGGGCGTTCGCGAGGCCGAGGCCCCTGGTGTTGTGGAGGTGGAGAGAAAGGGGCATCGCAGGCAACGCGGTTCTGATGCGCGCGACAAGGCGGCTCACCTGGTTTGGATTGCCGGCGCCGATCGAGTCGGCGAGGGAGAGACGTGAGATGCCGAACGCGGCCACGGCGCGGGCGATGCGCGCGACCTGCGCCTCGGGAACCGGACCTTCGATCGGGCATCCGAAAGACGTGCCGATGACAACTTCGAGTGGAACCGAGTGAGTCGCCGCAGCGGCGGCGATCTCCGCGCACGCCGCGATCGACTGGTCGACGCTCATGCCCACGTTCTTACGGTTGAAGCTCTCCGAGGCGACGATCACCAGCTCGAGTGCGTCCGCCTTGGCCGCGATCGCCCGCTCCGCGCCCTTCAGGTTCGGTACCAGCACTTTGTAGTTCGTTCCGGGCCGGCGAGAGATCCGGCCCATGACCTCGTCCGCATCCGCCATCTGCGGAATCACCTTCGGGTTCACGAACGACGTGGCCTCGATGGTCTTGAGGCCCGCGTCCGAGAGCAGATCGATCACCCGGATCTTGAGGTCGGTGGGGATGAACGCCTTCTCCACCTGGAAGCCGTCCCGGGGCCCCACTTCAACGATGCTCACGGATTGTGGAGTCATGGGGCGAAGCAAACCTCTTCTCGAACAGGACGCGGCTTGTCCTATCTTTATAACAATAGATCTTTGACCCGCGCGGGGGCGGTTGTCAAGCCCTTCCGGCCGGATGACGCCTGCCCAGGCGCCCGGTTCGGGCTTCTCGATTAACCTCCGCGATTCCTTTACGCCGGTACGAATGACATGAAGCTCACCCTGGGACCTCGCGCGCTGGACGACCTCGAGATGCTCTCGTCGGGCGCCTTTTCCCCGCTGAGCGGTTTCATGGGCCGGGCCGACTACGAGGCCTGCCTCGCCACCATGCGGCTCGCCAACGGCCAGCTGTTCCCGCTCCCGGTCACCCTTCCCGCGGAAACCTCGATCCCGACCGGGAGCAGGGTGGAGCTCGCGCATCCTCGCGGCGATGTGCTCGCGATCCTGGAGGTCGATGAGGCGTTCGAGATCGATCCCGAGAGAGAAGTGCTTACACTTCTTGGCTCGACGGATCCGGCCCACTCCTACACCAGGGAGCTGATGGCAGGTCCGAGGTGGCGGATCGCAGGCCGGTTGACGCCGGTCCGGCCCGTGCCCCACGCGGACTTCAGGGATCTTCGTCTGAATCCGGACCAGGTACGCGCGAAAGTGACCGCTTCCGGCCCGCGGAACGTCGTCGCCTTTCAAACCCGCAATCCTCTTCATCGCTCTCATGAAGAGCTGATCAAGCGCGCCGCGCGGGATCTCGGCGCGACGGTCCTGCTCCATCCCGTCGTGGGGCTCACCCGGCCCGGCGACATCGATCACTTCACGAGGGTGAGAACCTATCGCGCACTCGTCGAGCGGTATTTCGAACCCGGTTCCGTGGTCCTGGCCCTGCTGCCCCTGGCCATGCGCATGGCCGGTCCGCGCGAGGCCCTGTTGCACGCGATCATTCGCCGGAATCACGGGGCCACTCATTTCATCGTCGGCCGGGATCACGCGGGACCCGCGCCCGATTCGAATGGACGCCCTTTCTTCGGGCCCTACGAGGCGCAGGAACTGGTCGGCCGGCACGCCGACGAGGTGGGCATCGCCATGGTTCCATTCCGCGAGATGGTGTACCTCGAGAGGGAGGACCGGTTCGAGGAGGAGGACAAGGTCCCAAAGGGCGCCCCAACCCGGTCGCTTTCCGGGAGCGATGTCCGCCGCCACCTCGCCCAGGGTATCCCCCTGCCGGACTGGTTCACGCGGAAGGAAACCGCGCAGATCCTTCAACAGGCTCAGCCGCCTCGCCGCGCCCAGGGTTTTTGCGTCTGGCTCACCGGCCTGTCCGGGGCGGGAAAGTCGGCGACCGCCGAGGCGTTGCGCGCGCTCCTCATGGAGCAGGGCCGCACGGTCACGCTGCTCGACGGCGACGAAGTTCGACTCCATCTGTCGAAGGGTCTCGGCTTCTCCCGGGAAGATCGCGACGCGAACATCCTCCGAATCGGCTACGTCGCTTCCGAGGTGGTGCGCCACCGCGGGGTGGCGATCTGCGCGGCGATCAGTCCCTTCCGCGAAGCCCGTGCTGGGTGTCGCGCCCTCATGGGGGACGCTTTCGTCGAGGTTTTCGCGGACACGCCCCTGGCGATCTGCGAGAGCCGGGATTCGAAGGGTCTCTACGCGCGGGCGCGGGCGGGGGAGTTGAAGGGTTTCACCGGTATCGACGACCCCTACGAAGCCCCGTTGTCTCCGGAGGTCGTTCTGTCCGACCCTCGGCGTTCTCCGGCGGAGAACGCGGACACCATCGTCGCCGCCCTGCGGTCGATCGGCTTCCTGGATTGAGGCCATCGACGCCTTTCCGGCCAGGCGGCCCATGCGTGCCCGCTCGTAGAATCGAGGATCGTCGGCTGGGCACCCCTGGCGGCGCGAAGGAATGAACACTTCCATACACGATCATCGGGACCTGGACGTGGTCCCCGGCCTCCGGCGCGAGTGGATGATCGTTGTCCGCCACCGCCGGCTGATCCTCTCCACCACGCTGCTCGGGCTGGTCGGCGCCCTGATCTTCAACTACGCCGTTCGGCCCCTGTACGCGAGCGTCGCGGTTGTATCCGTGTCCGAGACCGTGCCCGGCCAGCCCAACGCCCGGCTGAACCTCAACCTGCCACGCCTCGAGGCCGTCATCAACGAGCAGATGGGGCTCTTGACCGGAAGGGAGTTCGCCGCCCGGGTCGTCAGCGGGGCGACACCCGCCCTGATGGCCGAACTCGCGACCGGACCCATCGGAGGCTGGTATGAAAGATTGCGCTTCGGCCAAGGCGGCGATCCGGCCCAGGCGGCGCAGGTCAATAAAGCGCAGGCCGTCGGCGCCATTCGCTCCCGCTTGAAACTCGAGTGGAAGGAGCCATCGACCTGGATCGAAGTGCGCGTGACTGCCTACGATTCGGATGCGGCGGCCGAACTCGCCAACGCGGTGGTCAAGCGCTACACGAGCGAAACCGCCGACGTCAATCGTCGAACCTCCGAAGAGTCGTTGAGCTCCTTCGAAACCCAGGTCGAGACCAAGGGGAAGCAGCTTGGCGAACAATTGAGCGGTTTGCGGGAGCTCGGGGCCGAAACCGGCCTCGGCGATCTGGCCGCCCGCCGGGCCATGCTCGAACGGCAGATCAAGGGCTTCCAGGACGCGCTCGTGGCCGCCCAGACCACAAGAGTCGGTCGAGCCGCCAGCACCCGCGAGGCCGCGCAGTTCGAGGGGGGCGCCCTCGGCGACCCGCGTGTCCAGGCCGCGCGAACCCGGCTTTCCGAACTTGAGGATCGCGAGAAGGAGTTGCTCGCCACCCTTGGCGCGCTTCATCCCGACGTTGTGACGGTTCAAGGACAGGTCGAATCCGCCCGGGTCCGACTGGCGGAAGCCACGGCTTCGGTGCAGCGGGCTGCGGACGCGGCTTACGAGGTGGCGGTCAAAGAAGAGGCCCGGATCGAGGCGAGCCTGACCCGCGCGCAAAGGGAGCTGGCGCGGCTGGACAGCCGGTCCCTCGACTACACCCTCACCCAGAAGAAAGCCGATGCCAGCCGCACCGCCGTCGAGCAACTCATCCAAAGGCAGGAAACCACGATGGCCGTGATCCTGGAGACCGAGATCGTTCAAGCGGCGGTTCCCGCGGCCATTCCCATATCGCCGCAGAAGAAGCAGAACGTCGCCTACTCGTTGATCGGCGGCCTTCTGGCCGGGCTCGTTCTCGCCTGGATGAGGGAGCGTTTCGACGATTCCATTCAGACGCCCGATGACATCAAGGACATCCTCGGGCTCCCCTTTCTGGGCGTCGTCCCGATGGTTCCCGAACTATCGGGGGGAACCATGGCCCAGGCCCTTGCCGATACGCCGACTGGATTCTCCGATGGGCTGCGACTGGTCCGTACGAATCTCATGTACGGGGCGCCGCAAATGAATGCGAGAGTGCTTGTGTTCACAAGCGCCTCCCCAGGCGACGGGAAGTCGACGGTTGCCTCCGGCGTGGCCCTCCTGCTCCATGAGACCCAGGCGCGTGTGCTGATCATCGACGGGGATCTTCGGCGGCCGACGCTTCACGAGCTCCTCGAGACGCCGCAGTCTCCCGGTCTCTCGGACCTTCTTGCCGCTCCGGCCCCGGTCAAACTCGCCGTTTCCCAGAGCAGCGTTCCATCGGTGGATGTGCTCACCTCCGGTCCTCCTCTCACCGTTTCCGCCGCCCGTCTGGGTTCCGGGAACATGCGATCCCTGATCGCCCAGGCAAAGGAGAACTACGACTGGGTCATCATCGATTCGCCGCCTTCCCTCGGCCTGCCCGATGCCTCCGTTCTGGCCACGCTGGCTGATGCCGTGGTGGTGGTCTGTTCGGGAGACAAAACCCCCCGTCAGGCTTTGAAGTCGGTGACCGATCAACTGCGGGCGGTGGGGGGAACCGTGATCGGCGTGGTTCTCAATCGCGTCAACATGAACCGCCACTCCTACTATTACGGCCGCTACTACTCCCCCTACTATGGGGACAAGCGCGTGGCCGAGCGTCGTCCGGAACGGTCCTCGACGCCGTAAGCCCCGGGCCGCAGCGTCGACGGCTCAGGCACTTGTGTCGAGTTCTCTTGATCGGCGCATCTGTTCGAGGGCGATGGCCCTGGGGATGGCGTCGTGATAGCGAGCCAGAGCGAGAGGCTCGAAAGCCGCAACGCCCCTTGGAATGCCCTGCCGGATCCACCCGCGCAGCCGATCGACATCCACAAGTCCCGAAAGCCAGCCATCGGATTCGATTCGGTCCAGCGAGGAGGACAGGGTCTGATGGACCGCGCTCAGATGGTGAGGCCAATCGGCCGATTGCAGCCCTCGCTGCGGATTTCCCAGGACCTCCTCGGGAAGTCGGCCCGCCATCAAACGGCGAATGAGGTTACGCGGGCCCGCCGGGCCGGCGAATTGAGAGAGGGGGAGGGCGAGGCAGAACTCGAAGATGCGGCGGTCGGCCGTGGGATCGCGACTCTCCATTCCAAACTTAGCCCCCCAGAAGTCCCCGCCCGCATTCACGCCCGCGCGTCGCCACGCACGGATTCGTTCGAGGCGACCCTGCGATTGGCTCGGGCCGCCGGTCAGCTCGGAGGTTCGAGCGCGATGACTGATCCGCAGCCTCCTCACAACTTCGACCCTCAGCGGTGTCGCGGAGGTCCACCGCTCGTCCTCGATGCCCAGCGCGTCGCGAACTCGGTCGACCGACGCCGCGAAGGCCGCTCTCAGAGATCCAGGTCGCTTCGGCGGCCGGCCGTGGTAGCTGAGGGTCAGGTTGCCCAGCTGTCCCGTGAGCACGACGCCGGCATTCCGCTCGCTCGCGGCCCGGCCGATCTCGGAGATCCAGAGCTGATTGAACGCGTTGATCTCCGGCGCCCCGGTCACAGCCGCGTAGTCGGTGGCGCCTCGAAAGAGCGTGCCCAGCGGTGGAGTGATGAGCGTGAGATCGAGTCCTTCACGCCCGCTGGCGATGGCTCGGGCCAGGGCACCCTCGTCACCGAAGCGGGATGGCCAGGGGTGCGGGGAATCTGGATGAGGCACGGAGGTGAAGGCCGCGAGGGTGCGGCCGGTTCGGCGGAGCTGATCGCAGGCGACCGCGGCCACGCTCGCCGAATCGAGGCCTCCGCTCATGAGGACCGCCACGGGTCGTTCGGACCGGAGGCGCACACGCACGGCATCCTCGAACAAGGCGCGAGCTTCGTCGATGCAGTCGTCGTCCTGAGCCTTCGAACGAAGAGAGATTGTCTCGGGAGCGTAGTACTTCGACACCGAGAAGCCCTCGCTCGATGCCCGCAGAAGGTGGCCCGGAGGCAGGCGGAAGACATCGCGGTGATACGTGGAAACTCCATCGACGGGGAGTCGGGCCAGGGCATCGGCGGCCTTGCTCTCATTCAGATCGCCGGCGACGCCCGCGGCCAGAAGTGCGGACGGAGACGACGCGAGCGCGGCCCCGCCGCCTCGCGGCGTTCCATAGAAGAGAGAGCGTTCGCCCATCGGATCGCGCACCGCGAAGAGACGGCGATTCCGCGCGTCCCAGATGATGATGGCGAAAGCCCCCAGGAGCTTCTGGTGAAAGGTCGCCCCCCATTTGAGGTACGCGGCCATGGCGAAGTCGCAGTCGGGGGCCTTCTGAGCGCGCTCCACGGGCCAGTCGAGATCACGCGCGAGCTCTTCGCGGTTGTCCAGCCGGATGTCGGCGACAAGCGCGGCGCCGGAGGGCTCGTGGACCACGGGCTGTTCGTCGAATCGGTCCTCGGGTGTGATCCGCAAGAGGCCTCTGAAGAGGGCGATGCCCGGAAGGCATCGAAGGTCCGTTCGATCGGGTCCAAACCGCGCCAGAGCCTGCTCGATGCGGCGCGGAGTGTCGTCTTCAGGATGCACCGGTCGGTCGTCGAAGAACGCGAGAGCGGCGATGGCGGTCACGTGCGCACGTCCGCCGATGGGCGCCAGCTCAGGATCTGTCCGATCCGGCGTGTCCCCCGGGTGAGAATCGCCAGGGGAAGATGTCGCAGTTGCGTCAGGCCCCAGGTCCGGCGCGCCATCTCTCGCCATCCGGAGATGCCGCCGCCAATCGCTCCCGAGCGGCGAAACCGGGCGTAGCTGTCGGCGTGGAGCCCGAGGCTCATGAGTCCGCCGCGCAATTCGGGAGCGATGGTTCGGGCGCGCTGCGCGGTTCCCTCTCTCCACGACACGCGCGCGCGCTTCAACTCGTTGAGCACGGACGCGGGCACGATATCCGGCTCGCCCGTCACCTCGCAGAGGTAGGGAAGGGCTTCGCGCAGCACCGCGGTGAAGGAACGCGACCGCGCCTCCCTCAGCACGACATCCCAGTCGAGATCCGTCGTGGCGGTGCGAAGGATCGTGACAGCGTCGGCGACCCAGCGACAGGACGGAACATGAATCCAGCGGTGGCCATGGACGCAGACGTGGAGCAGCTGATCGGCGGCCGAAAGGGCCCGAACCTGGTGTCCGTTCAACGTCCACGAACGCGACCGCGCCCACAGCGCGTCATCATCGTCAGGCCTGAAGCACCCGTCGAAGACGTGCCAGTGAAGGTCGACGCAGCGGCCGTTCTCGTCCGCGAGAGCGAGGGCATGCGCGCCGAGCGCATCGAACGACGCTCCCGCGCCGGTTTCGGTGCGGCGGATCCTTGAACCGCGAAGCGCGTCGAGCGCTTTGGTCACCGCCTCAACCCGCACCAGGACATCGATGTCGGCCATCGGGCGCAACTCCGGCGCGCGGTAGTACAGGACCGCAAGAGGCACTCCTTTGAGAAGCAGCGCCTCAATCCCTCTTTCTTCGAGGAGCGCCACCGTGGTCCTCGCGGCCTCGAGAGAATGCGACACCTGCTTCGAGGCGTTGCGCCGCCGAGCGGCGAGCCGGACATCCCATGGCGTGTTGACTCCGTGCTCGCGCGCGTTCTCGTGAACAAGAGGAAGCAGCCGCAGCGTGCCCGGGTCGACCTGTCCAGGGGTAAAGCGCTCGGCCCAGGCCTCGATGGCTGGCCGAGCCAGAGATCCCAGGCGCAGTGCCGCGCCAAGAGCGCGAGCCTGCGGCGGGGTGGGCCAGCAGTCTTTTTGTCGAGCCTCGGTCATCGGCGTCGGCTCAGTCGGCAGTTCGACGCTCAGTCGAAGCGGGCCACGACGGTGAAGCGTCTATGGCCTTCCCGACCGGTGACGAACGTTTCGCCAACTCGCACCCAGGCGTGCGCGGCAAGTTCACCCTGCTCGGTCTTGCGAACCCCCAGATGCAATGTGCTGGCGGTGCGCCGGCGTGCGAGCATTGCCTTAGCCGCCACGGACTGGGCGAGGCAGGCGAAGCGAACGGGGCTCTTCTCGGCCGCGCGTCGAATCGCCCAGCCAACCCGGCGCGCCTGACGATGACTGTCGGCTTCGTTCTCTTCGCGTCCGGACCGCTCAGGCCGACGCAGCGCGCCGCCGATCCAGCGAAACGGGACCGCGTGGACAGAGAGCCCCGCGATGGCGAGGCAGAGTCCCGCTTCGAGCAGGGTCACGCGGTCCGACCAGGTTCCGGGTCGCGGAGGGCCGGCTGGACCGTCTGATACACTCGCGAGCGGGGTCAACATGTCTTCGAAGTCTCCCCTTTATAGCTTGTTTGGCCTCGTGGTGCAGTCGCAGGTTCTCTGCCCCGAACTCCTGGAGACCGAGGGGGCGATCGACGCGCAGATCCTGCTTGCCGAGGTTCCCACGAGCCTCCGGGCCGAGCGCGGGGGGTCTCTCTTCGAAGTTGAAGAGGATCGCGCTCTCCTCACCGTGCCGGGCGTCGCCCGCTATCTGATCAGCTCCGGTCGTGAGATTCGAGTGGCGCTCGAACCGGGCGCTGACCCCTCTGCCATCCGGCTGTTCCTGCTCGGAACACCGATGGGGGTACTCCTCCATCAGCGCGGAGTTCTGCCTCTCCATGCCAGTGCCGTGGCGGTCGATGGCGCGGCGATCGCTTTTGTCGGGCATTCGGGCGCCGGAAAGTCCACCATGGTCGCCGGGCTCGAACGCCGCGGTCATACCCTGATCACCGATGACATCTGTGCTTTGTCGCGCGGGGCCTCGGGAGAATCGCTGGTGGCTCCCGGTCCTCCTCACATGAAGCTCTGGGCCGACGCGATGAGCCATTTCTTCGAGGAAGACGCGGCTCGGGCTTTCGAGCGAGTGCGGCCGGAGATGGAGAAGTACCGCGTGCCCACCACGCCCGCCGCCGCGAAGCCCATGGTTCTGAGGCGCGTTTATGTGCTTCGGACGTGGAACAAGCCGACGCTGAGCATCGAGCCCCTCGAGGGCGCGCGAAAGCTCGAGGCCCTCATCGCCAACACCTATCGCCTGCGCATGGTCGAGCCGGCCCGGAAGAGCCGGCACTTCCTTCACTGCGCGGAGGCCGCCTCAAACCTTTCCGTGAGGAAGGTCTTTCGACCCCAGCACGCGCCTTTCGGTGAAGTGGTGGGGATGGTTCTTCAGGATCTGGGCAGCGTCGCGTGAAGGGGATTGTCTGGCTCGCCTCCTATCCCAAGTCTGGAAATACATGGGTGCGGATCCTGCTCTCCAATCTGCTCCGCGGATCGGACGCGCCTGTGAGCATCAACGCTCTCGACCCCACGCCGATAGCGAGCGCGCGCCACATGTTCGACGAGCGGCTGGGGATCGCCGCCTCCGACCTGACCCCTCGCGAGATCGCGCGCCTGCGGCCGCGCCTCTACGAAGATCTGGCGCGTGGCGCCACCGGGCCCCTCTTCCTGAAGGTGCACGATGCGCGACTTGTGGAGGACGGCGTCGCCCTCTTTCCGACTACGGCCAGCGCCGGCGTTGTCTATATCGTGCGAGACCCCAGGGACGTGGCCATATCCTTCGCTCATCACATGGGTGTCTCGATCGATCGCGCCATCGAACGCATGTCGCAGGAGAGCTTCACCCTCGCCACGACGGGCGCCAGGCTCGCGGCCCAGCTCGAGCAGAGACTTTCCACATGGAGCGGACACGCATCGAGCTGGCTGGACCACGACGACTTTCCCCAACACGTCGTGCGCTACGAAGACCTGCAGACGGATCCGTCGACGACTCTCTCCAAGCTCGCCTTGTTCGCGGGACTGACCGTAGAGCCAGGCGCGATCGACCGGGCGGTGAGTCATAGCGCCTTTGAGGAGCTGAGGCGGCAGGAGGATCTGGTTGGCTTTCGCGAAAGACCTCCAGCGGCCGAGCGATTTTTTCGCGAAGGGAAAGCCGGCCAGTGGCGAACCGGGTTGACGCCTGCCCAGGTCGAGGCCATCTCGCGCGATCATGCGGTGATGATGCGTCGCTTCGGGTACGACCCCAGCCCGCCGTCCACGGGAGGCCCTCACTGATGCCACCTCCGGTTACTCTCTCGGATCGTTTCGCTCCCGTGAAGGGCCTGACGGAAGCGCGAATCGATGGAGAACTCGCCCTCTTCTCCGAGTCTCGCGGCGCTTACTTTGGTCTTGGGTCCCCGGGGACCCGGATATTCGAGCTTCTCGACGGACAGCGTACGGTGGCGGACGTGTGTTCGAGGCTCGTCGCGGAGTTTCATGTCGACGAGGCCACGTGCCAAACCGATGTGGTGGCCTTCCTCGCGGATATCGAGAGGCGCGGCCTGCTCATCCGCATCGTCTAGGCCTCGATACCCGCGACAGCTTCACCGGACGGGAGTAAGCTGCCTGTCCCGATCTTCGACCCGAAAAGTCTCCAAGCACCTTGCGCGAGGGGCCCCTTGAATGAGCAGGTTTCACCCATGACTTCAGCCAACGAGAACCATTCAGCAGGCGGGGTCAATCCCGAAGCGTCTGACAACCGGGCCCCCTGGCGGAAGCCCGAATGTGTTCGTCTCGCGACGAGCGACACGGAGGCTGCGACACCGGTGGGCACGCTCACCGACGGGACCGTCGGCATGTACAGCTCCGTCACCGTACCGCCGTCTTCCTAGGCGCCCATCGATCATGAACGAAACCCACGAGGTGAGAGTTATGCGCGGAACACTCAAGACGCAGACGGGTTTGATGCTGGCCGCGTTTCTGGCCGCGCCCCTGGCGATGGCCGCCGAA
>Ga0138256_10007421_pt1 | contig 11564 bp, 7 predicted proteins | sample KNB2016incub_MG_FD_105486 | JGI IMG/M metagenome (GOLD analysis project Ga0138256, IMG submission 105486) | Active sludge microbial communities from wastewater in Klosterneuburg, Austria - KNB2014incub_MG | ecosystem: Engineered > WWTP > Activated sludge > Unclassified | place: Austria...
AAGTCTGCAAAAGTAGAATAGATGTTATTTTTGAGTGCGTTAGGTGCTTCATGTTTGTTGACTTCGGGATTTGCTTTTATGTCCTTATCAGAGAATGAAAGAATACAATCAGAAACCAAAAGTGTTACATCGTTTGAATCGTTCTTTGTAGTAATGTTTGAGATGATTTTGTGCAACTCAGAACTCTTTTGGTCTGCGATCTTTGTTGTTGCTAAATCACTACTAAACTGTGGTGTGCTTTTGGTGTATTTTGATTCCGTTTCTGCGATAAACCATATATCAAGTGGCTTTATGTTCTTCTCTATTTTTGTAGTTAAATCAGAAACAATTGTCTTAAATTCTGCATCTTTATTAAAATATCCACCCATGCTAGCAGAAGTTTCAATATAAAAATGCACGTTGTCTATTTCTTTAGGAAGGCATCCATCCTTGGTTTTTGCAAAAATATCTGGACAATGATCATTTTTATCCAGCACACCATCTTTATCCCTATCATTATTATTGCATGAAAAAAACAATGGTAATATAAAGCCTATACAAATTATTTTTAGATAATTATATAATGTGAATTCATTAAATATTGGATCAAATGATATGATTGAAATTATTTTATTTAAAGTTTTGAATTTGACAATTTTTTCTGATAATTGTCTATTTAATGCGTGGCTCTTCATTTATTTTTATAATTTAAGGTCTAACTTAGTGTGATTCAATAAAAATCTAATCATATTTTAAATTTTGTTTTGCTTCTATATTGTAATATTTCAGCTTAAAAAATACAAAACAAATTCTTGAATGATTAAATCCAAAAATTATATAAAAGTGTACACGATTTATTCCTAATAAACCATAAATTTTTATTGACAGCTAAATTATTCACTAATGTATGGCTTTATTGCAATTTCTAACAAATTTTAGTAAAATATTTTTTTAAATTTCAAAATTTAATTTAAATTACTAATAATGAAATAATTATGTATTATTGTAAATGTTAATTTTATAAATTTACTTTTCATTTCCAGAGAATAATTACTGGCTTACCTGCTAAAATATTCTTGTCACAAGTCCATTTCAAGATATCAAAACTGATTATTTTAATGGAATAAAAGTAGTTTATTGAAATTTTAATAATTTTGGATATAGAGAAAATGATTATTATTCATAGAATCAAAAATTGTTTAAAATTAAATTTTTAACAACAATTACCAAAATACAACCAAATTACAGAAAAAGAATGGGTAAAGTCAATAATCCCCCAGATTGATAAACTACTTAAAAAATCTGATTCTAGTATACACGTAGTCGATGGGCATCGACTTTCCTATTCCAATGAAATCCTTACTTATGGATTGGATAATCAGCCTGAAGAGCAAAAATCCATTGGATATGAAACGGATATCCTGATTTATGAACAACTAGATGAGGCAACATGGAAACCAAGAGTAGTTATAGAAACAAAACTTGGAGGTGTGTCAACTCATGATGCCATAACTTATAGTCAAAAAGCGCAGACACATAAATATGTCCATCCATACTTACGTTACGGTATATTAATTGGGGATAGGGAACATTATCCATTACCAGGCAGATTGTTTCGTCATGGACAACATTTTGATTTTATGTTGTCTTGGAAAACAGTCATGGCCGCTAAAAATGAAATGAAACGATTAGTTGAGATCATTATTGATGAAATTCAAGCTAGTAAGACACTTGATGAAATTCTATTTAATTCGCGATCTAAACATAGAGATAAGTTTACCTGCCTACACAGACCATTAAAACTATATGAAGAGTGATATTAGCTGTTTAAGTTTGATATGAGTTGGAATGATAGTATATTGTTTTTTTTTGATTGATATTTTTCAATTTGTAAAATTTTGGTCCTCGAAATAGGAACGGGCTAAGTCACCATTTAGAAACATAGGCATGGCTTATAGTTACGACTTAATCAGGTGCCCCCACCACTACATATTTTTACCACAACCGCCACCTGCCTTTAAATTATCAAGTTTACGGGTTTGCAATACCCTTAATCCAAATAATTCAATTGTTTCAATATTCAAATTAACAAACTTTAAAGATTCTGATTAGCTTCGCCATGAAGAAGCAATTTTATGACATATTTGTATTTAATGATAAATCAAAACCCCGAACAAATAGCTAGAGACAATATAGCAACTCAATGCTTGCGGCTGGGTTATTCAAGGCATTAAACAAGTAAACCTGAATGCTGGAATTGGTGTTACTGTTAAAGAAAGCAGAGTTCCGTTTATGATTTACATGGATGAATTTAATAATTTCACTACTTTGTCTTTGGTTAATGTTTTCTGAATTGCGTAAGTTTAAAGTAGGGATGATTCTAGATCACCAATATATGCATCAACTTGATGAGTATATAGACAAGCAGTACTTGGAAATATTGGAACGGTTATTTCATTTAGAATTGGAACTGAAGATGCAAAGCGCATGGCAGAAGAAATGTTTCCTGAATTTGATGTTCAGGATTTAATTAATCTTCTGAATTACAAAATGTATTTGAAATTGATGTATAATGGCTGGTCAAGTCGGTATTTTTTTTGCAATATCAATTAAAATTTAAGTTTAGGTATAAATATAAGATTCTGTAAATAAATTAACTGGATAGTACTTTACTTATTCACTGTGGAATACAAAAAATAAATACTTTTTGGATACTGATATAATTTACTTTGTTACTTAGTTTTTACAATTTATACAGTATTCCTATTTTATTTAATCTTTTTCTTCACTTTTTAAGGAAGTCGGTAATATTTATCATTGTCTTTTATAAATAAAATTTAATCTGTAAAGCCCTATTGTATCGCTTTCAACAACAATGCCTTGTGTGACCAAATCTTGAGCGCTTAATTCTAAAGACTCTTCTGAACAAAAATACTCACTATGCTTAGGATTGCCATTAGTTGTACTTGTAAATATTTTTAAATTTTCCATGCAAATAGTAAGTTCGTCTTGATCTGAATTATATTTTAAGTTTATATTTGTTTTTGATATTGGCAATATAACTCCATTGATTGCCTCATTATCAACATTTATAGTATTAAGTGTTAGCTCATTGTCTGCCAAGAATTCAATTTCGATTTCTTGTTTACTTTTCATAGTGAAAGATTGAATACCTTCAATTTCATTTTGAAACATCAAAGCATCATTAATTAAATATTCATTGGTAAATTTGCTATAACTGCCACTAAATCTATTTGGCAAAACCATCAATTTCTGATTGCCTTGAACTATAAAATGTTGAGTATTAGAAATTGATATTGAATTAAATACATACTTTTTTGGATATAGTTCTGAAGTTTCGCTACTGCAAGATAAAATAGCGCAGCATGTAAATAATAATATTAACTTATTTAAATTAAACTTTTTCATAATCATTTTTCAATTTATTTTTTAATTAAATAATTTATTACTTTATAATTTCTGTTTTAAATATTATCTAACTATTCATTTTTTTTTATTCAATTTATTATTCTCTACCATTAAATACATCCAAAATTCTGAACAAGCTTTTTAATTTTGTAATTCCGCTATTTCACTAATATCTACAAATTTATTAATTATTTAAAATTAATATATTGTACTATGTATCCTTGGCTCGCATACTTACAAATTCATAACTTGGACTAAGGTAAATTTCAGATCCATCATTATAATTCTTGTAATTTTTGTCAATTTCAATTACTAAATTGCGATAATTTTTATTTTAATTGAAAATAACTTATTTCCATTTCTTCTTATAAATCCAACAAATTCAATGTTTTACAGGTCTGAGTTGATCTCAATTGGTATCATTGCTTGAATGGTTACATTAAAACTAATTTTTTATTATTTTCTGAACTTGAGTTATTTTACCTTCATTTTCAATACTAATAAAATAGATCCCATTGGGAATATCAAATATATCAAATTTACGGGGTGTTACAGAATCCAAATGATCTAAACTAATTTCTTTTATTAAATAACCCAATGAATTATATAATTTCACCTTTATATTATGATATTCTGCAATTACTGTTTTTAAATATAGGCAATCCGTTGTTGGATTAGGATATATATAAACATTATCCATTTTAATTATTTCAGCTTTTTTATTACGAATTGTCACATTTGAACTAGGGTTATTTATAGACATATAACTAATAAAAGGGTTTTTTTCTGCTTTAAACAATTTAACAAATTCAACATCGCCTAAATTGGAATATAAATTTCGCCCATATATATTACCGCCAAAAAAGAGGAATCCATCATCTGATAATATAGCATCTTTTAATTCTTCATCATTATTGGAACCGTAGGAAAACATTTTTAAAGTAACTAAAAATGAATCTATAATGTTCACCTTTATATTATAATTCAACTGCGGAATTGTGTCGTAATTGTTTGGAAGATCTTGTACTTTTTCCGAATAAGCAAATACAATGTCTCCATTTAAATTGCTTTCAATGTTCAACGAGGAATTCAATATATTAAAACCATCGTATTCTAAAAATTTATTAACTTTGCCATTTATCAATTCTATAATAAATATACTATTTGTATAATTTGAGTTGTGTAATAATGTATCTACCATAAACGAAGTACCACCTGCAATTGCAATATATACCTTTTCGCCTAATGAACAATAATCTAATATAGAATAATTATTAACATTCAAATTTGTGTTAAGGATTAATGAATTATTATGATCAAATAAAATTAAATTCCCATTATTATTTGAATAATTAATGCCATTCATTGACATATTGTAATTTAGATCATTTACATTAAATAATTGATATTGCTTTTCTTTTCCTTTAAAAGGAATAGTTTTAACATTATTAAAATTTATCAAATTGAAAGAATTACTATTGATATTATATTTGGATATAATTGTTCCCCCCAATGTTGTATTACCAATTATAGAATTGTCAAGGTATAGTTCACCATTATAATTAATTGAAAGATTAAATCCATTTGAATTTGGAATTAAATTCAAATACTCAACAAATTCATTTGCAGTAAAATCAAAGAGGGATATATCATTTGAATTACCAGAATAAAATTTTAAACTCTTTTGATTATTATCATAATAGCTATTACAGAAAAAACCTGTGTTGACATCATTATATGCATAGTGTACGTTTTCAGTATCGGATTCAAAAGTACTATAACTATTGCCTAGTGGATGTTCATTCATTATTGTGCCTTTATTACTTTGATCCTTCATTATTCCATTCACTAATATATTATTATCCTCTGTTGTAAAGTAAGTCAATTTTTGGAAATCCATATTCTTATAATGTAATGGCAAGACAAATGATTCATTTATAGGTGTTGTTGGTCCAAATGGCGTTATAGGTAAAGGTGCATTTCTTAATTTTTTTACTCTTAAGCAACGTGGACACCCATTTTTATCATATTGGCCTGGGCATTCGTCGCACAGCACATAAGTTTGGCCATCTATTGTTATAGATCCACATGTATGTGTAAATTGGAATCCATCAAATTCTGTATCAATAAAGCAATTTGCAGATAAGTTGTAACAATCGACTTCGTTTACATTCTGACTTATAAACTTAAAAGGTTTCAAACAATATGTAATTTCCGTGCAATTATGTCTTACTTGATTTCCCATAAAATCATAGCCAACTTTGCTATTTGTTAATGCTTTCAAAAATTCTGAAACTTCTACTTCACCATAATTAATTCTATAAAAATCTAGGTTGTTCCTCATTACTTCCCAATTTTCAGTCCTAAATTGTGTACAATTTTTCCCTGAGCCGTCAGTATCATTGTCATATTCATCATTATAGTCTCCACCAATTTCTATTCTAAATTTGAACCGAGAAGGTCCCAAATACTTATCCCATTCATCTGGTCTAAAATTATCATCACATACTTTGTAATTTCTTGGAATTATAAATCCATATCTGCATTTAATTTTCCAACAATTTCCCTCTTTCACATAACCAACAAAATCTCCGCCCTTGGAAATATTGCCTTTCCAAATCCAATCATCAATAAAACAAGTTGGGTCAGTAACACATAGTTCTATATAAGCACACGCCGAAACATCTGCATAAATAGCGTCAAATTGAGAACCCTTATCATATCCATATGACCAAGCTAATGCTCTTGCTTGTTCTTTTCGTAATTTTTTTCTACTACCATTTATTGTTTTCACTAAAATGTTTTCCTTGCAATATAAATCTAGCCCCGGACAATTCTTCTTGTCACATTTTGTATCGAATTTATAGGGCCTTTCATTAAAATTTGTTATTTTATTATAATTACAAAATAAATCATAATTGCATAAACCCGTATTATCATCATAATTAATAAATTTTTCTTTGGGATTTTGATAATTTATTTTTACTATTTTTTCGTAAGTACAATCATCAAATTCAAAGATTAGTTTAATGTCAGTTTCGTCGAGATTGGAAATCGTTGCTGATGGAAATTCATCTTTAGATTTATTAATTAAGGTAAATATTCCGCTGCATCCATCACATAATAATTGATACTTTATCGTTAGCTCAGACTTAGTTTTATTATTTGCATATACAAATAATTGTCCTAAGTTATCCAATCCTGCACATGGTAGCAATAAATCATAATAAAATGGACTTAAGTCAAATGCTTTAATAGCGCTACATCCTGTGGCATCTGTTATTGTAAGTGAATATTTGCCCATTGGAACATTATAAATATTTGGAGTTGTTGCTCCGTTTGACCATTTAAAATTTAGTGGTGGACTAGTGCTTGATATATTATTCGGTATTATGTCTCCAGATAAAACTCCATTATTACAGTTCCAATTAGTACTCCAATTATCAGTTGCTAAATCTATTTTTATTATGGATTTTGGCACTATATAAGTTTTTTCTATTTCCCCACAATCATAACTTATATGTAATTTATATTGACCAGGCTTTAGATCAAATACACTATAGTATAGGTCATTTCTTTTATTTGGCAAATGGTCCCACCAAGTTAATATTTTCGCGATATCACTTTCTCCTGGATTAATTTGAATTCTTATACTACCATTTTCTTGAGCTGGAATATCGTCTGTTTGTTCGTTATCATCCACTGTACATGACGGAGTAATAATTTCTTTAATTAAAGTCGGTGGTAAAATTTCTTTAATTTCATGTTTGTCTACTTTTATACATGAATTTAAAACATTTGTAATCGTAACATAATATATTCCTTTTGCTAGATTGTCGCGATATTCCAGCTTGCTTCCATTTTCCCACTGATATTTATAGTTTGTAGTTGAACCTAAATAGCCAATTATTCCTTTACTTTGATTCGGACACGTATTTTTTACATGAGCCTTTATAGCAAAGGCTTTGTCATCACACACAATCAAATCAAAACATTTAGTAATCTCTTCACATCCATTTGATAGCTTTACACAATATTGTCCTTTTTTAAGTTTGAAGATATCTTTGTCATTGGAATAATAATTATTTGGACCATTCCAAATAATATATTTATAATCACCATTTATACGATTTAGTGTGATAGACCCGTCAGATGAAATATCTGATGATGGATTAACAATAGTGTATTGCTTAATTTCTAATGCAGTGTTGATTACATCAAAATAGCACTTCTTGCACTTTCCATTACTTGAACCTGCTTCTATATCAACATCACAACAACATAATTCATATGTTTCTTGAATTATACAACCATTTGCAAGTGTTACCGTTGCAGTATAATATCCTGGAACTAATTGTGAAATTTTCTTTGTAGTAGATCCGGTTGACCAAACTAAGGTATAGTTTTGGTTATTAGTAACTACATCTATTTCTATACTACCTGTATTTGAATTTTTACATAAACCATTGAATTCAAAACAATTACTTGGATTAATGATTTCCTTTAGTCTAATTATTGTTTTATTCACCCCAACATCCCAACAACCACAAACTTCACCTCCATAAACATCTTCTATGTAAACGCAATACTTTCCAGGCAATATATGATCCAAATTTTGAGAAGTTGAGATTATGTTATTTGGATTATTAAAATCAGTCCATTTAAAGGTATATGGAGATATTCCATTAAATATTTCTATTTCAATTGATCCATCTGGGCAAGTTGGTGAACTTGAATGATTAATTTTTGCTTTTAAATCTCCAACAACCATTGTACAAAGACTTTTGTATCCTATTGATCCGTAACAAATGCCGGTCATAGTTAAAATGAATACTATTGAATTTAGGATTAATTTCATCGTCTACAAATTTAATAGTATTTAGCCTTTCAATTATCGTACCATATTTTATTTATTATCAATTTATTTTGTATTGTTTGTACAAATGGCATGATATTTGACATTTTCATATACCATCTATTTTTTTAATAAATTTGTTTATTTATGAATAAGGCAGTTTTTTTTATATTATTATTGCATTTATCTCTTGTAAGGCTTGAAGCGCAAATAAATAAAGAGCATGAAGTTCCTTTGCAATTAAATCAAGCCTCATGTCCAGATGACGATAAATTTGAATGGAGGGAAACTGATTATTTATGTGCAGTAAATAACCAATTATTAATCGCAGAGCTTGAATTATTTAAATCAATTAACGGATACTCATATGATGCAAAGGATTTTGTTGATAACTTTCTAATGCTGTTTTGTAATAATTCAAACTTCAAATGGGAAAGATTTAAGGAATTATATGACATATTAAAACTTGGTGGTCATAATATTTTAGTAGAAGATTGTATTGGTGATCACCCAATTGCATTTTGGAATGATTTATTTAATTTTCAACCTAATAATGCTGTAAAAGATCGATTAAAAAATAAAGGCTATCGTGTTCAATATGATTATATTCCACAGTGGCCTGAACCAATTAAAACTAAATTTAATTTGGATTATTATCCTATTGAAGTAACAAAAATGCCTATAAATTTTTCTACTGGACAGCCATATGGGCCAGATGAATTATTAGAATATATACGTTTGAATTTAAATGATTTTATTGACATAACAAAGTCAAAATTTATACCAATTGCTGGAGATGAAAGTTTATGGAATTCTCCTAATCCCCTAGGTGCAATTATCGGAATTATAATACCAATAAATAGCGGCGCAGTGGTATGCTCAGATTATGATCAAAGTTATTGGGTGTTTACTACAGTTGTAGCACCACCTGACAAAGAAGGATTTCACCCTGTTTCTGGTAATCGTCAATTTGGATATGAACAAAAAGGTAATAATTTTATATTTTTTACAAAGGGTTGTGATGTAGCTTGGCTTAGTGGTAATGTTATTGCTGCATTAATTGCCTATAATGGTGGAGAAGCATTATGGAGTAGTTTTCAAACTAAAGTTAACGCTTGGATTATTGCACATCTAGGAGAAATTACTACTGCTCCAAAGGAGCAACAACTTCCTTCCTTAGGTTGGCTTATTGAAGCATTAAAGGGGAATAGTCCAATTACAAAAATTCCTTGTAAATGAAAAAGATTTATTGTAGTGGGGTAAAATTACTACTAAAATTACTTGTGTTGCGGATTATTATTGGCAGTGTTTTATCTACATTATATACTTTTGAATTTTTTACATTTTATTTCGCTTTATTTTTCTTATCTGTAGAAAATTTCTTGTACAATTTATTGCCTAATTTAATTTTAGTATTATTTTTGGCTATTAGCACAATATATATTCACAAGAATAATACTCTCAAATTGGCATTATATATTTTATCAATACAATTTATAATCGTTTTATGTGGCTATTATTTTATGGAAGATTTTCAAATTTTATTTAAACCTAAAGTCACCATTTTAGAAATTATTGAAATGAGTTACTTCAGTGGCTATAGATTTTTAACTATGTTCGTAACATATACATTATTTGTAATAATTTTTTATTACAAAATCGATTTGCCATACCAGAAACAACTCAATCTTCCAAATTAATTAAAGTTATGTCCAGCTATATTAAATTCAAATATATTATTGTAATACTGAAATTGGCTACAATATTATAATGAACTTAAAATATAATAAGAATTTCAATTGATTAAATAATAATATTAAACAATGCCAAATTGGCTATAAATGCCCTCTACAGCAAAATTCATTCATTGAATATAATGGTTTAGAAATATTCTTTAACAATCTAAACCAGTTTAAAATGAAAAATCTGAATGAATTCAGTCCAACAAAGCAATCTTGGCAAGTTATAGAAGTTAAAATCTCTTACCACAATCAATCCAAAGTATCGGATAATCCAAAAATCAATAATTCCAAAGATGCGGAAATGATACTACGCAATAATTGGAGTGATGATATGGAGCATCTTGAAGAGTTCAATGCCCTTTTTAGCTATAATTCAATTATTAATAAGGCTCAGAAATTGATGGTTGCTGATGGATATACTGAACTTGCAGTATGGGAAGCTAATAAGTATTTTGAACATTATTTATTTAGGTAAAACAATCCATTTATACCCATTCCAAAATTGATGTAATTCATTCTGCTATTAAAGTTATTTTTTCATTTACCAAAATTTTGGTCCTCAACATTTGAACGGGCTAAGTCACTATACAGGAACATAGGCATCAACGCTACCCCCGTATATATTAAGTACCCCCACCCATCCTTTTCTTGTACGACGCCCTAGGGGTATTAAATTTCTACTTCCATATGTTCAATGAAACTTTTCCACCGTCAATAATTGCTCATATAGAATCAGATTCCAATTGTTAAAGCTATTTTTAGGTAATTAGAACACTATTAAATTCAAGGATAGTCTGACGCCGGTTCATCCAGAAGTCACCTTTACCAGTATCCCTATTAAATTAGTTACCTAATTGATCCTTGCTGATTAGATTAAGATGGCTATATTTGGGCGAAAGTTAATATCTGCTGTGGTATTGGAATTTTATAGGTAAAATGGATTTCATTAATTTAAAAGTATTAAATGGCAAGAAGGATAGGTTGATTGATACATTGGATACTTTTCAGTTTATAGATGAAAATATCAAACATTACTTTACAAAACTTTCCAGTAATTTATAAGCAATGTAGCTTTAAGAAATATTATTAATGACATATTAAGAACAAATTATGGCAATCAAAAAATCAGAATTATACTCTTCCCTTTGGGCAAGCTGTGATGAACTTAGAGGCGGTATGGATGCCAGTGAGTATAAAGATTACGTGCTCATTATGCTATTTATTAAATACATCAGTGATAAATATGCAGGTGTGCCTTATGCGGCTATTACTGTTCCTAAAGGTGCCAGTTTCAAAGATATGGTTGCCCTCAAAGGCAAATCAACCATTGGTGACGATATCAATAAAAAAATTATCGCCCCTTTGGAGCAGGCCAATAAATCATTGGGTTCTATTAAAGTGGACTTTGATAATCCTGAAAAATTGGGAACTGGAGATGAGAAGGTAAAACGCCTTAGCAATCTGATTTCCATCTTTGAATCGCTGGAGTTCAGCAAAAACAAAGCTGAAGGTGATGATATTTTAGGTGATGCCTATGAATATCTCATGCGCAATTTTGC
>Ga0138256_10007422_pt1 | contig 11564 bp, 7 predicted proteins | sample KNB2016incub_MG_FD_105486 | JGI IMG/M metagenome (GOLD analysis project Ga0138256, IMG submission 105486) | Active sludge microbial communities from wastewater in Klosterneuburg, Austria - KNB2014incub_MG | ecosystem: Engineered > WWTP > Activated sludge > Unclassified | place: Austria...
CGCGTGGGCGAGCACATCGCGGTGGTGTGGAAGCGGTTGAAGCGCAAGCCCTCCTCGGCCAGTCGATCCAGGTGCGGGGTCGGAATCGCCCCGCCGAAAGTGCTCGCCGCGCCGAAGCCCACATCGTCGGTCAGGACCAGCACGACGTTGGGCGCTCCGGCCGGCGCCGTGACCGGCGCCGGGAACGCCGGCGTGGAGTCGGCATAGGTCGTGCCGATCTTGCCGGTGAAGGGCTCGGCCGGCCGCGGCAGCACGGTTTGCGCCAGCGCGGGCGCCGCCGCGAGCGCGAGCGCGAGCGCGAGCAGCGCCCCGCCGAGGCGAGACCGACGACTTGCGATGCGTGTCGAGCGGGCAACAGTCATCAACTTGCACTCCTGTATTTCGTGTGTCCGGGGCTGTCTCGTGGCATCCGGGCGTCAATCGGCATCGTCGCTGCGCACGATGGCGGGCATCGCGTAGGAGCCGTCGATCAGCGGCGCCATCGGCCCGTAGAAGCGCGCGGCGAGCTGGAAGCCGCCCGTGGCCGACGTCGGCAGCCAGTTTCTCGCCTGCTCCGGATCCGAGGGCTTTTCGGGCTGCAGGTAGAACGTGAGCCTGCCGTTACCCTCTGCGTAGGCACCGGCCTTGTGCAGATAGCTGGTGACGCTGTTGCGATCGATCGCATTGGCGATGAAATAGCCGTATTCGTCATAGACCGGAAGTTCCCAGAACTCAGTGACGGGCGGCATATTCTCCAGATCGAACGTCAGAGTGTAGCGGTGTCTGCCGTCCAGCGCCCGCCCTTTGCTGTCGCGAAAGACGTAGGCGATGCTGTGCGACTGATACGGCACGGGCGTACCCCACGCAACATCGTTGGCGCCTGCTTTCGCCACGTAGTCGAGATCGTCGTGGAACAGGCTCGACTGCAGCTTCCAGCCGTTCATGTCGATCAGCGATTTTTCCAGCGCGAGCTTGGCGTTCGCGCGCCCCCGGGCAAAGCCCGTGGCGATGGCGGACCGCTGCTCGGCGGTGAGGCCGGCCGGGTCGAAGACAAGGCCCTCGCGCAGGCCGAGCGGCGCCAGCGCCGCGAGCGTCGCGAGTTCCTTGGCCGAGTCCGTACGCTTCGTGAGCGCGGGATCGTTGATCGCGAGGCTGAGCAGCTGCAGATAATCGACGGGCGTCATCGACTTGCCAATATCGCCAATCGCGCTCATGCGGGGAAAGAAACGATAGTCGCCCTTCACGACCGGCTGCCTTTCGAGCGGCGGCAGGGTGCCGCCGTTGGCCTCCCACTGGCTGAGCGGAGCGACCAGCACGTTGTCGATGACGGCGCCCGCGGCGCGCATGTCCTGCGCGTCACGCGTGGTCACCGCGACGCGCACGGCGAGCGTGAAGGAGTCCGAACTGGCGCGGACGATCTGGGTCGACGGGAACGCAGCGGGCAGCCTGCCCCGCCACTTCGGCCCGAGGATCAGGTAGCGCTGGGCCGCGTTGCCGCTGAACTGCGAACCGGCCATGAAGAACCAGTTCGCGTTCTGGTCGGCCGCCTGCACGCTCCAGTAACGTCCGTCGCCGACCGCCCCCGCCTCGATGACGATCGGTTCGCGCGAGACATCGAAGGCTCCTCCCGAGTAGAGCGTCGAGGCGTTGACTGTGGTCGCGATGCGCACGCTGGCGTCGAACAGCTGCTTGTGCGGCTGCATCCGGTTGATGCCGCGAAAGGCCGGATGCCCCTCCAGCTGCGTGTAGAGATGGCGCAGCTCGTAGAACCCGGCGATATTGATGCCCCAGTAGAAGGCCTGCTCGGTCAACGCGGCGACGCGCTCGGGCGCAAGGCCCGGATCTATCGGCGAGGGCGCCGTGCCGGCGCGCAGCGGCGCCGCCAGCGCGACCAGGATGCATGCCGTCGCCAGCAGGCGGAACACGGAACTGTTATTCATCGTCATGTTCTGCTCCTGTTGTCCCTGTGTGCACGCCGGGACAGGCGCCCGCCCTCAGCGCGCCAGGAAGCCGCCGTCGATCACGAGCTCGGAACCGAGCACGAAGCGCGAGGCCTCCGATGCCAGGTACAGCACGCCCTCGGCGATATCTTCCGCGGTGCCCAGATGGCCGATCGGATGCATGTCGATCTGCGCCTGCAGGGCCTCGGGGTTGTTCTCGTAGTAACCGGCGACCAGCGGCGTGACGCACATGCCCGGGTGGATCGAGTTCACGCGGATCGGCAGCCTGTGCGCGCCGCAGTACATCGCCGCGGCCTTGGTCAGGCTGCGCACCCCGCCCTTGCTCGCGCTATAGGCCGCCGTGGTGGGAAAGGCCGTCATGGCCATGGTCGAGGAGATATTGATGATCGAACCGGGTTCGCCGCTCGATCGCATCGCGCGGATGCCCGCGCGCGTGCCGAGGAAGGTGCCGTCGAGATTGACGCTCATGACCTTGCGCCACAATTCGAAGGACATTTCCATGTCGCCCTCGGGCGCGATGCCGGCATTGTTGACCAGGATGTTCAGCTTCCCGCAGCGTTGCTGCACCTGCGCCATCGCCGCGTCCCACGCGCTCTCGCTGCTGACGTCCAGCGGCACGAACATCGCGTCGCCGCCCTCGGCGCGGATGCGCTCGGCCAGGCGCTCGCCGGCCTCCTGCGCAACGTCCGCCACCGCGACGCGCGCGCCCTCGCGCGCCAGCAGTAGCGATGTCGCCTCGCCCAGACCGCTCGCACCGCCCGTGACCATGGCCACCTTGTTCGCAACCCTTCCGATCATCTCCTGCCTCCGCGATGTCCGATCAGCGACGCTCGTTCGCCGGTGTGTACCAGATCGGCGAGGTATAGGCCCGCTCCTGCGTGATCATCGTGACCTCACGATCCATCCCGACCCCGAAGTACTCCGCGTCGCGCGCGGTCCAGCGCGGCGTCGGGATCTCGATCACGCGCGCGTAGTAGAACGCCGACTGCGCCGGGTCGAAGCCGGGATCCCGCCACACGGCGGCCAGTTCCGCGTCGCCGATGCTGTTCGAATAACTCGCGCGCGCCACGTCGACGCTGCTGCCTATCGAGGCCGCGTCCGCGCCCGGGCCGCGCCCGTCGGCGAGCGCGACGTCGTACACCTTCTCGTGCAGTTCGCCGTCCGCGTCGTGCCAGCCCTTCACGATCTGAATGCGGTCGAGGTTGGCGCCCTCGGGATCCTTCAGCGCCGCCACCAGGAAGCCAGGAGCCGCGCCCGCGGTCGCCGGTGCCGGGAGGTCGCCGCCCATCGGCACGCCGCCGGCATAGCCGCGGCGCGCCGGATCCGGTGCGTGCTCATCGCCCGGCACGAACTCCCAGCCACCGAAGAAGCGCACCGTCATGCGCGGGCCGGTGGTGGCATAGGTCTCGCGTCGCTTCATCGCGGCGAAGATGGCCTCGCGGGTGTTCTCCGTGGCCCAGACCGCGGCATAGCCCGAGGCGGCGAGTTCGGAGTTGCGCACTTCCAGCGCCTCGCCCTTGAAAAAGGGTTTGCGCCAGCGCTCGGCCGAGGGTTCGCTGGCAATCACCTTGCCCCAGAAATTGTTCTCCTCCACCGCCGCCAGCCCCGTATGCGCATCGGTCGAGCCGATCATGCCGAACTTGAACGGGTTCACGCCGAGCGCCGCATACTGCTGCAGGCCGAGCTTCAGCGCGGAGCGCGCGTACTCGTGCTGCAGCATCCACGGTTCCTTGGGCTTCGAGAACAGCAGGTTGCCGCGGTCCCAGGTCTCGTAGTCGGCGAAGGCATCGTCGGGCGAGAGCAGCGGATGCGCCTCGCTGTCGCCCTTGATCTGCGTGACCTCCAGCAGCGGTTCCCAGCGCGCCCGGCGCTCGGCGTAATCGCGCGTAAGCGGCCGTCCTTGCATGTCCTTCAACTCGAACATGCGGCCATTGCTCGCATTGGAGTTGTGCGGTATCGCGATCGCCGCACCGCCGGTCATGCGTTCGTACTCCTCGAGGTAGCGCCAGAGTTGCTCGGGATCCTGGCTGTCGAAGGCCGAGAAGGCGCGCACCTGCGAGGTCTTGTCGAAGCCGTCCCGGAAAATGACCACGCGGTGCAGGTTGTCGATTTCCGGCATCGAGGACCACTCGTAGCCGGCGAAGGCCGTGAAGGTGCCGGGGCTGTAGTGACGGTCGGCATTGGCCGCAACCTGCTTCCACGCCGAGGCGGCGAAGGCCTCGTCGCGCAGCACTTCGCGCTGCGGCAGGAAGGACTCCACCATCATCTCCTTCGTGTAGCCCGTCGCGTCGGCCGCGCTCTCTATCCGTGTGGCGGTATTGGCTTTCAACAACGCGTGCCAGCGCTTGCCGACCGGGTCGGCCAGCAGTTGCGGGTCGTCGACCTGCAGGCCCACCGTGAGACCGAGGTATTCGGCGTGATCCGCGACGACGAGGAAATCGAGCGGACGCTGGAGCCGCACGCTCATCCCGTTCTGCGCTCGCACCGTCTCACCCTTCGCGAAGCGGTACGCCTCGTCGGGCCCCATGCGCATGTCGCCCGCGATGTTGGCGTCGACCGACATGTTCGTGTGCAGGTGCGTATCACCCCAATAAACGCGCGCGGGATGCGCGTCACCGGCGTAAGGGGAATAGGACTCCCCCGCGCACACTGCTCCGGAGCAGGCGGCGAGCAGGGTCGGCACGGCGAGCAGGCGGCGCGGCATGGATCCCATCACCCTCCGGCGAAGTTGTAACTCACGGTCACGCCGAGCAGGCGCGGCGGCACCATGACCGCGCGCGTGAAATTGCTGTTGCCGCCGAGGGGCCCGAAGTACGGATTGCTGAAGACGCTGTTGGCGTCCTCGTCGAAGAGGTTCTTGGCCCACACGGTTCCCTCCCAGACGCCGTCCTCGCTGCGCACGCCGGCATAGAGGTTCACCAGCACATAATCGTCAAAACTCTGGGCGGGGACCAGCCGGTCCTCGCGCTCTCCGGTGTAGGCAAGCAGCGGCCGCACGAACAGTTCGCCGAAGGACAGCGGCAGCGTGTACTCGGCATTGAGCGTCGCCGACCAGTTGGGCTGTGAGCTCACGTCCTCGCCACCGATATCGCAGGTCGCGATCTCCACCGTCGGATCGGCGATCTCGGCCGGCGTGAACGGCCGGTTGCAGGGCCCCGGTTCGTCGTCGTCGAAGGTGGCCTCGGAGTAGCTCAATCCACCGCCGAACTGGAAGCGCTCTCCGAGCAGCGCCGTCCATTCGGCCTCCACGCCCATGACGGTCGCATCGGCATTGAACACCAGCCCCCCCTGCACCACCTGTGGCACGCGGCCCGCGCCGGTCGCGACCAGCGCGTTCACGTTGCTCGCCCGCGGCAGGTAATCGGAGTACTGCTGGTAATAGGCCGCGGCGCTGAAGCGCAGATTGCCGTCGAAGGCCATGGCCTTGTAGCCGAGCTCGAGCGAATCGCTGGTCTCGCTGTCGAAGAGCAGGGAGTCCGCCGACAGCGCCGTCGGCGTGATGGTCGCGCCGCTCGGACGGAAGCTGCGGTCGAGCGAGGCATAGACCATGTCGTCGTCATTGAGGTAGTGCGAGAGCTTCACGCCCCCCGTCCACTCGCGCTCCTCGGTGGTCTGCAGCTCGTTCGGGATCAGGTCGCCGGTGCGGATATTGCCCTTGAAGATGTTCCACACGCCGGCGCTGGTCAGGCGCGGATTGAGTGCGCCCGCCAGCAGCGGGTTGGTCACGGGACCGGATTCCGCGGGCGGCGCGTAGTTGTCGATCACTGCCGCGCGCACGATCTGCTCGCCGTCGATTTCCTGCCAGCGGATACCAAGCTGCAGGTTCGTCGCCTCGCTCAGCTCGAGGCGATTGTGCAGGAAGAATGCCAGCGTCTCGCGACCGTTGGGAATCTGCAGGTGCTGGACCATGTCGCCGTTGGTGATGCCGGCCATGCTGCCGTACATCGCGAAGGGACCACCGAGATCCGTGTAGTTGTTCGTGAAGCCGTCAAAATCCTCCCAGAACATGCCGGCCGTGTAGTTCCAGAACGCACTGTCGTTGCTGGCGAAGCGGATCTCCTGCGACCAGTCCTCGGCCTCGGAGTGCGTGTTCTGCATCTGCGCGACAGGACTCAGGTAGGCGAAGTTCATGTCCAGCCAGTTGTTCTGGCGCCAGTCCTTCAGGCTGCCGATCGAGGTGAGCGTGTGATTCTCCAGCTCCCATACGGCGCGCAGCACCGTGAACTCGCTGCGCATGTCCAGATCGTTGCGCCCGAGCTGGATGGACTGGCGATCGTCGTCGTCCAGCGACACGCCGGCGAGCCAGGTCGGCGCCACCGCGCGACGCGCGATGTTGGTCTGGACCAATGCCCCCGCGTTGGTCTGGCCGGGGATGAACGCACTCGGCGCCGCCGCGAACGCGGCGCCCGCCAGCGCATTCGGGTTGTTGATCCCGGCCAGTGTCTGGTTGAAGACGAACGAAGCGCCATTGCGCTGGGCGGTGATGGCATTGATCACGTTGCCGACGTCGCCCTGCGCGCCCTCGGGAACCTCGGCGTCCACGTCGGAGCGCTCGTGGACCAGGCTGATCTCGAGCGCCTCCAGCGGCATCCAGTCCAGGCTGATGCGATAGGAGCCGGTCTGCTGGGATTCGTCCTGGCCGTTGACGATGTTCTCGTACTCCGAGCCATCACTCTCGTCCCAGAGTCCGGCCAGGCGCACGCCGAACACGTCCTTCACCAGCGGCACGCTGACCCCGGCCTCGGTCTGCATGCCGGAATTGTCGGAAAAGCTCTGGCGCACGGTGCCGCTCACGGCTTGCAGGTCGGGACGCTTGGTGTGGATCAGGATCGCGCCGGCCGGATCGGTGCGCCCCTGCAAGGTACCCTGCGGACCGCGCAGCACCTCGAGGCGCTCGATGTCGAAGAAGGTCGTGAAGGCCTGCTGCGAGCGCAGCGGCGCATCGTTCCAGTAGTACGAGATCGGCGCTGCCGCGTTGTTGTCCGGGTCGGCCGTGATTCCGCGGATCGTGACGCTCTGCCGGCGCGCATCGTTGCGCACCATCAGCACGCCCGGCGTCAGCGCCTGCACGTCGTCGAGCGACACGACGCGAAAATCCGCGATCTGGCTCGCCGTGACCGCGTTCACCGTCGCGGGAATGTCCTGCACGTTCTCCTGGCGCTTCTGCGCGGTAACGATGACTTCCTCGAGCGCAGCCCCCTGGGCGCGCGCCGGCGCGGCATCCATGGCCGCGTAGCAGGCCAGCGCCATGGTCCAGCCAACGGCGGCGGCGAGCGGTTTGCGGGGCGCGGCACAGTCCGGGTACATGCGAGTGCTCATGCGGATGCTTCCTGTTGGATTGCCCGGCGCCGCCGTGGCGGGGCCGGACCGGTTGTAATCGTTATCGCCGGGCGCCCCCGGCGGGGCAGGCGCGATACCCGGCGAGGCGCATCGTAGCCACTTTCATTTTTTTCATCAAGTGCTCAAACCAAATGCTTTGTTGCAGGCGCCCTCCGCAGCCTGTATCGTCGGCCGCAGGACATCCACCACGCACAACGGAGAAACAGGAAATGCGCAACACCAGAGGCTCCCTGCGCCTGGGGGCGACGCTATTCGCGCTGAGCGCGGGACTCGGCATGGTGCAGTACGCTGCCGCGGCCGCCCCACCGGCCGAGGCGCCGGTGGTGACGCGCCAGCTGGCGCCGGCTGGCGCGCCGAACATCGTGGTGGTGCTGCTCGACGACGTGGGCTTCGGCGCCGCCGGCACTTTCGGCGGCCCGGTCGAGACGCCGGCGCTGGACGCGCTGGCACACGACGGATTGCGTTACAACCGCTTCCACACCACGGCAATCTGCTCGCCGACGCGCGCGGCCCTGCTCACCGGGCGCAACTCGCACGCCGCCGGCGTGGGTTCGGTGATGAACACGGCCACCTCGTACCCCGGCTACCGCGGCGTGCTGCGCGAGGACACCGCGACCATCGCGCGCATCCTCGGCCAGAACGGCTACGCGACCTCGGCCTGGGGCAAGTGGCACCTGGTGCCGGACTGGGAGGCTTCGCAAACGGGACCGTTCACGCGCTGGCCGACCGGTGCCGGCTTCGACAAGTTCTACGGCTTCCTCGGCGGCGAAACGGACCAGTACGAGCCCACGCTCTACGACGGCACCACGCCCGTGGTGCGCGAGCGCGCGCCGGGCTACCACCTCACCGAGGACATGGCGGAGCAGGCGGTCGCGTGGATGCAGATGCAGCGTGCCGTGGACCCCGCGCGCCCGTTCTTCGTCTACTTCGCGCCCGGCGCCGCGCACGCGCCGCTGCAACCGCCGGCAGCCTGGCTGGAACGCTACCGCGGCAAGTTCGACCAGGGCTGGGACCGGCTGCGCGAGGAGACCTTCGCGCGCCAGCAGGCCGCGGGTGTGATACCGCGCGACGCGGTGCTGACGCCACGCCCCGACGCGCTGCCGGCCTGGGATTCGCTGACACCGGAGGAACAACGCGTCTCGGCGCGACTGATGGAGCTCTATGCCGCTTTCCTCGCACACACCGACGCGCAGGTCGGGCGACTGCGCGATGCGCTGAAGGACATGGACCAGTACGACAACACGCTGTTCGTCTACATCGTCGGCGACAACGGCGCAAGCGCCGAGGGCGGCCTGAAGGGCAGCAGCAACTACATGGGCGATCTGCAGGGCCTGGTCTCGGAGGTGGCGCGCTTTGGCGATGCCCCGCAGACGCTGAGCGGCGAGAACACCTACGCGCATTACAACTCGGGCTGGGCCTGGGGCACCAACACGCCGTTCCAGTGGACCAAGCAGGTGGCCTCGCACCTGGGTGGTACGCGCAACCCGATGGTGCTGGCGTGGCCCGAGCGCATCCGCGACCGCGGCGGTCTGCGTTCGCAGTTCGGCCATGTGAACGACATCGTGCCGACGATCCTCGAAGTCACCGGCATCGCGGCACCCGCGAGCGTCGATGGCGTGGCGCAGCGCCCGATGGACGGCGTGAGCCTGGCCTACTCGTTCGACGACGCGAAAGCCGCCGAGCGCCATGCCACGCAGTACTTCGAGATCTTCGGCAACCGCTCGATCTACCACGAGGGCTGGATGGCCTCCGCCTTTCGCGGACGCGCGCCGTGGCAGGTGAACAGCGCCGCGCGCGACGAGGACTTCGACGCCGACCGCTGGGAGCTCTACGACCTGCGCGCGGACTTCAGCCAGGGCACGGACCTCGCGGCGCGCGAGCCGGCCAGGCTGCGCGAACTGCAACAGCTGTTCGCGCAGCAGGCCGATGCCAACGACGTGCTGCTGCACAACCCGACGCCGGAGAACATGCGCTTTCCGAGCCTGGCCGGCGATCGCACCCGCTTCACGTTCCACGCCGGCACGATCGCTGTGGCCGAGAAGGAGGCGCCGAACACGAAGACGCGCTCGCACGCGATCGAGGCACGACTGCGCGTTCCCGACGGTGGCGCAAGCGGCGTGCTCGCGACGCTGGGCGGACGCAGCGCGGGCTGGTCGTTGTACCTCGACCAGGGGGGCGTACCGGTCTATCGCCTGCGCATCTTCGACGCCGAGGAAATCACGCTGCGCGGCACGACAGCGCTCGCGCCCGGCGAACACGTGCTGCGCTACGAATTCACGACCACCGGGGCGGGTCCGGTGCCCGGGGGCAAGGGACGCCTGCTGGTCGACGGCACCGAAGTCGCGCGCGGCGAGGTGACGCGCACGGCAACGTTCTTCTCCATCGACGAGACCTTCGACATCGGGCTGGACACCGGCTCCTCACCTGCGGACTACCGCGCGCCGTACCCGTTCACGGGCAGCATCGGGCAGGTTACGATCGAATTGCTGTAAACGACGCCAGGAGCCCTCGTGCCGCCACGCCCGCGTTCGGACCCGTCCGCGCAGACCCGCAAGCGCATCCTCGACACCGCCGAACGCCTGTTCGGCGAGCGCGGCGTGGCGGCGGTGTCGCTGCGCGACATCAACCGCAGCGCCGGCATCAGCCAGGGCGTGCTGCACTACCACTTCGGCGGCCGCGACGCGCTGATCGAAGCGATCCTGCAACGCTGGTTGCCCGGCGTGAATGCCGAGCGCCGCCAGATGTACGACGCGATCCTGGCGGCGGGCCGGACGCCCAGCGAACGCGACGTGGTCGAGATCCTGTGCCTGCCGCTGGCCCGGCTGGCCACTGCTCGACAGCCCGCTGGCCGGCGCTTCCTGCGCTGTCTCGCACGACTGGGCCAGGAAGAGAATCCCGTCTGGGCGCGCACCACGCGGACGCAGATGAGCGGTGTGGAACTGCACGAGGCGCTGCAGGCCTGCGCACCCGGCGCGAGCCCCGCGCTCATCGAGTGGTACTTCAGCATGATGTTGAACGTGATTCACGGCACGCTCAGCGAAGCCGGGCGCGCCGCGCGCTCCTGGCAACGCGCGCTCGCCGCGGAGCCGATGAGCCCCGAGGACCAGGCAGAGGCACTGGTGGAGTTCATCTGCGAGGGCGTCGGCGGCCTGGTGCGGCGGAACCAGCCGGCTGCGGGAACTCCGCGCGCACAAGAGAGCCGGCCACGCGGCCGGGGCGCCGCGCGCGCCTGAGGCTCAGGAGCCCGGCAACCGCTCGTTGCGCAACCCCGCGTTCCAGCCGCCGTCTACGGGATACTCCGAGCCGGTGCAGTAGCTCGCCTCGTCGGAGGCCAGGAACAGCGCCATGTTGGCGATTTCCTCGGGCAGGCCGACGCGCGGCAGCGCGTGGTGCTCGTAGAACTCGCTGACCTTCTCGAAGGACATCGCGCCCGGGTTGCCCATGACGGTATCGATGCCGCCGGGATGCACCGAGTTGACGCGGATACCGTAACGCCCCAGTTCGATGGCGGCACACTTCGTCATCCCGCGTACCGCCCACTTCGAGGCACTGTAGGCGATGAGCCCGTTCTTCGACTGCAACCCGTCGATGGAGGAGATGTTCACGATCGAACCACCGCCGGCGCGCTTCATGGGCTCGATCGCCGCGCGGATGCCGAGGAAGGTACCGACCTGGTTCACGTTGATCACGCGCTGGTAGTCGGCGAGGCTGGTCTGCGTGATCGCCGCGGCATGCAGGATCGCCGCGTTGTTCACCAGCACGTTCAGCGGACCCATGGCCTCGGCCGCGGCCATCGCGGCCTCCCACTCGCCTTCCTGGCTCACGTCCAGGCGCTGGAAGCGCGCGGCGTCGCCCAGCTGCGCCGCGAGCGCCCGCCCCGGCTCCTCGAGCACGTCCGCGATCAGCACGCGCGCGCCCTCGCGCACGAAGATGCGCACAGCCGCGGCACCCATGCCGCGCGCACCGCCGGTGATCAGTGCAACCTTGCCGGTCAGCCTGCCCATGTCGTGAACCTCTCGTCGCCGCTGTTCAGATAAGCCCCATCGCCACCATGGCGCTGGCCACCCTGATGAAGCCGGCGATATTGGCGCCGTTCACGTAGTTGCCCGGCGTGCCGTATTCCTCGGCGGTCTCGTAGCACAGGTCGTGGATGTTGCGCATGATCTGGTGCAGGCGCTTCTCGGTGTGCTCGAAACTCCACGAATCGCGGCTCGCGTTCTGCTGCATCTCCAGCGCGCTGGTGGCCACGCCGCCGGCGTTGGCGGCCTTGCCCGGGCCGTAGGC
>Ga0138256_10007423_pt1 | contig 11563 bp, 8 predicted proteins | sample KNB2016incub_MG_FD_105486 | JGI IMG/M metagenome (GOLD analysis project Ga0138256, IMG submission 105486) | Active sludge microbial communities from wastewater in Klosterneuburg, Austria - KNB2014incub_MG | ecosystem: Engineered > WWTP > Activated sludge > Unclassified | place: Austria...
ACTCCTTAATTGAAATCCTGTTGCCCAACCTCCACACCTCTCCCATGATAAACCATTTTCAACGATTTCCGCTATTGACGTTTTGATAACCTCATCAACCCATACAAAAGCTGGCCTGCACCCCGCAAAGCTTCTTCCGACAACCTGACCAAATGAAGGCTGGCCACCATCGATGGTGACGACAATTGTTCCTGTTATGAGCTTTCCAAGTGTTCGTTGAAACACGGCTTCCATAAAAATGTAGTAGAAAACGACAGCCAGCAGTCCAAAAGGAAGCGCGATCAAGTTAAGTTTCAACTCGTCCTGAGGTGCGAGGTTCACGTTGCCGGTTGAAGCAATGTACGCCAGCGCAACCAGCATTCCTGCCGCAAAGGACAGGATGCGAGCGATGATTCCGTCAATAATGAAGTGGATAAACCGTTGCCCCTGCGTGGCGAGCACCAGACCTCCCGCAGAATTTGTATCGACAGCGGAGCTGTATGACTCGGGAGCAGCAAACGGGTTTTGACTCATAATCAGCAGGACCTTTTAAGAGGATAACGGGACGGACAGAAACGATGTTTGATTCCCAGCGAGGCATATGATCGTATGCAATCGACTTGTCACGGGAGCTTACCAGTCGCCCCGTTCATTTCAACTTCGGTAACACCGTTTTATCTGTTATTTTAATCGCATTTCTCTTATCGAATCGTGCCGCAGGCGTGCTTTCATGACCGTGACAACTGAAAATCTCCTCAAGCAAAATCTCGCCTCGATTCATACGGAAATGGAATCTGCCTGTCTCCGCTGCGGGCGGAGCATTGTTGACGTAGGTCTCGTCGCTGTGACAAAGTACGCAGAATGGGAGTGGGTCAGATGTCTGAGCGAGTTGCATCAGACCTTTGGAGAAAACCGACCACAACAGTTGGCTGAACGACAGGTTCTGTTGCCCGGCATTGGCTGGCATCTGATTGGACAATTGCAGCGCAACAAGGTGAAGCTGGCGCTGCAGCATGCGACGATGATTCATTCAATCGATTCTTTGCGATTGCTGGAACGAGTGGCGCAGGTGGCGGCAGACTTGCAGCGGCGTCCTCGAGTGCTGATCCAGGTCAATCTTTCGGGAGAATCCAGCAAGTCCGGACTTGATGAGGAACAACTGCGGCACGAGTGGCCACGAATCGTGGACTATGCCGCCGCCGTGCAGATCGACGGCTTCATGACAATGGCCGCAGAGTCGGACGATCCGGAAGACGCTCGCCCGGTCTTTCGATCGCTACGAACGTTGCGCGATGAATTGCAACAGACGGACGCCAGTCGCAATGCCGGTTTAGAACTGCGCCACCTGTCAATGGGTATGAGCGGCGACTTCGTCCCGGCGATTGAAGAGGGCGCTACGATGATCCGGATTGGCAGCAGAATTTTCGCGGGGCTTTCCTGAATCGTTTGACCCGAGCCAGCGGCGAAGAATTCCTCGCCGCCGGCTCGGGTCAAACGAAAGCCCCAATAAGCACCCATCGTCAGCGAACCACCTGCTTCTCACTCGCGCGACGCAGTGCCGTCTGGCGTTCCTGCTCGGTCCGCTGATGGACGATGCGGAGCAGGCGTTCGGCCTTGAGCGTCAGCGTTTGGCCTCGACGGCTCATCATTGACTTTGCGGTCTCAATCGCGTCATTCAGCGGCCAGGCGCAGGCAAGGGTTCCGAATGAAACGTTGCTGAACGACGGAATGTGACGCGGCAACAGACGGCCTCCTGGAATCACCATCGCCATGACTCCGACCGACGATCCGGTATTGAACATACTGTCCATTGCCGTCTTGGCGTGGTCGCCGATGAATGATCCAACTTTTGTCACGCCGGAATCGACCATCTGCCCCTGCAGTGGCACCTTCACCGGGCTGTAGTCATTCTTCAGATCCGAAGTACACGACATCGCGCCGATGTTGACCCACGGACACACGTAACTGTGCCCGAGAAACCCTTCGTGGTACTTGTTGATGTAAGCGTGCAGGATCGATTCTTCGACTTCGCCGCCGACCCGGCAGTGTTCTCCGATGGTCGTGCCTTTGCGGATGAGCGCCCGAAAGATCTGTGAGCCACGCCCAACGTGGCACGGACCTTCAATTCGTGTAAACGACTGAATCTTCGCCTCGCGATCAATCGAGACCGGCCCGCTGCGTGCATCGATGACGACATACGGATCAATTTCTGCCTGCGCTGAGATGTAGACGTCGGAAGGATCCCCAAGAACCTGGACGTGGGCAAAGTTCGGAGACTCCGAAACTCCCTCATCGGCAAAATCACGAATCAGCTGCGCCGCGTTCTGGCTCACCAGATCCCATGGATACTGAATCCAGCTCCCATGCGTTGGCATGATTCGCTGACTGTTGGCGTACTGAGCCAGCGCCGTCGTCGGATCGCCCTGCAGCAATTCTGCGAGTTCCTGACCGGGAATGAGCATCCATGCCGGCTTGCCATCGACATATCCGGCGTGATGTGTCTCAAAATCCCGTGCGGTCAGTCGTCGCTCGGGCAGCCAGCGGCCATTGACCAGCAAAACGTCGTCCTCCCGTACCCAGTCCAGGTCGTTGACCACCAAACTCGGTTGTTCTTCGGCATACGCATCGACAAGCCAGGGTCTAACCCAGCCGCCAAATTTCGTATTTGGAAACCAGCGTTGCAGTCGTCGCCGGAGAGATTCCCGGCCACAAATCAACTCAAACACCGGACGCAGCAGTGCGACGGGGGCCAGGTTGTCTGTGTTTGAATCTTCAAAGAGCAGGACCCGCATGGCGATTCAGCCTTCGTGGAGGGGAAGATCTGAGAATGCAGGGAATTGTGCCCGCATTCATATCACTGAGGAACATCGGTCGCCGACGGAAACGTCGGATTCAGACAACGATGTGCCAGGAATGCGCACGCTTCGGCAGAATCTGCTGCACAAGTTCCCACAGCGGCAGGCGGTGCCGCAGTTGTATGGAGACGTTTGTTTGGTTTGAGCGATGGATAGTCGCTATACTGAGGCAGCTGTTCGACAATCTCACGAGGCAGGAGCCTCGGGGGCAGTGTGTTCCGAGGCTGGAGCCTCGGAACAAGGATAGGGATTACCAATTCCCAAATCTGCGGCCAGACAACCATTTGCCATCGATCATGCTGAAGGATGCAGATCTGGGACAGATCTGCCTACGTTGTAGTCCGACTTGTCCCAAGTCGGATTCCTTCGGCGTGGCGACATTTTTTTGTTAGACAGGATTCTGCCGCTCGCCTAAGAACCTCTCCGCAAATAAGATCGTGAATTGGACGAGGCCTGATTTTGTTCTACCACCGGTGAATATCCCGTCGGCGGAGCGACGGGCGTACAGTACACCCGTCGCTCCGCCGACGGGAAAGCCCAGCGCTGCGAACTTGCAGCATTCGGGATCGAGAAGTTGATTTCGGACAGGTTCTATACTTCACGCGGCCAGAAATGATGGTGTGGATTTTTTGCGATTGTCCCCTCTCCCCCGCAATTGATTTTCCAACTGGACAAGTTTTCCACGGGGGGAGAGGGCTAGGGTGAGGGGGAAGAATCCACTGTTTTCTGGTTCAGAATATTAACTCCAGTTCAGCCCCCTCATCCGGCCTGTCGGCCACCTTCTCCCCCTTGCCAAGGGGAGAAGGGACATGGAAAACGTTCCCTTTGAAAGTACCTCAGTCTGCACCGCGTGAAGTATAAATAGACGGCACCAACCAATTCTTGTCCTGGGATTTTTGACCAATCAGCCGGAACCCGCTGCCGCGTGGCGGCTGATGACATGAAGAGTTCTCCATTTGAAAACCAGACGTGACATCATTCGCCTCTCGGGAACAGCCATCAGCAGCATCATGCTGGATGGTTGGCATGGCGTGCGCGCGGACGAGCGAACGTCGGCTCCAGAGGAATCAGAAACAACGGACGCCGAGGATGCCGCAATGACCGAAACCGATGTTCCTCATCCCGGCGCGCCCACCCTTGGAGGAATGCAGTTCTGGGGCGATGTCTGCTACTTTCATGGCTGCCGGATTCAGCGTTATATCTACAACGGACATTGTCGGCTGCTGGACAGCAACAACAGACGGTATCAGTCCGGTACGCTGGAAGAGTGCCAGGAAACGCTGGACCAAATTCGGCGAGCCAGCGAGTTCAAGGCTGATACCGGCCACGCCGTGATTTATCTGCACGGCCTTGGTCGAACGTCGCGCTCGATGCGGCCTATTTTGGATGCGATGCCCAAGGAGGGATTTGTGCATATTCCGTTTGAGTATCCAAGCACACGTGTACCGATCGAAGACTCGGCAGGCTTTCTGCACTCCGTCATTGAATCACTCACTGCCGTTTCCAAAATTAGCTTCGTTGTCCACAGCATGGGCGGCCTGGTCGTGCGACAGTATCTGAAAGAACACAAAGACCCCCGCATTCAACGCCTGGTAATGCTCGGCACGCCCAACAGCGGCGCGGAAATGGCCGACATGCTGAAACGAAATTTTGTGTTTCGGACAATCTACGGTCCGGCCGGTCAGCAACTGGTGACCGATCACAACGGAACAATCAAATCGCTACCGATCCCTGAGATCGAATTTGCCGTGATCGCTGGCGGAAAGGGCGACGAACGCGGGTTCAACCCATTGTTGCCGGGTGACGATGACGGCACGGTCACAGTTGCCAGCGCCCGACTGCCGGGAGCTGCGGACTTTCTGCTCGTTCCGAAACTGCATTCTTTTTTGATGAGCGACGAAACTGCGATTGCTGCGGCGAAATGTTTTGTTGAGCACGGTCGGTTTTCGCTGGAACGCAATCCTGAGCCGATTGTGAAGGATACTGTTGCATGTCCCTGATCAATGCCAGCCTGTTATTTGGGATGGGTTTGGCCGCGTTACCCGTGATCCTGCACCTCGTGATGCGGGCCAAGCCAAAACGCATTGAGTTTCCGGCATTGCGTTTGTTGAAAACACGCAAAGTCTCGAATGCTCGCCGGATGCAGTTGCGGCACTTGCTGCTTTTGCTGCTGCGTTCGCTGTTGATCGCGGTCCTAGTCCTGGCAATTGCGAGGCCTTCATTACCTGCGGCGCGGTATGGTCTTCGCTGGTGGGAATGGCTGAGTCTGGCGACGGTTGCGGCATTGAGCGCTGCTACGTATTTCTGGCTCACTCGCCAATCTTCTACCCCGTCTATTGCGGCCTTCGATCGGAAAGAACGTCGTGGCCGCGTTCGCCTGTGGTGTGTCGTGCTGGGCACGCTGGCCGCGATGCTGGCTGTCGGTCTTCCCTGGGGACTGCGGTTGCAGGCCGAGCTTTCCTCGCCGCGAAATGAAGCGACGGAAAACGTTCCCGTCGCAGCCGTGTTTCTGATCGACACCAGCCTAAGCATGAACTATCGCTATGAGAACAAAACGCGCCTCGAACAGGCGCGTACCGTGATTCGCGAACACCTTGGCCGATTTCCCGCTGGAAGCCGTGCGGCGATTGCGGGGTTAAGTGCCGATGACGACATCGTTTTTCAGGCCGATCTCACCGGAGCGGCATCACGTCTGGACACGCTGACGGCCACCACAGTTCCCGAACCCATCAATCGTCGACTGAAGGCGGCGATTCAGTTTCAGATCGATGATCGTACGGCGGATCAGGAGCGACGAGGTATGGTCGGCGGCGACGATACGCATGCTCGGGAAATCTATGTGCTGACAGATTTTTCAAAGACTGCCTGGCGGGATCCGGACGAAAGTGGACTATCGGACGCCCTCAAAGCCGCCGACTGGCTTCAGGTTTATCTGGTGGATGTGTCAGTGCCGCTGCCGACCAATTCCGCCATTTCGAATCTCACACTTTCTGAGGAAACCAGCGTCGCCGGTCGTGACCTGCTGCTCACTATGACAGTTTCCGCCACCACCGGCGCTCCGATGACCACGACACTGGAAACACTCCTTGTTGAAAACGGAGTTGAAACCCGTGCGGGCGCGCCGCAGATTGTGAAACTTGAAAACGGCGCGGCGCAGATCCAGACCACTCTGCGCGTCACTGGCACTCAGCCGTTTGTCGAGGGTCTTGTCCGACTGACTTCAGAAGATCCCTTGCCGGATGACAATTATCGCTATTTCACCTGCGGCGTCCGCCCGAAACCCAACGTGCTGTTGATCGCCGATACGAATGACGAAAGCTGGTATCTCAGAAACGCGTTGCAGCCGATTGTGTTCGAGAAGCAGGGTATCCGAGTCTGCGAAATCACCAGGGTCTCGACAGCGCAGGCCAGCCAGCAATCGTTTGCAAACTTCGACGTTGTCATGCTGATCAATTGTCAGCGTCCGGATCAACGGTTGTGGGAAAGTCTGAAGAATTTTGCCAGCAGCGGCGGTGGAGTCCTTGTTGTTGCAGGTTCTGACAAAATCCAGCTTGGAGCCTGGATGGTGGAACCCGCAAAGGAATTGCTTCCGGGTACTCCGCTGCGATTTGTGAACTTCAATACCGAACCAGGGCACCTGAAGCTGATCACAGAACAGCATCCGCTCATTCGAGAGTACTCACAGGATGAGGAAGCTCGGGTCGAATTGTCGCGTCCGGCCTTCGATCGCTGCTGGGCGTTGGACGCTGACGCTTCGTCAACAACTCTCCTGGGGTTCACCGGTCCCGGAGATCGACCTGCACTGATGGAACGCACGGTCGGACAGGGACGCTGCCTGATGTTTACGTCCGCGATGGACAACATCTCCAACGGAGGTGCCCTGTGGAATAATTTTACCGCCGATGGTTGGGCGTTTGCGATGCTGACGGACAAGATTCTGCAGTACCTGACTGGCGCGAGTAACACCAAACGGAATTATGTCGCGGGAGAATCGATCGTGATCCCGGTGCCGCCAAGTCAGCGATTCGATCAGTACTTGCTGCGTCGTCCCGGACTGCGGCAGACACGCGGAGAAATGTCGGCAGACGAATCATCGGTCGTGCTGACGGACGCCACGGACGCCGGTCACTACCGCCTGAAACCCTTCGAATCCCGCAGCCCATTCGAAGCCGCGTTCGCCGTCAACATCCACGATGAAGAAAGCAACCTGGAAAAGATGCGCGACGATCAGTTGCTGGCGATGCTGCCCGCTGAAAATGTGACTATCGTCCATGAAGCTCTGGAACTTCAACGCGCCGTCCGCATGGGGCGACTTGGCATCGAAGTGTTCCCTGTGCTGATGGGGTTGCTCATCCTGCTGTTCTGCGCGGAACATCTGATGGCGAATTACTTCTACGATGAAGAACCGGCACTGGCGATTACGAAGGCGTAGCTGCGGGCAAGTGATACACACCGCCCCCTGCTCGCCGCTGAGGGATCTTGGTCGTAGTTGGACAGCGCCACTTTTTCCGAAATACTAACCCGAAGCGCCAGCGAGGCAAACACTTCACGCGGAAGTGCAGACGTAACTTGTTTGCCTCGCGGGCGCTTCGGGTTAATATACAAGACAGTTTGCGCAACTTTAAAACTCACGCTTCGGGTTGCAAAAACGCTCGGTTTCCGCAAAAGCTGGTTCTGCGTGAAATGAATTGCACGGTCGGCCCCGTACCGCAAACGAGTTATATTTGATAGATGCTGTGATGGAGCCTGAACGGCCCGTACAAATCAGCCTGGGGGCAAGAGAATCCGCGAATGCGGATGAACGCCGCCCCTGGTTCACTGTTGTGGCCCGTTGTGTCGAATCCCATCGACTGGCTACCCGTGCGACAACTGCCAGGCTAGATGAATCCACCGACACCACCCGCGTCGCCGAACCAGAGCTAAGGCGAGCGGATGGGTGTCAGCCCTCCGAGCAGAAAGTCACGGTCGGGGCCGAGAACGCGCATCTGACCGTGCTGGACAAGACTTCCGGCACACTGTGGCAGCAGGAGGATCCTTCCAAACAGGCCTCCAACAAGGATGACGTGCGTGCCCGACGCACCGCGAAGCCGATCATCGTGGACGGCAATCCCAACAGTCGCTTCGGCGTTTCCCATCCGACAGGAGCTTGATTTCTATGTGCCCGGCGGCAATCCCACGGGCATGGCCATTGAGATGGCATACCCGTTGTCCGCCGAGGCCGATCCAGACAACCTGCGGGTTCTGTTTGCAGGTGGCGTTTCCACTGTTGCGCTGTTCGAGTGCGGGAACGGCACTCAGGGCAAGCTGGCATTCGTGCTTCCTGAGGGGGTGCCGGTCGGAAATACGCAGGCCGAGTTGCTGGCAGTGCCGAAGGGAATAGAAGGTGGTGTCTATCCGCCCGCCTCACGATTTAGTGTGCCCGAGGATGGCTCTCGGTTGGTGTTCGGAACATACTCCCTCACGTTGCACCAGGCAACGCTGAGCGACATTGCGGTTTATCAGCCCGATGGTAGCGAACTGACGGTCGTGTCCTCCATCATCGAATCTTCGCTTGAGACGGGCTGGTCTTCTGAAACGGGCGAGCTGACCGACTTTGCCTTGGAAGAGATCGGCCCCGTGCGGGCTGTGTTCCGCATTTCGAAGACGCTGGAAGGCGGATACAAACTTACTCGTCGCTTCCTCTTTTACGCGGATCGGTTCGAGGTGTTCTCGGCTTGTGAACCGCACCAATCTCTGCTGACACGCACCATGTATGCTGTAGATGGCATTGTCGTAAAGGGAAGCGGCGGGCAGGCTGTCATGGATGGCGTGGGCGACAATGATGACTTCAGCTTTGCGGGGCAAGCGCAGTGGTTTGCCGCGTTCGGGCCCAAGTAGCGAAACGCCTGCTTTGCACTCACGCATGCCGAGGGATTCACCTATTGGGACAGCGACACGTACCGGGGACAGATGGGCCTCGGAAGTCCTGACACAACCGAGCGGCGAGTGTTCCTTTGGGGCCCAGGCACAAATAACGCCGACTTCGCCAAGGAGATTTGGAATGCCTACGCGGAAACCCTCAAAAGGTGAGCCACGCCCTCCCCCGAGAAAACCTCACGCAGCGTCCGCCTGTCCGGCGGCCGCACCGTGACTGTCGAAGCGTTTGACGGTAAGCTGTACGAATTGAAGCACTTAGCGAAGCAAGGGAAAACACCAATGAACCATGAAAGACTGATTACCAGACGACGGCTGTTAAAGAGCGCCGTGGTCAGCGCGTCGGGCGTCGCCGCTGGAACGTTATTACAAACCCCAAGCGGTGCGACGACTCCCCAAACAACCGCCGCACAAGTCCCGGTGAAGCTGAGGTGCCCCGATTTTCCACGGTTCCGGGGGCCGTTTCCGATCCTCTCGACCCCCTTTACTACCTCCGGTGAAGTGGACTTCGAAGTGCTGGCCCGCCAGGCGCGCTTCGCCGACTGGTGCGGCAGTCCCGGCATGATCTGGCCGCAGTCGAATGATAGTGTCGATCTGCTGACCACCGAAGAGAAGCTTGAAGGAATGGAGGTGCTGGCCAAGACAACCCAGAACCTGCGCACAACTGCGCTGTGCCTGGGTGTTCAGGGCAAAGACACTGACGACATGCTCGTCTATGCCAAACATGCCAGGAAGCTGGCACCCACAGCGATCATCTCACGACCGCCCGACACCGGTAAGACGCAGGACGATTTGCGTCAGTACTGGCGCGCCCTCGCCTCGGTAATCACCGAGCAGCCGGTGATGATACAGACGACTGCTCGCAGCGGAGGCATCAGCCCCTCGACTGAGCTTCTGATCGAGTTGGCGAAGGAGTTTCCAAACTTCGGCTACGTCAAGGAAGAATCGAATCCGGTCATCCCTCGCATTCGCGCCCTGCTCGCTTCGCCATCAATCCGTAGTGTCTTCAGTGCTCGGGGCGCTTATGGATGGCTTTACGAATCACGGCTCGGCACAGAAGGTCTGGTCACGGAACGAATCGCCTACGCCGACATCCTTGCAAAAATCTGGGAGCTGATGAAGAGCGGTTCCGATCCCGAGATGCTGAAGGACATGTACAGCAAGCTGATGCTGATGTTCAACCTGCAGCAAACCCTCCCAGGCGACTTGCGCGGCTATAGTCTCTATCTGTTGAAGATGCGAGGCGTGTTCCGCACGATGATCTCGCGTGAATATGGTCCGGGGGGCAGCACTCCCGATAAACCGATCGTTCGCAACCTGACGCTTTCGGAACAGGAAGTCGCCGAAATCGAGTGGCGTTTCGAGTCGCTCAAGCCCTACCTGAAGTCTGGCAAGTTCGACGCTTAGAACCCGTCCACAAACAAGTCCGTGATTTGGAGCCGCGCCCGTCAGGAAGCGGTATCGATACACCGCTTCCTGACGGGCGCAGCTCCACGGATCTGTTTTTGGACAGGTTCTCAGAAACGATCACTCACGTTCCCCCATCCACGAGGTTCTCAACATGCCCCATCTCACGCGACGACGCTTCCTCAACGATTCGACTATCGCTGCGGCGGTTCTTGCCGCCGGTCCCGGTGCCAGTTTCATTTCAAACGCGACAGCGGCTCTTGCTGCCGATACCGTGGCGTCAGCCAACGATAAGCTAAATGTGATGGTTTGTGGCGTACGCAGTCGCGGCAATGACCATGTCCGATTATTTGCCGCGAATGGTGAGTGTCACGTCAAGTACATTTGCGATGTTGACGAAGCGATTGGGCAACGTCGGATTGATGAATTTGAAAAGCGATTCGGCTATCGCCCTAAGTTTGTTCGTGACATGCGTCAGGGGTTTGATGACAAGGAACTCGATGTCGTTACTGTCGCCACACCCAATCATTGGCATGCATTGGCCGGGATTTGGGCGATGCAGGCGGGCAAGGATGTCTATGTCGAGAAGCCGGGATCACACAATATCTTCGAACGTCAGCGGCTTGTTGAAACGGCTCGAAAACACAGGAAGATTTGCCAAACCGGTACCCAAAGCCGCTCGCTCGAAGGAGCCATCGCTGCGGTTGATTATGTGCAAAGTGGTAAAATTGGTGACGTCAAACTAGCTCGACGACTTTGCTATAACCGCCGCAAGTCGATCGGCGAAAAGGGAGTTTTCGAACCCCTGAAGTCGGTCGATTACAACCTCTGGGTCGGCCCGGCTAAAATGCAACCGGTCACTCGTCCCCAGTTCCATTACGATTGGAATTGGCGATGTCACTGGGGCAATGGCGACATCAACAACCAGGGCGTACACCAAATGGATGTCGCCCGTTGGGGGGTTGGGAATCGACTCGCTTAGCGACAGCGTCATCAGCTATGGCGATCGACTTGGCTATGTCGATACGCTGGTGACACGGCCAACACTCAAGTCGCAATCCACAGGTTCGGCGATAAATCGATCACCGTTGAAGTCCGTGGCCTTGAAACCGATCCGCTGTTTGAAGCAAAGATCGGAGACATTTTCTTCGGCACGGAAGGTATTGTCGCCTTGGCCAATTGGGGCAAAGGCGTTGCGTGGGAACAGCGTCTTCTTCACCCGCGTTTTGCGCACGTTGGACGCCCGCACGTAGCCTGAGCATTTATTTCCTTCCTGCGTCTCCTTACCTGCGTCTCCTTCCTGCGATTGTTTCCTTCGAAGAGTTTTAAAAACCTGCGTTTCCTTCTGCGTTTCCTTCCCTGTTTTTTCGGTCGCGCTGTAATTGCGTGACGGAACTGGAAGAAGCGAC